>Ga0126383_10000496_pt1 | contig 22017 bp, 20 predicted proteins | sample PanSoiMetPlot_35_FD_96882 | JGI IMG/M metagenome (GOLD analysis project Ga0126383, IMG submission 96882) | Tropical forest soil microbial communities from Panama - MetaG Plot_35 | ecosystem: Environmental > Terrestrial > Soil > Tropical forest > Bulk soil | place: Panama | collected 2016-02-17
ATGTAGGATGCATTCCAGTGGCACTCGGGGGCTGAGATGCATTATTTGAGAGCGTTTGCATTTTCCATAGGCAGAAATTTTCAAGAGCTTGTGCCTGACGCGAATCTGGTCTCGCCTAACAAAACACACACTACTCTGGGCTATGAAGGTTGGGCATATGCGGCACGAACACCCGACAAGAAACTCTTTCTTGCCTACTTTGAAAAAGCCTGCCCGCGCAGCCAGGTTCGGGCTGCGCTTCCCCTCAGTTCGTATCGTGCGCAGTGGTTTGATCCGCGATTCGGGACATGGCGTAACGCAGAGAACGGAAACGTGAAGTCGTCCTCCACAGGGATCATCCGACTACCCGATTTCCCGAACGATCGCGACTGGGGGCTGCGCCTCGAATATGTTCGTTAAGTCGATCACATCAGGAGTTTAGGATAAGCTCTCTTCTTAAAAATAAACCTCGCCTGCTCGCAACTAAGCGTTGACATGAATCTTTCAACGTCGAATCCAAACCTGTAACCTAGAGGACCTTATTACCTTCACGTTGACGGTATTACTAGTGGGGACTATCTACCCAAAACCACAACTTACAGCAAGATCTCGATGGTAAAATAGATTTATGTGATTCCCGAACGGATCTCTGTTTCCAGGTCCTTTGCGTCTTTCTGCTGTTGGCCAATGATCGGCATCGTATTGATCCACCGCTACGTGACTGCCCATACCTACCGCGGATTGGACAGGACAGCAATTGCACGAGGCATTTCCCTTTGGCCAACTCCCGCGTCACTTGCTCCGTGACGCGATTGCTATTTTCGGCAATGACTTCCAAGACCAGGTGCGCGACAGGGGCATGCGCGAAAGTCTGTCTGCACCGTGCTCCCCTGGCAGCGAGCCTATCTCCAGCGGACGATTGGTTCGATTCGGCGCGAGTGGTTGGACCATCGGATCGTGTTAAACGAAATCTCGCGATGCCATACTCTTCGTTCGTTTGTTTTTGTGACTACTAATCGCCAGCCCCGAACCCGATGTTCGCTTCTGCGAGTCGCTCAAAATCGTGCCCAACAAGAAATTGAAGCGGCGAAGCGTTTAGTACGCCCATGCCATGTGCGCTTACGCGAGCTTGATGAGTGCGCGAGCTAAGAACAAGGGGGCGCGTCACCAATTTCGATTGCCAATCCCGCCAACTACGACGGACACTCGTTGAAGCAGACCGATACGTGTCTTGCCTCAGATTGGTTGACGCCTACGATCTGCTCGTATTCACTAGATCGATGGGAAAAATCACCTTTGGATTCGGCAAAGAAGCCAATCACTCACTAGAGATTAGGAAACCCGTATTCGAATTCGTTCGACTCCAACGTCGGGTTCGAAAAGTGGCGTTCTTTACCCAAGCATTACCAACAAAAAGCCTCGGGTGAACTGCATAGCCATGAGCACTATTCCCTCAACACGCGACAAGGTACCGATCGGCCGAATCGCGATATCGTGCAACTTCTTTGTTGCGCATGCTCGACCAACTCCGCTGGACATTTACTCTCCGCAATTCGGGAAGAAGGTCCCGGCGTATAGAGTCTTTGACGACTGCGCCATCGATGAAAAGCACGGCATCACGAACAACGGATTCGCATTCCGCTACCATGATGACAGGCACACGCGGGAACCACTGTTTGATATGCGCTGCCAGTTTTTTGGCGCCGTAGCGTTCGCTGTCAGAATCTAGAATGACAGCAAGTACCGTGTCGAAGTTGAAGCTGAAAGCCTGATCGTAGTTTGCGATAGCAACGTTGTATCCCGTGCCACGAAGCGCGCTTGTGTATGGCACATGGCCAAAATTGTAGGGATCATTAGCCATGCATAGCAGTATTCCTCGTTCCATCGTCTGCGTCCCTCCGACGGCCAATTACCGTATCTCGTGACCGCGACGCGGTTGATTGTACGGGCGGAATGTGAAAGTCACATGAATTTCTGAATTTTCCAAGAGCAGCAAAAACTACGAAATGTGCTTCAGCAGGCACCGATGTGTTGGATGTGCGAGAGGGCCTAGAACTTTAGGCCTAGTAGCTAATCTTCTGGCGATAATCTCTTACCGATGTGCGTTCGCTACCGATTGTTGCGGAGGACGTGCAAAATGGTGGCCCGATTTGGAATACCTTAAGAAGAATGAGTGACATCCGTGAATCGGTTGTCTCCCGCCGTCACGAGCGTCTGTCGGCGGAGTGCACACGGCGACGATGATGCCTTGGCGCTATTCGGGGCCCTGAAGCCTTTTATCCCGGCTTACACCGAAGAGGAAGACCAGGGCCGATGAGCTGCAGCAGAGGCTGCGATGGTCATTTGCGCCATCATGAGTCGAAACAAGCAAGGATTCGCCCGAGCCGCGACCCATTCAGCCGGTGAAATAGGGCGATCCGTGGCGGTACCACTGGTCGATGGACTTCACCACCGCTACGAACTACGAGCAGCCGCCTGAACAAACCTCTTCATTTGAAGTCTTTGTAATTATTGTTCTCTCACTTCGCCATGTATTCCAACTCACTCCGGTTGGCACCAGTCGCGCCGGTTAAGTTGTTGATATTCCGAACTGCTACGGGTTCGATTGCCATCTCCCACCCAGCTACTTTTAAATCAAACAGATGGGCTTCCGGCCGGGGGATGTCAATCCGTGGCGGCCTGACGCTACGAATTACTCATAAAGCGTTGATCGCAGCAATCTGCTGCTTTTGTCTCCCTGCAACAGGAAGCAATGCCTGAAACGAACAGCAGTTCCTTCCCCGCCATTCATTCCGGTCTGCTGATTCTCCGCACTCCTAATTTTCGGTAGGCTTCTCAATGCGATCGATCACGAGAACCTGCATTAGCGCTTTCTCTGATTTGAGCTTGAGGCCAAGCTGCTCCTGAAGCGCGGTAAATATAGACGGTTCGCCCACGTTACTAGAACTGGCCTCGCTTTCGCTCGAGCCAGTATTGCCATCGCTCCAATGCAGATTGAAATCGTAGCGGCCCTTCAGGCCTGTCTTGTTCACGACCGGAGTCCCCAGCTGCCGCGAAAGTTGTTGGGCGAAATCGTTGGCTGAGACCCCTTGCGCTCCAATTCCGTAGACCTGGTCGCCGCCTATCTGCATTCGCATCTCGTGCCGTCCAATCCGGACGGGGCCACTGGCTTTGATGTCGTCCGACTCTCCGGAGGGCGCTGGCTGCAACTTGGGGCCATTCTCTGCCACGATCAGAGAATATGTAAGGAGGTTCTGGGTTTGGGTATGGAACACAAGCTGTACGCGGTCCGCCAGCAGTGTTTGCAGCGCGTGCCGTAGTTGCTCCATCTGCTGTTTTGAAGGGGGAGCATTGGTCTCAGGTTGACGCAATTTCACCTCGACATCGAAGGCGGCCGAATCGAGCCAATCCGGACCACCCACGATCTGACTGGCCTGGACTTCGTAAGCCTCCTGCATAAGCGCCCGCAACGTGACGTTGGCCGCGTCGAATCCACCAGCTCCAAACATCATGCGGATCATATGAGTCTTAGTGCCGGCATAAGTCGGCGTGTTCAGTTTGCTAGGCTTGATCGTAGCGGACTGCACAACGTTCTCTGTGGATATGGCATTGTGCTCTTCCGATTGGGCCCGGGTGGGCGTTGCGTGAAACACACCAAACACAATCGGTGCGACAATGGCCGCAACTGCAACTGCGCTGAGTAAGAGTCTTCGAGTGAAATCCAGTTTGCGCACAACATGCTGCGACATAATATGAACCATCCTTTTCTTGAGAACCGCTCCTGTCACTCCCGACACACACGGCAGAGGAGACCCGACACAAAATTCACACACTTTCAAAATGCTCTCGGCGTAGATCTGGGGTTCTGTGCCGGACTCCAAAACATCTTCGTCGCAAGCGCGTTCGCGTTCGTCGAGAAGCCGTGCTCCTAGCCACCACACCAGCGGGTGGAACCAGAAAATGGCTTCGACGATCATGTGAAGTGCTGCCGCCAGATTGTCGCGCCGCCGCACATGCCAGAGCTCATGAGCAATGACAGCTTCGAGCTTCGCATCGTCAAGATGCTCGGACATGCCTTCGGGCCAGACGAGGACCGGCCTCGTCAGCCCAAAGATTCCCGGCTCCAGGGTCGATTGCGACAGTCGCATTTTGATCCTGGTGGCGATCCCAACATCGCACTCTAGCCGCCGCAAGCATTCAACCTCCCGACCCGCGGTAAGGGGCACGGCCTGATCGATCTCGCCCGAGATTCGGCGCCAGCGCATGTACCACATCCAAAGTACTGCCAGAACTCCGCAGAGCCAAACCATAGTCAAGATTGGCCACAGCATGTCGAGGCCGCCCGAAGAAACCAGCGACGTGCCTGCCGGAGCAATAATGGATGACTGGGTGAACGGTTGACTGACTTCCTCAACCGTGAAGTACAAGGCAGTTCCCGCCCCGGCTGCGGCGGGCCGCCACGCGAGCCAACTTCCAAGCGCTACCAACCAGGAACAGGGAACAAGGAATTTCAGCGATGCGGCCAGCCAGAGCCAGTAACGCGCCCGCGCGTGATTTTTTCGCAAGAGCAAAGTCAACAGTCCGGCGACAGGAGCTGCCATGGTCGATTGCCACAGATGATCGCCCAGAGCCGGCGCAATAGCGGTCCAAAGTGAAGACAGAACTCTCATCGCGCACCGTCCTTTCGCTGGAGCTTGCGAAGTATTTTTTCCGCTTCTTTCACGTCTGCCAGCGTAAGCTTTCCGGATTCGATCAGGTGGGCCATCACCGGCTGAGTTCGCCCGCCAAAAAACGCGAGCAGGTCGTCGACGAGCCTGCGCTGCGCTGCACTGCGCGAAACCGCTGCTTCGAAAATGTGGAAGTTTCCCACCTTCTTCACCCGCCGCACCGCCTTCTTCGCCTCGAGCCGATAGACGGTGGTCTGCACCGTGGTATAGGCCGGACGATCCTTCTCAGGAAAAGCTTCCTGAATCTCTCGAATCGACGCTTGCCCGCGCGCCCATAAAGTCTCCATGATCTTGAGTTCCAGTTTCGCCAGCCTGGGTTGCGCCATGCTTCATCTCCTATCAATGTATGCAGTACTACTATATCTGTAGTAGATTTGTCAAGCGATCTCTTTTGTTGATCGCAAGCGGTATGGATTGCTTCAGAAGCTAACGCAAGAGTGAAGGTGGCCGGGGCTTTTGTAGTGGTCCATTTGTGTAGCGGTCGCTCTTTTTTTTGGGAATGCATCCGGTGATGCAGAACGGCAAGCGCAACATTGTCAAGGAAGGTAGGACGACTTCAACAATTCGTGTGTCAGCACCGAGTGGGACGTTTTCGCGTGGAGTGCCGCCTACTGGATGGGAAGCGGGTCATGGGCAGCGGGACCGCGCAAGTCGAAGTATTTGAAGGCGTCTGCGACGGCAACGTAACGATAGGTGAACGCTAGAACAGAGACTTTGTCGCTCGGAAGCTCGTGATAACTAGCAAAGTTACAAAGCGAATCATCCGCTTCTTCCGAATCTCGATTGTCTTCACTCTGCTGGCGACGCGAGCGCCGGTACTAAAATGCCGGCGACTCCATGGGTGATGTCATCTGGATGACTACCCTCAAGATTCGTGAGTACCACGATCGTAAGGCCGTCATCCAGGTACCTCGAGATATTCACCGAAAACCCCTGCCACGCGCCTTCGTGCTCGATCCTCCGATGGCTACCCCTGTCGTGAACAAACCAACCAAAACCGTAGCCCTCTGGATTGGGCCTGCCGTTATTCAGTAGAAACGGTGTCCACATCTGCTGATAACTTCTTTGTTTGATCAGTTGGCCATCGCGCAGCGCCGCGTCCCACTTTGCCAGATCAAGAACCGAAAAATACAAGCTGCCATCCGCAGTGGTATTGACCGTCGGCGATACCCACTCCTGATTCTTCAGTTCGCCTTTCACGAGGCGGTACCCGGCGGCTCGGTTGGGAACGATGTCAGATTCGGTGATGATACGGGTCGTTGTCATGCGCAGTGGCTTGAAGACCCGATCCTGTAGCAGGTTGCCATAGAATTGCCCCGATACTTTATGGATCAAAATCCCCAGCGTAAGATAGCCAAGGTTGCTGTAACTCCACTTCGCTCCCGGCGGAAATGCGAGCGGAATCCGTTCCACGATCTTGAGCAATTCGTCTTCGGTGTAGTCACGTCGAAAATCGAAGCCGTTGGGATAATCTGTGAAGCCGCCAGTGTGGCTCAGCAAGTGCTTCACCTTTACCTCTTTCCACGACGCCGGAGCCTCGGGAAAGAATTTTGTAAGCGGATCATCCAGAGTCAACTTGCCTTCTTCAGCCAACATCATAACTGCCATTGCGGCGAATTGCTTACCTACCGAACCAGATTGGAAAACGGTCTCCGGCGTGACGCGTGTTTGCAGCTCAACGTTCGAGAAGCCGTAGCCTTTTGTACGCTCGATGTTGCCGTCTTTTACGATAAGTAGCGAGAGACCCGGAATCTTTCTCCTCTGCATTTCGCCCTTGATGTAGTCGTCGATGGAGTCGGTTGACTTCTGGGCAACCGCCGGCAGAACCAAGATGCATAGAGTCACAATCACTTTCCGCCATCGAGTGTGCAAGGAAGCCCCCAAAGGCGTGATGGTACGCGGAGCCCCCAGATTTAGCAATTGTCCGTAGCTAAAATTTCGTCCTACTGAAGAAGCCTCACCGGCGGGCGAGAGAGAGGGACGAAATTTGTCGGGTTCTTGGGCTTCCGTGCTCGCATTGCATTGGCAATACGCAAAGTGGTACGTGATTACGCCCGTTACACTTGTTTCTAGTTTCGCCGATTACTCCTGCCTACTCGCCAAGGGTTCGCCACCGATGCCAGCCATGTGGTCGTCGCTACGCCGGTGGGAGCACTAATCCTCGCTGCGGTGCACCGACAGCACGACACAGCTTCCGGTTAAGCCTGTCATCCAGGAAGGGAATTTGTCCGGCCAAATCGCACGGCATCGCGAATCAGGCCATTTATTTTGCCACAATCCCTGTGACAAAGGCGTTGACACCTCATTGTCGCGGGACTACTTTGTCTGCGATTAGAAGGGGTGAGCAAAGGAGTTTCCAATGAAGTGGGGACACTTAACGACGCTTGCAGTAGTCGCACTCTTCTTCTCTTTCCTTACGCTTCCGACAAACGCTCGTGCAGCTACCGCTTGTCCCGGCTGCCCGCCGCCAGTGAAATTCGAAGGCTGGCATCCCGACGGATCTCTCCGCCACCAGTTCCAGCTACAGGGAGTGCCCGGTCAGTTCTGTTACACAGGCGGTTACAACACCGAGGTTTCCGGACTGTCATTCTTGGGAGAAGTAGTCAAGCCCCAAGTGTACGCAATTGATCTCTACGCCGATGATGGTGCCTGTCCCAATTACAAGCTGGGAACTCTAAACGCCGATGCAGTCAAAGCACTTCATGCCCGCGGCAAACGCGCGATCGCCTATATCTCGATCGGAGCCTGGGAAGCTTATCGGCCCGATGCCCGGACTTTCAAGGTCTTCGATCGCCAATGCGGAGGGTGCCTACTTGGTAAGGACTATTTTGGCTCGCATGATACCCGATGGTTCAACCTGAACAATAACCACGGCCAGCGCGACTTTCTGTATTCAATGATGGCCGCCCGCATTCTGAAGGCGAAGCGCGCCGGCTTCGACGCCGTTTATTTCGACATCACGGACAATTACAATAACGATACCGGCTTCAACATCCGTGCCCGAACGCAACTGCTGTACAATTCCACCCTACTCAACATGGCCCATGTCGCCGGTCTGGCCGCCGGCCTCAATTACGATATTCTGCAAGTCAAGCAGCTTGAGCCTTACGAAGAATTTCACATAGACGAAAGCTGCTGGGTCTATAGCGAATGCTACTACTTTGATCCCGTTCGCAACGCGCACAAACCTGTTTTTGAAATTGAATACGTATCGAATCCCGCAGACGTCTGTCCCGAGGCGAATCAGTTATCGAACTTCTTTACGGTTTTCAAAAGTTTCGATCTATATGATTTTCCCTGGGAGCCGTGCCATTGAAAGTTCGCTGTTCCCGTTCCGCTGATCACCCGTTTTCGCATTTGGAGGACTCAAAATTTGTTAACCAGTCGGGACCCTCACTTCGTACCCGATCGGTCCATGAGAGAACAGCTCCGGAGTAGCCGCAAAAGCGGGAAAGCCGAATTGGCAAACATCTCATTGAAGCGTTTTGAATGTTCAGCCAAATATTTTTCCCGGTCATGTAACAATTCATCGCTGCCGGGATCGGAACAGAGTTGCTCTTGAATCGGTGCGACACCAACGCCCAGGCTCTGATAGCCAAGGGCTCCTTGCTCGTCGGGCACCGCAGATAACCGAGTGTGGCTTGCCACCACTGAAGAGCATCACGAGAACTTGCACAGTGAGTTTTCCCAACCTGCGAACTCAAATCGGACAAGTGCCCGAGTCGCGTCGCCCCGCTATGAAAACGCCAAGGTCATCGGGCCCGAAGGCGCGAACTCGGCGACGCGTTGCACGAGTTCCTGACCAAGGTGTTCGCTCTTGGCGCTGGCCGCAAGCCCGCTCGGGGCTCAGGCGATCGATACCCACAACCTATCCACCCCCGTCGCTTAAGCTAGTCGGCGACGCGGTCTTAGTGTGCACAGCGAGCAATTGCTGACGGAGTCGCTCAGGTTTTCGAGAAGCAGTTCCTCACGGTGCGCACCAAGCAATTTATCCCGCCGGATAGTGCCGGAGCGCCGGATCATGGAGGAAAATCTTATCGCAATGATGGATCGCACTCTCACTGCAAGTTGATCATTCTTCTAGCGCGCAAGGTTAGCTGGGCACAGCTCCCGACTGTCGGGCGAAGTCATGGTGTCCTCGCGAAGCATTCGAAAAAATCCTGCCTGGATAGACAGCTACGATGCAATCCGATCGAGTTGTAGATTCATCGTGCGAAGAAGTCGCGGATCACTGCCGTGATCTCCTTCGCATGCGTCTCGAGCGCGAAGTGTCCCGTATTGAAGAAATGGATTGTGGCACCGGGAATATCGCGCTGGAACGCCTCAGCACCGACCGGCAGGAAAAAGGGATCGTTCTTTCCCCACGCCGCTAACGCGTCGTCTCGGGAGCGAGGAAGCTGCGGAGCGCCTCACGGTTGGGGGTCGACGGCTCGTGCCAATAGGCCCGAATCGGATTCCAGCCCTCGCTCAGCCCGTCCTCATAGGCGTTGCCGTTCTGGGAAATGATTGCGGTGAGGCGATCCGGATTCCGAACCGCCAGGCGGAAGCCGACGGCCTCGCGACGGCATGTCGGACTGCCAACCCCGGCAAATCGGGAGCGACGAGTCGAAACCGGTCCGCGAGCTGCGGGATAAGATCGCGGAACATGTGGCCGGCGGTCGGAAAGCCGTGCAACAGCAGGATCGTTGGTGCGTCCTTCGGCCCGGCTTCGCGATAGAACACTCCGATGCCGTCTACATCGGCCATCCGATACGTGACCGCGGCCATAGGGAATCCTTTCGCTGTCCGTGAACCGCACTCTGCTGCGGCTTAGCTTGGTCGCGTAAATTGTTAACGCCCGATCAGAGCGGCCGCGATCGACTTCGATAGGATGTTAGCACAGAGGGCGCATGCTGCCGCCTGTTTGGAGGACGAATGGCATAGTGACGAACGGCTCGGTGCAGGATTCTCGGAAGACTCCGTTCGCTCTCGCTGCCGCAGGCGAGTGTCCCTTCGCATACCTGATTACGCTCGATAACATGCACCTGGGCGTAACCGAATTTCTGACGAAAGGAGACCAGTGTCAACAGACAATTGATCCATTTATCCTTAGTTCCCCCTCTCACCGCCAAGGGTGGCGAGAATGTCGAATTCGATCTTAAGTTCATCTTTCACTTTGACCGTGCCGCCCGCGATGCTAACCGGAGTAATACCAAAGTCGCGTTGCTTTAAGGCGAACCCCCCAACGTATCGGCCTCTAGCCTCGCGTGCCACAATAGAAATAGGCTTCGTCACACCATGCAGCAAAAGTCGACCATCGACTTGAACGTTTCCGTCCTGATCTTGTTTTACGTTTGAGGATTCAAATACGATTTTCGGAAAACGATTGGAGTCGAGAACTTCGGGGCCCAGCATGCGCTCCTGGACTTGCCGCCGCTTGTCGGGTGGAAGTTGAGGGTCGAGAACCTTCAGCTGGCGGGAATCGACAGACAATCTTAGTTGCCCACCCTTTGCGTCCAAGCTTCCTTCCGCAATGGGTGCTTCCACCTCGTGACTGTCAGCGAACCCAGAGAAGAGGCCTGATTTGGCCACATGGATCAAAAGTTTTGAATGGGTGGTGTCTATTGAGGTTACCTGTCCGGCAGCGCTGCCGACAGATGAAATCAAAGCCAGTGGAAGAAGCAGTCGCAAAATAAGGAATCTGCTCGATTCTTCGAGAATCACCAAAAGTGGGTCGACAACTCTCGCATCGTAGAGTTCGTTTTTTACCTTGACCATCATTCATCCCTCACGAGATAGAGGCCGCGGGTCTGTCAAGAGTTGCAAGACGGTTGTCACATTCTTGTAAAGACCAACCATGATCCGGCTTTGCGAAACAAACCTTTGACATTCACAAAGTCCCCGCTCGCATCTCACGCCGGCTCCGTACCTTTGCCTTATCGAGGAACATTTCGGTTCAGATCAAAATGAAAGGAGTTCATGACTGTTTCTTGGCTGACACGGAGCCGAGGTTCGCCTCAGTTTGCCTAAATCCCGCTCACCCGACAGAATCGCATCGGCAATGGGCAGAACTGTTCCGCCACGGCTGATCGAGCTACCAACCATTCATGTCCAGCATTATGCAAAAAGCGCTGGACCAAATGACAATCACAACATGTTCGATCGGATTGTCCGGACACGCCCTTAGAATCTCACCGACCTCCCGGAGCATCGTCCACGTCGTTAGTCACTTGGGCGGAGATTCGCCTGCAGTCGCATGCATGCACGCGACTGCTTACGTGCCAAATCTCTGTGCCGCGCGAGCCTTCGCTTTTGCAGCTTCTTCCTGTCGATTCTTCGGCGGTACAGATGTTTCTAGTGAACGCAGAAGGCGATTCGCACACTCGGCAATTTCGTCCACAGCGGCGGTAAACGCTGCCTCGTTCACCTTCGAGGGTTTGTTAAAACCGCTAATTTTCCTCACGAATTGGAGCGAGGCATCTCGAATTTCCTCGGTGGTTACCGGGGGATTAAAGTTAAAGAGTGTCTTTATATTTCTACACATTTAGGTATGACCTCAACGGACACGGTCCGGAGCTTCCATTTTAACTGCTACTCTTGCTCGGTCTCCTATACTAGGCCTCTTGCAGGCGCAAATCGTCAACGCATCAAACCGTCTTGCCGCAGATGGGAAGTATGGCTGACAACAGAGTTAGTCGAATCCGCAGAGGCGAAGTTCCCCGGTAGCGATTCTGTTAAAACGCGCTAAGCGGTTCCGCCTATCTGAAGTTGATGAAAAGAATCAGAAAACCGATGCGTTCAAGTTCACCTATTTGGCAAGAATTGGCGAACAGACGTCACAGATTAGTGCGGAGGGAACTAAGTAGCGACCCAGCAGTGACACGACCGAAGAGGGCATGACGTTGTCGAAAAAGATTGTCCGTATTGGCACTTCGCTGAAAAAGGAAAGAAATAAACGGCGCAAGTGACTCCTTGCCGACAATTCAACGGCAATTGCAAGCAAGCTTATAAGGGTGTTTTTGGAGGATAACTTAGTATACAAACACTGGGAATTCCCGGCCGCGGGCAATTTCTACCGCGATGGAAAATATCCTGCATGGATCTCGCCTTGGCAATATTTCCACGGGGTTACCGTCGCGACCATCGTGTCGGTTGACGAGGAAAAACTTCGGGAATTCGTTATGGAACGAAAATCAACCTCGTCCAGAAGGGTGGACCACGCGCCCATAACATCGTAATATTGCGGCTTATCCCTAGGATCAGCGACCTGGGCGGCGCAGCTCTCATCAATACAATGATCCCGGCGGCCGGCGCCCTGCGTCACGGCGCAGCGTGTGTTTCTGCGAACCTGACCCGCGACAATAGTAAGGAGAACCCGTCTGATGCGAGTAGTCATAATTGCATTTTTGTTGGCACTCACAGTCACTGCTGCCCAAGCACAGCAACTCACGACCGTCGCCGTCAGCGAGGGGCTGCCTGCGCCGGACCCGGCGCCAAGCCGGGCGGCGATGATCGCGCGTGCGAAGGGGCTCGAGTTGGACACCCCGTACGTCGCTCCACCCGGAGACCCGCTCGTCCATCACGCGGCTGGCTTCGCCAAAGTGATGTGTTCCGCCGTATTCATCACCGGACTCGATCCCGGGTTCGCTGCGGAGAACGTCGGCTACTTCACTGCGCCATACGAGGTGCGCGCAAAACTCGGAAAGCCGGTTGTCGATCGGGAGCATAAAAAGGTGCACGTCGCTGTACCCGGCGGGGTGACGCGTACGGCCGTTTACCTTGGCGATCAAGGGTGCGTGACGCTCCCGGTCGGTAAGGACTCTGTCAACTTTCAGCCCATCAAGCTGAAGACTAGCTTGCCCGATGCTTCCACGCAGGCCTGGCCGATGGGCGATGTGCTGCCGAACGAACCGCTTCCCTCCGAACTCGACTTGGCAATGGTGAAGCAGGCGGTGGACGTGGCTTTCAACCCGCCGGAGGCAAAGACTGCCGCGTTGGTGGTGACTTGGAAGGGGCGGCTAATCGCCGAACGATACGCGCCGGGGATCACAGCGCACACGCCACTGGAGAGCTGGTCAATGGGCAAGAGTGTAACTGCCACTCTAATGGGTGTGCTGATCCAGCAGGGCGCGTACGAGCTGTGGCAGCCTGCGCCCATTCCTCAGTGGCAGAAGGGGAATGATCTGCGCTCGGAGATCCGCATCGCCGACTTGCTGCACATGTCGAGTGGGCTTCGCATCAAGGCGCCCGAAGACCCCGATTACGATCCCGCCGGCACATACGCCGACCACATCTACCTGTACACTGGCGGTGTGGACTCATTCGGCTACGCGGCCACGCGACCGCTGCAATGGCTGCCGGGCAAGGTGGGGCGTTATCGCAACACCGACCCGGTCTTGACGAACTACCTGATCCGACTGGCGGTGGAGAAACGCGGCGAGGAGTACCTCTCATTCCCGCGTCGCGCACTATTCGAGAAGCTTGGCATGCGCACCTTTGTCCTCGAGACGGATCCGTTCGGCAACTTCCTGGCCCAGGGATATGAATTCGCGTCCGCGCGGGACTGGGCGCGGCTGGGCAATCTCTATCTTCAGGACGGTATCTGGAACGGAGTGCGGATCCTGCCCGAGGGGTTCGTGAAGTTCGTCAGCACGCTGGCGCCGGCCTGGGTCGCCGATAACAACCCGGTTTACGGCGGCTTCTTCTGGGTCAACGGTGACGGCTCCTACCCGGTGCCGAGGAGCGCTTACTTCATGTCGGGTGCCGGTGGGCAGACAACAATGATTATTTCATCTCACGACCTCGTTGTTGTACGGCTAGGACACTTCAAAGGTGCGGATAAGGGCTTGAAGAGCTTCAAGAAGTCTCTTGCGCTGCTGATGGAGGCGGTCCCCCCCAGCAAGCAAAGCAGGTGAAACGGGTCCGAGCTCTGGCAGCGCAGCGGTGCGCAAATTGCCATACGACTCTTCTAGATTTTGCACGCAGACCTGCAAATCGTGGATTTCTTTATGTCGCCTTGAATTGACGAATCCGATCAGGGCTCTTGACTGTCCCCAAACCCGGTGAATTCCTGGAGGTTCGGTTCTCACAATCGTTCTGATTGAACGGTGTTTGCGGCGGGCTCGCCGATCTTTATGTATTCATTCTTACGTTCGTGAAGGTTTTTACGATCGCCTACTGGCATCCATCGGTGAACACTAGGCATTTGCCCGTGCGACTACGGACAAAACGATAACCTCAGGCCTTTGTCTCTGCCGGAGGAGGGGGTTACGTCTCGCACTTGCGACAGAGCGAGTCGCGCTAGCTATCGGAGCCTTCATCGTCGCGCCAGGGCTGGTTCTGATCGCGCGAGCAGCGGGTCTTGGATGACGCATCCTACACGGTCAGCGTACACCTTGCTCGAACCGCGCCAGCCTACGAATATCCACTTCGTAAGTCCCGTTCAGAGTTACGACGTCCAGAACCAGCAGGTTCGAGAGTGCCTACTTCTATCCACGCTGGCGGCGCCAAGCTCAAGGCTTGTGGCGGCGGAACAGAAGGTCGAACCACAAACTCCATGTCTTACCACCGTCGACTGAGGTGACAGCGGTTTCACGAACTCCTGCCTCCACCGGCCTCCAGGTTCCGCGAATCTTCCTCTTTTCCCCGCTCGCTGTGCGGTCCTCTCCGTTCAAAACCATTTCACCGTGCCGACACTCACCTTCGATCACGAGCAGCTCGCCTCGATTTGTTACCCAACTTTGATGCCAGACTCCTCGGGATGAATCGTAGATACTGAAGCTCTGGCCTTTGTGACTCCTCGAGTCCTGGTAGTCCTCGCGCAAAACGCAGCCATCAAGTATGCGATCCACTCGGACACGCGCCACCTGGGCAGTCGGATTATCAACATCAAGGACATCCCAGTCGCCGATCCAGAAGTCAAGCTGTCGATGCTCCGGTGCGGTGCAGGTATTGGCAGATTCCGTCGCAGTCGCACGACTACGCGGACTCGCGAGACCACTCAGCACCGTAAGAATGACCAATGCCGAAAAAACACAAGCTCCGACCCTACTGGCAATCGGATTCATTTGACTGTTCTCTACGGCGAATAGGACTTCTTCTCTCGCAAAATTTCGCGTTTGGCGAACTTCACTCGCCCGCCAGCGGTTTGGCTGCAGCTTTTTTTTGTGGTTATGCTTCGGTTATGGGATCAACTCCGACGCTAGGCCCGCGCGCCGCTCAATCTGCCGGAGGACCTTCTGAGGCAGCTCCCTCTGCGGCATTTTCATAGCCGGTGACACAACAGCTTCTCGAGACGACCTCGCATCTTCCCGATCAACCGAAGTCGCGATAAAGGCAGGTGAAGCCCCGGTATTGACATCAAAGGCTTCTCCAACAATGTGGCCGTGGCGATCAATGTCGCCCGCGAAGAGCAAAAAGGGAGAACCCGGCAAAGTCAGAGAGTTCACATCAATCAATGTACCGTCTTCCCACAAGAACGCCCGGAAGACAAACGGCCCTCCTCGGGACAGCCCCACAACCTGGCCTCTTTCGTTGATGCCCAGGGCTTCACTGCGAAGATCTCCCGGGAGCTTACCAATGGATTTCATGCCTTCGGCCTTGGTCCAGATAAAGGCCTCAAAGGTTCTTGCAGTTCCGGGGGCCCTGTTGGCGAAGCCTACAATTACGCCGTGATTATTGATCGCCGTGGGTGTGTTCCAGGCATCGCCTCCGATGTTACCAAGGTCCATGGGAATACCGTCTTCCCAGAGCACAGCGTGTCTGGCGCTGACACTACCGACTGCAACTCCACAATCGCCTGAAATGCCGACCACCTGGCCCTGGTCATTGATCGCTGTGGCAGCACTGGTGCTGTCGCCCGCCAGTGGTGGGAGTTCTTGCATGGTGCCGTCCGGCTGCCAGATCGCTGCCCGAAACTGGAGGATCTGGAAAGAAGGGTCGCAGGTTGGATCGTGAACCCCGTTCTCTGCCCACCCGACCACTTGACCTCTGTTATTTACGCCGGTGGCGTAGCTGCTGAAGCCGCCAGGGAATGGCGTCAACGCTGTCATGTGCCCATCCTCCCAGCGAAATCCTTTGCAGATACGCCCGGTGGGAACACCCGTGGCGAAGAACGGCCAACACGAAAAATTCTCTCCGAGGGGATCTGAGTCCGCTAATTCCGAGATACCTACAATCACCCCGTGGTTATTCTTGACCGGCCATGCCACGGCGCTGTTCGGCCCCCCGAGAGTACCCAGAGGAATAATTGCTCCGTATGCCCAGAGAGTAGCCATCGACGTCAAATCTCCCGACAGGTTGTCGGCTCCGGTCACCCATTCTCGATTGTTGATGCCGTTGGCTGCGCCTGCCGTACCCCCTAATTCGCTGAGTTCGGTTACTCTGTAATTGGATTGCGCGGCAAGGCTGACTTGTAACGCAAGAACCAAGGTCGCAGCGATTGCGAGTTCCACCATCCTAGATTTCATGTCATCTCCTTTCGGACCGTGGGGTCCTGTAGGGCAGCTGCTATCTCCACTCTTCGTTTTGCGGTAGAGGAGCATTTGCGATCGGAAGAACTAAACGGTTCCGCCAGCAGGTGCACCTTTTCGCAAATGAAAGTTAATCGATCGCCAGGCAAAGGTTGGACGTTTGCGGACGTTGCTCACCGACAAGTTGGACGTTCGCGGACCTCGCTGTGATCGGCCGTGTGGTACCTGATTTCCCGCGAACAATCCGCGGAAGTCGATTGGAGAAGCTTGCGAGCGCCGGTGAAACAAAGGTGCATTCTTCGTTCCGCCTAGTCCGAAAACGCCTACTCTGCTCGTCCGGAAGAGCTATGATTGCCAGCGACCTATGGAATTAGATTGGCAGGTTTGTTCGCGAGCCAGACTGTCGCGGGATGCTCGCTTCGACGGCAAGTTCTTTATTGGTGTGCTCACCAGCGGAGTTTATTGCCGATCGATATGTCCCGCTCCCACCGCGAAAGAGAAAAATGTTCGCTATTATCCCAGCGCGGCTGCAGCTGAAGAAGCGGGATTTCGCCCCTGTCTACGTTGCCGGCCGGAGTGTTCGCCAGGAACTCCGGCGTGGTCAGGAACTTCCAACACGGTTTCGCGAGCGTTGCGGCTGATCAGCGAGAGTGGGTTGGAGGAGGGAGGCGTGGAAGGTTTGGCAGAGCGCCTGGGAGTCGGCTCGCGGCATCTGCGGCGCCTCTTTCTCCAGCACCTGGGGGCGACGCCGAGTGCCGTGGCTCAGACCCGACGTCTTCATTTTGCGAAGAAGCTTATTGACGATACTAATTTGCCCATGAGCCAGGTCGCTCTCGCTTCGGGTTTCGGCTCGGTGCGACGATTCAACGCTGGGATCCGTAACATCTATCATCGGACGCCAATGCAACTGCGGCGCCTTATGAGGCAGACGATGGCACTGCCGCAGAACCAGTACCTCTTCCGTCTTCGTTTCCGTCCTCCCTTCGACTGGAAAGGCATGTTGGCGTTTCTCGCTCCCCGCGCTACGCCCGGCGTCGAAGTAGTGGAACTGGGCCGTTATCGCCGGTCCATCTCTTTGGACGGGGATCACGGATATTTTGAGGTCTCACTGGACGAAAGGGGCGATGCACTGGTTGCGCGGGTGCAGTTTGGCAATTCACGCTCGCTGTTCTCCATCGTGGAGCGGATCCGCGCCATGTTTGATCTGAACGCAGATTGGGCGGCCATCTTCGAAGGTCTTGCCACCGATCCAGGATTGGCCGACTGCCTAAAAGCCCACCCCGGTTTGCGGGTACCTGGCTGTTGGAACGGCTTCGAACTTACGACGCGAGCGATCCTCGGCCAGCAGATTAGCGTCAAAGGCGCGACCACTCTTGCCGGTCGCATTACCAGAACGTTTGGCCGGCCCATTCATGGACCGAGCGGGCGCACGCATCTGTTTCCCTCACCCGAGGTCCTGGCGAAGACCCAGCTGGCTGAAATTGGACTGCCTCGGGCAAGGGCCGAGACGATTCAAACGTTTGCTCGTGCGGTTTCTAGCGGGCACATTAGCTTCGACGGCATCGTGGACTCTGATGGCTTCCTAACCCGGCTATGCCAGATTCCAGGTATTGGAGAGTGGACAGCACAATATGTGGCGATGCGCGCGCTCGGGGAGCCCGATGCGTTTCCCCGGGGTGATCTCGGTCTTTTGCACGCCCTTCGATTAAGAAGCTCACGCGAGCTCGAGCAACGTGCCGAAGCCTGGCGGCCCTGGCGATCGTATGCAGCTATGTATCTTTGGAACTTTGCCGACGAATACAACGCTCACGGAAGCGAAACAGTTTCACCAAGGACCGCCAAGCATCCACCTGTAAGAACAGCATCTCAGCCATACGCATCCTGAGCGATTTGCGAACGCGCGACCGGCGTGAGGCGGCGCTTTCATTGTGTCATTCTGCTGCATCGCAACGGGGTCACAGAAGAGTTGAACGTCGACTTGAGAGGGGTTGAAACAACACACGTTTGAACCGATGATAATGGACCCTATCGTAATGGCTGGGACATATTGAAGCGTGCGGTGGCTCGCTTCGATTGTTGCACAGCGACGGTGACTCCCGCTCCGCTGGCGATGCTCGTTTTGAAAACATTCAAATTCGGGTTATACAGTTTGTTGCCCGGAGTAGAATATCGACTCTATAAATTGGGCTAGTGAGCGAAGCAGCGGACGGTACTCCATTCGTGTGCATGATGAGCGGACAATAGCAATTCTGACCACGTTCTTTTGTGGGCGGAGCGGTGCCATGCTTCGATGTCTCTCTTTAAGGTTCGAGCACCTTCGGTCTGACCACATCAACGGTCGACAGTCGTCGTCAAGAGCAGCCAGTTTTGAAGGTGTACTTTTGAATAGTGCCGTCGGCCGTTTGGCAATGGCAAGAGGTTTAGCATGCTCTTGCTGAAGAGTGGGTACTACCTTACGCACGATTTGTCTATCCTCAATCTCGCGTAGGAGGCAGATTCGATGCCGTCGTTTATAAAGGGTCTAGTCGGTGGAATCTGTTCGTTAATCTGCGTCTGTTTTTACACGATCGACGCAGCTCTCGCTCAAACCGTCACCGTCGATGCCGCGCCGTCGCATGTGGTCAACACCTTCAGTCCTCCGCATGCTCTGGGCGCGGCGATTGACCGATTGCGGGCTGGGAGTCCCGAGAAGCTGCTCAACGACCCGCTGCTCAGCATCATCCTCAAGGCTGGATGGCAGACGGTAACTTATCGCCAAAACACCGAGCTAATGGTCGAGGCCTGGCACTGGAATCCACACGGGACCTGGAGCAATCCGGAGAAGCAGGAGGGCTATTTTGTAGGCAGCGCCGAGCCGCGCGAAGAGATCCGGCACTCGTGGGCTTATCCGCTGCCGCACCGAGGTTTTAGCCGCGGCGACGGAAACGGCTGGTCGCGCCTTACCGATGGCGATCTGAGTTCGTACTGGAAGAGTAATCCTTATCTCACGAAGGCGTTTACCGGAGAAGACGACTCGCTGCATCCCCAGTGGGTGGTGATCGACTTGGGCAGCAAGATCGACGTCAATGCCATCCGGATCGCGTGGGCCAATCCGTACGCGCGCCGTTATTCCGTTCAATTCTGGACAGGTGAACTGGAACCGTTTTACGACGGTACGACGAAGGGCACGTGGCAGACCTACCCGCTGGGCAAGATCACCGAAGGCAAAGGTGGAACAGTCACGCAGAAGCTTGTTTCGTGGATGATTCCGGTGCGCTACCTCCGCATCTGGATGACGGAATCGTCGAACACTTGTGATACTCATGGATCTACTGACAAGCGTAATTGCGTCGGTTATGCGATCAACGAACTCTATGTTGGATCCCTTTCAGCAGATGGCCAGTTTAACGACTACGTCACACACTTTCCCAGCCGAAATCAAACCGTGACATGGCCCTCTTCGGTTGACCCATGGCACGCAGCTTCCAATCTGGACGAATCGCGCGGAGACCAGGTCGGCTTCGATTTCTTCTTCCACTGCGGCATAACGCGCGGGCTGCCAGCGATGGTGCCGATTGCGATGCTCTATGCCACACCGGAAGACGCGGCCAACGAGATCGCATATCTCTACAAACGCAAATACACTATTTCTTGGATTGAAATGGGAGAGGAAGCCGACGGACAGCACATGCTTCCTGAAGACTACGGTGCTCTGTATCTGCAGTTCGCAACCGCGATTCACAAACTTGTTCCCGAGGCGAAGCTGGGCGGCCCGCCGTTCGAAGGGACCTTCGGCGATGTCGAAGTCTGGCCAGATGAGAACGGGAAAGTCTCGTGGCTTGGCCGCTTCGTGGACTACCTGAAATTGCACGGGCGGTTGAACGACTTCACTTTCTTTTCTTTCGAACACTATCCTTACCAGGATCGGCCAACTTATTCCTGGGCTGACTTGTATCCGGAGCCGGGATATGTCAGCCACGTCGTGCAGGTGTGGAAAGACAACGGTTTGCCACCAAATATTCCCTTCTTCATGACTGAAGGGAACATAGGAGGTGGGGCGCCGCCCTCTACTGTCAAGAGCGCCTTGTGGCTAGCTGATTACGTCGGTTCGATGATGAGCGAGGGAGCGGCGGCTACCTACTACTTTCACTACATGCCGTCGCCGGACCATCCAGGCGGATTTCTCGCGGTGGATAAAGACTATAACTTTAAGGGATACACGCCTCAGTACCTTGCGACCGAGGTGATCGCCAAGGAGTGGGTGCAACCGATCGACGCGCCCCACAGGCAGTTTAAGGCTTGGAGTGATCTGACCGACGCTGCCGGAAATGCATTGGTTACGGCGTATACCGTTGAGCGACCAGACAAACAGTGGTCAGTGATGCTGGTGAACCGCGATCAGTATAACGACCATGCAGTGAAGCTGCTGTTTGCAGATCCTCTGACCAAGAGTAGCCGCCACTTCTCCGGCCAAGTGGATCGAATCACTTTCGGCTCAAACGAATATGTATGGCACCAGGAAGGAGAACAGGGCCAAGCAGATCCCGACGGTCCGCCCTCAAAGTCGACGGTGAACGCCGGCGCTGAGGCGTTCTTCCAGCTTCCTAAAGCGTCGATTACGGTACTGCGTGGTTCGATCAGTACCCAGTGAAAACCTTGCGATGTGAAAGCAGGTTGCCCCAACCTCTGGTTCGCCAAAATAGATGTGTTGGGCATGTCCTGACGAAGCGGCGGGCACGAGGAGCTGAGGTTAATCCTGCCTACTAGCCATCATTATCGCGGGCACCTACACAAAGCACAGTTTCCAGTCCGACAGAGGGGCTACTTCGTATGGCGCGCTACAAACTGAGCGACCACTTTACCATTGGCATCAGATAACTCGAGGTGCTGTCCTGTAATTTTCCAGTTTGCGACTTCAATCAAAGATTTCAGGAACTCCCTTTCCGTATCCATGCCTTCGATACATGCCATCATCGTGCCCGCCAGATGGCTGAAGCTCAGTTGGTCACCGTTGAGTTTGTAGCTACCCATCAGCCGGTTGCAGCCTTCCAATCCGTCACGCGCTTAGTTTCGGAGTTGAGCACGAAATAAGGTTCCCTTTGTTTGGAAGCCACGGTGACGGGCTTGTCTCCAAGCTGGATCAGCTTCCAGTGTGTATTTTCAAGAGATGCATTCCCGATCTCCTGGGAGCTCAATCGATACGAATTTCGAGGCGCGCTTGAGATCGTAATTCAGGTTCAGCCTCGACTGAATTTCGTGACCATTCACATCCAGCTTTCGCAGCGCGCCAGCATCATGCAAGGCGAACTTTTGCGGAGCTCCGCGTTGTCCGTGTAACACCAGGGTCTTACCGTGGTTCACAAGCTCCCAGCTTCCGTGGTCGTAAGAACGGGTAGAACGCTCCTGGTAGGTCATGCGCGAAGCGAATGTGTGATCGGGTCACAAATTCAATTCGTACAGAATCCCCGGGCAATCAGCGCAAGGCCAGGTGCCTGCGAACGTTGCTGGCAGGCCCAAGATGGCAGGCGCCTTGGCTACCGCTCCCTTTTGACCAACAGGCTCCAGTTCGTAAGTGACTCCGTCTGCCATGAGGGAAAGAAAGAGGTGACCTTCCTTGAGCATGTACGAGCGGATGTTCTGCCAGTCCTCCGGGATGCGATCATTGAGCGGCGCAGGCGGACACATCGCACGTGTCAGCGCAAGAGGACCGAATTGGAGTTGACTCGGACCGGCGGATTTCCACGTGCCTCGTCCGCGATTGCAGTCACCGCGCACGCTTACCCCACCATCGCTTGCGAACGCAATCGTGTACCTGGTCTTGTCGTCCGGTGATAGGGTAGCGTCATCACCGCCCCGGAAGTTCACCCGCTGCCAGGACGCGC
>Ga0126383_10000497_pt1 | contig 21990 bp, 19 predicted proteins | sample PanSoiMetPlot_35_FD_96882 | JGI IMG/M metagenome (GOLD analysis project Ga0126383, IMG submission 96882) | Tropical forest soil microbial communities from Panama - MetaG Plot_35 | ecosystem: Environmental > Terrestrial > Soil > Tropical forest > Bulk soil | place: Panama | collected 2016-02-17
CCCGTGGCTCGCCGGCATCATCGCGCGCAGGCCGGGTCTGCCGAAACAGGCTTTGTTCAGATCGGGATTGCCCGGATCGAGTTTGACATAATGCCATTTCGAGGTTGCCGCGCGTCCCTCCGGGCTCTTCTCCCGCAGCGCGTCGGCCCAGATCGCCTCCCCGGCGATGTCGGAAGTCGTCCAGCTGTTCGATTTGTCTGTCGCCAGCATCTCTGCGACCTTGTTCGCGATTGGCGGATCCCCGGTTTGGAGGAGCCGCTCGGCGACAATGGCTATGATCTTATGCGCCTCCGCACCCCACGCCCAGCTCTCCGAAGGGCAGACGAGAAGAACGGCCGTCAAACAGAGAATTGCGGGGCAAAGCCAAGACACTCTCATTGCGGCTTCGGATCGAATGCATGCTGTCGGGTCCCTATGCTACCATTATCGGCGGCGGGGCGCCCTTCCCGTTCTGGTCGAAGTGAAGCGAAGTGCGCTTCACCCTCGATCTCCCCCGTTCGGGCCGGTGAACTTGGTCTTTGGCTAGCGGCAAATGAAGGCGAGGCCGGGACCGCCATATAGAATAACGGCCGGTCGCATCCTGAAGACCCCGCTGCTCTGGGTCGGGCTGTTCTTTGCGCTCCTGCTGTTGCGGATGGAAGTACTGAGGCCGGTCTTCCGGTGGGCATTTCCTGGTGTCGAGCCGGTGATTTACCAGCGCAGCAGCTTTCTTGCCTTGTTCCTGTCGCATCTCGCGCTGGTCGCCGCGGCGAGTGTTGCGGCGATATCGGTCGGTATCGCCCTCGCGGTGTTCGTCACGCGCCCTGTGGGACGGGATTTCCGGATGATGGTGAACGCGCTCGCCACCGTCGGGCAGACCTTCCCGCCCGCCGCCGTATTGGCCATTGCCGTGCCGGCCGTCGGGTTCGGCCCGCACCCGACTATGCTGGCTCTCTTCCTCTACAGCCTTCTGCCGATCATCGAGAATGCAGTCGCCGGCCTGGAGGGTGTGCCCCGCGCGGTGCGCGAAGCGGCTGCCGGGCTTGGCCTTTCGCCGTGGCAGCAATTGCGCGATGTGGAGTTGCCCCTCGCGGCTCCGGTCATCCTATCGGGAATACGCGTCTCGGTGACGATCGCAATAGGCACGGCAACAATAGGGTCCACCGTCGGCGCCTTGACGCTCGGCACTCCAATCTTTAATGGCCTGGTCGCCGACAAGCTGCCCTTCGTCATTGAAGGCGCGGTACTGGTAGCGTTGTTTGCGATCGCCACCGACCTGTCATTTGCCGGCCTCGACCGATGGCTACGGCGTGCCACGCGGCAGGAAATCAGCGAAAGAAATCGATGAGGATACCAAAAATGAAGATAGTGACGCCGCTCCACAGCAGAAGCGCGAAGATGGTTTGCGCCCGCCCCGAATCCGGGATCACCCGAGAAAAGTAGGCTGATCGTTTTGTACGCATCGCGGGGCTCATCCAACAGCTCGCCCATCAAGTCTAGCCGTCGCAGGACACCCATGTCGAACGAAATTTAACCAAAATAACTGGGAGGAACGGTTGAAGGCTCTTTTGGCTGTCACATTGCCGGTTTGCCTCGCCGCTGGTGCGGCGCACTCCGAACCACAGATCTTCAATGCCTACGATTTCGAATTCGAGGACGGCTCCGTCATGTCCGAATTGCGGGTAGCCTACGAAACCAACGGCACGCTGAGCAGGGGGCGCGACAATGCAATCCTTCTGGTTCACGGGACCAGCGGCAACCGGCATGCGTTCGATACGATGATCGGGCCGGGGAGGACCTTCGACACCGACAAGAGTTTCGTCATCACGGTCGACGCGATCGGGGGCGGCGATTCCTCCTCGCCGAAAGACGGGTTGGGGCAAGATTTCCCGCGCTACACGATCCGCGACATGATGGCGGCTCAGCATGCGCTTGTCACCCGCGGCCTCGAGCTGACGACCTTGAGGTCTGTCGGCGGCATCTCGATGGGCTCCTTCGTCGCCCTGGAATGGGGTATTCATCATCCGGAAATGGTGCGCAGCCTGGTCCTCCTGGTTCCTAGCCCCAAGGCCGAAGTTAATTTTCAGCTAACCGTCGATCTGATGACCTCTGTCATTGCGCTCGATCCGCAATGGCAAGGCGGCCGGTATACGCGAAATCCGGTAGAGGGTCTGCGGCTCGCCGGGATGGCCTACTTTCCATGGACGGTGTCGGCGCCCTATCTCGACCGGCTGTCAGCAAAGCAATTGGCAAAAAACATCGACGACAGTGCCCGCGCCTTCGCCAATTGGGACGCCAATTCGTTGGTGTTGAGGTACGCCGCAAGCCGCGCCCACGACGTCTCCGCGCCTTTCGGCGGCGATATGAGCGCCGCTCTGGGGCAGATCACGGCACCGACACTGGTACTGCCGAGCGTGACGGACCGGCTGCTTGGGCTCGACGGAGCACGCCGGATCCGCGATGGCGTCAAACAGGCCACCTACGCGGAGATCCTCTCCGATCTCGGCCATCGCGCGGCGCGCCCCGCCCCGGAAACACCCGAAGGCGAGTTTGTCGACCGTCAGATCCGAGCGTTTCTGGCGAAAGTCGAATAGCCGGCCGATGCTGAGCCGTGCGGCTCAGCCGCCGAGGCGAGCCGCCTTGCTCCAGCTCCTGTCGAGTTGGGTCAACAGCGGCTGGCAGGTCTCGGCCGCGAGCTTCACCCCGATCTCGGAAAGCTTTGCAGAGCCACCAACCAGAGCATCGAAACTGCTGCAAGTGAACCCGGCATTCACTTCGATCGCATCGGCAAGCGTCTTGACGGCGAGCAATTTCGTGGCGGTACGCGCCACCATATTCATTCCCGACAGAGCAAGTCCGGCCATCTCGGCGCTCAACGCCTCGAGGCCGCGCGCCAATGCGGCTTGAGACTGTGCGAGTGCCGCCGCCGCGTCGCCCCCCGAACCCTTAAGGGCGGCGGGGGCTTCGATCTCTGCCGGCGGCGGGAGCGGTTCGAAGCTCGGCTTCGACCCTGCCGCAGCATCGGCGGCGGCTACAATATCGGCGGCTGTTTCTGTCGCCTTGGCCGCCTCTGCCATGAGCTCGGTGGGCTTTGGCAGCTCAGCTTCTCTCGCACGAGTTTCTGGCGCCGGAGCTTCCGCCGGTTTGACCGGCCCGACCGGAGCCTCGGTTGACCCGGAGGGGCGCGGAGAGCGTCTGCCCTTGGTTTCCATGATTTGGACCCCGTGTTTATCCCGCGGCACCCTGCTGCGCCGCACAACACCAAAGTAAGCGGCGCGAACCCTATTCTCAAGCAGAATTGTGCGATGCACAAGAAGAGGTCAGATGGGCTCGACGCGCAGCACGGTGTTTTCGGCGCCGGTTACCCGCACCCGGGCGCCAGCGGGGAGATCGGGCCCGGCAACCAGCCAGACCGTATCGTCGACTCTGAGCCGTCCGCGGCCGTCGATAATCGCACCATCCAATGTGAACATCCGGCCGACATAGCTCTCGGCACGCCGGTTGAGATGTCTTTCGCCTTCGCCCGATCGGGTACGGGCGAAAGCCGTCCGGCCCAGTGTTACGCTCGCGACGGCGAGGGCGGCAAAAATCAGCCCCTGGTGCTCCCATGACAACCCGGGGTAACGCCAGGAAATTGCCGCTACGCCAAGAGCCGCGGCAGAAAGCCAAATGCATACCATCGCCGGCACGGCCACCTCGATCACCCCTAAGACAGCGCCGAGAACGGCCCAGTACCAATATGGCATCAACGCGGCTCTGTCGGCCCGCCAACTGCGGGATTGGCGGAAGCCCGGGCTGTGCTGAAAGATTCCCGCGCCAGCTCGGCGATTCCCGCGAGCGACCCGATCATCGACGCGCTTTCGAGCGGCATCAGGATCACTTTTTGGTTCGGGGTACCGGCGAGACGGCCAATAGCATCGATGTAGCGCTGTGCGACGAAGTAATTGATCGCCTGGATACTGCCGCGGCCGATCGCCTCCGACACGGAGGTCGTGGCTCTGGCCTCCGCCTCGGCCTGCCGTTCCCGCGCCTCGGCGTCGCGAAAGGCGGCTTCGCGCCGAGCTTCCGCGGCGAGGATCACCGCCTGCTTCTCACCCTCGGCCTTGAGAACCGCTGCTTGCTTGAAGCCCTCCGCCTCCAGCACGTTGGCACGTTTCTCGCGCTCGGCCTTCATTTGCCGGGCCATCGCGGCGACCAGCTCCTGAGGCGGAGTAATGTCTTTGATTTCGACCCGTTGTACCTTGACACCCCAGGGCGTAGTCGCAGCGTCGACGACCGTCAGAAGCTGGGTGTTGATGCGATCACGCTCGGATAACAGCTCGTCGAGGTTCATCGAGCCCATAACTGTCCGGATGTTGGTCATTACCAGATTGAGGATCGCGAGCTCCACATTAGTGACCTCGTAGGCCGCTTTCGCCGCATCCAGCACCTGGTAGAAAACAATAGCGTCGACCGTCGCCGCGGCGTTGTCCCGGGTGATGACGCTCTGCGAGGGGACCTCGAGGACAGTCTCCATCATGTTCATCTTCGCCCCGATGCGATCGATGACCGGAATGATCAGCGCGAGCCCCGGCTCGAGCGTGCGGACATAGCGGCCGAAGCGCTCGACCGTCCACTCATTTCCTTGGGGGACTCTCTGAACCGCAAGAACGACAAAAATGATCGCAAACAAGACCACGAGGAGCACGAAGACGGAGAAGGCGTTGAGCATGACACCGTTCCATCGGCAGTTTCGTTGTGGTATCTTATCGATCACTCATTGCGATAGCATTAGCGGCATACGGACTGCCCCGAGCGTCACTTCCACCGACCTCGGATCGCACATCTGATCGTGTTTGATGCATTTATGCGCCGAAAACGTAGACAGCAATGCCCGGTTATTTTACTCTACTCGCGATGACTGTGCGTGACTGCTCGTCGCGTAGAGTCTCATGGGGGGAATGGGGGGTTGAATTGATGTCATCAAGGGACACTGCGCGCGGCAGGTCGCGCGTTGAGGGGCGGTCGTTGCTATTTCTTGCCGGCGCGGGCATCGGAGCCTTCGTTCTGGCAATACTCGGCACGGCCCCGGCCGAGGCGCGGCACCATTCACGATTTCACGCTCACGCCCGGCACGGGTCTCACGGGGTTGATCCGTCGCGGGAGAATGAGTCGATCGTCATCGATGCCGACACCGGTCGAGTACTCAGCGAGATGAACGCCGACGCGATCACCTATCCGGCCTCGCTGACCAAGATGATGACGTTGTACTTGACTTTCGAAGCGCTGAACGCTGGCCAGCTTCGGCTCGACCAGTACCTGCCGGTCTCCATCGAAGCGGGAAGCAAGAGCCCAACCAAGCTCCACCTCGTACCGGGCGATTCCGTGCAGGTGCACGACCTCATCCTCGGTATCATCACCAAATCCGCCAACGATGCCGCCGCAGTGCTCGCCGAAGGACTGGCCGGCAGCGAGTCGGCGTTCGCCGAGCGCATGACCGCAAAGGCGCGTCAACTCGGGATGACCAACACCGTCTATCGCAACGCCTCGGGATTGCCGGACTCGGAGCAGCGCACGACGGCGCGCGACGTGGCACAACTCGCGCTCGCGCTCTATCACGACTTTCCGCGGGAATATCGCTACTTCGCAACACGTCAGTTTTTCTTCCGCGGCAGAGTCATCCTCACGCACAATCATCTGCTAGACTGGTATGACGGCGCCGATGGGATCAAGACCGGATACATCGGCGCCTCGGGTTTCAATCTCGCAGCCTCGGCCGTGCGCAACGGTCATCGAGTGATCGGCGTGGTGATGGGAGGATCCTCGGCCGCATTGCGGGATCGGGAAATGGCGTCTCTTCTCGATCAGGGTTTTGCCGAGGTTGGTGTCCCCGCTACGGTAGTGGCGCGACGCGACGCGCCAGCTCCATCGACAGAGCAGATGACAGCCGAAACGGACCAGCCTCAGCCGGCTCGCCCGCGCGAGAAGATCGGCCAGTTGGCCAAGGCTGCGCGCAGGATAGCCACCCATCTCTCACCCGTAGCAAAGGCAGAGGCGGCACCGATTACGCGTCAGCTGCGCACGGAAGGTGACCGCTGGAGCATCCAGCTCGGCGCGTTCCGCGCTGAGAGCGCGGCCGAGCAGACGGCGCGTTCCGCCGCCACGGTCGCTGGAGCCAGAGGCAAACCGGTGCAGATCGTGCAGCCTTCAAAGGGCGGCGAGCACCGCTTTTTCCGCGCTCGTCTTCTCAACTTCTCGCAGCAAGAAGCGCAAGCCGCGTGTGCGGCGCTCCACAAGAAGAAGATCGAGTGCTCGGTGGTTCCGCCACAGGTTAAAGTCGCCACACGCTAGTCGGCAGCTCGGGGCTCGACTTTTGGCGACCAACCCTACCCCTCGCTTGAGGAGCGGGGGTAGGGTGCTGCTCAAGCGTCCGGAAGCTGCACCCCGCTCGCGGCAAGCTCGGCGCCCAATTCCCGCTTGAGCCTGGCAAGCCCTTCTGCGGTCGCAGATTCGGCGCGGGCGACGAGCACGGCCTGGGTGTTCGAAGCGCGCAGCAGCCACCACCCATCGGATGTGCGCACACGCACCCCGTCGATGTCGGTCATTTCGGCTCCCGATTGGCGCAGCCGTTCACGGACCTCGCGCACGACTTCGAATTTTCGGCTCTCCGGGCAGTCGAAGCGCATTTCCGGAGTATTAACGACGGCGGGCAGCTGATCATGCATCTCGGCAAGGCTTTGCCGGCTGCGCGAGAGGATGTCGAGGAGGCGCACCGCGACATAGACTGCGTCGTCGAACCCGTAATACCCGTCGGCAAAAAAAATGTGCCCGCTCATCTCGCCGGCGAGCGGTGCGCCCATCTCCGCGAGCTTGGCCTTGATCAGCGAATGGCCGGTGACCGCCATGACGGGGCGGCCCCCCATCCGCGCGATCTCGTCGAACAGGACCTGGCTCGCCTTGACGTCGGCGAGGACGGGTGCGCCCGGATGCCGGCGCAGCACGTCGCGCGCCAGGACCACCATCAGCTGGTCGCCCCAAAGGATGCGGCCCTGTGAGTCGACGACCCCGATGCGGTCGCCGTCGCCGTCAAAGGCAATGCCGAGGTCACAGTCTGCGCGCCCCACCGCCTCCTGTAATTGCTTGAGGTTCTCCGGGATGGTCGGATCCGGATGATGTGCGGGGAAAGTGCCGTCTATCCTCTCGTTCAGCAGGAGGTGTTTGCCGGGCAGGCGCGCGGTGAGCTGTCGAACGACCTCACCGGTTGCGCCGTTTCCGGGATCCCAGGCGACCGTCAGCGGACGGTCTCCGTGGTAATCGCGCGCCAGCCGTGCGACGTATTCGTTACGGATCCCTTGTTCTTCGACCCGTCCGCGTATCCGTTGGGGAGCCTCGAGCCGAGACGCGGTCTCGCCCAGCCGCTGAATCGAGGCGCCGTAGAACGACTTGCCTTGAAAGACGAACTTGAAACCGTTGTGGTCGGGCGGGTTGTGTGAGCCGGTGACCATGACCCCGCCGTCGACTCCCAACGTCGCGGCCGCATAATACAGCATGGGGGTTGGTCCCCGGCCGATCCGCACGACATCCGCTGCCTCCATAGCGAGGCCGTCGACCAGCGCCGCTTCGAGTTCCGGTGAGGTGAGCCGACCGTCATACCCAACTGCAACGCGCCGCCCCCCGGCCTCGCCGAGGGCGACCGCGTAGGCGCGCCCGATCGCCTGCGCGTCTGCCGCCGACAGGGTTTGTCCGACGATCCCGCGAATGTCGTATTCACGCAGGATCGTCGGGTCGAAGCGATGGGGCATCGGTCATTCCGATCAGAGGAAGGCGGAAAGGATTTTGCGCAATTCCGGCCCGAGGTCGGGGTGTTGCAGCCCGAGTGCGATGGTCGCTTCGAGAAAGCCGAGCTTTTCGCCGCAATCGTAGCGCCGAGCGGCGGCGCGTAGGCCATGGAAGAGCTGTCCATCGGCGATTAGCCTGTCGAGACCGTCGGTCAGCTGGATTTCGCCGCCGGCGCCGGGCTTCATCTCGCCGAGGTAGGTGAATATCTCGGGCTGAATGATATAGCGCCCGATGATCATCAAGGTTGAGGGCGCGATCGCCGGTTCGGGTTTTTCGACAACCCCTTTCGCGCGTACAAGTTTGCCGGTATCGGCTACAACATCCAGCACCCCATAGCGGCGCGTCTGCTCGCGTGGGATCTCCATGACCGCGACCATATTGCCACCGGTTTCGGCATACGCCTCGACCATCTCCTTCAAGCAAGGTGGCTCGCCGATCATCAAATCGTCGGCGAGGAGCACCGCGAAGGGCTCGTCGCCGACCAGCGCGCGGGCGCACCACACCGCATGGCCGAGACCGAGCGGGGTCTGTTGGCGGGTATAAGCGATCTGCCCGGGCGCGGACAGCTCCGTTTCCAGTTCTGCGGCGAGATCGCTCTTCCCGCGCTCGCGCAGAGTCGCCTCGAGTTCGAAGGCGCGGTCGAAATGGTCCTCGATCGCACTCTTGGCCCGGCTCGTGACAAAAAAGAACTGCTCGATGCCGGCCGCCTTGGCCTCCTCGATGGCATAGTGAATTAGCGGCTTGTCGACGACCGGCAACATTTCCTTGGGCATCGCCTTTGTCGCCGGCAAAAACCGGGTGCCCAGACCGGCGACCGGAAAGACAGCTTTGCGGACAGGTTTATGCATGGACTCCTCGAACGGGTGCCTCGGTAGGATCCGGGCAATTTTCATCTGCCACGAGACCTCACCTATAGGCAAGCCGAGCGGGGTATATTGTGGCGGCATGGGGTTAACGTCGGATTGACCAAGACATTCCATAAGAGGCGAAGAGGCCGGTGCTTGAAAACGAAATGCGTGGGACACCCGGCATTGAACCCGATTGATAATCGGCTTTTTGTACTGGTCCTGCAGCACCCGCAGGAAAGGAAGGAGGTGCTGGCGACCGCCGCGGCAAGCTGTGCCGCGCTGCGGCGCGCCGCGCTCGTTGTCGGGCTGTCGTGGCCGAACCTGGCGCGCGCGCTTGGCCGTACGGTCGATGCAAAACGCTGGGCGGTACTCTATTTGGGCTCGGTCCGCCCCGCTGCGTACGGTTCCGAGCGAGAGGTTATCGCGCTCGACCGAAGAGGAACGCCGACAGCTGACCAGGATGCGATGCTGCACGGCCTCGAAGGCGTCGTGCTGCTCGACGGCAGCTGGAGCGAGGCCAAGACCTTGTGGTGGCGCAATCCGTGGCTCCTCAAACTTCGTCGTTTCGTCCTGAACCCGCGGCATCGATCGCGCTTTGGCGAACTGCGCCACGAGCCGCGCCCCGAGGCGCTTTCGACGATAGAAGCCGCTGCGCTGCTGTTGAAGCATCTAGATGGTGGCGTCGACGCTGAGGCCGCGCTCCTCGATCGACTGGATCGGCTGATTGGCGAAGCGCGCACCGTCCGCCGACGCTCTTTCGAGCTTGCCGGCGGGGACCGTTAAGCCTCACGAAACATGGCAATCTTCCGCGATTGGACCTAGGATACGGATCGTCACGCAACCGCTCCGACGTCCTTTCTTCGCTCATTTTTGCCATGGATGACGTTGTGCCGATGCCGGCCGCCACCGGTAAAGCGGTGGTCCGGCCACGCGATGCCGCTTCACTGATTTTGTTGCGCGGCCAGGGCCGTGATCTCGAAGTGCTCGCGGGGCGCCGCCCGCTCCATGTCAAATTCATGCCCGGGGTGCACGTCTTTCCGGGCGGCGCGATCGATCCGCCTGACCGGATCGTCTGGAGCGTCGAAACGGGAAGCGAGGCATTGGGGTCCCGGCTCGCCCGTAGTGCCCGCGCAGCGTTGCGCGAGACCTGGGAAGAGGTTGGAGTGCTGGTGGGCCGGCCGGCAGAGGCCCGCTCCTCACCTCCGGCTAGCAGACAGATCGAACGGGCCTATCGCGAAAACGGCCTCGTCGCGGCGCTGGACCTGTTAACCTATGTCGGGCGCGCGATCACCCCGTCCCACTCGAACCGACGGTTCAATACCAGGTTTTTCCTCGGTGACGGCGCCAATGTGTTCGGCGAACCGGCATCCAGCGAGGAGCTCGAGGATGTTCGCTGGTACCAGGTCGGCCACCACCCGCTCGAATCCTTCCGCGACGTGACACGGTTCATGCTGGCCCGGGCGATCGCCTTGCACAGCGGGACCGCCAAAGGTGAAACGCCTTTGTTCTATTGGGCGAAGAACGCGCGCCGGATCGGTGTTTGCCGCGAAGGAACTCGCGACTAACGATCGGGTCAGCGGGCCTCGGTGCCGAGCGCGACCGCGTGTGGTGGAGCCATTGCCTCCCCGTCGCTGACCCCCATCGCCTTGCCGTGCGTCTCGACGCCGAGAAACACGAAGGACAGTCCCACCAGCAGCATGCAGAGGGCAAGGAAGAGGTAGGCCGGCAGCACCGCATCCGAGGTCGCCTGCGGCGATACGAGATTACCGGTGCCGGCAATCAGCGCCAGGCTCAGCGGGCCTACAATCTTGCCGACGCCGTTCGCGGCCTGCCCCAGCCCGGACGAACGGGCGCCGAGACGCACGCCATAGCGCTCGACCGTGTAGGGCGCGAAGTTCGCGAAGCCGCCCTCGATGAAAAAGGTGGAGGCGCACAGTAACATCACCATCGCTGGAAGTCCCCAGACAATGACATTGCTGTAGTAACCGGCCGCGGCGAGCGCGGCGACACCGCCGAACCCCCAAACGGCCCCCAACCAGCGCCGGCCGGTAAATGGCGCCAGCGCCGTGACAACGAGCTTGCCGGTGACCCCGCCTAGAGTGACGAACACAAAATATTTGGCCGCCTGGGGGACCGGGACGCTTAGGACCATCGCGACGATCGTCGGCCCCCAGAGATAGACGCCATAGCCCGCGATCGACGAGCCGCCCCAAATGATAACGGTCTCCCAGAACATGCTCGGCTGTCGGTAGAGCTCCGAAAGGCGACCGCGCGGCTGCGTGGCGGGGGCCTGGGTCGGCAACGGCACGGATTGGAGCGGCACGCCGAGATGCTTGGCTACCTCGCCCCGTGCCTCGGTGAAGCGGCCTTTGGCCGCGAGCCAGCGGATCGATTCGGGCACGTAGAACCAGATCAGCACGCCGACGATCGCCGGCGCCATGCCAAGCATTGCAACCCCGCGCCAGCCGAGCGGCGCGAGCAGCGCGGCGGAGACCGCAGAAGCAAGAAAGCCCCCGGCCGAGGCAAAGACCAGGTAAAAGCTCGTCAGGAGGGTGCGGTGCCGCGTCGGCGTCAGCTCGACCTGGATCGTCAAAGACGGCGTAACCCCGGCGGTCAACCCGACGCCGATAAAAAAGCGCAGCACTGCGAAGATTTCCCACGACCCGCTCGGAACGATGCCCATCAACCCCGAGCTCGCGGCGCAGATGAAGGTGCCGATGATCATCGTGCTCTTGCGTCCCCAGGCGTCCGACAGGCCCCCAAAAATAAGCGCACCGAGGATCGCGCCGACGCCGCCGCTGTAAAGGATCACGGCCGATTGACCGTAAGTCAGATGCCATTGCGGCGCCAACGACGCGAGCAGATACCCGACGACGAGGAAATCGAAAAATTCGAGGACGAAGAGCGCGGACAGCAGAATAAACGAGACCCAATAACGCCGATTGAGTGGCGCAGTGTCGAACAACGCCAACAGCTCGTCGGAACTCTGTACCGGCATCGTTTCCTCCCGCAGCACCGTCGACTTATAGCGACGTTAACGAATATGTCCGCGCCGCAGGGCCGTCAACCACCGGTGGGATCGGTCCCCGGCGGCTTGCGGGTGTTACGACCGGCTGAAGCCTTCGAGCTCGGAAGCGGCCCAATCGATCGCCTGATCGACCGTCTTCCCTTGCGCGGTGCACTGGGCGATCATCTTGGTCGCCGTTGCCTGCGCGTAGATCTGATTGGCGATCCGCGCCGGCGCCGGGCTGTAGGGAATGACCATCGTCACGTCGCCGCGCGGCGGATAATTGTATATCGAGCCCTTTGGCGGCGACTCTTCGGCCCAAGTCTTGAAGTCGTGCAGCCCCTCGAAGGGCGGGATATCGTAGCCGTGGCTCGCGGCAACGGTCTGCTCGACCGAGGAGCGCTGGCACAGCGAGGTCAGGAGGCTCTTCGCCGCGGGCTTGTTCGGCGAGAAGTTCCAGACGCCCCAGAAGAACGGCACGGCGGCTTCGAACTGACCCTTCGGCCCCTTCGGCGTGGGGAAATGCCAAACCTGCTCCGCCACCTTCGGGGCATCGCGCACCGCCACCGCCCAGGCCGAGGGCGGGTTGAAGATCAGCGCGCCCTCGCCGGAAATCAGGAACTTGTTGTTGGAGGCGTCGTCCCAGGCGAAGGCGTCCCGCGGCAGCAAGGGCACCAGCCGCTTGAACCATTCAAGCACTTCCTTGGTGGCGTCGGATTTGACCGTGATGTTCCCCTCCTGGTCGACCAGCGCCGCGCCGTGGCTGCGGAACACCGGGTCGATCCAGGCGACCGAGTCGTTGGTGACGCCGAGCGGCAGGCCGAAGGCATGCCCTCCTTTCGAGCATTTTTCGGCGGCGGCGAGAAACGCGTCCCAAGTCCATTTGTCGGCGAGCTCCTTATCGGGCGGTGCGCCGGCCGGGTACATCCTGGTTAGCTCCAGGCCGACCAGTTGCTTGAACAGGTCGATGCGAGCGGCCGAGGGCAATGTCGGGCTTCCGACACAGGCAGGCACGGCGATCCAATGTCCGTTCTGCTTGGCGACATATTCGATGCCTTCGCTGATCTTGCCGTTTTGCGCTATCAGCGGCCCCATGATGTCGTCGACCGGCTCGAGATTGCCGGTCTGAGCGGCGGCGGCCCAAGCGAGAAAGGTCAACATGTCGTGACCCGAGCGCGCCTGCGCTTCGGCGGCCTGGGTCAGATTGAGCTTATCGGCCTGCGAGGTGATGTAGTCGATCGTGATGTCGACCTTCTCCTTCGCCGCCCATTCCTGGCAGAGCTTGGTCAAGGTGTTGTTGGCGCCCGGGACCCAATGATCCCAAAACCCCACCGCCAGCTTGCCGGCGGCGAAGGCGCCATGGACGAAAGGCGCCGCCAGCGCGGTCGTTGCCGCGGTCTGCAAAAGCGTGCGACGCGTTAACCGAGAAACGCCCATTGAAACCTCCCACTGTGATGGCGGCGATGGCACCCGCCGCATTGTTTGGCCGAGCTCTCGTCCCCGGAGCGTCAGCCTATTCTAGCTTAGGTTGAGGTAGCGATCTAGCTTCGCATGAAGCCTTCGAGTTCACCGGCGGCCCAGTCCATCGCCTGATCCATCGTCTTTCCCTGCTGGGTATATTGGGCGATCATTTTGGTCGTCGTCGCCTGGGCGAAGATCTGGTTGCCGATCCGCATCGGCGCCGGCGAGCCCGACACCGACTCGATCACATCGCCGCGCGGCGGGTAATTCCAGATGCCGCCCTTCGGCGGGGCTTCCTCGGCCCAGGTCTTGAAGTCGCGCAAGGTTCCGAAGGCCGGGATGTCGTAGCCCTTGCTGCCGGCGACGAGCTGTTCGACCGAGTCCCTCTCCCAGAGATGCAGCAGCAGGCTCTTTCCGGTCGATTTGTTGGGCGAGAAATTCCAGATCCCCCAATAGGAAGGCTGGGCCGGATCGAAGCGACCTTTAGGGCCCTTCGGTGAGGGAAAGTGCCAGCACTGCTCGGCGACTTTCGGTGCGTCGCGCACCGCCACCGCCCAGGCCGAGGGCGGGTTCATGATCAGCGCGCTCTGGCCGGAGATCAGCGCCTTGTTGTTGCTCGAATCGTCCCAGGCGAACACGCCGTCCGGCAGCAGCGGCACGAGCCTCTTGAAGAAGTCGAGCATGTGTTTGGTGGCGTCCGATTTGACCGTGATGTTGCCGTCCTTGTCGACCAATTCGGCGCCTTGGGCGGCAAAGATCGCGCCCACCCAGTTCATCGAGTCGCCAGTCTGGCCGAGCGGCATGCCAAACGGGAAGCCCGCCTTCTGACATTTCTCGGCCGCTTGCAGCCAGAAGTCCCAGGTCCACTGATCGGCCAGCTCCTTGTCCGGCGGCGCACCGGCCGGGTACATCTGCGTCAAATCGAGCCCGACATATTGCTTGAACAAGTCGATGCGCCCGACCGAGGGCAAGGTCAGCGTATTCGGGATCGACGGCACGGCGATCCAATGGCCGTTCTGCTTTCCGAGATATTCCACCGCGGCGCTCGGCTTGCCGTATTTGCCGATCAACGTCGCCATCAAATCGTCGGCCGGCTCCCACATCTCCGCCTTTGCGGCGCCGTACCAGCCGGGCTGTCCGATGACGTCGTGCCCCGAGCGCGCCTGCCCCTCCGCCGCGCCCATCAGCATCAGCTTGTCGCCCTGGCTGGTGACGAAGTCGATGGTGACCTCGACCTTCTCCTTCGCCGCCCATTCGCGGCAGAGCTTAGCGAGCACGTCATTCGCGCCGGGTACCCAATGGTCCCACACCGCAACGCTCAGCTTGCCTGCGGCATGGGCCCCGCGAACGAACGGCGCGCCGGCCAGGGTTGCGGCCGCCGTCGCACCCTGCAAAAGGCTGCGCCGGGTCAGCCGGGTCGTTTCCATCCACTCCTCCTCGAAGGGTTAACAAGCCTACCGGTGATTGTAGCGCAATCGCGAACCGGGTTTCCATCTCGTCGATACCCGCAAATGACAGCTGGCCGTCGCACGCTTGCTGATGATTTGACTACGCGATGACGCCCTAAAAGCCGAATTTTTGACAGGATATCGTGTATTTAGCTCGCGTTTTAGTAAGTATTGAACAAAGTCCCGATTTTGAACTGCTCTCGCACGCGGAGCTGATTTCAGCTTACTATTTCCCGCGTGCGGGAGCAATAATCTTCTCTTTTTGCTGGTCTGTTGAGCCGTTCAGTTCTTGACCAGCATTGCCAGGATCGGTTCGAGATGGTCGTCGGCGAGTTTCTTCAATTCGTCGTCGGTGCGGTCCTGGATCGGATGCGGGACGAAGACGAGCGCCGGGTCGATGCCGAGCGACTTGGCCCCGGCCGCCGCCCCTTCGATGAACTCGGTCGTTGCGACCCCGACCGTCGGAATGCCGCGTGCTTCGAGATCCGCCATGTCATGCGTACAGCACGAAATGCAGGACCCTCAGTCGGACAATCCTTCGATGACGAGGTCGACTTCGGCGGCGATCTGCTGCCGCAGCGGCAACGGCGCCACTCGCGTATTGGTCGGCTTGGCGTAGTGCGTGACGGCGATGCCGCGCTCGGCGAGCCGCTCGCCGAGTCGGCGCAGAAACACGTCGCCGCGCGGTTTTGCAATATCGAGAATGCCGATCTTGAGCCCCTCCAGGCTCTGCGGCCGCGCCAAGCGCGGCCGGACCGTCGGACTTCGCTCCGCGGTCGGGTCGAGAAGTACAGTCATGATCTGACCTCCTTGGTTACGGGAAGGCTGCCGCGGGCGCCGCCCGCGGACCAGCCGCCGATGATGCCGGAAAACATCCCGGCATCGCCGCCGGCGCGGACGATCATGATGCCGCCCGGGCGGAATTTGTTGACCGTCTTGCCGGCGAGCGAAGGCGGCCTGCCTTCGGCGATCCCCTGGGCGCCGGCGACGAGCTCGGCGACCGGGATTTCGCACAGCCGGTAAAGCTCTTCATAGAGCCTCGCCTTCGTCCAGCCGGCATTTTTGAAGGTGCGGTGGTGCTCCGGGCAGACCACCAGCATCGCGTCGCAGGCCGGCGCCAGCTTGATATTGTGGATCGCCTTCAGCGAGCCGGCAAAGCTGCGCGACAGGCTCTCGGGGTCGCGCGATTTCTGGTCAACGACACCTTGCAGGCCAAAGCCGGCAAACACCGTCACGGCCGAGCGGCCCGGTGGTACGCCGCGCTCGGCCGCCAACGGCTCCCAGCTCGACCCCTCTTCGTCCTCGGCAAAGCAGTAGGTGTATTTGCCGGGATTGCCCAATGTCGCGCGGTCGACCTCCTGCGGCCGCCCGCCGCCGATATTGCGGATCACCAATTGCAAGGCGCGGCCGATCGCGGCATTGGCCCGGTTGCCTTGGCCGAGCGCATTGCCCTTGGTGTTCATGCCGATGCGCCGCCGGACCGGGCCGTTGACGACGACGACCGGCCCGACGAACATCGTCGTCGCGAGCACGCCGTGCATCGCGAACTCTTCTTCGAGCACCGCCTCGACAGCAGCCAATACGACCGGCAGATATTCCGGTTTGCAGCCGGCCATGACGGCGTTGACCGCGATCTTTTCGATTGTAGCCGGCGCGAGGTCGGGCGGCACCAGGCCCAGCACCTCCTGCGGATCACGGCTCGTGCCGTCGAGCATTCGCAGGACCCGCTCCTCGGTCGGCGGCACGAGCGGCAGCCCGTCGGACCAGCCGCGCGCGAACATCGCCTCTTGCTCGTCCTCCTCATCGCCGAGCGCGATGCGGCGGGATTTGAGGCCGGTTTCGTTGAAGCGAATTTTCAACCGTTCGATAACCCCCGGCTCGAGGTTTTTGGCGCCGCAGCCGGGGCGGGTTTCGGGAAGATCGCGGCCGAGCCCGGCAATGCCGCTCAGCCGCTCCCATTCGCCGCGGTCCCAGCCATGGGTGCGCCCGACCTCGCGGCCGCCTGCGAAGCGGATCAAGGTCGGCACGATTTCGACCTTGAGCCGATGTGAAACATCGAGCGTCGTGTCGTCGAGGCGCCGCGGCACGGTCTCGGGGAATGACGGGTCGTCCTGCGTATAGACGGTCAGGCTGCCGAGGCGCGCCAGGTCACCGAGCACCCCCGACGCCATCACGCAAGTCGGGCAGTCGCGTTTGACGACCGCCACCAATCCCTCTCGCGGAAGGTCTTGCGCCATCAACCCTCCTTCCGGTTGCCGGTGTTACGATGAACCGCCTGCGAGCTCGGCACAAGCACCGCCGGGACATCTTCTTAACAGGTTTGCCATCTGGCGCTAACGAGGACCGCCGCACCGACGGGACGGGTCGATAGCGGACATTCGCCGACTTGCTAGGCTGATCGCCGATAGACAACCTGTGGTCGCCGTGTCGATCACGGTATGATCGGCCCGGAAGGTCGGTTCCGACGAGGTCCGCAAATGAGCGCGACGCGCGACAGCATGTTAGCCGATCCCGAGAAGCTCATAGCCGATCTGCAACGGCAGCTTGCCGAGTGCAGAGCCGAGCGCGACGAGGCGCTGGAGCGGGAGACCGCGATCGCCGAGGTATTGCAGGTCATCAATTCCTCTCCTGGCGATCTCACGCCGGTGTTCGATGCAATATTGGAAACAGCGCAATGTCTCTGCGACGCGGTGCGCCGGCGGCGAGCGGACAGCTGGTCACACCCTCCCCCTCGATGGGGGAGGGCCGGGGTCGGGGTGATGCGGAGGACGCATCAGTGGTGAAGAAAAAGCCAAGCGCGGGCGTCCGCGATCGCGCCCGGACCTTACGCCATGAAATGACCGAAGCCGAGCGGTGGCTCTGGCAGATATTGCGATTGCGGCAAACCCAAGGGAACCGGTTTCGCCGACAGGTGCCGATCGGACCGTTTATTGTCGACTTTGTCTGCCATGAGGCGAGACTGATCGTCGAGATCGATGGCGGGCAGCATGATCCCTCGTCCGAGGTGGAAGCAAGCCGCACTCGGTTTCTGGAAGGCGAGGGGTACCGCGTGTTGCGATTCTGGAACAATGAGGTGCTGGCGAACGCCGAGGGCGTGCGTTCTGCGATCGCCGAACATCTCCACCCGGTCACCCCCACCCCATCCCTCCCCCATCAAGGGGGAGGGCGGGAAGCAACACCGGAAGCTTTGGCCGATCTCGAGGTCGAGAACCGGCGGCTGCGCGAGGAATTGCGCGAGGCATTGGAACAGCAGACCGCGACCACCGAGGTGTTGCAGGTCATCAACTCATCGCCGGGCGACCTCGCCCCAGTCTTTGGTATTCTGCTCGAGAAGGCGATGCAGCTCTGCGGAGCAGCGTTTGGTGAATTTATAATTGCCGAAGGCGGGCGGGTACGCGCTGTTGCTGTTCGGGGAGCGCCGGCTGCGTTTGGCGAGATCAGAAGCCGTTCTGGGCGCCCCACACCGGGTAGCATCATGGCGCGCGTCCTCGCGGGCGAACCGGTTATCCACACCGCCGACGCGCAAGATGATGACCTTTACCGAAGCGGCGATCCCCACCGGCGGGTTTTGGTCGACCTCGCCGGGGCGCGCACAACTCTTGCGGTGACGCTGATTAAAGAAGGGGCGGTGCTCGGGGCGATCCACATCTATCGCCAAGAGGTGCGGCCGTTCTCGGACAAAGAAATAGCGCTGCTGCAGAATTTTGCCGCGCAGGCGGTCATTGCAATGGAAAATGCGCGACTGTTGACCGAGACGCGCGAGGCATTGGAGCAGCAGACCGCGACTGCCGAAGTATTGCAGGTCATCAATTCCTCCCCCGGCGACCTTATGCCGGTCTTTGACGCAATTCTGGAAAAGGCGCACTCCCTCTGCGGGGCGGAACTTGGCAGTTTGCTGACATATGACGGTGAGTTCTTCCGCCTGGTAGCGGCACATAACGTGCCGGAAGCATTCGCGAAACTGGCGCGCCAACCGTTTCGCCCCGGTCCGAAGAACCGTTTCAGCGAGCTGATCCGCGGCGAACCCCTGGTTCACGTCCCTGATTTGGCCGAGGTGAAAGCCGCGGCGCCCGCCGACGCGATCGTCGGGGCTTCGGTGGATCTCGGCGGAATGCGCACTCTCCTCGCAGTGCCATTGCGCAAGGACGGTGTGTTGCTCGGCGTCATTACCGCCTTTCGCCAGGAGGTGCGGCCGTTCACCGACAAGCAGATCGCACTGCTTGAGAATTTCGCGGCGCAGGCGGTCATCGCGATGGAGAATGCGCGGCTCTTGACCGAGACGCGCCAGGCCCTTGAACAGCAGACGGCGACCGCCGAGGTGTTGCAGGTCATCAATTCCTCCCCCGGCGACCTCGCACCGGTTTTCGACGCGATAGTGGAAAAGGCGCACTTGCTGTGCGGCGCCCCTTGCGGCAGCCTTCAGCTCTGGGATGGTGAGAAGTTCCGCGGCGTCGCAATGCGCGGCTTCCCGGAGCCCATGGTGGAGTCGGTGCGGCAGGGCTACAGCCCGGGACCCAACCACCCATGCCGCGGCCTGATCGATGGGGCGCGGATCGCACACTGCACGGACATGGCCGAGGTCGACGATCCGGTTACGCGATTGGGCGCCAAACTCAGCGGCATCCGAACCGTCGTCTATGTGGCGCTGCGCAAAGACGAGGTTTTGCTCGGGCAGATCGTCGCCGGCCGCCTCGAAGTTCACCCGTTCACCGACAGAGAACTGGTGCTGCTCGAGAATTTTGCGGCGCAGGCAGTCATTGCAATGGAGAATGCGCGGCTGCTGACCGAAACGCGCGAGGCATTGGAGCAGCAGACGGCGACCGCCGAGGTATTAGGGGTTATCAACTCGTCGCCCGGCGACCTCACGCCGGTGTTCGACGCGATCCTGGAAAAGGCGCACAAGATCTGCGGAGCTGCTGCCGGGTCCTTGGGGGTCTTTGAAGGCGAGACGTAGCGCGCGGTGGTGCAGCGCGGTTATGGCGAACCGCTGGCGAGCAGATTGCGGCAGGGGGGCCGCGGCTCGGACAACCCTCTCCTCCAGGAATTGATCGATGGCGCTCCCTCCCTCCACGTCGCTGATCTGGCGCTGCTCGACCTTCCCATAGCGCGAGCGAACGTCGCTGCCGGCATCCGCGCCTTGCTGGTTGTGGCGCTACGCAAAGACGATGCGCTGCTCGGCACGATTTCCATTGCCCGACGCGAGCCCCGACCGTTCTCCGACAAGGAAATCGCACTACTCGAAAACTTCGCGGCCCAGGCGGTCATTGCGATGGAAAATGCGCGGCTGTTGACCGAGACGCGCGAGGCATTGGAGCAGCAAACCGCGACCGCCGAGGTATTGCAGGTTATCAATTCCTCTCCCGGCGATCTCGCGCCGGTGTTCGATGCAATGCTCGAAAAAGCGATGCGGCTGTGCGACGCAACCTTCGGGAGCTTCGCGACTTTCGATGGCGAGTTCTTTAATGCCGTTGCGCACAGAAACGTGCCCGGCGAGCTTGCCGACGCTCTGCGAGAGCCGATGCCGCTTACCCCGGGCGGACACCTGGTGCGGATAGCAAACGGCGAGGCCGTCGTACCGATCGCCGACTTCAGCGACACCGAGGCTTATCACTCTGGCAAACGATGGGCCGCGGCACTGGTAGAGAAGGGTGGCGCGCGAACCGCCGTTTGGGTGGCTTTGCGGCGGGACGTGACTCTTCTTGGGGTCTTAGTCATCTACCGTACGGAGGTTCGACCGTTTACCGACAAGCAGATCGCGCTGTTGCAGAACTTCGCCGCGCAGGCGGTGATCGCGATGGAGAATGCGCGGCTGCTCGGCGAGTTGCGCGAGCGCACGCACGACCTCGAAGAGTCGCTCGAATACCAGACTGCGACGAGCGACGTGCTCCAGGTCATCAGCCGCTCGACCTTCGATTTGCAGCCGGTGCTCGACACCGTTTGCGAGACGGCACGGGGGCTCTGCGGTGCCGGGATGGCGGGGATCGCGATCCGCGAGGGCGATCTATACCGGTATGTCGCGACGGCGTCCGTCAACCCGGAGTGGGCCAAGATAGCGCGCGAGAGGGCCTTTACGCCCGGCCCAGAAACGATGACCGGGCGGGTCGTGCTGGAACGGCAGATTGTCCATATCGAGGACGTCGCCGCCGATCCCGATTTATCGCCCACGATAGTAACGATCGGCAAAATTCGTACCTGGCTCGGCGTGCCGCTGATGCGCGAGGCCGAACCGGTGGGCCTCATCGCCCTCGCCCATGACCGGGTTCAACCCTTCACCGGGCGCCAGATCGAGCTGGTCCGCACCTTTGCCGATCAGGCGGTGATCGCAATCGAGAATACACGACTCATCACCGAGACCCGCGAGGCTTTGGAGCACCAGACTGCAACCGCCGAGATATTGGAAGTCATCAACCGCTCGCCCGGCAATTTAGCCCCTGTGTATGACGTGATCCTCGAAAAGGCGCGCAGCCTGTGCGACGTCCCGATCGGCGGGCTGATCCTCTACGACGGCCGGCAGTTCCGCACCGCCGCATTGCATGGTCTCCCGGAACAATTTCTCGAGGAGGCACTTCGGCCTTTCCCCCCAGGCCCCCCTCACCAGCGTTTGATACGCGGCGACCGCCTCCTCCACGAAACCAATTATCAGGCGGTCGCGTCGCAGTCGGGGCGTCATCCGGCGTCGCGCGCCCTGGCCGAGATCGGTGTCCGCACGAACCTTGTCGTGCCGCTGCGCAAAGAAGGCGCATTGCTCGGCTTTATCGCTGCAAACCGGCTGGAGGCGCGGCCCTTCTCCGACAAGGAAATAGCGCTGCTCGAAAGCTTCGCGGCGCAGGCGGTCATCGCGATGGACAATGCGCGGCTGCTCGACGAGATCCGCCAGCGCCAGGCCGAGCTGCGCGTGACTTTCGACAATATGGGCGACGGTGTCGCGATGTTCGACAGCGATCAGCGGCTCGCCGCCTGGAACCTGAATTTTCAGCGGATCCTCGAACTCCCCGATCCGCTTCTCGCCGAGCGGCCGCAAGTCGCCGATTTTGTCCGCTACCTCGCCACGCATGGCGAATACGGCGCGGTCGATGTCGAAGCGGAGGTGCGTCGGCTGTCGGAACGGGTCGGGACGCAATGGTCGGCCGAGCGGACACGCCCGGATGGCCGGGTCATCGAGGTGCGCAGCAACCCGGTGCCGGGCGGCGGGGTTGTGCTGATCTACAGCGACGTGACCGAACGCAAGCGCGCCGAGGCCGAGATCCGCGCGGCGCGCGACACCGCCGAGCGCGCCCTGCAGGAATTGCAGACGGCGCAGGCGAGCCTATTGCATGCCCAGAAGATGGCGGCACTCGGCCAATTGACGGCGGGGATCGCGCACGAGATCAAGAACCCGCTCAATTTCGTCAACAATTTTGCCGAGCTGTCAGGTGAACTACTGCTGGAG
>Ga0126383_10000498_pt1 | contig 21988 bp, 19 predicted proteins | sample PanSoiMetPlot_35_FD_96882 | JGI IMG/M metagenome (GOLD analysis project Ga0126383, IMG submission 96882) | Tropical forest soil microbial communities from Panama - MetaG Plot_35 | ecosystem: Environmental > Terrestrial > Soil > Tropical forest > Bulk soil | place: Panama | collected 2016-02-17
GGCGCTGCGCGCGCTACGCACGAAGCGCCAGACGCTGCCACCCAAAAAGCACGGAAACATCCCGCTCTGATGCCCGGGAAGGGCGTGGTGGGACCCCTGCTGCCTCTACATGGCCCGAGAGGGGCATGGTTGGACCCCTGCTGCCCCTAGATGGCCAGCATAGGTAGGTTTGCTGCCCCTCCGGCGCTGCGCCGGCTGCTCCCTGCGCAGCCGCGCGCGGCGTTCTGAGCCTCGATATAAGCGAATAGTAATCGGGTGATTACCGTCCGGCGCGGACTTACGACGCGTCGGCGGCCGCCGGAGCGATTAGAGTCGTGAGTAATGACGGAATCTGGGGCGCCGCCGCCGCTGCTAACCCGCTACGCGATCATGGTCGACGTCGGGTACATCTACGCCGCTGCCGGCGAACTGCTCTTCAGCGCCGCCTCCCGGCGGGAGTACCGGGTCGACGCTGACAAGCTCATCCAGGCCATCATCCGGCATGCCGACCTGCACGTGCCTGGCGAACTGCTGCGCGTGTACTGGTATGACGCGGCGCGCGACCGCGTGCCGACAATCGACCAGCGGGTTATCGCGCAGATGCCGTGGGTGAAGCTGCGGTTGGGCAATCTGAACGCCCGCGGCCAGCAGAAGGGCGTGGACGCGCAGATCCGCGCCGACATGGAGGCGCTCGCGAGGCACCGGGCCATCACCGACGCCATCCTGGTCGCCGGGGATGAGGACATGGTCCCGGCGGTCGAGGCGGCTCAGGCGTTCGGCGTCCGCGTGCACCTGTGGGGCGTGGAACCGCCGTACGGCACGAACCAGGCCGAGCGGCTGGTCTGGGAGTCGGACACCGTCGACGTGCTCGAGCGCTTGTTCGTGGAGCCCTACTTCACCCGTCAGCTGGCCGAGCCGTCACCGGCGGCGACACACGGGCCAGCTCCCGCCAGGGTCGGGCCGGCCATCCCCGCGCAGACCGTGCAGGCTCCCTCGCCCGCTCAGGTATTCGGCGAGCGGCATCTGAGCCGGCCATACACCCGGACACTTCCGGTCACCCACTTGTCGTCCGCCCGGCTGGGGCCGGATCGCGATCGGGTGGAGGAGGCAGGCGAGCACGTCGCGCAGAAGTGGATTCTCACCCGGGGTGAGGACAACATCCGCGACCTGCTGCCCGGCCCGATCCTGCCGCCGGTCATCGACAAGGAGCTGCTCGTGGATGCGGAGAAGGAACTCGGCCTGTCGCTGCGCGCCTACCAGGAGGCGCGGGAGTGGCTGCGGGACGCGTTCTGGGCCAGGGTGCACCGGCAGTTTGGCATCGGCGTGGGCAAGTCGAGGGGCTGAGCCAGCGATGACGGATCCGGTCGACGGGGCGCAGGCTCCGCTGTTGTCGGTCACGCGCGGTGCGCCGACTCCGGACGAGCTGGCGGCGCTGCTGGTCGCGCTCGCCAGCCGGCCCGCCGGGCCCGCCAGCGGCCCGCAGCCCGGCCGGTCGACATGGTCGGCGAGGAGCCGGATGATGCGGGGGACAGTGCGCCCCGGCCGGGGCGCGTGGCGGGCGAGCGCACTGCCAGGCTGAGTTACCTCTCCCCTAGACTCCTCACAGTCGAAATGAGGAGACACGTGCGCAAGGTCCTGATAGCAAACCGGGGCGAGATCGCGGTCCGGATCGCCCGGGCGTGCCGGGACGCCGGGCTGACCAGCGTCGCCGTCTACGGCGAGGCGGACCTTGACGCGCTGCATGTGACTATGGCCGATGAGGCATACGCCATCGGCGGCCAGACAGCCGGCGAAAGTTACCTGGACATCAGCAAAATCCTCCGGATCGCGACCGCCAGCGGGGCCGATGCCGTGCATCCGGGTTACGGCTTCCTGGCAGAGAACGCCGACTTCGCGCGCGCGGTCATTGACGCGGGCCTGACCTGGATCGGGCCGCCGCCATCCGCCATCGACTCCCTCGGCGACAAGGTGGCCGCTCGGTCCATCGCCAGGCAGGTCGGCGCGCCCCTGACGCCCGGCACGGATGGCCCCGTCAGCGGGGCGGATGAAGCGGTCGCGTTCGCGGCGGAGCACGGGCTGCCGATCGCCATCAAGGCGGCGTTCGGCGGAGGGGGCCGCGGGCTCAAGGTCGCCAGGACGATCGAGGAGATCCCTGGCCAGTTCGAGTCGGCGGTCCGGGAGGCGGTGGCCGCGTTCGGGCGCGGCGAGTGCTTCGTCGAGCGCTATCTGGATAAGCCCCGGCACGTGGAGACCCAGTGCCTGGCTGACGCGCACGGCAATGTCACCGTCGTGTCCACCAGGGATTGCTCGCTCCAGCGGCGGCACCAGAAACTCGTGGAAGAGGCGCCAGCCCCGTTTCTCACCGCCGAGCAGGACAAGCAGCTTCGCACCGCGTCCGCAGACATCCTGCGCGCTGCGGGCTACGTCGGCGCGGGAACGTGCGAGTTCCTCGTCGGCCAGGACGGCACCGTGTCCTTCCTCGAGGTGAACACGCGGCTGCAGGTCGAGCACCCGGTCACCGAGGAGGTGACGGGCATCGACCTGGTCCGGGAGATGTTCCTGATAGCCGACGGTGAGCCGCTGAGCTTCAGCGACCCGGAGCTGCGCGGACATTCGATCGAATTCCGGATCAACGCCGAGGACGCCGGCCGCGGTTTCCTGCCAGCGCCCGGCACGATCACCGGCTGGCGGCAGCCGTCTGGGCCGGGTGTCCGACTGGACGCCGGCTACAGCGAAGGAATGACAGTCCCGCAGGCCTTCGACTCGCTCATCGCCAAGCTCATCGTCACCGGCGCAACCCGGCAGCAGGCACTGGAGCGGGCCCGCCGGGCCCTGGCCGAGTTCCAGATCGACGGGATGCCCACGGTACTGCCGTTCCATCGCGCGGTGGTGGCCGACCCCGCATTCACCAGCGAGCCGTTCGGGGTGCACACGCGCTGGATCGAGACCGAGTTCACCGCCGAGATCGCGCCCTATGTCGCCGACGCCGCGGGCGGGGTGCCGGCGACCGCCGACGGCATGGCACGCGAGCGGATCACCGTCGAAGTCGGCGGCAAGCGGCTTGAGGTGACCTTGCCAGCCGGTTTTGGGCCGGCCGGGCCAGCGGGAGCCGCCGGTGCCGCCCGCGCGGGCCGCCCGGCCAGGGCTGGCAGGCCTGCGGCCCGACATGGGGCTGCGCCCGCCGGTGATGAGCTCGTGAGCCCCATGCAGGGCACGATCGTCAAGATCGTCGCTGCTGACGGCGAGCAGGTGGAGGCCGGCGACACGGTCGTCGTGCTCGAGGCCATGAAGATGGAGCAGCCGCTGACCGCGCACAAGGCCGGCACGGTCACCGGTCTGTCGATCACCGTCGGCCAGACCGTTCCGGCCGGTGCTGTCATCTGCCAGCTGCGCTGATGGCCAGGATTCCCGGCGATCCTGGGCCGCTGCGGTGGCTGAGGTTCGCTGCCGGCTTCCGGCTGCCGGAGGAGAATCGGGACTGGGTCAGGCACGAGCTGACCGACGCCGGCTGGCGCTGGCGCACCGTGCTCCGCCACCTCGCGGTGATTATCCCAGTGTGCGGCATCGGCGCGGTGCTGCTGCTGACTCTGTCACCCGCACCGGCCTGGTTCGCGGTGATGATGGTCGTGCTGATCCTCTGCGGCAGTGTGTTCACCGTCGCCGCCTACGCCGACGACATCCGGACCAGCCGGCTGCGCCAGCACGGCCTCGACGTGCCGAACGACCCCGACCTGGGTCACCCCTCGCACTAGCTACAGCCTCGCGGGCGAATCATCGACCGATGCGCGACCGCGGAGGAGAGCCGCGGTTACTGCAAGGCGCGGGGCCTGACTGTAGTTGAAGGTGCCCGAATGCCACAGGTCCGCGCCATTGAACAAGATAACCGAGCCTGCGGGCGCGAGGATCTTGACCTCGGCTGGATGCGGGCCCATCTCGCAGCCAAGAGGCAACGTGTCGACCGGGTCCTGGGCGACGCGGTGCGAGCCCGGAATGACCCGCAGCGGCCCGTTGTCCGGGGTGAATGCGCTGATGCACCACATGGCCGACAGGCTCCGCCACGGCCCGTGCGTCCGATGGCCAGGAAAATAGTCAGGATGCAATCCCTGGTGGCCGCAGCCGGGAAGCGGTGCACGCAGCTCCAGCCCGCCCAGGTGCCAGTCTGCGCCGAGCACCGCGACCGCGGCCTCCGCCAGCAGCGGATGCTCACGGCAGGGCGCGAATACGGAGTCCGACAGCGCGAGTTCCGCGTGCACAACTCCGCGCTCCTCAACATCCTGGGCGGGGTCGGCGTCCCAGGCCACCAGCGTCTGGTAGACCAGCTCATCAAGCCGGCAGCGCATCGGGGCAAGGACGATCTCATCCAGGAGCGACGGCGCCAGAAGATAGCCGTCACGCTCCAGCGACTCTCGCTGCTGCGCGGTGAGCAGTCCGTCCCGGCGGCTCACGATCGAGATTCTTCGCTACAGGTCCAGGCTGCGGCAAACGATTAAGGAGAGGCCGTGGCCTGCGTCCGCGATAGGCCAGTTCTGTGCCTGCTGACGCTGATAAGCGCCGCAGGGAGTGCCGCATCACCCCGGACTGGAGATCAGACGGCTGTGAACTGCATCGACAACGAAAGTCACGAAGGTCAGCGTGGTGAGATGGTCCACCTCCGCGGTGACCTGCCAGCATCCTTCGCTGGGGAATGTGACCCCGGAGGCCTGGAATCCGGTCTCTCCGTAGTCGGCCGGGACGTCTGACATCAGCGGGGGAGCTGGTGCGTCGAGGCGACGGCCAGTGATCGTGAGCTGCCCCGAGACGTACCGCCACCACGGGAACTTCCATGCGATGGAGCCGTCCGGATTCACATAGCCGACGGGGGCGACGATCAGGCCGTCCGCGCTCAAGGTGACAAACAGCTTCCCGTTGCCATAGACCGTCGTCCCCGGACCCAGGTCGGCGAGCGAGGTTCCTGGCAGGGCCGTCGGATGGCCGGTCGCCGTCTTCGGGCACCGCGTCAGGTCGGCGTGCGTAACTGGCCGAGGCCGCGATGCGCGTGTGCCGCTCGCGTGGGGGCCTACCGCGCTCGGGCCGACTCCGTGATGCGGCGCTGCCCCACGAGATGCGGCCGGGCTGGCGGTACACGCAGCCACCGCGACGACTAGGAGCAGCCCGTCGGCGATGCGCATCGCTGTCCGAGCAAACATCGCGATCGTCCTAGCGCGTACCTGGTGTCCTATCGACAATCCCGGACTGGACTCGCCGGGAGTCACGACACCCTTTCGCCATCGAGCCTACGACCCGCCGCGTCCGCCGCACGTTGCTTTCGCGTCTCGCATTTGTCACGGCAGCGTCGCTGTGAGCAGGTGCAACGGCGAGGCCACGATCTGGAGCGCCAACGGCAGAATCCGGTCTGACCGGCAGGCTTAGATCAGCGGGTCGAGCTCGGCGGGCTGCATCAGTTTGCGCGCGGCCTCGGTGACGCTGCCCGACAGCGACGGGTACACCGAGAACGTCTGCGCCACCTGGTCGACGGTGAGGTGGCGCTCGACCGCCAGCGAGACGGCCAGGATCAGCTCGCTGGCCCGCGGGGCGACGATCACGCCGCCGAGCACGGTGCCGGCGCTGCGGCTGGCGATGAGCTTGACGAAGCCGTCACGGAAGCCCTGCATCTTCGCCCTGGCATTCGTCGCCAGCGGCAGCTTGACCACGATGGCGTCCGCGACCGCACCCGAGGCGACCGCGTGCTCCGGAACGCCGACGGTGGCGATCTCCGGATCGGTGAAGATGGTCGCGGCGACGTTGCGCAGCCGCAGCGGCTTGACTGCCTCGCCCAGCGCATGCCACATCGCGATCCGGCCCTGCATGCCCGCGACCGAGGCGAGCATCAGCACGCCCGTGCAGTCGCCAGCCGCGTAGACGCCCGGTGCCGATGTGCGGGATACCCGGTCCACGCGGACAAAGCCGCGCTCATCCACCTCAATTCCGGCCTCGGCCAGGCCAAGGCCGGTGGTGGAGGGCACCATGCCGACGGTCATCAGGCAGTGCGTGCCGCGCACCGTCCGGTCATCGGTCAGCGTCACGACCACGCCGTCAGCTGACCGGGTGACCCGCTCTGCTCTCGACCGGCTGAGCACCGTCATGCCGCGACGGCGGAACACGTCCTCCACGACCACGGCAGCGTCTGCATCCTCTTGCGGCAGCACCCGGTCACGCGACGAGACGAGGGTTACCTGCGATCCGAGCGCCTGGTATGCGCTGGCGAACTCGGCCCCGGTAACCCCCGAGCCCACCACGATCAGCTCCGCCGGGAGCTCGGGCAGCTCGTACAGCTGCCGCCAGGTGAGGATTCGGTCCCCGTCCGGCTCCGAGCCGGGGAGCACCCGCGGCTCCGCGCCGGTTGCGATCAGCACCGCGTCGGCCTGCACCCGGACGTCCCCTGCTACGACCGCGTGCGGCCCGTCCAGCCGGGCAGCGCCGGAGATGACCTTCACGCCCTCGGCCGACAGCCGGGATGCGACATCCGCCGACTGCGCCATGGCGAGCGCCCGGACCCTGGCGTACAGGCGGGCGGCATCGACCCGGACGGCCCCGTTCCGGCCCGAATCGATGAGCAGCCCAAGACCCGGCGAGGCGTCGATGGCCGCCATCATCCCGGAGCTGGCGATGAGCGTCTTGGACGGCACGCAGTCGGTGAGCACGCAGGCCCCGCCCAGGCCGTCCCGCTCCACGACGGTGACCTCGGCGCCGAGCTGCGCGGCGACCAGGGCGGCCTCATATCCGCCCGGCCCGCCACCGATGATCGCGATCCTCGCGCGCGGCTGGCTCACGCTTCCCCATTCTGGCGCACGCGGGCCCGCCGGCCGGCAGCGGTTGCCACGCCGCCGCAGCAGCAGCGAGGTTGGCATGCCTGGGCACTGGCCGAACTCGTACGCTTATCAATCGTGTCGATCTACGCCGCGTACGCCGGGAACCTGGACCCGGCGCGGATGGCCAGACGGTGCCCGCACTCACCGCAGCAGGGCACCGGCTGGCTGGAGGGCTGGCGGCTGACATTCGGCGGCGAGGATCTGGGCTGGGAGGGAGCGCTGCCGACGGTCGTCGAGGACTCCGACTACCGGGTATTTGTCGCCCTGTATGAACTGTCCGAGCAGGATGAGTCCCTGCTGGACGAGTGGGACGGCGCGTCGCTTGGCTATTACCGCAAGGCCAGGGTGCGGGTGAGCACACTGGACGGCGAGGTGCTGGCCTGGCTGTACGTACTGAACGACTACGAGGGCGGCCTGCCTTCAGCACGCTATCTCGGCATGATGGCCGATGCGGCCGAGGCGGCGGGCGCGCCGGCCGACTACGTGACGTGGCTGCGCAACCGTCCGTGCTCGTCGGTCGGCACCTAGCGCGCAGCGCGCCTACCGGGCCAGAACGAGCGCCAGCAGCACCGCCGCGGGAATGACCACGAGGGCCAGTGGCACCCAGGCCCATGCGCTCTCGAGGGGGGCCGCCGACGCGCCGCGTTGCTGTGCGTCCGCTGACCGGCTGCTGATGGTGGAAGCCATCAGCTGAACAGCGTCCCGCCTGGCCAGTTCCTGCGCCTCCGCGGGAGCGCGGCTGGACGCGGCGAAGCCGCCCCCGAAGCCCCTGGACTGGCTCCGCTCCGCGCGCAGCCGGGCGCGCAGGCGGGACCGGCGGCCGGAATACAGCGCCCAGCAGTAGACGGTCTTGTCCGTGCGGGGCGCTGTCCTGGCGCAGCTGAGCTCGACCGAATCACCCAGGTACACGGCATTGACCGCGCCCCATCCGATCCGGTGATCGCGGAACGGGTTGTGGACGCTGAGGCCCTCGTCGTCGGCGATCACCCTGGGCCGCAGCGTCGTCGCATACACGATCCCCGTCACGACCGCGAGCCCGGGTGAGCTCGACCGAGACGTAGTCATGGTCAGCAATCAGGGCCTGGGCTGCGACGACAACGGCGAAGACTACCCACGCCCACCAGATGACGATTGGCGGGACCAGGCGGTAGACCGTCTGATCGTCGGCGACCGGTTTCCGCTGCCACCACTTCCGGTCGCTGGCTGCCTGGTCCTGCACGACCTCACACTATGCGCAGTCGGGCGCGCGCGGGCACGGGCGCATCAGGCCGAGATGGCGTCCGCGACCTGATGGCTGGTGGTGGCACCGGGAATGGCGTCCGACGCGACCTGGCCGCTGTCGCGCAGCGCCGTGAGAGCCGTCGCTGCCATGAGCCGCACGCCGTAGCCGATTGCCCGCTCATCGACGTCGAAGGCGGCCTGGTGGATGTCGAAGTCCGTGGCAGCGCCCGGGGCACGGGTGCCGAGTCGGGCGAGCGCTCCCGGAATGGAGTCCAGGTACCAGGCGAAATCCTCGCCGCCGAGGCTCTGCGGCGCCTCGGTGACAGCATCCGGGCCGAAAACCCGGTCTGCCGCCGCCTCGAACATGGCGGTGCTGATGGCGTCGTTGACGGTCGGCGGAACGTCGCGCCGGTAGGTGATCTGGGGCACTACGCCGTAGGCGGCCGCCACCGACTCCAGCAGCGCCTTGACCAGGTCCGGCGCCTCATGCCAGGCGGCACCGTCCAGGCACCGCACGGTGCCCTCCACGATGCCGTCGTCGGGAATCGCGTTGGCTGCCGAGCCGGCACTGACGCGGCCCCAGACCAGGCTGAGGCTCGATCGCGGGTCGACCCGGCGCGATAGTGCGGCGGGCAGTTCCGTGATGATCTTGCCGAGCGCGAAGACCAGGTCAGCGGTTAGGTGCGGCCTCGCGGTATGGCCTCCCGGTCCGGAGACCTTGACCATGAGTCGGTCGCAGGCCGCCGTGATCGGGCCGACCCTGGTGCCGATCTTGCCGACGTCCAGCAGCGGGTCGCAGTGCAGGGCGAAGATCCGGTCGACGGAGGCGATGCCACCGGCCGCCATGACGTCGATGGCGCCGCCCGGCACTTCCTCCGCCGGCTGGAAGATCAGCCTGACCGTGCCGGGCAGGCCACCCACAGCAGCGGTTCTGGCGAGGAAGAGCCCGGCTCCTAGCAGGACGCTCGTGTGCACGTCGTGTCCGCAGGCGTGGCAAGCGCCCCGGTTGACCGACCGGTAGGGCACGTCCTTCTCGTCGTTGAGAGGCAGCGCATCGATGTCGGCCCGCAGCGCCACCACCGGCTCACCGGGTGAGCCCCGGCCGATGTCCACGATCAGGCCGGTGCCCTTCGGCAGGATCGAGGGCTTGAGGCCGGCCGCCTCGAGCCGCAGCGCGACGCGCCTTGTTGTCCGGTACTCGTGGTAGCCAGTCTCAGGATGGGCGTGCAGGTCGCGCCGGAAGCGAACGAGCTCTGATTCGTGTCCGGCCAGGAACGCGTCGAGCTCGCCGACAAGGTCAGGCTCAGGCATCCGCCGCCTCCCCGATGACAGCGCGGTGGACAACCGCGCCGCGCCAGGCGGCTCGTCTGCGCCGACCGGCAACGGCGCTCGGCAGGGTGTTCATCGAAGTTACGAACTCACTCCAGTCCGCTAGCAAGCGTCGCTGGGCCGGGACGTGCTGCCGATGGCGGCACGCCAGTTCCGGGCTCCAGCCCCGATCAGTTGCCCGCTCCAGAAGTGCCGGCGTCCCTCTCGCCGGAGAATGCCAACGGGAAATCTCGGCGGCAGCCGCGTAGCTACCAGCGTCGACCGCTGCCAAACCACCCGGACGAAGCCGCGAAATTTCCCGTCCTGCTCGCAGCAATCCCCATGCACCGACGGAGCCCGCGGGACCGCTATTCCGATCCCGCCGCCATCAGCCGCTTAAGAGATTCATTCGCTCTACTGGTGTGCATCGTACCGCTCCGCACTGCAACGCGCTGACGATGCGTGATTGTCAGCAGGCGTCACGTCCTCAGCCACCCTGCTCCTCATCGGCATTGTGTCGCGCACTGCCACCCGGCTGCTCACCCCCGCGGGGTGATGTGCAGCGCCGGGCACCGCCCCGACACTGAGCCGACGAGGAGGAGAACGTGACCGAAGGTGACGGCGTTCCCGCAGCTGTTTCGCGTGGAATATCCCTGGACGAGCGGGCTGAGCTCGACCGGCTCCGGGCCGAGGTCCTGGAACTGCGGCACCAGGCGCGCCAGGCCGGAAGCCCTCGACGACACCGGCTTGGGTGGCGTGGCCCGGTAGCCACGCTGCTCATCGTGCTCGGCTGCCTGCTCGCCCCGGTTTCCGTACTCGCGGTCTGGACGGCGACCCAGGTCTCCGACACGAGCCGCTACGTCGAGAACGTGACACCGCTCGTGCACGACCCGGCCGTCCAGGGTGCCCTGACCGACAAGATCACGAGCGCTATCACGACGCGCCTCGACGTCACCTCCGCGGTGAACAGCGCGGCGTCAGCCCTCGGCAGCAACGGCCTGCCCCGACTGGACACCCTGCTGCGGGGTAGCGCTCCCGCGATCAGCAGCGCGCTGGCCGGCTTCATCCATGGCCAGGTGCACAAAATGGTGACGGGCCCCGCGTTCGCCCGGCTCTGGGTGCAGGTCAACACCGTGGCGCACGAACAGGTGGTGAAGGCCCTCTCCGGGCAGGGAGGCGGCGCGGTCAGCACCAGCAACGGTCAGGTCACCGTCAGCCTCGGGCCGTTCATCAACTTCGCGAAGCAGAACCTGGCCGCGCGCGGGCTGACGATCGTGAACTCGCTCCCGCCGATCAACCCCACGCTGACGCTGTTCTCGTCGAAGTACCTCGTCAAGGCGCAGACCTTGTACAGGCTGATCAACGATCTCAAGATCATCCTTCCGATAGCCGCGTTCGTTCTGCTGGCCGCGGGGACGTACGTCGCGCGCAGCCACCGGCGAGCGCTGATCGGCGCTGGCCTGGGCCTGGCTGCCTCGATGCTCGTCCTGGCCATAGCCCTGCTGATCGGGCGCGGCATTTACCTGAACAGCGTGCCCGACAGCAAGCTGCCGTCGGACGCCGCAGCGGCGATGTTCGACACCTTCGTCCGGTTCATCAGGGACGCCCTGCGCGCGCTGTTCGCGGTCGGCGTGGTGGTGGCGGCCGGAGCTTTCATGACCGGGCCCTCCGTCGCCGCGGTCGGTACTCGCTCGGCTATCTCGCGCAGCCTCGGCTGGCTTCGGCGGACCGGCGAGATGCACGGAGTCCGGACCGGACCGGTCGGCGCGTGGACTTACGCGCACCGCGTGCTGCTGAGGGCAGCCTCCGTCGCGCTGGCGGCGATCATCTTCGTGTTCTCTGGCCCGCCCTCCGTGACCGAAGTCGTGGTCATCGTCGTGCTGCTGCTGATGGTCCTCGGGGTGATCGAACTCATCGGCAGACCGCCCGCCCAGCCAGCAGCACCGCCTAAGCTGGCGGATTAATACACCTCAGGCGGCTGGTAGACGCCCCAGACCTGCCGCAGCGCGTCACACACCTCGCCCACGGTGGCGAGTGACCGCAGCGCGTCGCGCAATGGATACAGCAGGTTCTGTTCGCCGTCCGGCGCGGCCGCCGCCCGCTTGATCTCGTCGAGCCGCCGGGCTACCTCGGCCCCGTCCCGGCCGGCACGCAGCGAGGCTAGCCGCGTGGACTGGGCTTCCTCGATAGCCGGATCGACGCGCAGCGGCTCATAGGGCTCGTCCTGCCCGGCCGCAAACGCGTTCACGCCCACGACCTTCCGCTCCCCCGAGTCGACCTCACGCGCGACCCGGTAGGCCGACCGCTCGATCTCAGCCTTCTGGAAGCCCTGCTCGATCGCCGCTACTGCCCCGCCGAGCGAGTCCACCTCCGCCATCAGCGCGCGCGCCTGGGCCTCGATATCGTCGGTCAGCGACTCGATCGCGTACGAGCCCGCCAGTGGATCCACCGTCGCGGTCAGGTCAGTCTCGAAGGCCAGCACCTGCTGCGTCCGCACCGCCAGGGTTGCCGCCTTCTGGGTGGGCAGCGCGATCGCCTCGTCGTAAGCGTTGGTGTGCAGGGACTGGGTTCCGCCGAGGACCGCAGCGAGCGCCTGCAGAGTCACCCTCGCCAGGTTCACTTCCGGCTGCTGGGCGGTGAGCTGCACGCCGGCGGTCTGCGTGTGGAACCGCAGCATCTGCGACTTCGGATCGGCGGCACCGAACTCGTCGCGCATGATGTGCGCCCAAAGCCGACGCGCCGCGCGGAACTTCGCGACCTCCTCGAGCAGCGTCGTCCGCGCGACGAAGAAGAACGAGAGGCGCGGCGCGAACTCGTCGACGGCGAGACCGGAATCGATCGCCGTCCGCACGTAAGCGCGGGCGTTCGCCAGCGTGAATGCGATCTCCTGAACAGGCGTTGCCCCGGCCTCAGCCATGTGATAGCCGGAGATCGAGATGGTGTTCCAGCGCGGGATCTCCGCGCGGCAGTAGGCAAAGGTGTCGGCGACCAGCCGCAGAGATGGCTGCGGCGGGTAGATGTAGGTGCCGCGGGCGATGTACTCCTTCAGGATGTCGTTCTGGATGGTGCCCGAGATCGTTGCCCGGCTGACCCCCTGCTCCTCGGCGACCAGCTCATACAGCAGCAACAGGATCGCGGCGGGCGCGTTGATGGTCATGGACGTCGACACCTGGTCCAGCCGGATCCCGTCGAACAGCTGCCGCATGTCCTCCAGCGAGTCGATGGCGACGCCAACTTTGCCCACCTCGCCCCGCGCCTGCGGTGCGTCAGAGTCGTAACCCATCTGCGTTGGCAGGTCGAAGGCCACCGAGAGGCCTGTCGTCCCGGCCGCGATCAGCTGGTGGTACCTGCGGTTGGAGTCGGCCGCGGTCGAGAACCCCGCGTACTGGCGCATCGTCCACGGGCGCGTGGTGTACATGGTCGGGTAGATGCCCCGCGTGAACGGGAACGCTCCGGGCTCGCCCAGCGTGGCCGCCGGGTCGGTGTCCAGCACGTCCTTGGGCCCGTACACGCCCTTGATCGGCGCGCCCGACTCCGATGTCCGGCTCATAATCCAAGCCTACGGTGGCGACGCCCGGGTGTTGCCTGTGAGCTACACCACGGCGACGCTGCCCGTTTAGACTGGGAACGTGTGGTTTCGTTCCGCGGTCACCGCTAAAAGCTCACCCACGCCTGGGCAAAATCTGGTTCCGGTGTCGGCAGGCCGCAGCCCGGCCGGGAACGCCCGGTTGACATCGGCCCACGCGGCCGGCTCCGGTCAGGGAGGTCAGGAGTGCGGCGAAAATCCTGGCTCGTGACGGCGGTCGTCGCCGCGGCAGCTGCGAGTTCCGTCGCGGCTGCCGTGCTCGCCGGGCCGTCGGGCCTGGCGCCGAAGGCCACCACGGCCGGGCGTGATAGCCGCCCGTCCCGTCCGTTCCCGTCGATACCACCGCCGGGCAGCCCGGCCGCGCAGGTCGTCGGCGGGACGCTGATGGCGAGTAACGGGATCGTTGTGGATGAGCCGGCCGGCTCCGGCCCGCCACTGCCCAGCGTGCCCGCATCAGCGTGGGTCGTCGCTAACGCTGACACGGGCCAGGTGCTTGCGGCTAAGGACCCGCATGGCGAGTACGGCCCGGCCAGCACGCTGAAGGTGCTGACCGCCATCGCGCTGATCCCGCGGCTCAACCCCGACGCCGACGTCGTCGCGAGCCAGCTCGCAACCTCGCAGCAGCCGACGAGCGCGGGGCTGGTCACCGGCCGCTCGTACAAAGTCGCCGACTTGTTCCGGGCCCTGCTGATGGTCTCGGCCAACGACGCGGCCGTCGTGCTCACGCAGGCAGCGGGGTCCGAGGCCGCTGGCATGGCCCTGATCAACGCTGAGGCGCGGCGCCTGCAGGCCTACGACGTCGTGGCCAGGCTGCCGAACGGCCTGCCAGCTGCCGGGCAGGTCATCTCGGCCTACGACGAGGCGCTGATCGCCAGACAGGCGCTGCGCATGCCCGCGTTCATGGCCTACGACCAGACCCTGACCAGCCGTCTCGAGCTCAAGCCAGGCGACTGGGAAACCATGGTCAACCAGAACTCTCTGCTGACGAAGTACCCGGGCGGCATCGGCGGCAAGATCGGCTGGACGGTCAGTTCCGGGGCCACCTACATCGGGCTCGCGCGGCGCAACGGGGTCACGCTGATCGTGACCGTCCTGCACTGCACCTCGCTGCAGGAGATCACGTCGGCGGAGAAACTGCTGGACTGGGGCTTCGCGATGAACGGCAAGATCAGCCCCGTCGGCTCGCTCGTGCCGCCGCTTGCCCCGCCGACTATCGCTGGGCAGTTCGCCAAGGGCGCCGACCGCCGCGTGGCGCGCTAGCGCCCGGCCGTACTGCGGCCGCGGAAGACCGGAACCGGGACGATGCGCGCAATGCTGCGCCCGGCCCCGGCCGGCTGCAGCACGCGCGGCTCGGATGCAGGCTCGCCGAAGTCATCCCAGTCGTCCGTCTCGTCCCTGGCCCCGAGGACGGTGAGCCGTCCGAGCGCCACCGCGGCGATGAACACGATGACAATGCCGAGCCCAGTGAAGAAGCCGAACTGCTCGAGCAGGACGCGCGCAGTGCCGCTGCCGGCCGGCTTACCCGCGGCCGGGAGAGTGGCCCAGCGCGCCGCGACGACGTACCCGAAGGCGAACCAGACACCCGCCAGAGCGGCCAGCCACGCACCGAGCACCACCAACATGCGGAACCGGCTGATAATCATGACCCCGCCGCTGACCATGGTCACCGCGCCTGGCAGCACCTCCAGCCACATCCGGCCCGCGGTCACCGCCCAGGCGCGCTCGGGCGTGGGCCAGTACGCGTAGTGGAAGTACGGACCAACGAACGGGATCAGCGCGCCCCACAAGCCAAGCAACACCAGGAATGCGCCGCTCAGCGCGCCCTGGCTGCGGCGGACGCGAAGCGTCCCAGCCATCTTGATCACATCCCTCGGCAGGCGTGGGGGTCGGTGGCCTGCCCGGTGTGCACAATTACCCGGGCGCGCATTACATATTCAAATTAGTGACCAGAACGACGCCGTTTGGACCGGTGTCGTTCGGTATCTAACCGTCGCGGGCCACGCCGATGTTGTCAACCGAGTCGGGCAAATGCGTCAGCCTGCGGGCAGGAACCCGATGTGATCCCGCACCCGCGCCATCGTGGCGACAGCCAGCCTGCGCGCTCGGGCAGCGCCGTCAGCAAGCAGCCGGTCGAGTTCCGCCTCGTTGGCGAGCAGCTTCTCGCTCCGCTCCCTGATAGGCGCGAACGAATCGACGACGACCTCGGCCAGGTCCTTCTTGAGCGTCCCGTAGCCGGATGTGGCGTACCGCTGCTCCAGGCTGGCCACCGGCTCGCCGGCCAGCGCTGAGTAGATCCTGAGCAGATTCGTGACGCCGGGCTTTGCCTCCTCGTCGACCCGCACCTCGCCGTCGGTGTCGGTGACCGCGCGCATGATCTTCCGGCGGATCGAGCCGGGCTCCTCGAGCACGTCGATGATCCCCTGCGGAGACGAGGACGACTTGCTCATCTTGGTCGACGGATCCTGCAGGTCAGTGATCTTGGCGACCTCCGGCAGGATGTACGGCGCCGGCACGACAAAGGTCTTGCCGAACCGATGATTGAAGCGCTGCGCAAGATCACGGGTCAGCTCGAGATGCTGCCGCTGATCCTCGCCCACGGGAACCTGGTCGGTGTCGTACAGGAGGATGTCGGCCGCCTGCAGGATCGGGTAGGTGAACAGCCCGACGCTGGCGCTCTCGGCGCCGCCCTTCGCCGACTTGTCCTTGAACTGGGTCATCCTGCTGGCCTCGCCAAACCCGGTGATGCAGGAGAGCACCCATTCCAGCTCGGCATGCTCGGGCACGTGGCTCTGCACGAACACGATCGAGGAGTCAGGGTCGAGACCTGCCGCGAACAGTTGCGCGGCCGCCACTCTGGTGCGCTGGCGCAGCTGGGCTGGCTTGTGCGGCATCGTGATCGCGTGCAGGTCGACGACGCAGTACACGGTCTCGTGCGACTGCTGCAAGATCACCCACTGGCGCAGCGCACCGAGGTAGTTACCGAGGTGGAACGAGTCCGCTGTCGGCTGGATACCGGAGAACACGCGCGGTCTGGGCATGCCCGGCAGTCTAGTCGCGCCAGCGTCTGGCCAGGCCTTGGTAGCCGCCGGTGTGATCACTCGGTTAGATCCAGCCGCCGATCTTCCTGATGTTGCTGAGCCGGCCGCGGCGCTCGGCCTCCCCCAGGTGCCTGAGCCCGTTGAGAACGCCGATGAACATCCCGATTACGAGGAAGACCGCGGCGATCAACACCCAGCGCCCCATCCCGGTATCCGTGTAATGCAGGATCACAGCGGACCAGCCCAGCGCCACGAGATCGGCGATGAGAATGATCGTTTTCAGCCAGCCGGGTGTAAACCAGACGGTCGCCATGCCGGCGAGCAGGCCGATTGCCAGCCAGAAGGTCCCGGTGCCTGGATGCGAGGCAGCGCCCTGCGGGTGCGTGAGAGCAAGCACAACGTGCGTCATAGCGCTCAAGATCGCATAGGTGCACAATCGTCACAAGAATCGACACTCGTATCAGAAAATCCTTGTCAGCACCCCGCGTCAACTGCAGCACAACCCACGCCGTACTAGGGCCTGTATCTCTCGCGGGGATGGCACTTCTGACTTTCCACCTATTACGCGCGGCCAAACCAGTACATATCATCCGCGCGGGCGCGCCAAGTCGGTGGAAAGTGTCCCCTAGGGCGCTCGAAGGTGGGTTCCGGCTGCCAGCTAATCCTCGCTGGCACCGCTCAAGCGCGCGGCGAGGCGGGCGTTGTGGTCGGCGAACTCGCGCCACCCCGGCGGCGTCGCGGCCAGCAGCGGGGCAGCCGCGGTTGCTGACTGGGGGTGCTGGCGCCAGCCGCGGATCCGGCCACCGGTGATATCGAACCGGGTGAGCACGCCATTGGCCCAGCCGCAGGCGGTGGCGTCCGAGGGCTCGGCGACAGCTGCGCGCTGCGGCGCCGTGACCCAGCCCAGCGCGATCAGCTCGCTGTGGATGCGGCCAGCCAGCTCATACGACTCCGCCTCGGCGGCCGCGTCGCGCCGCACCGTCAGCTCCGCCTGCACGGTGTCCATGGCGGCCGGCTCGCGATGCAGGACAGCGCCTATGGCTGCCGCGAGCGCAACCCGGTCGGCAGGCACGGCGCCACGGCGCCTGCCGAACTCGCGGACGGTTCCCGGCGTCTCGCCGGCGTAGTCGAGCGGGAGCACCCGCAGCAGCGCGGCGGCAGCGAGCCGGACCCGCAGGCCGCCCAGGTACGGGCCGAAGTATCGCGCGCCGTCACCGCGCCGGATCTGGTGGACAACCGTGAGTCCTGGCGATCGGGCGGAGACGTCCAGCCGAAGGAAGACCACGACCTCCTGGCCGCCTGCTGTCTTGTTCCAGGGCAGCAGCGTTCTTTCCAGGAGACTGCGCTCCAGCCACGCGGCCTCGTGCTCGGATGCGCATTCGACGGCCTCGACGCTGGCGATCGCGGCCACCATGCCAGCGAGGTGAGGTCTGTCGCCGAGGTCGCCCCAGTACGACCTGACCCGGCTGCGGAGACTGGCGGCTCTCCCGAGGTAGAGCGCCCGACCGCTCGCGTCCCGGAAGCGGTAGACGCCGGGTCCGAGCGGCAGCCGCGCAGCAACCGCCCGCACCGCCGCACTCGGACCATCGCGCACACCGCCACACTGCCACGGTGAGAGTCCTGGGTCAGCCGCGCAGCCACAGCCTGCACACGCCGTGGCGGCACGAATGTCAGGGCGGCCCAGCCGTCAGGCGGTCACGACGTCGCCGGACACGACAGGGACGATGTCCGGCGCGCCGAGCCTGATGGCGTCAGCGTCCTGGTCGGTGTCGGCTTCCTGGGACGCTCGCTCGGCCGCGACACCGGCCTGGTAGTTCTCCAGCTCTCGGGCGACCTGGCGCGATTTCCACTTCATCGGCCCCGCCATGAGGGTTGCGGCGTCCTCGGCAGCGGACAGGCCACGGTCCCATGTCTCGATCGAGACGTGGGTCCGGCGGGCGAGCGCGTCGTCCAGGTGCCGCGCCCCCTCGTGGGAGGCCGCGTAGACGACTTCCGCACGCAGGTAGTCATCGGTGCCGGCCAGCGGCCTGGCCAGCGACGGGTCCGCCGCAATCAGGTCGAGCACCTCGCCGATCAGCGAGCCGTACCGGCGCAGCATGTGCTCGATCCTGGCGACGTGCAGTCCCGAGGACCGGGCCAGAGAGTACCGGGAGTTCCACAGCGCGATGAAGCCGTCCGCGCCGGCGAGCGGGATCCGGTCAGTGCACGACGGCGCGACCTTGCCGTCGAGCCCGTGTGCCACGGCATCGACGGCGTCACGGGCCATGATCCGGTAGGTGGTGTACTTGCCGCCCGCAATCATCACCAGGCCTGGAACCGGGTGCGCCACCGTGTGCTCGCGCGACAGCTTCGATGTCAGGTCCGACTCGCCTGCCAGCAGCGGCCGCAGACCTGCGTACACGCCTTCGACGTCGTCACTGGTCAGCGGCACCCGCAAGACCCGGTTGACCTGGCCGAGCACATACTCGATGTCGGTGCGGCTGGCTGCCGGGTGCGCCTTGTTGAGCGCCCAGTCGGTGTCGGTTGTGCCGATGATCCAGTGCCGTCCCCACGGAATGACGAAGAGCACGCTGACCGGTGTTCGCACGATGATGCCGGTCGAGGAGTGGATGCGATCCCGCGGCACGACCAGGTGGACGCCTTTGGACGCGCGGACATTGATGGTGCCGCGGCCACCGACCATCGCCTGGATCTCGTCGGTCCACACGCCGGTCGCGTTGACAACCTGCTGCGCCCTGATCTCGAGCGCGTTCCCCGTCTCCAGGTCGGTGGCGCGGACGCCGGTCACTCGTTCGCCTTCTCGCAGAAAGCCTGTGACCTGCGTACGCGATGCGACCTGCGCACCGTAGCCGGCGGCCGTGCGCATCAGGCTCATCACATACCGGGCGTCGTCCACCTGCGCGTCCCAGTACACGAGCCCACCGGTCACCGCCGACCGCTTGAGGGCCGGGGCGAGCTTCAGCGCGCCGCCGCGGGTCAGCTGCCGGTGGCCGGGCAGGCCCCGGGTCTGGCCCAAGGAGAACCCCAGTGAGTCATACGCGGTCACGCCGAGGCCGACATAGGCCCGTTCCCACCCGTGGTGGGTGAACGGGAAGAGGAACGACACCGGGTGCACCAGATGGGGAGCGATCAGTTGCAGCAGCAGCGACCGCTCGCTCAGCGCCTCCCGCACCAGGCCGACGTTGAGCTGTTCCAGGTACCGCAGCCCGCCGTGGATGAGCTTGCTCGAGCGCGACGAGGTGCCCGAGCCGAAATCCCTCGCCTCGACAAGCCCGACCTGCAGGCCCCTGGTCACGGCGTCCAGCGCGACGCCCGCGCCCACGACGCCGCCTCCGATCACGAGGACCTGAAGCTCACCGCTGGCCAGCCCCTCCAGTGCGGCGGCCCGCTCCGCCGGGCCCAGGCGCGTCGATGCCATCGCCGGTTCGCCTCCTGCGCTGTGGTTCGGCCCGGCCTGCTGCGTTCCGGCCGACCGGACCGCGGGCCAGACCCGGCCTTCAGCGCGGCGGGGCACTGGGCGTCACCACGACCTCTACCCGCTGGAACTCCTTGAGATCGGAGTAGCCGGATGTCGCCATCGTCCGGCGGAGCGCGCCCATGATGTTCATGGAGCCGTCCGCGACCGCCGAGGGCCCGAGGAGGATCTGCTCGAGGGACCCGATGGTCCCGACCTTGAGCCGGGCTCCGCGGGGCAGGTCCGGGTGGTGCGCCTCGCTGCCCCAGTGGTAGCCCCGGCCGGGTGCCTCGGCGGCGCGGGCGACCGGCGACCCGGCCATGACCGCGTCCGCGCCGAGCGCGAGTGCCTTGGCGATGTCACCGCTGCGGGTCATCCCGCCATCGGCGATCACGTGCACGTACCGGCCGCCGGACTCATCCAGGTAATCCCGCCGCGCGGCGGCGACGTCGGCAATGGCCGTGGCCATGGGCACCGCGACGCCGAGCACCGCTGCGGTGGTGTGCCCTGCCCCGCCGCCGAACCCGGCCAGCACGCCGGCCGCGCCCGTGCGCATCAGGTGCAGCGCAGCGGTGTAGGTGGCACAGCCGCCGACGATGACCGGCACGTCGAGTTCGTAGATGAACTGCTTGAGGTTGAGCGGCTCGGCGCGTCCGGAGACGTGCTCCGCTGACACCGTGGTGCCGCGGATCACGAAGATGTCGGCCCCCGCGTCGATAACCGGCTTGTAATAGCGGACGGTGCGCTGCGGGGACAGCCTTGCCGCAGTGGTCACGCCGGCCGCGCGGATCTCCTCGATGCGCCGGCCGATGAGCTCTTCCTTGATCGGCTCGGCGTAGATCTGCTGCAAGCGCTGCGTCGCGGCCGTGTCGTCGAGCTCCGCGACCTCCGCCAGCAGCGGCTCAGGGTTGTCGTACCGGGTCCATAGCCCTTCCAGGTCCAGCGCCGCCAGGCCGCCGAGGCGGCCGATTGCGATGGCTATCGCCGGCGACACGACGCTGTCCATGGGCGCCACGACCAGTGGCATCTCGAACCGGTAGGCGTCGATCTGCCAGGCGATCGAGACCTCTTCTGGGTGGCGTGTTCGCCGGGATGGCACGATGCCGATCTCGTCCAGCGCGTACGCCCGGCGACCGCTCTTGCCCCGCCCGATCTCCACCACGCTCACGTTGCTCCCTCGGCTTGCTCCGCTCCCGCGCGACTGCGCGGCCGCACCCCCGCCGGCCTCGGCATGCGCTGGTAGCAGACCGCGAGGGTCGGCGTCGGCCTGCCGGGCCTAGGTGAGCCGCCCGCCATAGTTCGGCGCCTCGGCCACCATCTGGATGTCGTGGGGGTGACTCTCCACCAGGCCGGCGCTGGTGATCTGGGTGAACCGTGCCTGCTGCAGCTCCGCGATCGTCCGGGCGCCACAGTAACCCATGGCGGCGCGCAGTCCGCCGGTGAGCTGGTCGGCGACCGCGGCTAGCGGCCCGCGGTAGGGCACCTGGCCCTCGACACCCTGCGGCACGAGCTTGTCCTCGCGCAGCACGTCGTCCTGGAAGTACCGGTCCTTCGAGAAGGACTTGCCCCGCTCTGAATTGCGCATCGCGCCGAGCGAGCCCATGCCCCGGTACAGCTTGAACTGCTTGCCGTTGATGAAAACCAGCTCGCCTGGCCCTTCCTCGCAACCCGCCAGCAGGCTGCCGAGCATGACGGTGTCCGCACCCGCGGCGATGGCCTTGGCGATGTCCCCTGAATACTGCACGCCACCGTCGCCGACGACCGTCACCCCGGCGGTCCGGCACGCCTGCGCGGCCTCGTAGATCGCTGTGATCTGAGGTACCCCGACTCCGGCCACGACCCTGGTCGTGCAGATCGAGCCGGGTCCGACACCCACCTTGACCGCGTCGGCGCCCACCTCTACCAGCGCCTGGGCCCCGGCCCTGGTGGCCACGTTGCCGCCGATGACCTCGGCCCTGGTGTTCGCCTTGACCTGGCGGACCATGTCGATCACCGCCTGCGCGTGGCCGTGGGAGGTATCCACCACCAGGAAGTCAGCGCCCGCCTCGACCAGCGCCTGGGCGCGCCTCTTCGCGTCCTCGCCCACACCCACCGCCGCGCCGACCACGAGCCGGCCCTCGGCGTCCTTAGTCGCGCTGGGAAACTTCTCGCTCTTGGTGAAGTCCTTGACCGTGATGAGGCCGCGCAGCCTGCCCGCAGGGTCGACGATCGGCAGCTTCTCTACCTTGTTGCTGCGGAGCAGCCGGAGGGCCTCAGGCCGCGTCACGCCGACCGGGGCGGTCACGAGCGGCATCGGCGTCATGACCTCGGTCACCCGCCGACGGTGATCGGCCTCGAACCGGATGTCACGGTTGGTGACGATACCGACGAGAACGCCGTCGGCGTCCGTCACCGGTACGCCCGAGATCCGGTAGCGGCCGCACAGGTCCTCGACGTCCGCCACGGTGGCATCCGTGCCACACGTCACCGGGTTGGTGATCATGCCGGCCTCGGACCGCTTCACCATGTCTACCTGCTGGGCCTGTTCCTCGAGGGCCATATTCCGGTGCAGGAC
>Ga0126383_10000500_pt1 | contig 21977 bp, 20 predicted proteins | sample PanSoiMetPlot_35_FD_96882 | JGI IMG/M metagenome (GOLD analysis project Ga0126383, IMG submission 96882) | Tropical forest soil microbial communities from Panama - MetaG Plot_35 | ecosystem: Environmental > Terrestrial > Soil > Tropical forest > Bulk soil | place: Panama | collected 2016-02-17
ATGATCGCAATGGTTTCGGGTTAGATCACTTTTGGGGCTACGGTTTACTCGCTTGGTATACCTACACAGGCGACTCTGCGTATTTGACGGCGGCGACCAATCTGGCGGCGGATCTTGAGACGATGTATAACGCCTCAACGACGACCTATAGTTGTTTGCCGCCCGACTCGTGTTTATACGGAGGTTGGCGTACAGCCGGACGCCATTTGATATTTCTGACTCGCTTGGTGGAGATTACCGGTTCCAGTCGTTGGCAGACGTTGTTCAATACGGTTCTCACGCACTGCTTGACGACACCGTATTACGACACGGTTCGCAACATGTACTTTATCGGCAACCAGTTCGACACCAACAATCTGATGTACCAGACGAGTGGGGTTCCGAATCAAGATTATTGGACTGTGGGTTACCGAATTTGGAACACGTTTCAAGTCGCTTGGTTATGCGAAGGTTTATTCAAGGCGTACATGATGACGAGCAATCCCGCGATCCGAACCCGTTTGATACACGTGGCGGATTTCGTCAACCAGTACGCCTTGGATGCGACTTATCAATACGCCAGTTCTTGGCAGGGGATCGACATCAACAATCCGACGCACGTCTGGCAAGAGAATACTTGGTTTAATACGACGGTTCTCGGAGTAGGAAGCACGACTCCGACGCTGTTCGACTCGGTATATACGACAGATTTGGTCGACATTTTGGTCATTGCTTACAAACTGACAGGGAACATGACCTATTTAAACCGGGCGGCCTATTTCTTTGATCGAGGCACGAAGGGGGTCGATTCTAGTCCCACGGTGCGTTGCGCTACACCGACGTCGGTATGTCATTTCGTCGATACCAAATTCGAAACGTCAAGCAGCAATCAATATCTGGCGTGGAATAAAGGGGAACTGATCTACACCTATTTGCTTTTCGAGAATAGTGGAAATCCGAACGTCATCACGACTCCGACTGAAAACGATACGCTGAGCAAGTCGGGAGCGGGCACAGTGGCGCCATCGGGTTCCTTGCAATACACCATCAATCTTGGGAACAGCGGAGGGGGAGCATCGTCGACGACGCTAACGGTTCGGGATCAATTGCCAACGGGGGTAGTTGCCGGTTCCTGTACTGGGGTGACCAACGTGACCACCGTGAGTTGCACCAATTTAGGGAGTTCAGGTGCGTTGATTACAGCGACGGTCACCTTGACGTCAGCCATGGCGGGGGGAGCAGCGAATGGAGCTGCTGTCTTTCGCATTAATACGACTGCTCCATCGACGACGGGGACGATCACGAACTATGCTTCCGTTGATGCGAGTGGCGGGACGAGTCCTGCGACACCCGGTCCTTCTTGTTCTGGCACGAGTTGCGGAAATTCATCGACGGTTGTGGGCACGACACCGACGGCGCGCGGAACTTTCCGACTGAGGCCATAAAATGGGGCTACTGCTTCTATTCAAAGGCGCCCCTGTCATTCCTCCACCTCCGGTTCTGGTTGCACATTGTGCCGTATTCACAGGAACTCCCACTGTCGGGACTCCGATCACGCCGGTTGCGGCGACGGCTTCGGGTGGGGTGGCGCCTTATTCGTTTTCCGCTACAGGATTGCCTTCGGGGTTGTCTATGGCGTCCAACGGGACGATTTCGGGGACACCGGGGGTTTCCGGAACATTCAGTTACGGGACTTCAGTCACCGATAGTACCTCGACGGTTGCGACAACAACGTGCTCGGTCACGATTCAGCCGGCAGCCACACCCCCGTTAACGGTGAGTTGTCCGGTATTCACGGAAAGCTTGGTTCAAGGCCAACCGATTACGCCGGTTTCGGCAACGGCTTCAGGTGGTACACCTCCATATACGTTCTCATCGCCGAACATGCCCCCCGGATTGTCGATCAATGCATCCGGTGTGGTCTCCGGAACACCCACCGGAGTGGGGTCTTACTTCTACAACGTAATCGTGCGGGATGCGGTACTTCAGACGTCGTCAACTGCTTGTTCGTTAACGATACTGCCGACACCGGTAGGAGTGCAGACGACGTGTTTGGTCATTCACGGTGTGGTCAATCAACCGATCACGCCTCAGACTATGGTGGCCACAGGAGGGACTGCACCTTATTCATTTAGTGCCACCGGCTTGCCTCCGGGTCTAAGTCTTTCAGGTGCAGGGACGTTATCTGGTACGCCAACGACATTCGGTACATTTTCCTATAACGTCACCGTTACCGATAGCACGAGTGCATCGTATACGACGACTTGTTCGATCCCAATTTTGCCGTCGCCTCCGGCCGGCACCGTTGGAGGACTTGCAGGATTTATCGTCATTGGACCGGTGCTCGGGGGACGGGTGAGGTGGAATTAAATGGGACAGCGTATCAACATCGCCAATGACAACCTGGTCAATTTGGTACATCTGCAAGATGAAAGCACCGGTCTGTACGTCAACGATGCCAACGTTCAACTGCAACTACTCGACGGGTACGGCTACATCATTTTCGGACCGGTAACCATGAACTATGTGACGCAGTCGAATGGTCAGTATCAAGGGGCGGTCAATTCCTACGTGCAACTGATTCCGAACAGCTGTTATCGGCTTCAAGTTACAGCGACGAGCAGCGGTGGGCTGATCGGGTTTTGGAATGTTCCTGTCGAAGCGGTGTTCCGAGAGTAAAAGTGAGAGGAAAGTCCCATCTTAGTGATCCGCAAATGCAAGCCGCATGGGACGAACTCGTGCGATTAAAAATGCGCAATATTTCAGATAGAAAAGCATCGGAATTGATGGGAATTCCGCTAAAAACAATTTACAACTGGAATCGCACGCCAGAATTCCAGTCGAAATTGAAAAAAACTCGCTTTGAGGTGTTTCAGCGTGCTGAAGATTTGCTAGGAACCGCTACCGACGTTGCCCAAAACATCGAAAAGGTCAAGGAAGACTATGCGTCGGGCGGTTTGCGCAAGATTAAACAGATCATGGATGAATCTGTAAGTGAGAATCTGCAGTTGAAAGCGGCGATCGACTTGGCGGACCGAGGTTCGAAGACTTCCAAGACGAAGAAGGTTCAACAGACCAATCTTTCCGCAGTGTTGACGCCGGAAGTGTTGAAATTGATGGTCGACACCACGCGCGAGTTGATCGAATACGGGCAAGAAATTCCGGCAGCACCGACGGACGCGAGTATTTACCTGCCGGTGGAAGATGACGTCGAACCTATCATTGACGCCGAATGACATCCTCAATGTTGCTGAAAAGGGCGACGCTGAAGAAACTCTAAACTGGATTCGTCAGCGCGCCGTTGAGCATACCTTCTGGTTCGCCAAAACCATCGCCGGCTATAAAGACCTCACACCCCATTTACATAAGCCTGTGTGTGATTGGCTGGATTCGACGGTTCGAGACCGCGGGCGGGGCTTATTGATGCCTCGGAAGTACTTCAAGTCGTCGATGGTAAAGGCATGGGTACTGAAGAGGATTGTGTTGAATCCAGAGATACGCATTCTGTTTGTCGGTGAAAACGATCAGGTAGGCGCGAAGAACTTGCAGGACATCCGGTGGAATATTCAGCAGAATCCGCTGTTTCAGGCGTTGTACCCGCATGTGATTCCACCGGACTATGGGAAGTCTTGGTCCGAGTCGGCGATTACAGTGCCGCGGAAGCGTTCATTCGATGAACCCACGATTCAGACTGTCGGTATCGGGGCAAAACACACCGGATTCCACTACGACCTCATCGTCTATGACGATCCTATCGGGTTGGTTGCAGCTGGTTCTGAAGCCGAAATGAAACGGGCAATCGAGTGGTTTCAGACCGCACCGGGTCTTTTGAATTCAGTCGAATCGGAAGAGTTGATTGTGGGAACCCGGTGGAAGCACGGCCGTGGTGATCTCTATGGCTGGATCATGGAAGAAATGCCGTATCACAAACGGCGCAGCGGGGATCGCGAGGGTTATCGGTGGTATATCCGTAGCGCTATTGAAAACGGGGAGTCGATCTTTCCCCGGCAACCATCGCCGGCAGATCCGACGAAAACAATCGGCTATTCGTTGCGTGATTTAGAATTGATGCGTCAGCGCATGGGAACGTACCAGTTCGGCTGTTTGATGCTCAATAATCCTACGCCAAAGGAAGGTGCCGACTTCCCAGATGAGTGGATCAAAACCTATTCGATATCGGAGGATCGGAGATCTCTCATCACGTCCGACACCCACGAACGCATCGAAGCGAGTTCCCTGGTACGACTGTCTGTTTATGATCCCTCATCCGGTGGGAAGCAGGCGCGGGCGGAGAATGCTATTGTGGTCACGGGTACGGATCGCAAAGGCAGAATTTTCGTGTTGGGGACCTGGTCAAAGAACTGCGGCTTCGGTAAGAGTGTCGAGCAGTGGCATGTCTTAAACGATAAGTGGCGTTGTTGGGGGAACTGGTTTGAAAGCGTGGGGGCGCACAAAGAAGTCGATGAAATCATTCGCATGCGATCCCAGCCGTGTATCTACTGCGGCAAGGTGCATCGGCCGATCCGCGCGCGAGCGATCAAGCCACCGTCAGGTTCGAAGGAAGACCGCATTCGAGACCTCGCCCAACCGGCATTTGAGCAAGGTCGAATCTACATTGGTGAGGGCATGACGAAGTTACGTCGGCAGATCATCGAATTTCCGCACAGCGAAATGGTCGATATCTTCGATGCGTTGGCCTACGCGATTTCAAAGTCACGCAAGCCCGTTATCTACAATACCAATCAAGGCAACACTGAAGAGAATGCGAAGCGGAAGGTTGAACCGCGGACGCATTCCGACGTGGCCTACGGCGGTTATTAAGCGCCTGCGTGTTTCTCGCTGTGATGCCGACTCGGAACGACATGGGTTGTCCTTTCAAAGAAATCCCCGGTCGGCAAAACCGGGGAGAGTGGATTTAGTGGTGACAGTGAACGACACAACCTTAAATAATAATTTCATTATCTGCAATAATAATGTTGTATACATTTCGTTAATGCCGCCTGTAAAAGAACTGGATCTGCCTCCGGATAAACTCGACGAGCTTGCCGACGAACTGATCGACAAACTGAAAATGGTGCTGACTGCGCGCCAGAACCAGGTCGACGACAAAGCCGCGAACTGGCAGAAGAATTATGATGCGTTGCCGGCGCAGAAGGTACGAACGGTCCCGTTTTACCGTGCGTCGAATTTCATGCCGCACTTGATCCGAATGCACTCCGACATTCTCGGTGCCCGCATTCTTGGGATTCTGTTCGGTACGAAACCTTTTTGGATGGTTTCATCTTTGTTAAAGAATGATATCCAGCACGAAACCCTTGAAGCCTTAAGTGCTGGCCTGAACTACCTCTGGGACACCGATTTATTCGGGTTCGAAGTGGTCGACGACGTCGTCAATCACTCCTTACAAACCGGCACGCTGACGTTGAAAGCGATCTGGTCCGATACGACCTCTTCTTATATGGATCGGCAGGAATTCAAGGAAGTGACCCAAAGTGGAATGCAATATGAACCCATTCCCTTTGAGGATTTCTGGCCATTTCCGTTGACCGCAACCAGCGTGCAAAAGGCAGAAATCCTTTTCCATCGCATCCGATTGACGGAAAACGATGTGCGAGATCGTCGGAAGTCGGGGCGATGGAACGACACGGCAGCCGGGTTCATGCTGGAGGATCACTCGATTGATCCAATCAAGGAGGCGCAGCAACAATCCACCGGCATCAACCTGACTGCCGACGTCGACTATCCGTATTCCGCAGTGGAGTGTTGGCTAAATTATGAAATTGGGGGGAAACGCCGGCCGATTGTGGTCGTGGTGAATCCCTTGGTGAAAGGTCGCGATGCTATTTTGCGGTCGTATTATAACTTTATGCCGATGGGCGAACAGCCGTTCATCGACTTCCGGCCGTTCCGTCGCCGAGGTTCCTACTTCGGTTACTCCGTTCCCGAAATCCTCGAACAATCCCAAGAAGAAGTCGCACAGATTCATAACGCGCGCCGGGACGCGAACACGATAGCGAACGTTCCGAGTTTCAAAAAGAAAAGATATGCGGATGTGCCGAACCCGGCGACGGATTGGTATCCCGGCGTTGTTATCGAACTCGATGATATGGACGACCTGGAACCGATCGTCGTGCCCGGCAATTACAACGCGATGATCGATGAAGAACAGTTCGCCATGTCCCTGGCCGAACGCTACATAGGTATCTCCCCCTCAATGCAAGGTTTCGGTCAGGGGCAGGCGGCTGGTAAGCGGGGAATTTATGCAACGGGTGCGACATTGGCTTTGTTGTCTGAAGGGAATCGCCGACAGGATATATTCATCCGTCGCCTGCGTTATCCATTCCATCGAATCGGGCGATTGACTGCACTTTCCTACAACGCCTTCGCACCAGACTACTTCGATAAATTCGGGGCTTTTGGTCAGAAGGTAAAAGATGCGTTTCAACTCGTCGACGAAAAACAGGGCACCCTCCTCTATACCCCAACCGCCTCAGACGCCACATCGAACCGAGAAACCGACCGTCAAGCACTTCTACAGATGGCCGGCACCATGGGGCAGTACTACACCCAGATCATCCAGCTTACGCAGATGGTTTCAGCGATGCCGCCAAATAGTCCGATGTTACCTGTTTCGCTTATGGTGTTGGATGGGGCGAGAGATTTGGTCTCAAGAATATTGTTCGCCTTTGATATCGGAGACCGCGACCGCATTCTTCCGGACATCGCGAAAGTTTTGGGCGGAGGGGCTGGACAAGCACAGCCCAATCAGCCGGGCGGAATGCAACCTACTCCGGGTAATGTTCAGCCATCCGAGTTACAAAACGTACTCGCGCGCATTGCTGCTGTCTCGGGCGGCACTGGTGGCTAAGCTAGAGACCGAGGATGATCCGCAGGAAATCGCACGGTTGCAGGGTCAGGCGCGACAATTAAAAATCTTGGCAGCGATGCCCGAAGAGATAGAAAGACTTGACGCCATGATTGAAAAAAGCGAAGAATATGCTCGAATTAAAGATAATAATTCGCGTATTCAAAATAATAATAATGTCACATGAGTAAAGCGGATCCGATTTTCAGCAAGAACGACACTCCTGGTTCGAACCTCCCACCCGAACTACAAGGTAAATCCGCCGAAGAGGTCGCTGCGTATTTTCAACGACGCGAACAAATCCTGCAGGATCGCTTACGTGCACCAAAGCCGCCAGCACCGGAAAAGAAAGATACCAAATTTGATATGTTCGGCGATCCGGAAGGCAGCGTTCGGCGAGTCGTCACGAACGAAGTGACGGAACAGGTGCAGCGTGTGACGAAGGTGGCAACGCCGGCACTGGTCAATGCCTGCAAGATCACGGTCCGTGATGCACATCCAGATTACCTGCGGTTTGCTGCTGAAATCGAAAAGCGGATGTCTGGGATGACGCCCGATGCCCAATGTAATCCAGACTACTGGGAAATGACCTATAAGATGGTCCGCGGTGAGCAAGCCGACAAGCTTATGGAAGAGGCACGTGCGGCGGAACGCGCCGCGATGAATCCTGTAGAACGTCCAACACCGAAAGGGTCCGAAGCACCGAAGCCGCGGGATCTTACCGAAGAAGAATTGAAAATTGCCCGCAAGTTCGGCATGACCAAAGAAGAGTACCGAGAAGCGGCCGATCGTTATGATCAAACCGATGGTCGTCTTCCCTTAACTCTCGACAACGCCCGACCTCGATTCTCTAAGAAAAAGGTGACCGCATGAGTACTCCCTCAGACGGTCCCATCACTCCCATCACGCCCGAAGAACGGGCGAAACGTTATGAAGAACTCCGTCGCAGGTCCATGTTATCTGCGATCTTTGCTCAACATCGCAATCCGGACATGGTTGTGCGCTGGGTCCGTGACGACAATCACGACATCGCGCGCCATAAACATTTGGGGTTTGTTTTCGCCAAAGATAACCCGAAAGTTCCGGAAGATAAACGCCTGATCGATACCGTAGTCGGAATATCCGATGATGGTTTCTATCGAACGGGTGATGTGATCTTGATGCAAATCGATCGTGAGGCCTACGACTTCTATCTTGCCGAGAACGTCCGCCGATCGCGCGAAATGATGACCTCTGGAAAGAGCAATTTCAAAGATAGCGCGCGTCGTCAGCACGTTCCGACCTTTGACCGCGAGGAGTTCTTTGATTCGAAGACCATCGAATTCCACAAGTAAAAACTCCAAACGGTCTGGAGTAATCCATGACCTTACTACGGCACGCGGCCGATAAGCCCGCCGATAAACCCGGCGACAAGACCATCGTCGAAGACAAGCCGGACAAGCCGGGCGATAAACCGGGTGACAAACCTTCCGACAAACCCGGTGATGTCAAACCCGGTGACAAACCGGACGATAAGGACATTGTTCAACCTCTAGCCGGTACCAACACGACGGCGTCGCCCGTTCAGGTTTACCAAGTTCTGAATGCAACACATGCGCTGCCGTATATCTTGCGATTGCCAGAAAAGGCATCCATCACTGTGAACGCAGGAACGCCAGTTGTGGTTTCTTCTGGCTACCTCATTGAACGTACCGCCATCTCGACCAACACCAGCGTTATCGCTGGAATCACCATGGAAGCGGGGCACAATCTCAGTGCCGATGGAGCTGCTCCGGTTGGCGGATCGGGATTGAGTTATGGTTCTGTCCCTAACCAGCCATCCGCGAAAAACATTCCCATAGGCGCCCCTATGGCTGATGGAAACTTGGGAATTTACGTGGCGTGTGACGAAACCATTTTTGTCGCCAGTACGGATACGGCGCACACCTTAGCGGCGACAGACCTCATGTCTACATGGGGATTCACGAAAGACTCGACGACAAAGAATTGGTTTGTCGATTCGACGATCACAACCCAAGCGACTGGTGGTTGCTGCGAAATTATCGGATTAGTCGATCCTATCGGAACAGCGGGCGGGCGAGTTGCATTCAAATTCGTGAAAGCTTTCCAGCAACTCTTCGCATAAGGAGCAGAGAAAATGGCAGCCAATAGAGGTCAATTTGCACAATTACTCGCTCCGGGGTTGCACGCGATTATTTTCGAGGATCTGCAAGCACAGCCGGAAGAGTATTCCCAAGTCTTTAACGTCGGTCCCTCGTCACGCGCCTATGAGGAGCAAGTTCTAATCGCCGGTCTCGGTGCGGTACCCACCAAGCCGGAAGGCGAAGTGATGAAACTCGACGAACCCATCCAAGGTGGAACCTGGAGACTGACGCATCAGTCGTATGCACTCGGGTTTCAGGTGACTAGAGAAATGTATTCCGACGACCAGTACGGCAAAATTAGCCAAGTCGCGAACGATTTCTCCGCATCCATCAAACAGACGGTGGAAGCGACTGCGGCCAATGTTTTGAACAATGGATTCACGGCAACCACCGGCACGCTAACCATCGATGGAGTCACGCTATTCAACAAGACACATCCGCTGTTGAACGGTAAAACCTACAGTAATGAATGCGCCAGCGACATTTCTCTATCGGTGTCTGGTCTCCAAGAGATTGTGACACTCGCCGAACGAATGGTGAATGAGAGAGGATTGGTCAAACGCATCATTCCGCAACATCTTGTCATTCCTCCAGAGTTGCAGTATACGGCCGGTGAAATCCTGAACTCTGCATACAAACCGGCGTCCGGGAATAATGACGTCAACGTCATGCAAGGACGCCTTGAACCAGCGATTAATCACTATCTGACATCACTCACAGCCTGGTTTGTTCTATCAGAGAAAAGTTCGCACTATCTGAAGTTCTTCTGGCGCGAACAACCTTCATTCGAATCGCAGGATGACTTCTTTACCAAAGGTCTCAACTTTTCGACGTTCTTCCGGTTCTCCACAGGGGCGTGGTACTGGCACGGGGCATTTGGTAGCAAGGGGGCGTAATGGCCAATCAACTGACGGTCAACCCGTGGGTAATCGATACGCCCGTGGCAGCCGGTGTGATTTTGTTCGCAGGCGATCTACACAACACGCAGGTCGAATATGTCGGATACACCGCGGACACGGACACCGTGGAAGTACTCGATCGTTACGGCAATCTTGTGGCAAGTCTGAACGGTGCCTCGGATTTAAGAACAGTGCGAACGGGCAGGATCGGTTGGATTCACGGTTTTACGGTTCGGACCACAAAGCTGGACAGTACCACGAACATGCCAACCGGGAAACTGATCTGCTACTTCGAATAAACAGGTAATCGCGGTGCGCATACACGGACCCTAAGTATGGTGGACTTTAATAATCTGAAGGTCTTCGTAGCCCGCCCCTCTGGTGAACGCGCCTCTTACGCCGACTTCTACGACAATTTCGATAAGGTTTGGCTGCCTCCACACACCATTAAACGATCACGCCGAAGTGCCTATATCGCTAGTCAGCAAAATGATTTAGCCCGTGAGTTTTTGCGGTCGGACTGTGAATACTTCTGGCTGATCAATGATGACCAGGTTTTTCCACCGGATGCACTGATGCGTTTGGTGTCACACAACAAGGATGTGGTGGGAGTGAACTGCTTGATGAAAAACGGTCCGCATCCACCGATGATCTATGATCCGCCCTTGCCGGATGATCGGCCTGGCCACATGCCGCAGTACTTCTACAAGCAGCACGAGCACGGCTTGATTCGAGTGGGTGCGATCGGCGGCGGCGGCACGCTGATTCATCGTCGGGTGTTTGAAACGGTTCCTGATCCGTGGTGGGAAGTGCATACGGTCTATCGCGATAACCGACCACCGGAACAATCCTCCGAAGACTTCGACTTCTGTCAAAAGGTCACAAATGCAGGACTCGAAATCTGGTGTGATCTCGAGATCTGTGTCGCCCATGCAGTCATCTATTGGCTACAGCCGCAAATGAACGCAAATGGGGAATGGGTCACCCTTCTGATACGTGAAGCAGAAAAGCTTCAGTTGCCGTGCGCTGTAGATCCGATACGGGACGAGGTCCGGATATGAAACGTGTGTTTATTGTCTTCGCGCTTCTCTGGAGTCGCACCGCATTCGCGCAAACAGAAGTCATTGTTACCGGGCAAGTCATCAACGCGACGAGAGGTTATGTCGAATTCCGCCTGATGCCGTGGTCTTCCTCGATTCACTATTACGTGCCGACAGTGGGTGTGATTGCAAGTCAATCGTCTCGTTGCGGTATCGATGCCACCGGTCAGGTAGTCAATACCGCACTAAACGGACCATGTGAGGTGTGGGGCAACGATGCGATTATGCCCGCGAATACCACCTACACCGTGGTATTTGCACCTAACAACACCGTCACTCAGACGGTTCCACAAGAAAGTATCACCGGGCAGGTCTACAAACTGAATCAACCGGTATTCGCGCCGATCGTCAAGTTGGTTCCTCAGTACGCGACAATTACGTCACCACCGTTACAGGCAAATTTGCTTCCAGCAGCAAACAATGCGTACACCATTGGGGCGCAAGGGGCGTACTACGCGGCTGGGTATTTCACTCAACTGTTCACGCAAAACTTTAACAGCACGGGAACTTTCAGTGCGACTCAGATCACTGCGACCAATATCACTGCAACAGGTACTCTCACAGCAAACGCGTTTACTATCGCCAACTTGAACGTGAATTCACTAACGGTGTCGAACTCGAATTTGGGCACCGCACAAGCAACAACTCTGGCAGTGACCGGAACGAGCACACTTGCGGCAACAAATATAACGGGTACTCTCAACGTGTCCGGGGGACTTGGTGTCAATTCCATCAGTGGGACTAGTGCGACATTTGGCACTCTAACGGTTACCGGCCAGACCAGTTTCGGGGGGCAGAACTATACGTGGCCTCCTACACCAGGTACGGCGGGGAATGTACTAACCACTAACGGTAGTGGGTCATTGACCTGGAGTCCTGGCGGCGGCGGTTCGATCACGGGATCTGGCACGCTAGGGTCAATCACTAAATGGACAAGTACTAGTGCGCTTGGCAATTCCGTTTTATCGGATAACGGCACAAATGTCGGATTAGGCATTAATCCTGTCGATGATACGGTGCGCGATTTCTTCGAAGTCTTCGGCAATCAAAACAACGACGTCAGAATCACGCTGCGCAACGGCAACAGTGGAACCTTTGCCGAAACTGCTCTCGTTGTGAGAAACGGTGCCGCATTAACAAATTTGGCCTTTTCTTTTGGTGTGACATCCCTAGGGTTCACTCCAGTGTCAGGACTGGCAAATGCACAGGCCTACATTCTGTCTGCCTCTGGCGCCAGCAACGGAATGAACATTCGAACCAACCTCGGTCCGATCTTTCTCGCGCCGAGTGGCAACGTCGCTGTGCAGTTGACGACGGACCCGTTCTTTCAACTGACGACCTCGTATGCGGGATCGACCTTGTGCGCTGTCGGTTCTGTCGCTTTCCGGAACAACGCGGGAACAATTGAAACCTGTAGTAATGGCGCCGCATGGGTACCGTTAGGCAGCGGGGGCGGAGGGGGCAGTATCACCGGGGCTGGCACGGCGAATTTCATCACGAAATGGACGTCGGGTTCTGTCATCGCAAACTCAACGATCTCTGACGACGGCACAAACATCACGTTCAACTCGCAGCCGACGATTGCGCATAACGCGATCGCATTTATCAATTCCTCGAAACAACTGCAGACCTCGGAAGGTTATCTCAATTGGGATTCGACCAACCATTTGCTGTACGTAGGTTTCGGTCCGTTGGTGGATTTTACCGGGAGTACTGGAATTTTGACGTCCGGTGCTTCCGGTGTGACCGTCGCCACAGCGAATTCGGGTGCCAGCACGGGGAACTTTAACGTGGTCAGCGGGCAGTACGTATCCATCAATGCGGGAAAAACAGGAACCACCGGAGTGCGCCTTCCCTTCGTCATCTTTACCAACGCGAACGAAAGTTTTCGGCTGACATTGGACCCGTTTCTACAGCTGACGACGTCCTATAACGGGGGAACTCTCTGCGGATCGGGAACGGTCGGCCTACGAAATAACGGCGGAACCTTAGAAGTCTGTCAGAACGGAACGTCTTGGGGACCACTCGGCGGAGGTGGTGGAACGGTTACGGGTAGCGGTTTCCCTCCGCGAGTTGCGTCGTGGTCTGGCGCCACCAGTCTAACGGCGTCATCGATCATCGATAACACGGGCGCGATCAGCGGTCCAACGAGTCTCGCAATCGGACCCGGAACGTTGCCGGCGTTCACGGTGTTCTATGGTTCCAGCAACACGGGTTCACTGTACACGATGGACTATGCCAGTGCAGACCAAGGCAGCGCTGCTCTAAGCTTTCGTAAGATGCGAGGTTCGGTGACGATCCCATCGAACGTACAGGAGGGGGATAACCTTGGGGCGGTCATCTCGACTGCGTATAACGGGGGTTTCCAAGGTACTTCCAAGATTGTGTTTCAGGTCGAAGGTGTCGGGTCACCTGGTCAACGTCCGGGCAGTCAGATCAATTTTCAAACCAATTTCACAGCGAGCGGTCTTGCCGTCGCGATGACCCTGCACAATAACCAACACCTTCAGCTGAACGGTTACACAGCCGGCACCCTGTCGACGGATTCCGTCGGCAATGTGACAGCGAGTTCCGATGTCCGACTGAAGAACGTACAAGGTCAGTTTGAACCCGGACTCGCCGAGATTCTACAAATCGATCCCATCCGTTACAAATGGAATCAACTGTCGCGCATGGACATGGAACACGAATATGTCGGTTTCTCCGCACAGAACGTGCGGGATGCCCTCGGTCCCCTTGCAGTGGGACAGGACAAGGATGGCTATCTATCGCTGAATGACCGCGCGATTATTGGAGCACTCGTGAATGCCGTTAAAGAACTGAATGAAAGGATTCCGAAGAATGCCAAAGAGAACTGAATTGTTCGTCCTTGCCTTATTGCTCATTGCGATGGGTTTGGCGATTGTCGTTTACGCAGCCAAAGCCACCGACAACATGGTGATTCCTCCAGAAGGGAAGTATCACCTGCAAGCGCTTGTCGCCAAACGTGCAGCGCTAGATTCCCAATTGAACGCGCTATACGTCCAATTTGTGAACTCGAATGAACAGGCGAAGCAGATCGTGCAACAAGAACAGGGCATAGCTAAGGAACAAGATGCCTTAGTCGATGAGTTGTTCAAGACCGCTGGACTTAAAAAAGAAGAGTACCAGATTGATGCGGATGCCGGCGTCTTCAAGGCAATCAAAAAAGAGAAAGCGAAGTAATGCCGCGCCACCGGGGAATCTGGGACAGTCAGTGGCGTAAGTGCGACCGCTGTAGCTTCGAATACCCGTTGTCTATGTTGGTCATGCAGAAAGGCCTGTTACTGGATGCGAAATGTCTCGATAACCTCGATGTGGAAATGCGTCCGAAAGTGATTGCGGAGATTCTGTCCGATGAGCAGGAAAGCATCAACGAAGAAGAGCAGGTCTATGACGATCCGCAGGACATTGAGTTCTAAATGAAGATTGGTGACCTAGTCAATGACGTTGCCGACTTACTCGGCAATCGTTCCGACATCAACACACGAATTTCTAAGTGGATCGCCTATGGTTACCGCGATATCGGGCATGCTATTCCTTTCGAAGAACTGGAAGAAACCGATTACACGTTACTCGTTCCCAACCTCGGGGGCTACGATTATCCGATTGGTGCCCGTGCCATCAAATCCATGACGATGGGTTTTCCTGCAGGGAAACCAACCTCGCGGCGTCCGCTGCGTAAACGGAACATCAAGATTCTGGACCGTTACAACCTGTCGACGCCGGGAACACCATCGATCTGGGCGCCATTCAAGAATCAGTTCCACGTGCGTCCTGTACCAGATCAGGGTTATCCCTTGATCATACGGTTCTGGAAGAAAGTTCAACTCGATCAGATGGACATCAACAACACCGAACTCCTGGTGCCCGATGACTGGGTGGAAATCGTTCAATACCAAGCGCAGATCCGCGGGTTCATGGGATTGCTGGAATTCGACAAAGCGGCAGCTGTACGCACGATGTTATACGGCAATCCGAAGCAACCAGATAAACCGGGGCTACTCAAACAGCGACTGACCCGCATTCAAGCCGAATACATGGATGCGGATTATGGGTTCCGCCCGAAATTAAGCAGGTACACATACTCAACATGAAACGTTTAGATGTGGTGTCGAATGCGATTCGCAGTGTGGGCTATGACGCAGAGAAAGGTCATCTTGAAGTCGAGTTCCACAACGGCCGGCGTTCGCTGTATCGCAACGTCGGAATGCGGATGTATCGGAACTTTATGAACGCGGACTCGCATGGTGCGTTCCTACATGAAAAGCTGCGTCCGTACCCGGAAATCTATCCGCACTCCGCACTAGAACCATTAAAGGAAACCATGTCCAAGGATGAGGAGGCTACGGGTTGAGTTTCGATCAACTTCCCATACCTGGACCGTTCAAAGGAATCGTCGATAATCAGCCGAGACCGACGAAAGATCCGAAGGCCTGGGACGACCTGTTCAACATGTTCGTGTATGAAGGCAGGTTGATCACTCGCCCGCGCCTGAACAACTGGGGCAATACGCCAGACGGGGCGGTGACAAGGTTGATGCAGCAGTACACGGATCTGCTCGGGCACAAACACAATCTTGTGCTGACGACTAAGACCGCCTATGCGGTCACCAGTGGACCGACCTACAACACGCTGACGATACCTTATGGAATTCCGGACCTCTCTGGAACGTCGCTGCCTTATGGCTACGCAATCATCAATGGGCGTGTTTACTTCAGCAATGGTTCTAAGAGCGGATTCTACGCCGATGGTTCAGACTCGCTGCAAGATCCGTTTGCGTCATCGGGGAGTTCGGCATTTGGATGGCGCTTTGCAGCTGTACTCGGCAATCATCTCGTCACCTGCAATACGACGGAACCGCCGTTTGGAACAGAAGGTTCCACGAACTATCAATCACGAGTGCGCTGGTCCGCCTCAGGTGATCCCAATGACTGGACGGTGGGTGCCGGATCGACAGCAGGTTTTGAAGATTTGTTGGAAGTACCGGACGCGATCACTGGGATTGCTACACTCGGGCGAAGTGGCTACATCTTCCGGACAAACGGCATAACCCTAATGACACCGACTGGCGTCGGGGTTTCCCCCTTCCAGTTCGATCAAGTTACCAATTCACCGCAAGGTGTAGGCAACTTCTATCCTTACTCGCTGGCGACTTACGGGAATGTTTGTGCCTTTGTCTCAAACGAAGAAATCTATGCATTCGATGGTTCCAGTTTTTCGCCGATCGGTGCAGAGGCGAAGAAACTGATTTTTGCCGATATTGGCAACACCTCAGATACATCGATTTATGGATTCGTTGTCCCGAAACTCGGCGCCGGATTTCCGTTCCTGTCTTATTGGTTATCGTTGCCATCGTCTGTTAATGGAACTGCAATAACCTGGATCTATTCTTGGGCATCGCAGGCTTGGCAGCGGTTCGCCTCGGTTTCAGGCCAGATCACCGCAATTTCAAACTTGTTGGTGTAATATGCCGGATTTCCCACCAGTCTTAACCGTCGATCCCTTAGATGTCGATTTCGGTGAAGTCACTACCGGGATGTCCGTACTGCATCAGATCTTCCTTTCCAATTTATCGGACGCACCGGTTCGTAATATTTCCATAGTCGTCGACAATCCGATCTTCGCGGTTTCGGTTCCACCAGTGTTTATGAATCCCGGTGACACCTACACCATGGATGTCACTTACACCGCTGGTGCCCTTGGCACGGATATCGGAGTTCTGACGATCTCCGCCTTCTCCGATAACAGTCCTATTTCGATTCGCATGACAGCGAACTCGGTACCGGTAGCCACAAAAGCGCTTTCGGTGAATCCGAGTTCCTTTAACTTTCCGGAAACGAAGTCTGGGACTTCATCGCCTGCACAAGGACTCACGATTACCAACACAGGCACGGTGGCTTTAACGATCAGCAGTATCACCGTGACTCCCCCTTTCGGAGTTGTGTCGATACCGACAATGCCGGCCACCGTATCACCTGGCGCCGTTCTTTTGATTTATGTCGACTTTGCACCACCAAGTGGATCGCTGGGGTACGTCAAAGACACAACGGCTATCACCATTACCTCGGATGCGCCAACCAGTCCAGATGAAATCCAGTTGTCCGGATACGCGGTACCTTTTTACCCAAAGTACAACGCCAGTGGGAATGAATACTGCATTGTGGCGATCCGGAACGTTGTCGACATTTTCAACAATCAGGATCTGAATTGCGAAGCGATCAGCTGGGCATTTCGCTGGCATGATTTTCAAAAGCCTGGACTCATTAAGAATTATTGTGGAACAGCGTTGGTCTATGAAGACATCGGTGTAGCCACCCTGAACGTTTACGCGTTTACACACCGAGATAATCAGGTGGTCACTCTCAAGATCGGCGATAGCGGTTCTCGCGACATCATGGACACGAGTGCCGTTTTCACCAGACCTGCCGGATACGCGATCCTCAGCCGTATTGAACGCCTTGGCAATGGTGGTCCTGTATCACTCACGGGGATCATTCATCATTACGCTGTCGAAGATGTTTACGCCGGCACCGTGCAGATTCCGTTGAATTTCACACCCATGTTCATGGCCACCGGTTCTGAATTGTGCGAGGTCGCTTTTGCCAACAGGGACATGAAGCAATTCGACAACTTAGACCTAGACTGCGAGGAACCTACAAGAGCACAGCGTGCTTACAGTTTCAATGAACTGGGGTACGAATCGTCTTTGATGCGTGCAGAGATTCTGTACGAAAACTTAAGTGATGCCGTAATCACAGTACAGGCACAAGGACGGCGAAATCAGGCCGTTGAGCAGTCTATGCAGATAGGCAATGGTATTGGCGATGAACAGGTTCTGTCTGCACTGTTCGACCTCGATATTCAAGACGAGGTCATTACCCTGACCTTGTCCCGCTCAGCCAACGATGGACCGCTCGCGATGACACATTTGATTTTGCGTCACATTGGTCGCGGAGAGGTGGTGAAGTCATGAAAGCACCAGGAGCACCGCGACTCGGACATCCACAATGGTCGACCGCACAGGCAACCGACCTGAATCAGCTGTGGCAAGACCTGGCGCGCGTCATCAACACGAACGCGGCAATCGGTACGATCGACGCTTTCAACCACGATGATCTGCCCGTGGCATCGAAAGTTGGCGATCACGCTGTGATTCTGGATTCCACGGTAAACACGTGGGGCGCAATTGTGGCAGGTGGAGGATCGTTCGTGGTTCTCGCTTGGTTTAATGGGACCAACTGGACGGTGATCGGCGTATGAAATGTCGGATTCTAATTGTTCTGTGTCTTTTGTTTTGGGCTTCTTCAGCGTTCGCTACGGTAACTATAGGAAGTTCCGGTTCCGCTAAGACCATCGACGGAACTCCGGGCGGGCTTAGTGGTTTGACGGTCAATACCACAGGAGCAAAAGCCATTATCATTGCGGGGGTTGCCGATGATCCCTGTACGTTTCGGCCGGTGGATAGCTTAGGCAACACGTTCACTGCTCTTGCCGGTTCTCCTTATCACCATCCCGATACCATGAACCTTTGGTGGTATCTCGCCACCAGCAACAGTCTGAATACGGGATCAGATACATTCACCGTATTCGACGATGGCACGCACTGCACGGGCTACTATGCGATGGCAGTAGCAGCAGTGAATTTTAGTTCACCCACCGATGGCAATACGTTCTTAGCTGCTCAGAGCAGCACGACCGCTGGCGCACTCACGCTGCAAGTCGGACCGAACAGCGGTGGAGCTATCGTCTTCTCAGCGATTGCGACAGCGGTGAGCGGAACTACACTGACGATTGATTCTTCATTTACGATCCTGCAACAACAGACGCCGACCTCCGCCGCACAAGGTATCGGTCTCGCCTACCGCTTGAATCCCGGAACGACAAGCCCAACATGGACATTGAGTGCATCTGGCGCAGCGGTGGCATCGATTGCGTCATTTGACGAAAAATTGTCAACCTGCGGCGGCAGTCATCCGAATTGGATCGCAGTCGATTGGGCGCATGTGGCTATCTGTCACGGGCTTGCTTCGGATGGCGACACGATTACAGTAACTGCGGGGACTTACGGGGTTAGCAGTACCACGTACATTACAAAGGCAGTCACCATCCAATCTGCGGGTGCACCGCACAACGATGTAACGGGGAATTCAGTCACCTTGACAGATAACACGTGTTCTGGCCTTTGTACCACCGATGGAATTATTGTTTTTACGGAATCCACAGTCAATCACCAGCGTTTATACAACATCAAGATTGTCCAAGGAACCGGTGCCTATACTGCACCGGGTTCGGTGATCCGCATCGCGCCGACCAGCGGGGGGAAAGCCGTGGTGATCTATGGAATGGACTACGTTCCATACGATGGACGCGCGAATTTCATTCTCGACAAAAGTCCTCGCGGTGTCTTCGCTTATAACCAGATTACAGGTATTCCAAACGGATCTAATTGCTTTGATATCGTCTCGTTTCTGAAGACAGGTTTCGGAGACTACACAAGTTTTCCTCGGAATGCGACCATGGGCACGGCAGACACCGATGGGGAGCAGAATCTTTATATCGAACATAACACTTTCAATAATGCTGCCGAAGCCGTGGACATTGACGACAATGAAAGAGCAGTCTTCCGACACAACGTTTTTAAGTCGAGTGCGATTATCTATCACGGCGATACATCGGTTCCTGGGGGCAGACACTTCGAGATATATTCCAACCAGTTCATTCGCGATGACGGCGCACAAGCGAACTGTATACCGCCAGAATCACTGGTCAACTTTGCGTCATTCATAGGGTTACGCGCGGGTGTCGGAATGATTTATAACAACACTCCGCTCGATACCCCTGCGAACGCTTGGTTCAACCAAGGAGTGGCGATCAAATTATCCGCTTTAGCCCTCAATTCCATGAACGCGCAATATCGGTGTTGGAACAAACTGACTCAACCTGGCGCGGGCTGGCCAATTCCATACCAAACAGGTTGGGGCTATATCGAGGGCGCCACACACACCCCCGTTGGAACAACAGGAGTCTTGCAGGATCGCGAATCCATTTACATTTGGGGAAATACAGGTAGCGGTAATTACAACAGTCCATCCCCGGATGACTTCCCCAATGCTAACGATCTTACCTCGTGTTGGTTCGCTCATCCAGAGTTGAGACCTTTCGATGTTGCGTCCTCATACATTCAAAACAATCGTGAATACTACTTACAGAATTCCTCAACCGATACGGCACACGGTGTCACCGTGGCGACCGATCGAACCGGCAGATCATCGATCTGCACAGCAGGGGTGGCCTGGTGGAACACGAGTTTGAACGTTCTCGACAAGTGCACCGCAACGAACACGTGGACTAACAACTTTTATACTCCTTACGGGGATCCCCATCCGTTGGTTCCCACAGGTGGAACACCCGATACCACACCACCGACGGTGTCTATAACAACACCGACCAGTGGAGCAAACATCGCGACAACCTTAAATGCTTCTGCGACTGCAGCGGATAATGTTGCTGTAGCCAATGTCGTGTTTCGCCTAGATGGGACGGCGATTGGTTCGGCGATTACGACACCACCATATAACTTGTCGTACAGTTTATCGGGCGTCAGTCTGGGATCGCACGCATTGACCGCAGTGGCTACGGACACAGCTTCAAATTCCACCACATCGTCAGTCGTGAATTTCAATGTGGTCGCACCGACAGACACCACCCCCCCAACAGTAAGCATCACGTCGCCGCTTGGCGGCGCGAATATTGGTGCAACACTGAACGCATCCGCCACTGCTTCCGACAACGTCGCCGTAGCGAGTGTCGTGTTCAAGCTGGATGGAACACAAATCGGTAGTCCGATCACAACCCCTCCTTATAACTTAAGCTACAGCATGTCAGGAGTGAGTATTGGTGCGCACACGTTGACTGCCATGGCTACCGATACCTCATCGAATTCCACGACTTCGTCGCCGGTGAATATTAATGCCTTGGATACGATTCCACCGGTGATCAGCATTACATCACCAACCAATGGAGCAAACATTAGTCCGCCTCTGAACGCTTCAGCGACTGCTTCCGACAACGTCGGGGTTGCCAGTGTCACGTTTAAATTGGATGCAACGACTATCGGTTCACCAATCACAACCCCTCCTTATAACTTGAGCTACAGTCTCTCAGGGGTAAGCCTCGGTGCTCATGTCTTAACGGCAGTAGCGACCGATGCCGCATCGAACGCGACGGTTTCGACGGCAGTAAATATCAACGTGATCTCCAGCGTCACGATCACAACCCCGGCCGGTGCTCTTCCCGCAGCTGAAACGGGTTATTCCTACTCTTTTACACTGTCTGCTAGTGGGGGTACAGGTCCATACACCTGGAGTATCGCTAGCGGAAGTCTTCCCAATGGGTTAACCCTCGCTCCATCGACGGGTATCATTAGCGGAACCCCTAGTTCTGAAGTGACAGGTCTAGGTGTAGATGTTGTGGCGACCGACACCCTGTCGCATCCATCCGCACCGGTACACTTGCAAATGACTGTTTATACGGGCGTTGCAATCACAACACTGTCGCCGTTGCCTCAGGCAACGACCGGGACGATTTACACCACAACACTGGCCGGTACGGGGGGAGTGCCACCTTTTGCTTGGTCTACCTCAGGCGGGACGGTACCTCCGGGACTCACGTTAGCTTCAAATGGAGTGTTGAGCGGGACTCCGTCCACCGCAGGGGCATATAATTTCACCGCTCAATTGAGAGACAGTTTATTTGTGTACGTCTCCTCCAGAGCATTCGATATTTCGGTTCGTCTTCCTATTGATTCGACTCCTCCGACTGTTACTGTAACAAGTCCGACGAATGGAACCACCGTAACGGGTACACTGAACGCCACGGCAGACGCTACCGATAACATCGGCGTCGCGAGTGTGCAATTCACGTTGGACGGTAATCCGATCGGTGCTCCGGATACAGTGGGTCCGTTTAC
>Ga0126383_10000502_pt1 | contig 21928 bp, 20 predicted proteins | sample PanSoiMetPlot_35_FD_96882 | JGI IMG/M metagenome (GOLD analysis project Ga0126383, IMG submission 96882) | Tropical forest soil microbial communities from Panama - MetaG Plot_35 | ecosystem: Environmental > Terrestrial > Soil > Tropical forest > Bulk soil | place: Panama | collected 2016-02-17
CATCATGGTGTGCCAGCTATACACCTCAGAGGAGAAAATGCCGGTGATGCCGCACTGCACGGCCCCGTCGTAGGCATCCTGGCCTATGACCAGCGTGCCTATAATCTGGCAGGTGTTCGCAGAAGCGAACCCCGCCGCGCTGTAATTGGGCACCGCGGCGGAGCTGAAGATGCCGACCTTGGTGCCGCCCGTGTATGCGATGCCGCCCGTGATGGCCGCCCAGGGATTGCCGCTGATGGGCACGCCGTTAATTCTGTAGACGCTGCCCGCGCTCAGGTTGCAGTCGCCAGCCACATTGAGCGGATAGCTGAGATCCGCGCCATGAACGCCCAGAGAGCCTCCGACATTAACGCCACCTGGAGCACCAGGGGCTAAGGTCAAGCCCATGTTGCTGTTGACCAGATCGCGAAAGTAGAGATTCGGATCTCCCGTCGAATAAATCTGCCATGGTCCCCAGGCTACGCCAGACTGGCCTCCCGCCTGTGGCTGAGGAAGAAACCAAGTAGCCCGGACATTCCCCGTCACGTCGATATCGTAGGAAGGAGAAGTAGTGCCGATACCCAGCCGCCCCGCCGCGCTGAGAATCATATGTGTCGCATTGCCGTTTAGGAACTCGATGTTCCCAGCGTCGGCCACGTTGTAAGAACTCCCAATCCCGGCCTGATCTGCCGCAGCACTGTTCCGCCATCGGATTGTGCTATTGGCGGTCGTACTGTTGGTGGTGGTCAAGACTAATGCGGTCGTTGCTGTAGCTGTGTTGCTGGTAATGTTGACCCTGGTCGCGGTCAAGATGGAGTTCGCACTGTCCCAAGACAGATTGGCGCTCGCGGCGAAGGCCCCGGCGTTGTTGTACTGAATTTGGCCGGTGGCCCCGGCGGGCGTGCCAGCGGGGACCACCCAGGTTGCGTCCTCCCGCAAGAATTTTGTACTTCCCGCCGTCGCTCCAGGATCGGGCACATCCCCTCCTGCGTGCGCTCCACCGGAGGCCTTGAAGACCACCCCGGCCAACGTCAAATCAGCAGAGAGCGCGCCGCCGCCGGACAGGCCGCTATTGACGGGCGTGTTAATGTTCCGGGTCAGCGGAACATAGAAGGCACTGTAGTCGCCGCTCTGCGCCACCACGGCGCCCGTGCGCGTGAAGACACTGGAAACGCCCGTAGCAGGGGCACCCGTGATTTTGCTCCACGCCAGCGCTGTGATCCAGGCCGGGTCGGCATACGTGCTGGCCGTACTGACCGCGTTGGTGACTTGCGCCGCCGTGTAATCGCCTGCCTGCGCGACCACCGCGCCGGTGCGCGTGAAGACACTCGAAACCGCCGCTGCCGCCGGGGTGGCCCACTTGAGCCCCAAGGTTTGCGTCGAGTCTGCGACGAGCACCTGCCCGTTGGTTCCCACGCCAAGGCGTGTCGGGGCGGCTGCACCACGTACGATCAAGTCTCCCAGCGTCGTCGTCGGGTCGGTCATGCCACCGCCCGCGCCGCTCGGGATGGCCCAGGTCGCGTCCTCGCGCAGGTAACGCGTGGCACCGGTGGTCGCGCCGGGATCGGGGACAATACCAGCCGCATGCGTTGCGCCGGACGGCCCCATCGGCACCGCGGAGAGAGTCACGTTCGCGCTCAGCGCGCCGCCGCCGGAGAGGCCGCTGCCCGCGATCACCTGCGTGGTCGGCGGCACAGTCGCGGGGGCGCCGCTGATCTTGCTGTACGCGAGCGAGGTGATCCAGGCCGGGTTCGCGTAAGTCTGTGTCGTATCGGCTGCGTTGGTCACTTGCGCCGCCGTATAATCGCCGCTGACCGACACCACTGCACCGGGACGCCCGTTGAATGTCGTCACTCCGGTGGCCGGTGCGGCAGCCCACTTAACGCCGCCCGGCATGGTCGAATCCGCCGTCAGGATCTGCCCGTCGGCACCCACCGCCAACCTTTGTATCGAGGACGCGTTGCGCACGATCAAGTCGCCCAGTGTAGTCGTCGGGTCCGCCAACGCGCCCGAGATCTGCGCCACCGTGTAGTCGCCCGTGGCTGCAACCACTGCGCCGGTGCGTCCGAAGACGCTCGCAACGGGACTGGTGGGAGCGGGGGTGGCCCAGTTCACGCCCAGCGCCGCCAGATGATTCGCGGTCAGGACCTGCCCGTCGGTGCCCACGGCGAGGCGCGCGAGCACGCTCGGGCCGCGCGCCATCATGTCGCCGAAGGTGGTCGTCACGTCGGGACCGACCGGCCCCGGCACGCCCTGAATGCCCTGCGGTCCCGCGGGTCCAACGGGGCCTGCTGGCCCCGGCGCGCCCACCGGCCCGGCCGGTCCGGGCACCGTGGAGTCTTTGCCCGGCACGCCCTGTGGTCCCTGCGGACCGGTTGGCCCAGGAGGTCCCACCGGCCCAGGGGGGCCGGGCGTGGGCACGCCCTGCTGCAGCTTGGCGTACAACGTGGTTTCCTGCAGCCGCGCGCGCAGCTCGACCGGGCCGGGCAGCGTGGCGGCAAGAGTATCGTGTTTCATGCGATCCTCCGTATCCGGGCGGCGCCCGCCACCTCGCGCGTGACCTCCTGCGTCATTTTGACTTTGCCCGCCAGCACGGTGACGATCTGCCCGGCGCCCGAGGTGAGCTGCAGGTCCCAGTAGTAGAGCGCGCCGGTGAGTACAGTGGTCTGATCGTGCGACAGGTAGAGCAGCACCTGATTGGGCAGCTGCACCGTGGCCTGGATCTCCGCCGCCACCGTGAGCTGCTGATCAGCCGGGCCGGTGCGGATCTGCGCCTGCGCGGTGTAGCCGGTGAGGTCGGCGGCGGTCAGGTCGGGGTTGGAGACGACCACGTTGGCGCCCCAGTCGTCGCCCTGGTAAAGGGTAAGGTCAACCGCATTGGGCATGGCCCAATCTTATAAGAAAAGGCCCGTCTCCCGACGGGCCTTTTGCTCTGGATTGTCCCCCGCACTCTCCTTTCCTCCTCCATCCTACTCCGAGCGCCAGTTGTGCAGGAAGAGCGGAGAGGCCTTACCCACGTAAGCACCGACCACATTGAAGTCCATGTACTCCTGGGCCTCCTCCTCGCTCATGTGGTCCCGCTTCATCAAAACCTCGACGCACTTGGCGTAGTCGTAGCAGACCACGTCCGGGCGCCCGCAGCCGCTCAGGATACCTACGATGGCGTCATCGAAGCCGTCTGCCGTGATGGCGTCCGGGTAATTGTCCGCCAGGGTCTCGCGGATTTCCTCGTTGGTCATCGGCCTGACAAAGACCCGATCATGAGAGCGAGCAGGGCAACCAGCACGATTGCCGCCCAGATGGGTGCCGTCATCGCGGGAGGTCCGCCACGCTGATCGCGCCCGCCTGATCGGCCATCACCCAGATGCCGGAGGTGCCGTTCGCAATCGGAACCGTAACCGGCCAAGTGAGCGTGGCCGGGACTTTCATGGCGCGCGCGTCGGAGGCGCCGGTCGGGGCTTGATCCTGCCGGATGTAGAGAGCACCCGGCCCCAGATTGATGATGGTGTAAGTATGGTGACCGCCCGAGCCCGAGACCAGCTGCACCGCGGTATTCAGCGCGAGGGTCACCGTGTTGTAGGGGTAGATCGTCACGTGGTCTCGTACCTCATAACGTTGCCCGCGAACAACAGACAGCTCTCCAGGTGGATCAGCGCCGTGTCCCGCTGCGGCGCGGCAGGCACGCCCTCCAGGATCGCCTTCGCCAGTTCCACCGCCAGCCTATGGACCTTCTGCATCTCCTCGGATTGGGCGCCGCGCGGCCGGAAACGCCGCTCCAGCTGCGCCAGGGCCTCTTTGTCCTGCGCGTCCAGTCCCATGCTCACCGCCACTTCGATGCGGGCCTGCCCGCGTACAGAAGCATCACTTCTGCTGCGCCCGCCGGAGAGGCGCCGGTCACGCTCAGGTAGACGGTGTAGGCGTTAGTGCCCGTGGTAGCCATGGCCGCAGAAACCAGCGTGTCGGTGAGGCCCGGCGCCGGGATGGCCTGATTCAGGATGTCGCTCAGGCCGCCCGTGTTGGTGCCGACCTTCAACGTGGGCGTGGTGCCGGTGTATGCCGTGATGACCCGCAGGATCACGCGCCATACCACGCTGCCGGAAGGAAACTTGACCGCGAAGTCGGTGACATTGGTATTGTCTAGGAGCAAGCGCCGCACCAGCACCACTTCGCCCGGCATGTCGAGCGGCCCGACCACCACCGGGCCGCGGAAATGCGTGGCGGGGAAAGCAGTAGGCGCGGCCGCCTGGGCAGGCACGGCCTGCACCACGGGCGCGTCCAGGGGCTCGGGCGCCATCTTGTGCTGTGAAGCCGCTGCTTCCGGGTGGTGGTGTGCATGCTCCGGCGGCGCCTTGGTCTCTTCCTCTTCAAGGGCAGTTTTCTTCGCCATGGCCCGAGTATATAACAATGTCTTCGCCTAAGCGCCTTTATTTCCGGTAAAGTAATGACAAGCTCATGGTGCGGTTCTACAGGCCCACATACGCAGAGTTGGCAAGCTGGACCGGGGAAGGCGAGCTTGTCTGGCGCGAGGTGCGCCGCATGTGGAGAGGGGATCCCCTGCGGCGGCGCCATGAGCCTCAGCTGCTGGAGGTCCGGCGGGCGGCGGGGCTGGGCCAGTGCGAGCTGTGGCTCGCCTGGAATGACAACCCGCCGAACCATAAAGAATGGCTCGGTCCGCACTACTGCAACGGCATCGTGGTCACCTGCCGCCGGGGCCGCCGCCTGTGCGTGCAGATGGCGGCGGGCCGCTGGATCACAAGCTGGATGCCGCTGTGCGTGCGCCAGATGGAATCGTCCGCGCTGCGCCAGGGACTCGACATCGAGCTGTATGTCCGCCCCGGCTGGGTTCTGCACATGGCCCGGTGCTGGACACAGCCCATCACGCGGCGCCGCGACCCAGGAGAGTTGCTTGTCTACCCAACCGATGCCCGCGCCGCCAGCGCCTAAAGTCGTCGTCTCGGTCTACCGCGTCTCGCCGCGCGCGCTGCCGCTTATGTGGAAACAGGCCAAGCCTCACCTGCTGCGCGGGCTCGTCCGGCAGCACGCGCACTACACGCTCGACGATATCGAGGCCTGGGTGATCAGCGGCTCGCATGACCTTTGGGTGGCCACCGAGAACGGCCGCGTGCTGGCCGCCATCATCACCAAGATCGTGCGCTACAACTCCGGCAAGCGCGCCTGGGAGGTGCTGCAGGCCGGAGGGTTCGAAGCGCGCAAGTGGATCCACCAGATGGTGCGCGAGATGGGCGAGTTCGGGCACCTGCACGGCGTCACCGAGTGGCGCGTGGTAGGCCGCCCCGGCTGGCTGCGCTGGCTGAAGCGCTACGGCTTCGCGCGCGAGGCGGTCGTGCTGGTCTACGAGGAGGCCTAAATGGGCAACAACAATCTGACCTCAACCTCGTCGGGAACGCAGACAAGCAGTACCAATTTCGACCCCACTCTGATGCACGAGTGGCAAAGCATCATCGGCACGGTCGGCGGCCTGACCGACGCCATGGTGAACGGCACGCCCCCGCACGCGAGCGTGGCCGGTCCGACCGACCTGACACAGCAGGGCTGGAATCAGGCCGGGCAGATGGCCGGTGGCCCCGACCTGTCCACGCAGCAGCAGGGCTGGGCGGCGATCATGGGCAATGTCGCCAATCAGCAGGTGGACCCGTCCCAGATCAATTTCAATTCCAACTTCAATTTCACGCCCGGCGCGATCGACTTCAACAATCCTTTCGCGGGCGGCGTGCCCATGGCGAATGCGCCCGGCGGCGTGAGCGGAAATTATCAGGACTACTTGGCTCCGGTGCAGAATGTCTCCGCCGAGCGCATCGGCGCGCAGAACGTGACTGCGCCGGGGGCGATCCGCGACATCAGCGGGCTGCTGCAGGTGGCCGCGCCGCAGCTGCAGAAATACCAGTTCGACCCGTCGATGATGCAGCAGGTCAATGCGCCCAACCTGAAAGACTTCCAGATGCAGGCCGCCGCCAACGTGGCCCCCAGCGGCCTCGCCAGCACGCAGAGCTGGACGGCGCCGGGCACCAGCCAGCAGTACATGTCGCCCTACATGCAGGATGTGGTCGACACGCAGAAGCAGAAGGCGGTGCAGGACTGGAATCAGGCGCTGGAGACCCAGCGCGGGCAGGCGGCCGCCGCCGGAGCTTACGGCGGCTCGCGGCAGGCCGTGGAGGAGGCGACCGGCCAGCGCGACCTGCAGTTGCAGCTGGCCCAGATCCAGGCCGCCGGACTGCAGGGGGCGTACCAGCAGGGGCAGCAGCAATTCAACACAGAGCAGCAGGCGAATCTGGCCTCGCAGCAATTCAACATTCAGAGCGCGCTGCAGGCCGCGCTGGCGAACCAGCAGGCCCAGCAGCAGGCGAACGTGCAGAACCTGTCGAGCTTTTTGCAGACGCAAGGATTGGGCGCACAGACCGGACTGCAGGCGGGATTGGCGAACCAGCAGGCGGGGCTCACCGTGGGCGGGCAGAACCTGCAGGCGCTGCTGGCCACGCAGCAGTTGGGCGCAGGCAACCAGATGCAGGCGCAATTGGCCAACCAGCAGACGGGACTGCAACAGGCCATCGCCAACCAGCAGGGGCAGGAGTTCAGCGCGGGCCAGCAGCTGCAGGCGAGTCTGGCGAATCAACAGGCGAACCTCGCCGCGGCGCAGGCCAACCAGCAGACGGGACTGCAGGCGGGGCTGGCCAACCAGCAGTCCAACCTGCAGGCGCAGGAGATGGCGCGCCAGATGGGCCTGCAGGGCGCGCAGTTCACCTCCTCGCAGCAGGCGCAGATGGCGCTGGCCAATCAGGCCGCGCAGATGCAAGCGCTCGGCATGCAGTACCAGGGCGGACTGCAGGGCGCCTTGCAAACCCAGGCGTTGGGTATGCAGGGCCAGATCGCGGGCGGGCAGCTGGGCGCGCAGATGCAGCAGGCACAGCAGGCGGCACGGCAGGCGGCGATCGCGGGCAACTACCAGGGCGCCGGTCTCAACGCGGGCATCCTGGGCCAGTCCGCCCAGGCGATGCTGGGCCAGTACGGCGCGGGCCTGCAGGGCCTCGCCGCGCTGATGCAGGCCGCGCAGGGCCAGCAGGGCATGGCGCAGCAGCAGCAGGACGTGGCCTATCAGAATTCCCTGGCCGACATGATGACGCCGCTGCAGGCGCAGCAATTCATGGCGTCGATCCTCGGCATGCAGCCGGTGCCGTCGACGACGACCACTACGTCGCAGGGCACGCAGACGCAGCCGGGACCGAGCATCTGGTCGCAGATCCTGGGCGGCCTGATGGGCGGCATCGGCACAGCCGGTCAGCTGGGCTGGAAGCCGTTCGGCGCCGAGGGCGGTCTGGTGGGGCCGGGCGGCATCGACAACGGGAGCGGCCTCGGCGCGCTCCAGGCGGCATAGCATGACATCGAATCTCATCGCGCTCTCCGAGCAATTGAAGAACGTGCCCGACCAGTGGCTGGCGCAGCAGATGCACAGCCCGAGCGGCTCGGTGCCTCCTTATTTAGTGCTGAGCGAGCTGCAGCGGCGGCAGCTGCTGCGCTCCGGCGCGGGCGCCAACCCGCCATCGAGCACGGTCGCGCAGGACACCGTGCAGAACACGCTCAGGCAGATCGCGCCGCCCACGCCCACCGGGCCGCCTCCGCCGCCGGGCATGGCACCGGTCGGGAAGAACCCGAGTGCGGGACCGATGGGCGCGCCCATGCCGGGCGCTACGCCGCCGCAGAACGTGGCCAAGCCGCCGCAGGCGATGGCGCAGGGCGGGCGCTTTCAGGACGGTGGCGGCGCCACCGGCCTGGGGAGCATCCCCGACATGATCGACACGGCCAGTAACGAGTACGGCCTGCCTGATGGGCTGCTCGATTCATTGGTGCATTCCGAGTCCAACTATGATCCGACCGCGGTCTCGCCCAAGGGCGCGATCGGGCTCACGCAGCTGATGCCGGACACGGCCGCCAGCCTGGGCGTCGATCCCAATAATCCCTTTCAAAACGTACGCGGCGGCGCCAAATACTTGCGCTCCCTGCTGCAGCGATACCACGGCGACGTGCAAAGCGCCCTGGCTGCCTACAACGCCGGGCCGGGCGCAGTGGACAAGTACGGCGGCGTGCCGCCGTTCGGAGAAACCCGGCGCTACGTCAAAAACGTGATGGCGGGGATCAAACCTAAGAGCACGGTGATCGACCCGAAGAAGTGGGCACCAGTCGCGGACGAGCAGCCGGTGCCGGAAGAGAATCCGGTGCCGGAGGAGAACCCGCTCGACCGGCCCGACACGCAGGAGCTGGCCGACTTCGCAAGGGCGCAAGGGATGAACCCGCCCGCGCTGCCCCAGCCGGGCATTGGCAGCATGCCGGGGCGGCCGCCCGCGCCGCCGCCGCCGGAAGATCCCACCGTGCAGCAATACCAGCAGGCGTACAACGACGCGTATGCGGACTGGAAGCGGAAGTCGGAGTACAAGCACTACGACGCGACCCAGGCCTTCAACATCTCCAAGGACGTGCAGGACACTCTCCGGCAGCTCGCCGGGGAGCCCAAGAACTACTCGAAAGAGATCGCCGCCGCGGAGAAAATGCAGGAGCTGGCGCAGCGGTCACTGCACCCGACCATCTGGCAGGCGCTGCAGCGGTTCGGCTTCGCATTGATGGCGTCACGCAGTCCCTTCTTCGGGCAGGCCCTGGGCGAGGCCGGTCTCAGTACCTCGAAAGGGCTGGAAGAGCAGCGGGAGCAGGCGCGCAAGGATTATGTCTCCGCCCTGCAGCTGGGCGTCAACCTGCAGGACAAGCAGCACGCCTTCGACGAGAAATACGCCGAGTACAAATTCAAGTACGCCCAGACGCAGTTGACGGCCGGAATGGCGCAGGACAAGGAGAACCAGCGGCTGGCCGACGCGGCCGAGAAGGTAATGAACAAGGCGCGCGCCGACCGCGACAAAGCCCAAGCGACATTTAATAAGGCTACGGCACCGTCCCGCGACCAGCTGATGCGCGCCAGTTCATTGCTGAGCATGCTGGGCGAGACGCCGGATCCGAGCATGAATGCGGTCGACCAGATCTCAAAGAATCACCCGGAGATGGCGTTCGAGCTGGCCGGAAAGGGCAGCGGCGTCCTCGACCGCTGGGCGCAGGCGCAACAGGTCTACACCCTGAATAACCAGCCCCCGCCAAAGACGCTGAACGAGCTGCCGCCGGACTTGAGGCAAAAGGTCATCATGGGCACCGCGAAGGCGGAAAGCCAGGGTATCGTGCCCATGACCCCGGCCGAAGCCGCCGAGGCGGCCAAGAATCCCGAGCAACCCTGGATCCGGCCGCCGTATCTGGGGACGGCACAGTTCAATGAAAAGGTTCTGGAGAACCTGAAACCAGAGGACAAGACCACCATCCGCAATCTGGCCACCTACCAGCTCCAGATGCCTACCGGCCGGATCCTCAGTGAGCCGTACTGGAAAGACGCAGTCAGATTGGCGCAGCAGTACAATCCGACTTTCAGTCAGGCCAACTACGCCGCCCGGCAGAAGCTGATGCAAGACTTTCTCGTCGGCAAAGGCGCGACCGCGATAGAAGCGATGAACCGTTCCATGTATCACATGCAGGAACTGGCTGATTCCTGGAAAAAACTGGGCAATGCACCCGGCTGGGCGGGAGCACTGGAAAACGTTGGGCGTAACAAGGCCAGGGAGGCATTCAGCCGACCGGAAACCGCTGGCTTCCGGCTGGTACAAAAAGCCCTGTCCGACGAGATGATGGTCGTGTTCCGCAACTCCAGCGGCGCCAGCCAGAAAGAAGCCCATGACTGGCTGAATACTCTCGACATCAATGCGCCGCCGGAAACGCAGGAAGAAATCCTGCGTAAGGGCTACAAGCTGATCGGCGATCGCGCCAGGGGAGAGCAGCAAAGATTCGAGAGCGGCATGGGCGCCCCGTTGGACTTCTCCAGCAAAATCGATGCGGGGAACCTGCAGCTGCTCCGCAATTACGGGATCGACCTGGGGCCAAAACAAAAGAACGTTGCACCGGCTGCACCCGCCACACCCGCACCAGCTGCACCCGCCAGGAAAATCGCCCCTCGCAGCATGGTGCAGAAGGCCGCCGACGAGAGCTTCGGCGGCGATTATGACGCCGCGGCAAAAGCCTTTGCCGATAAGGGATGGACGATCCAATGAGCCCCAAGCCCTTCGACCCCGACGAGTGGATGAAAAAGCAGCAGGGCTTCGACCCGGACGCCTGGATGGAGTCCCAGCAAAAGAGTCAGCCGCCCGCCGCGCCTCCCGCGCAGCCGCCTCCCACTCAGCCACCTCCGACGGCACAAACCGCTCCGGCCGCCAAGCCGCCGGAACGCGCGCCCACGATCGCCGAAACGATGGGCTGGACGAGCCCCTGGGCAACGGTACCCGCTGACTTCATCGCGGGTGTCGGAGCAGGCGGCGCCTCGACCGTGCGTGGCATCAACACGGCCGCACACAAGCTCATCCCGCAGATCCCGGTGGTCGTGCCGGAGTCGGCCACGGTAGCACCGGAGACGCTCCCTGGACAGGCGGGCAAGTTCGGCGAGCAGGCCGCGGAGTGGCTGCTGCCGGAGAGCAAACTCGCCAAGGTCGACAAGGCCATCGAGGCCGCCAAATTCCTTCCGCGGCTGACCAAGCCGTTGGTGGCCGCTGTGCCACACGCGGCTACCGCGGCCGGTATCACGGGCGCACAAACCGGCGGCGACCCGGACGCGATGAAGTGGGCCGCGCTTATATCCGGGGGCGCGCGCTTCGCGCAACCGGGGATTGCCGCAACTGCGCAGGGCGTCACGGGCCTCATGACCGGCGCCGGAAAAGCGGCCGTAAAGAAGGCCTCGGAAGCCGCCCCTGAATTCATGCAGGCCATGCGCGGCCGGATTACAGAGAGCGACATCCTGAATCACATACGCCGCGGCATGGAGGGCATCGTCAACCAGCGCGGGGCGCAGTACCGGGCGGAGCTGGCCAAGCTCCCGCAGAACCTGCAACTCGATCTGACGCCGATCAAACAGGAAGTCGCGGCGGCGCTGCATGACTACGGCATCGTGGCCACTAACCAGGGCGGCCAGACGGTACTCGACTTCAGCAATTCCGCCATCCGCAATAATGCGACAGCCGAGACCCAGATCCGGGGCATCGTAAATGACCTCGGCCGTTGGGCCAATACGCCGGGCAACTTGAGCCCGCTGGGGGTGGACAGGCTGAAAAGAGGCATCGGCGATGTGCTGGACAGCCCCGGTGCCCCCGGCGCGCTCAGCAAGAATGCCGAGGGTTTTGTCTCGCGCATCTATGACAGCACCAAGAAGCTGCTGAACAGCGTCCCTGGCTACGAAAATATGACGGCTGGCTACGAAGAGGCCTCCCAGCTCCTGCGCAACATGCGCGATCTGTCGGCGCATGCCGCCAACGACGGCACGGCGATCCGCAAATTTCAGAGCATGATGGGCGATCGCAATCAGTACCGCCGGGAACTGCTGCAGCAACTCAGCAAATATTCAGGACGCGACCTGGAGGCGGAGATCGCAGGATTAAGGATGCATCCGCTGGCCCCCCAAGGATGGGTTGGCAGACTGCTCGATCTGGGGGCAGGATTTGGCGCCTACCACGGTATGCCAGGATTGCTGCCGGGCATGCTCGCCTCCTCTCCGCGGATCGTCGGCGAGACCGCCGCCAAGGTCGGGCCTCTCGCCGAGAAGTACCTGCCCGGCACGCTGGGCGCTATGCCGCGAGTAGTGTACGAAGAGAAGGCCGAGGGCGGACTGATCACGCCAAAGTACCAGACCCGGCTGACGCCCCAAGAGGAAACGCAATTCCAGGGCTGGGTCAAGAAGAATAAGGTGCCGTTCGACCCCTCGCCGCAAGCGGATTACGACATGCGCGGATTCTGGAAGGGGCTGACGACCGGAGACCCGCGCGCCAAGACCGGCATCAGCCCATACGACGGGCGCATGCACTTTACCGACACCTGGAAGACGCCCTATCACAAAACCTTTTCGAACGAATCCATCTATGCGCCGCCGGACGCTCCGCACTGGGAGGGAGACCGTCTCATCGACAAGAACGGCAACGTCGTAGCCGATGAAACGCCGCAGCAGCCAATCCGCAAACAGGACGGCGGTGCGGTGAGCAGTCAGAGTAATCAGAGCTACCTGCTGCCCGCGGTCAACGTGCAGAGCGCCTGGAACGCGCCGCAGCCGCCCGCGCTGTTACAACGCACGCCCAGTCGGGAAGCGCAACTGGCTGCATTGGCCAGCCCATCCTCCTATGCGCCGTATCCACAGCCGCCGCGCGAAGACCTCGGCTACAAGGTAGGGAACTGGTTCAATGAATTTCTGGACGTGCCTCAGCACGCGAAGAATGTCACCAGCGGCATAAAGCAGATTGCAGAGGCGCCCACCTGGAGCGAAAGGCTGAAAGGCGCCTCGAACGTCTACCACGGCGGCATGGGCCTCGCCAATTACATGACTGCGGGTACCGCTATTGCGGCGGAGCCGGTCAAGCTGGTCCTGGAGAACCTGGGCGGCCTGGGCGCGGAGAAGTTAGCGGACTACGGCATGGAGAAGGCGCTGCCGGAGGATACTTCCGAAGGCACGAAGGCGGCGATCAGTGACGTGCTCGAACACTACGGCGAGAAGTACGGACCGGGCTTCCACCATGGTGAACATGCAGAGCTGCGCGCAAAGGGCGGCCCGATCCGCATGCAGGATGGGGGCGGGTACCAGACCGATTGGAGCTTCGATCCGGCTCCCGGCCAGGAGATCCTGCGGCGCACACCCGACCGTGAGGCCGTACTGCGCGCGCTCAAAGCAGCGCCCCAGGGCCATACCGCGCCCTATCCGCTCACACCGCGCAGCAATCCGATGGAGACGGCGGCTGAGACCTTCCTGAACCTCTCGGACATGCCCGCCTCGGCAAGACAGGTCGGCCAGGGCGCGAAGCAGCTCTGGAACGCGCCGGTGAATGATCCGAACGCCGTGCTGGGCGGCTTCTCGAATGTCGCGCGCGGCGCCATGGGATTAGCCACGCCCCTCCTGCCCGCTTCCCTGGCTACGGCTCCGGCGCGAACCATTACCAGTCTGGTTGGCGGCCTGGGCGGTCAGCAGCTTGCAGAACGATATCTGCCACAAAGCTTACCGGAAGGGACGCGCAACTTTGCGGTCGATGTGGCCAGCGGCCTCGGTGGAGCCGCCGGGCATCGATTCAACCTGGGGCAGGCCGTCAGCGACGTGCGCAATCTCAATTTCGGCAGCGAACGGGGCTCGATCCCGATCCGCCGCAAGGCTGCGGCTCCGCCGCCGCTACGCAGGGACATCACGGGCCAGGAAGTGTTGGCGGAAGCCGCCAAAGGCCCCCCGAGCGGCATCGGAGGCTTTTCCAAGTACATCGAACGAAACCCCGCAGCCGGTCAGGAAGTGCTCGATATGAGTAACGCCGAAGCGGCAATTCCTGGACGGCCCGCGCTGCCGCGCTATGATCCTAACCTGCCCCCGCGTAAAGGTGCTGCGCCACGCACGGTGGACGCGTTCAATAACCCCGATGTAATCAGAGGCTTAAGGCAATACGTGCAGGAGGGCGCGCAGAAGCTCCCGGCGAACTGGTACGCCAACAGCCCGCTGTTCAAGAAATTCCAGGAGGTCTGGGGCGATCAGGCAATACCGAAATTCCTGCAGCTGATGGGGTACGTATCTTCCACCAGCAGCGGCATGTCGGTGCCCAACAACGTGCGCACCGGGAGCTACTACAATTGGATGGCCGAACAGGGTATGCCCTTTCCCGAGAAGCCCGCTAAAGGCTACGGAGCTATGATGCAGAAGGGGCACCTGCAAGCCGCCCGCGAACTGCAGGAACAAGGCGCGATCGACCCGATCGCACACCCCAAGCGCGGCAGTTTCGCGGAAAATCTAGCGGGCAATGAAGACCTGCTGACAGCCGACCGCCACTTCTGGCGGCTTGTGGGGATCCTTTCAAAGGATCCGCGATTCCTTAAAGACCGGCTGGAGTTGGAGGCCAAGGACCCGGAGACCGGCGAAAAAAACGTTACCGTGATCTCGCCCCGCCAGATGTTTGACAGTGGCGCGATTACCATGGATCAAGCCGTGGCCGAGCCGACCTACTGGGATGACGCGCCCCAGACAAATGAGTACCAGCACGCGGAGAATCAATTCCGCGACAAGGTCGCTAAGCCACTGGGCTATACGGTCGCTGATGCGCAGGGTAAGGCGTGGGTCGGCGCCGGGAGTGTAACCGGCCTGGGGAGCCCGCCTGAGACTTTCGGGCGCGTGCTGGCACAGCGGGTAGCGTACACGGCCGCACGTCTCAATATGGATCCGAAGGTGGTGATGGAAAAGTTTGTACGCGGCCAGATTCCGCTGCTGGAAGTAGGCGCAGGCGCGGTGGGTCTGGGCTCCCTGGCGACACAGGATCAAGACGGCACAGACCGCCGTCAGTAAGCCGGGCATGGCGCAGAGCAGCCCACAGCATCTTCCACTTGATCTCCCGCGGCAGATCCTTTACCTCCAGCCCGTTCTGAGTAATCCTGGTGAGTTCGATCGATTCCCTGGGATTCCCTTCGTCAGATGGGTACCACTCATAATCAACCCAGTAGTCTCGGCCCTCATGCGTATACCTCATTTCGCACCAGCCCCCCCTTATTGCCATAATCGGCCTTTTTCTTCCTCGTAAAGCAACACAATCACAACAGGCACGAGCAGCAGCCAAGTGGGAAGCAGCGCCAAAAAACATGCGATGCACCATGCGATGACACCACCGGCAACAAATAGCGTCTTGAGTTTTTCCATCTTTACTTCGTCTCCCTTAATTCCGCCAGCCGCAGCGCCGTAGCTTCCAGCTCGGGGCCGGGCGCGTCGGCCAGCGCCAGACGGCGCAGCCGTTTCTGCAGGAGACGACGCTCCCGCTCACTCGCATCCTGTTCCCCGGCTTTCGCCCGGCGGTAGTCGCGGATCGCCTGATCGAGCAGGTGCCGCAACAAATCTCCCAGTTTGGCGCCGGGGTACCGCCTGCGGTGCCTGTCCAGCATCTCCTCCGCCAGCACGGCGTAGGTCGACTGCTCCAGGTTCACCGAAACGGGCCGGGCCTGCGTGAATTGCTTTGGCCGACCGATCATACGTATTTGTATTTTATCTTATGAAAGTGGAGATGCGCAAGGCAGGCGCCTGAGCCCGCCCCAGGGAGACCATCAACCGACGGAATGGGGCGGGCTCAGGTGGTCATCGCCCTAACAACTGCGATTATGGCACAGCCCGGATTCAGCTGCCCTTGGTGCCGTAGACGCCCAGCGGATCCGACCAGCCGAAGGAATAGCGCTCGCGTGCCTTATAACGAAGGTTCCCTGTGTCAAAATCTGGATCGTTGCTCGTCTTCAACGCAACGCGCGTGAAATGCTTCAGGCCGTTCGGAATGTCGGTGATGATGTACCAAGTCTTCGGGTCGACCAGCCAGTGATTCACGAAGTAGCCCTCGGGAATCGTGCCGTTGGTATAGATCGCGTTGATGTCGTTATCAGCCGTGCCGGGCCGGTACTGACTGCGCAGTAGACGGGTCGCAGTGAATACCTGAGCGGCAGGCACGATCAACTTGCGCGGCTTACCGGCGATAAGCAGGCCTCTGTCATCGAGCCACAGCGCAATCTGAGTCGCAGCGTTTTCCAGCGAGGTCTCGTTGAGGTCCGCCGGAGTCGCGCTGGTATTGCTGTTGAACGCTCCGCCCATCACTAGCGGATGATTCGTCGCGCACAGCGCCACGCCGTCGCCGCCGGTGAATGACGGGCTGAAAGCGTTGTTCAGCACCGCCGCGGCTTTGACCTGTTTCGTGTGCGCCATGGAACGAGCCAGGGCCTTGGTGTACCGCGAACTGAGTGAGTCGTAGAGATTATCCTCAAAGGCCTCCTCAGTGATCGAGAAACCTATGCTGATCGTCTCGTGGGTATAGCGCGCGGTGTAGGTCTCCTGCGCCTCGTCATAGTGAACGGCCTCGCCCTCGGTCTTCACCGGCGCAGGCCCAAAGCCCGTGATTTTCGTTTCCTCTTCAAAGCTGCGCTCGGAGCTTTCGACCGAGAAGATGTCCTTGTGCTCTTCGGCGTATCTTTTGTACTCCAGCCCAAATAAGGCATTCAGGCCCGGAACCAACTCTTTCATTAGTTGCGCTCGTGATATTGCCATGTTGGTTCCTCCTTATTGACCCAGCGACTGCAGGAAGCGATGCACGCCAAAGTTCCACGTCACCAGAACATCGGTGAATGGATCGCCCGGAGCCGAGCTTGCGCCCGGCGAGGGCGAAGCGTTGATGACGAAATCATAAATGCGCAACGCCAATGTGGCGGTAGCGCCGACCGAAGCGGAATCGAGCGCCACGGTGCTATTTCCGACCGCGGGCGTGCCAGACGAGAACGGGCCGACCAAACCGGCATTTGAGCCAATGGCCGTCGCGGGCACCGAGCCGTTGGCCTGAATCTGCATAATCAAGTGCGGATAGTCGCAGACCTTGACTTTGACTTTTGTCGCGCCTCCACTGATTGCGGTGGCGGGCAAGTATTGCGAATTCACATATCCCCGAATGGGATCAATCCACTCCGCCCCCATGAATATGCCGATAGGCGAATTGGGTCCGGCAGTGGTGGTGGGCGTGGCGGTGATAGGCACCGGCTGGCCCCCGACCAAGCCCACCGGATCCCCGAAAAAAAAGCCCGCGGTCTGCGAGGTCACCGGGTAGGTGTGCATGCCACCGGAAAATGGCAAGTCACCTAACAGTTTGATCACACGCAAGCCGTACGGGCCTGCTACTTGGGCCATGTAGGGTGCTCCTGTCAGGTTGTAAGCGGCTGGGCTAGCCGCGCGGTTCGCGCCGCGCTTCAGGACCGAAGCCGACCGTCGTCTGATGAGACCGGGTCATCGTACGCAAGCGTGGATCCTCCTCGCGGTCGAGTTGGTCATTCACCGCTTTCATCTGCCGGGCAGTCATCTCGGCATAGTAAGCGTCACGCTGACTCATGAGAGCAGTGGATGCGCAACACAGCAACAGCCCGCCGACTTCGACGCCGTCTGGATAGCGGGAGTCGCGATCGGACTTGATTTCCAGCTCGGGATAATCCACAGCGCGAACCGGGCTCCATCCCTCCTGAAAGCTGTTGCTGACATTGAGCGCATCAGGCAGGCCCGCGGCGGCCGTGCGCACCCAGCGAAAGCGTACGCCTGGACGCTGGTGCGGGTCGGGTAGGGCCGTGGGAGGGCGCCATGCCTGCGGCCGCATCTCGGCCTCGCGGGTTTCCTGCTCGCGGGGGGTCCGATCGTTCGCACTCATGATGCTCTCCTTCCTTCCTTTGCTTCCTCTGCCTCGTCGATCACTAACTGCTTCGCGTACTGCTCCGGCGTCAGCCCCAGGGTCCGGGCCAGCTTGACTTGGGATTCAGTCAGGTGGACAACCCGTTTGCCTGCTGGCGTGGTCTGAGGGGCGCCGTTCTGACGCGTGCCGCCGGTCACCGCGACCGGGCGGGCGCGGCTCTCGGTCTGCCGCGCGGAACCAAATTTTTCCGGGTACTGCTGTTTCAAGCGGTCCTCGATCGTTCTCCAGTAGAGTTCGGGATTGTCGCGCTCCGTAATCCCATCGAGCACCAGATGCTGATGCTGACGCATAGCAAACTGCGTCATTTCGTTGTCTTTGCCGAACCAGGGATTGGCCTCGACCCAGCGGCGCGTGCGCTCGCTGGTCACCGCCTGCGATTGCGGCGGCTGAGGCTGCGGTGCGGAAGCCGAGGGCTCGGCCGGGGATCCGGTGCCGGTCATCGGCTTGAGCAGTTCCAACCGGCCGACCTCGGCCACCGATCGCGCCAGCGCCTCCTGGGCCGTCACAATCTGGTCGGGATCCTGCGCCGACTGCGCGATCCGGGCATGAATCTTGGCCTGCTCCAGCTGCGCCTTGGCGCGCTCCACGGCCTGATCGATCAGCGCGGCCTCAGAGCGGTTGGCATTCTGCCGCAGCGTCTGGTTCTCCCTGTAGAGCTGCTCGGCAAGATTCGAAGCGGTCGAGGCATCACGCGACCATTGCTCGGCGCGGCGCCGCTGCTCCTGGTAGGCCGTACGCAGGCCTTTGATCCGGCTCTTCGCCTCCTGGTTGTAACGCGCAATCTCGTCGTCGCCAATGTCGGTGTTCTTCGCCAGCTCCTCATCGCTCAGGGCAGGCCGGGCATTCTGAGGCTTTTCCACCTCGACGGCAACATCCTCACCAGAGACCTCGACCTCGGGCTGTTCCGGCTGCTCCTTGACAGGGACTTCTTCGTCCGGCATTACAGGGGCCTCTCGATTTCAGTCGGGTCGTCGCCGCGGATTACCGCCTCGACCGTATCATCATTAATAAGGCGATACTCGAACGGGCACCCGGCACGCCGGAAAGCAGTGCCGGAATAAGCTCGCATCACAATGAAATCACCGGGTTTACACCAGGGATGGCCATCGGGGAAGCGCTTCGGGTCTTTATAAGCATCGGGTCCGAGCGAGACGACCTGCCCGACCAGACTGGCGGTCTCCATCGCCCGGCGGCGCTCCTCGACCTCATACAGCCCACCGCGCCCCTGCTCCGGGCGCGGCGGCACGCACACCAGCAGCCGGTAGCCGGTCGGCTCCAGGACACCTTTGATGTCCTCGGCCGCGGCCAGCAGCGCCGGTGCAGTGCTCATTCCTTCACCGCCCGTTTGTATGCATCTAACATCGCCTGCATGGCATACTTAATACCACAGATTTGGCCTATCAGGTACTGATAGTTGCCCCAGTCGCCGCAGTTCCCCTTCAGCACCGATGCCTCTAACGACTCCAGCTGACGCTGCAGATCACGCGTTACGAGGTACTCCAGAGTGTCAGACACCCAGTTCCACCATGATCGCTTGGCCCCCTTTTGCCATGGGTTTAGCCTGTTTATCGTGCCCGTACGCCTGCTCCCTCACCTGCTTGCGGAAGGCGTCCAGGCGCCGCGCCCCGGCCGAGGTCGAACCGTCGCCCAAGGCAGAAACCGTAGGTGCGTCTATCACGTATTCACCGTCGCTAAGTAAAACCGGCCTGCCGCTCGGGGTCGTCCCCTCAATCTGATCCGACTGCCCGCTGCCGGGACCGTTGAGCAGGCCGCCCCCCGCCTGCATCTGGGGCTGGTCTTCCCCCTCGTCCGGGGCAGGCGGCGCCGTATCCACGGGCACATCCTGACCGCCCGCCGCTACGGGCTCCGGCTGGCCGCCTTCCTCGCCCTGGTCCTCTTCTTCCTCGCTTTGGTCCTGCGGCCCAGACTTGATCAGCGAGGACAGCTCCTTCAGAGCGTCCTTCCCGAAGGTCTGGACAAACAGCTCGATCGCCTGCTGCGGGTCCGGGTGGCGGCCCTCTAACGCGAGCATCGCCTCGATCACGATCTGGCGCTCCTGCTCCTGCGGCCCGGACAGGTCCTGGTCGTTCGCCTCCAGCAACTCCTCCAGGTCGTCGCCTCCCGCCTCCGGCGGCGGACCCTGATCCGGCGGAGCCTCGCCGCCATCGGCATAGGGAAACTGCGCCGTCGAGCCGGGGAAGGCGTGAAAGGCCGGATTGTTGAACTGGCTGGCCGCAGCCCGCTCCGCCTGGATGACCTGCCGGGCGAAAGGATCCGGGTTATACGTATTGCCGCGTCTGGCGGCATAAAGGCGGCCAACCGGATCGCCGCCGTCCGCCAGCTTCACCGCTGGCTTCAGATGCGGCATGGTGTGCTTTAAGGAGCCCAGGCCACTGCGCATACGGCTTAGGCCTGGGTTGCGAAACTCGCGCTCCTCGTAGCTCGGCGCTAAGCGCCGTTCGAAATTGCGAATCGGGTTGGAGTAATTTCCGCTTGAAAGCTTCATGGGTCCGCCTTTTTGACTACGCTCACAAAATATTGCCCCGGCGCGCCGCCAGGAACCAGAGTCAGATACAAAGTGCCGGTGGCCAGCAACGACGTATTCGGATAAGCGCTAACACCGCCCGCTGGATCCACAATCGGCATATCAGTCGAGATGAAGCGCGCCGCGATCATCTCTCCCTGGGCTTCGCGCTGGATCATGTAACGGTTCACTGCCTCGGCCAGCTGCGCAATGTAGTCCTGATCGTATTGCGCGGGCGGCTGCGGCAAAGTCTGCTTGACGACGCGGGCCATTATCTCTTCCCATCCGGCTGCATGTCGGTGCGCAGTGTGCCCAAGCGCCAGCCCACGCCTAGGTCCGTACTCTCGACCCGGATCGAGATCTGCCTGTCCCGCACCCTGATGTATTGTTCAGGCGAGTACGGCGTGACCTCGATGCGCGCAGCAACCTGCTTAGGCGCGTGCGGATTCGGGCGCGTCAGCACGGTGATGCCGACCGACTGGCGCTCCGCATCGCCGCGGAAAAACACATCGGGGATCAGACGCGAGATGAACAGGTAATGATCGCCGCCGCCGCTATCCAGGTCAGCTGACTCGATATAGGCGGGCAACGGCTGCTGATTATCGTCCGTTCCATACTCGTGGTAGTAGAGCAGCCCGTTCTTCCTGTCGGTCGCCACCGGATAGCTGGCGCGGCCCAGATCAAGCCACGCCGTGCGCTCGATCGTCCCCATCGACCAGACTTGATCCACATAGTTGTACATGACATAGCGGTCATTCTCCAGCGACTCGGCGCTCGGATAGTACCAGACCACCTCGGAGAATGCGTGATTGTGCCCGGCGTAGACTTTGTACCCCTGCAGGTAATTCATGTCATTGAAGACATAATCCTTGATCGCGCAGGGCAGCTCCTGCACCTGCCCCGTGTAAGCGTAAAAAATTCCGCGATCCATCCAGTAGACGACATTGCCCGCATTGATCGCGGCATTCGGGCCGATAATCGAGAGACCCTCGGCAACCGTATCGAAGCCGAAGACGTATGGCATGCCGATGTACTTCTGGCTCCAGAGCCCGAGGTCGGTCCAGATCAGAATCTCCTGCCGCGTGCGCATGCCGCAGATGATGAATGACCCGGCCGAGAGGCGCTGGCTGCCCGCGGAGTTGGTGCGTAGCGGATCCCAGGTGTAGGCGTCCTCTTCACTCGCCCACCGCACCAAGAGCAGGTCCGGCTGCGTGATCCCGGTCTCCGGCCAGTCGCAGCCCATCGCAACCAGATGCCGGTCGTTCGGAGAGACCAGCGTCTGCCGCGCCGTGGTCGGCACCTGATTCGGCGTGTATGTCACTCCGCCAACGGTTACAGCCTGATTCAGCGGCAGTGCGCGCCCGGTCAGCCCGGTGTCATGGTGCCAGTAGTAGATGCCGCCGCCGCGGATATTCGCCACCAAGTCCTGGCCGAAATTGTCGAGGTCCCACAGGCGCAACTGATTCACGGTGGGGTTGACCGGGTCGAGCTGCCGCGGGTCGAAGGGTACGCCCCAGCCCGTCGTAATGCCCGCGCCCGGCGCGGTTCCGCCCCAGGGCGGGATCCCCCAGCCCTGGCCGATGACCGCATCGTCGAGCCCCGGATAGATCAGAAAGTCGGCCTCGACCGTGCCGCCGCCACTCACTCCGGCCACGGCATACGGCTTGGCCATCGTGATCATGATGTCATCCGCGTCCAGCACGGCCGTCACCTGATACTCGGCGTTCAGATCACTCGCGGTATAGGCATCGAAGCCCGTCGCACCCGAGAACACCACATAGTCGCCGACCTTGGCCTTATGAGCCGGGATGTGGACGTCGAGCCCGTTTGACTGCGTCGAGTCCGTAGTGAACGGGTTGCTCAGACCGGTGAACGACGCGCGTAGGGGCGTGATGTCGTAATAATTGTCCGACCACAGGATATAGAGATGTGAACTCGTACCCAGACCTATGTATCGGTCACTTTCGAGCGAACTCCATTGGTGGATATGGCGGCACACCCCCTCCAAGCGTGCGGTAGTCACGTTGAACCAGCCGCCGATCTTCTCGGGACACCCCGAGCGGAAGCGGATCTTGTC
>Ga0126383_10000503_pt1 | contig 21824 bp, 21 predicted proteins | sample PanSoiMetPlot_35_FD_96882 | JGI IMG/M metagenome (GOLD analysis project Ga0126383, IMG submission 96882) | Tropical forest soil microbial communities from Panama - MetaG Plot_35 | ecosystem: Environmental > Terrestrial > Soil > Tropical forest > Bulk soil | place: Panama | collected 2016-02-17
AAACGTGCCCATGGCGATTTCCGCCGTAGGCGCCGAGGCCGCTGCCAGGCTTGGCATCACCGATCCCCAATCGCTGGCAAATTCGGTCCCCGGTCTCCTATTCAACCAATCCGCGAACCTCTCACTGCCGTTTCTACGCGGCGTCGGCTCACCAGCCGGTGAATCTGGCGATGAACCGAGCGTCGCCTACTACGTCGATGAGGTCTACATCCCCGCCGCGGCGGCATCGCTCGCTAGTTTTGCCAGCCTCGGCAGCCTCGATCGCATCGAGGTTGCAAAAGGGCCGCAGGGAACGGTGTTCGGCCGCAACGCCACAGGCGGAGTCGTGCAGGTGTTCACCCGAAATCCAAGTCGCGATCCGGCACTCGAGGCGTCAGTCGGCTATGCAAATTACGCCACGGCGTCGGGCTCGCTCTACGCCACTGGTGCGCTTACCGACACCTTGTCGATGAACCTATCCCTTGCCGGCGACCACCAAAATGACGGCTGGGGTCGCTACGTAGTCAATGACAGTCCTGCCTTCACCGGTTGGAACTACGGCGGGCGAGTCAAGCTCTTGTGGACCCCCACCGACAAGACGAGTGTCTTACTGAGCGGCGACTATAACAGTCTGCGCTCGGAAGTCGGCCTCAATTTCCGTGCCTGGCCTGGAACTGAGTCCTTCGGCGGATTCGCGCCCCCCGCAGGCTACTACGACAACAATCAGAATCTCGATTCCCATACGATTACGCGGCAATCCGGCGTCAGCCTCAAGGTAGCCAGCGACTTCGAGGCGGCGCGGCTGGTCAGCATCACGGCCTGGCGGTTCACCAAGGCGGTGAACGGGCTTGATGAGGATGCGGGACCACTTCCCATCGTAAACGCCCAGATCACCACGTCCGAGAATACCTGGACGCAGGAGCTGCGACTGATGTCACTCACGGGCGCCCGTACCGAGTGGGTCATCGGAGCCTTCTACTATTGGGACGCGGCCGGTTATCGGCCGCTGCGTCTCTCCGGCTTGGCATTCGAGCCGCTGCCGTACGTCGATGCGCTTGGGAGACAAGAGACCAGCTCCTGGGCAGGATTTGGGCAGGCTCGATGGGCGATACTCCCGGCGACGAACCTCACGCTGGGAATTCGCTATACCACGGATCACCGCAAACTGGATGCGGGCGGGGTATTTGGCGGGGGTGCGGAGGTTCCGGCGCCGAACTCGCCACAGTCGGCCAGTTGGTCAAAGACCAGCGGCCGCATCGTCCTCGACCATCATTTTACGGAGGACCTGATGGCGTACGGAGGTTATAACCGCGGCTTCAAGAGCGGCCTGTTCAATCCGATCGTTTTCCCCGGAACGCCAATCGATCCGCCGGTGGCGCCTGAGACTCTGGACGCGTACACCGTGGGAATAAAGAGCGAGTTCTTAAACCACACACTACGCGTCAATACGGAAGCGTTTTACTACGACTACAAGAACATTCAGGTGCAAGAGATCGTCAGCGGCTCGACCCACATCACTAACGCCGCAAAAGCGACTATCAAGGGTATCGACCTTGACGTCAGTGTGGTGCCACTAGCACGCCTCACCATCACAGCGGCCCTCGAAGTACTGACCGGCCACTACGATTCATTCCCGAACGGACTGTTCAACGTCTACATTCCGGTCGGCGGCGGCAACTGCGTATTCAGCGGCGCGGGATCCTGCGCCGGCGCGGCGTTGCCGCCGAACTACGACTCCACGACCCGGACCTGGGATCTCAGAGGAAACCACACGGTTTATACACCGCCATTCTCCTCTAGCCTGAGCGTCAACTATGTGATTCCTGCAGTAATCGGACCCTTCGATCTCACCGCGAGTTGGATGCATACAGGTAACTACTACGCCGATGTGGATAATGGCCTGGGGCAGGTGGCGCCAAGCTCACCGAATAACGACAAGCAGAAACTGGTCAATCTGTTGAACGTGAGCGTCGGCTGGTCTTCGATCGATCAACGCTGGCAAGCGAGCGCATGGGCCAGGAATCTTACGGGCGAGCAGTATTGGGCTTTCGCGGGGGAAAACTCGTTCGTAACACAATTTACGGGTGCCGCGCCACGAACGTTCGGAGTCACGGTGAGGCGACACTGGTGAGGCGTGGTCCGCGCGACGTCCCTCTACGATTGCTCTTGAGCCCTGAAACCGGCACCGCCTTCGGCGTCGCAGGCAATCTCCCTGCGGCGCGAAAGTCTCACCAGTAAGAGGGCTGCGAGCGTCATGGTCACACCGTTTACGATCATGATGCCCACACCAAGGGAACGGGGACCGCCGAGTGCGGTGCTCAGCAATCCCACCGCGTACGGACCCAAGCCATACCCCACGAAGTTAGCCGTGAGCTGGGTGGCCGCCGTCGTCACGCCACGCATCTGCGGCGGCATGATACCGAGCGCAATTGCGAAGCCACTCGGGAATAGCGCAAAGCCACTCGCAGCTGCGAGACACGCCGCTCCGGCGACCAGACGCACGTCCGTGAATGTCGCCACGCCAACGCCCGCCAGCCCCGCGAGCAACGTGCTGGCGGCGCAAAACAGCACCTGCGAGGAGCGCGCACGACGTGCAAGTCGATCCGCGATGATCCCTCCGGCCACTGTTCCAACGGAGGGGAACAGCCCATACGCGAGCGCTGTCAATACGCCCGCTTCAGCCAGGGTTGCTCCGTGACCGCGCATGAGCCACGCCGGCAGCCACGCCGCAATGGCCGAGATACCGGCCGCCGCCAGGGACACGGCCGCGATCAAGCCGATCAGCGTGGTTTGCCGGAGGAAAAAGCGCGCGAGCTCCGGCACCCTGGGAACGGGTCCGGCGTCACTCGCATCAGCTGAGCCGCGTGGGATGTCTCCGAGGGTTACCCAGGCGAGTAAACCCAACACCGTGCCGGGAATACCGGCTGCGAGCAATGCCCAGCGCCATCCGTAGTGCGCTGCGATCAGCGCCGCCACTGCAGCGTTGGCGAGCGCGCCAATGCTGATGGCGACGTAGTAGATGCCGAGAGCCGTGGCGCGCGCTCGGGCGGGGAACAGGTCAACGATCAGCGACATCTCGACCGGCCCGGCCCCAGCCTCCGCCGCCCCGACGCCCATACGCGTCACGAACAGCGTGGAGAAATGCTGGGCCGCCGCGGCGAGGGCAGTCAGACCACTCCACACCAGTACCAGCACGCTCAAGAGCTTACGTCGGTTCGTGCGGTCAGCGAGATAACCCAGTGGTAACCCCGCGAGCGCGAAGGACACCCCGTAGGCTAATCCCGTGAGCGCCCCGAGCTGAGCATCGGAGAGCTGGAACTCACGGCGGATCGGCTCGACCAGATTTGGAATAACGGCGCGATCAAGATAGTGAACGGCGTGAAGCAGTGTGATTATGCTCAGTGCGTACCAAGGTCCGGCTGATATTCGCGAAGAGTTCCCGGACTCCAAGGTCGCATCTCCCAAGACAATCGTCAGCCGCGGCCGCAGGGGTAGCGTACTAGCCAGCGAGCATCGCGGTCACGCGAAATGTTTGCCATGTTGGTCGTAGACACCGATTATCTTCATCGATCCGCTCATCCCGCGTCTGCGCCAAAACTGCTAGAAAACGGCCCCTCAATCGAGCGGAAATAAGCAAGTCCGTACTGACAGGCGAAAGCCGCCTGGCGCTCGATGGGAGACCATCAAGGCAACGATGCTGAACGGCAGCATCAAAGTAGTTGCGCCGAATGCGGGCGCAGTGGAGTAAATCGATGCAACCCGTGCAAAAGCGAGGCTCGAAGGCGCCAACAGTCTTCACCGGCATCGTGCTGGCGGAAGGGGAGGCACCGATCTTTGAAGTCGGCGAACACATCCGCGTGTTAACGCGCTCGCCGATAGGACACTACCGTGTGCCACAGTACGTGCGGGGAAAACGAGGCGTTGTCGAGGCAATCATGCCGATCCGAGAGCTCGACAACGAGCAGGAGGCATTCGGGCGGAACGCAGGCTCTAAAAGACACTACTACCGCATCGCGCTGCCGATGAAAGAGTTGTGGTTGCAGTACACCGGCTCACCCCGCGATGGCTTGCGTATCGAAGTGTTCGAGACATGGCTTGAGAGGAACTAAAGTGGAACATTCAACCGCTGCCCATGTGCATTCTCCCTCGGAGGCGAGCTCGGAACGGCCCAGCTACTACGAGGTGATGGAGACGGCTATACAGGAGCTGCTGATCCAGAAGCAACTCATTGGCGCCGGTGAGATACGTCGTCAGATCGAAGTGCTTGACTCGCGCACGCCGGCTCTCGGTGCGAAAGTGATCGCGCGCGCATGGGTCGACCCCGAGTTTCGGTCGCGCTTGCTAGCCAATGGTCGCACAGCCTGTGAGGAGCTCGGAATCACCTTCTATGACGATACGAAGCTGATCGTGCTCGAGAACACGCCCAAGGTACACAACCTTATCGTGTGTACCCTGTGCTCCTGTTACCCGCGGCCGGTGCTGGGCCTCCCGCCCGACTGGTACAAGTTGCCGCCGTACCGCTCTCGAGCGGTGATCGAGCCTCGGGCCGTTCTGGCTGAGTTCGGCACGGTGATACCGGATGACGTCGAGATTCGGGTGAGTGACTCCACCGCTGCGATTCGCTTCCTGGTGCTGCCAGTCCGCCCGGAAGGCACTGAGAATTACAGTGAGGAGCAGCTGGCGGCGCTCGTCACGCGCGACGCGATGATAGGCGTGGTGCCTGCCACTATTGATACCGCGAGGTCACGAAAATGAATCAGTCCTCGGAATTGCTCACGCGGTTGCCCAACGACATTGGTGGATTGCCCGGTCAGCCCGTCAAGAAGGTTGACCATGTGCTCGAGCCCTGGGAAAAGCGCTGTCACGCGTTGGCGGATGTTCTGGATTTTCACAAGATCATCAACACCGAGGAGAAGCGTCGGGGAGTCGAGGACCTCGGCAGTGAGATTGACAGCGTTGAGAGCTACTACGAGCGCTGGATAACGGCGTTTACGAACATTCTCTTTCAGAAGGGAATCCTGACTCCGGAAGAGTTTGCGCGCAAGATGGACGAGGTGGCCGCCAGGTATGCGAATCCAGCGTAAGTCACCAGTCGGATCGCTGTCGCGGTCGAGCGATTTCGGCGGACTGTAGAAGTGGTACGACGAGGGTGTTGGTTGTTTTAGCGCTCCGCTCATGGGTACATCGAGAAGATGGCTCATGACTTCTGCCCGCCTTGCCGTAGCCTCCGATCGTCGGCGTGGTCCAGAAGTTAGGCTGATCGGCAGCTGAAGAAGCGCCGCACCACAGTGCAGCCAGCAGAGGCGGCGAGGAAAGCGAACATGCGACGCATTTTTGAACTCCTAGAAGGTGACGATGACGTTCAACTCGGAAGTCCAACATCTCTCAGCGTCGCACTGAGTTCTTGTCTCAGAACGGATTGTTTTGACCGCCTACGGCGTGGTTTTCGGCGCACTTACGGGGGCAGGCGAGCAGCTCGTGGGGTGAAGTTAATTAGAGTGGAATTGCTTTGGGCGTGCGGCACGATAAGACACATCGACTCGCCGTCTGCCGCGCGGGGGGGCGTGGCGCTACTCTAAGAGCCGGACCGCGACACCGAGAGCTGGTCGAGCATCCGCAACCGGTAGAGCAGGTAGGAAAGTGCCCAGGCGATCAGGATCAACCCAATGATGAACAACCCCAGGTCGGTGAAGTTGCCATTGAGGGTTGCAATCAGGCGCCACAGCGGGCCGTTCAGCCGGAACCTGTGCCCGAGGAGTCCCAGCGCCTCGATGGCGCCGACCAGCAGCGCAATGGCCACTGACAGCAGCGTTATCGTCATGTTGTAGTAGAGCTTTCGCAGCGGATTGGCGAACGCCCACTCGTAGGCACCGAGCATCATCACTCCGTCCGTGGTGTCCACCAGCGACATCCCGGCGGCGAACAAGGCAGGAAAGACGAGCACTCCCCAGAGTGAGATGCCTTGGGCCACTTGCGAAATGGAGATGCTGAACACGGCCACCTCGGTCGCGGTGTCAAACCCCAAGCCGAAGAGAAAACCGAGCGGCAGCATGTGCCAGCTACGCGTGACCAGACCGAACAGGGGTCGGAACAGGCGCGATAGAACTCCTCCGCCGTTCAGCATGGCGCTGAGATTCTCCTCGACGTGGGCGCCACCACTTCGTACCCGTCGGTAACTCTTGTAGACCGAGAGAAAGACCAGGATGTTCATGATGGCGATGACGAGGAGAAACAGGGTCGAGACACAGACGCTGATGGTCCCGCCCAGATCACGAAAACTCTGGAAGCGCCCGAGCATCCGCGCGGTTCGCGCTACGACCATCGTTACGATGAGCACGACCGCAGAATGACCCAGAGCGAAGAAGAAGCCGACCGCCACCGGGCGCCGGTGGTCCTCCATGAACTTTCGCGTGACGTTATCGATGGCCGCGATGTGATCGGCATCGACCGCGTGCCGCAGTCCCAGCCCGTAGATCATCAGCATCAGCGCCAGTGACACGGGGGTACCGTGAAACACGGCGAGCGCCCACAGCCAGGCGCCCACATTCAGGACGGCGAGAACGCCGTAGATGCCGATGAGTCGCGCCCGAAGCCCAGGTGGACTCTCGAACAGTCCCCGCGCGGATCCGGCGCGCGTGTTTTCAGGGATCAGCGCGGGCGGCGATTCGCGTGCGGGAACGCCGCCCATGTGCGCGTCACTCTGCTGCGGTTGCTCGCTCGATGATCGGCACGACCGCGGCAAGGTTCGCTGCCAGATCGGCCGAGACGCCGTAGTGTCTTACCAAATACTTGGGGTCTTTGTAGGCGGCCCAGACCTTGCCATCGGCGTCCTCCCAAACGAGCACTTTCATCGGGAGATCAAGCCCGATGGCGGGTACGGCGACCATCAACGGCGTGCCCGCTTTGGGGTTGCCGAAGATCAGCATCTGCTCCGGCCGCATGCTGAGTCCGGCGCGGCCCGCGTCGCCACTGAAGTCTATGCGGGCAAACACGACAATGGCGCGCTGCTTGAGGATCTCCTCGAGGCGATCGATGGTTGCGGCAACAGAATGGCGCGAGGGGAGTTTGATGACTCCGGGTATGTCAGCAGCAATGCTCATGGAAGGTACTCCCAACAATAATCCGGTCAACAGTACGGCCTTGCGGTAAGGATTAGCTAAAATCACGTTGCAATCACTCAGATCGGCTCGCGTCCTTTCTGCAGCATCGGCCACTTGCTGCACCACGTATTGCTCCGCTCGGCAGCGACTTGTCTCTTTCCGGCCGTATCTCTTGGCGGAGGCAAAGAATTTCGGACTTTCGCGCGCCGCCCAGCTTGCAGTGACAAACGCAGAAAAATTCCGGCGCGAAGGCCCAATATCCCGCGGCGGCGCGCGTGTACCGTGGCTGACATGGGTTGGCCAATTACAAAGCGTGTTTCCCGTCATCAGGACCGCCTGCTGCAGCCCTTCGAGGAACCGCCGCTCGCTGCCCACCTGATCTCTCCTCGTCGCTTCTACATACATCATGGAATCTACGTGGGGCAGGGGCGTGTCATCCACTACGCCGGGTTCAGCTCAGGCTTCCACCGTGGGCCGGTCGAAGAAGTCTCACTCGAGGAGTTCGCCAAGGGACGCGTCGTTTGCGTCCGCATCGACCGACGCACATTTGACCCGTCGGCAGTCGTGAGTCGCGCTCGCGCCCGCCTCGGCGAAAACGACTATCGTCTGCTCACCAACAACTGTCTGCACTTCTGCAGCTGGTGTCGGCGCGGCCCGACGCTCGATTCAGTCGGCTGAGCGAAACGCCCAGCGACGGGCGAATTATTGGTGAGGTTCCACTCGGTCCGCCTGCCGGTGGCAGCCCGACCCTGACAGCACCCACACGTCAATTCAATTGGCGCGCAGCGATCTCATGCAGAAACTGGGTAACGGCCTCGGTTCTATTTCAACGCTGCCGCGCCGGCTCGGACTCGAGGCCCACGCTTTGAAAGGCACACGCTTCGGCGCGCCGTAAAACACCGGCGGGTCGATGGTCGACCCGCCGGTACTAATGCGAAACCACACAGGAAGGGGGAGGCTGTGCGCTTCGCGACGAACGGGAAACTGTCCGTAGTGCCATATTCGCAATTGATCACCGCAGCTTCTTGTACTGTTGAATCCGCTTTTGACCAGGTGCGGGAGAATCAGGGACTCATGCTCTGACGCAGCCGCCCGCCGAACGCCTCGGAGTCACTTCCCAGCAAGTGGCCGGCGACCGCTGCCGTCTGGGTGTCCGAGCGCGTCTTCGCCGCACGAAGCACGCACTGAGTCCCGCCACAACAGTCGATGCAGATCGGAGGCACGCTGAGCCTTTTGGAGCGGGAGCACGGACGCGGTTTAGCGAAATCGCCTCAGTGGGTCGCCGTCGGGCCGAGGTGTTTAACGGTTGTTGTCGGCGCTCGACGAGCAGCCGCGGCCACGGGCTCCTGGCCCCGTGGCAATCCGTGAACGACAGCCCTAGTGCGGGCTGGCTGGAACAAACTGCGGCGAGTCCACGCAATACGCCTGCGACGAATCCCGGGATCGTGTACCGACAAAGGCGTGACATTTCTCGCCAGGAGTAACCCATGACACCGATGATACGACTGCGATCCTCCAGGTCTGATGGGTTCTTTGACTCATCGTACGGCCCCAACGGTTTCCCTGGCTCACAACAGGCGTGGGTCGATGGTCAGACGCGGCAACCTGTGAAAAGCCGCGTGGCCGTAGCCCCGGACCGGATCGTAAATCAATGCGTCGAGCTCATCATGTTGGCGCAAGGCTTCGTTTTCTTTGTGGCCGCCTTGACCATGCTCGCACGATAACGGGTTTACGCGTAGCCGTCCTATGTTGCATGGGATGGCGCGACCGGCTTGAGTTTTACGATCGGTCCCGGGGAAGTTTCGCGAGGGATCTCGAGCGGTCAATCTGTCGCGTGCCGACTGTCTTTGGCCGTCATTTCGGGTCGCTGGTATACATCGCCTTGTCGCTTATGTGGCCGGGATTCGCATCACAAGCAGGCGAGATGCCAGGCCACGGGCCGGCGACTGCCGTTGCCGTCACGAGCTCAACGACACCGGATCAACCGGCGGAAGTGGTGGTCACCGCGGTACGCAGCGATTTCGTTGGCACGGCCAGCACTGCCAGTGAAGGCATTGTGGCCGATGACCAGTTGTCACTCACACCGGCCTACCGTCCCGGCCAGCTCCTCGAGACCGTACCGGGTCTCGTCGTGACCTCGCACAGCGGCGAGGGCAAGGCGAATCAATACCTGATGCGCGGCTTCAACCTGGATCATGGTACCAACCTCGGAACTTACGTTGATAGCATGCCCGTCAATGAACCCACCCATGGCCATGGGCAGGGTTATACCGACCTGAACTTCATGATTCCGGAGCTCGCCACCCGAATCTATTACACGAAAGGCCCGTACTACACCGACGAAGGAGACTTTTCCTCTGTTGGGTCAGTGCACATTGGGTATCGCAACGTCATCGATCCAGTCTTGACCGCCACGGTCGGTACGCTCGGGTTTCGGCGCGCGTTTGTTGCCGGTTCCTTATCTCTTGGGCCCGGGCATCTGCTCGGTGCTGTCGAAGCGCAACACTATGACGGTCCCTGGGTCAACCCAGACGATCAGCGGAAAATCAACGCGGTGGTCCGATACGGCGAGGGGGATGAGCGCGAGGGCTATTCGCTTACCGGGATGTTCTACCACAGTGAATGGAACAGCACGACGGACCAACCGCTCCGAGCGATTACAGAAGGATTGATCGACCGGTTCGGCTCGCTCGACCCCTCCGATGGCGGCCAGGCACGGCGCGCGAGTCTGTCGGGGGAATATTTCAAGCCTCTCGGGGACGGGCGACTGCGGCTCAGTCTATTCGTGATCAGCTCGCACCTCACACTGTGGAATAACTTCACACATCTTCTGGTGGATCCCGTCAACGGCGATCAGGAGGCGCAACACGAGGACCGTCGCACGCTCGGCGGCGCCTTGAGCTATTCGCGTACAGCATCGCTACTGGGCGTCAGCACCGAATGGCTCGCCGGGATCCAGGCGCGCTTCGATTCCATTGAGGTTTCACATCTGCCGACGAAGGAGCGCCAGCTGTTGCCTCGGCTCGATGATCCCCAAAGCTTCACCGAGTCCGATCGCGTCCGCCTGGCCGCCGGCGGGCTGTACCTGCAGGCGACCACTTACTGGACACCCTGGTTCAGATCGGTGCTCGGAGCTCGTGTCGATATCGACTCGGGCAGCGATGTCGGGACCAATCCCGGTAGCGCGCGCGCGGCACTCTTTGAACCCAAGGGCAGCCTGATATTCACGACGTCCAGCACCACGGAGCTCTACCTGAGTGGGGGCAGGGGGTTTCATAGCGATGACCTGCGCGGGGTCAATCAGGCAAGGAACACCGGGACGGTCGGCGCTCCACTGCTGGCGTCACAATCGGGGGAGGAGATCGGGATTCGGCAGCAATTCACGCCGAAGTTCACGGCGACCCTCGCTCTGTTCAATCTTGACTCGCAATCGGAGACTACATACGCCCCGGATGTCGGGATGGATAACGCGGGCCCGGGAAGCCGCCGTCGCGGAATCGATCTCACTGTGGGCTACCAGCCGACACGCTGGCTCGCGTTGTACGGCAGCTACTCGCGTGTCCGCGCACGTTACAAGACCCCATACGACGACGGTACCGGCCATGTGGGTGAATTCGTGCCGAACGCACCGTTCGCCACGGGTTCGTTCGCTGCTTACGTGAAGGACCTCGGCGGCTGGGACGGCGGTCTCGAGTACCGATACCTGGGCGGATTCCCGCTCTCCTCGGATAACGTCGTAAAAGGCTCGGGATATGGCGAGTGGAACGGCGAGCTGCACTACGCCTCACGCTCTGGCTGGGTGGTTGGATTCGGCCTTTTCAACATTCTCAATGTGCATGCGAACGCTGCGGAGTTCTGGTACATCGACCGCCTTCCCGGTGAACCGTCCGCGGGCGTAGCTGATATTCATATTCATCCGCTGGAACCGCGTACCGTTCGCGTCACCTTAAGCAAGGGTTTCTGATAAGCGCTGGAACCTGCATTCGTATGCCGAGCAATCACGTCATCGTTGTCTTACAGACCGTCCTCATTGCTTGCCAGGTAGGGGTCGCGGCCTTCGTGGCCTGGATCTATTCTCGCCAACTGAGACTCATGCAGGAAACCAACAGGCTCATGGAAGAGACGAAGAATCTAACCGCGAAGATCAGTGACGAGCAGAGGTCTTACCAGATCGCCCTGAGTCGACCCGCCTTGACAATATCGGTGGAGTGGGAGGCCGACGACACTGTGAAGTGTTTCGCGATCGTCGCCATGAATAGCGGCAATGGGCCGGCGCGCCTCGGGCGCTTCGAGGTGACCGTGGATGATCAACCACTCGCTACACGCGTCCGCAGCGACTACGAGGCAGTCGCGCGAACACTCTTTGACCAACAGTGGTTCAGAAGGTGTAGGGGGCTCGTTACTTTTGGAGACTACTGGCTCTGTGCCGGTGGCAGGCAGGCACTGCTTCACGTCACTCTCAATCCAGGCTTCCCGCGTGAGCAGATGCCGGTGATTACCGCCCGGTTGAATGCGTCCATGCAATACGGATCCATCATCCCGGATGCGCCGCCAAACCGAGCGTGGTTGCGACCGCCAGCCGCTGCCGCTGGTGGCACGAGCGGGTAAATCCAGCGGGTTGCGACAAGTCCTGTTTGCCGCATACAAGAGTTGCGGCGAGCTTCGCGGCACGATTCGCAATAGGGGTCAGGCACGGTTTCCACCTTACGAGGTCCAGGAGAACGCCATGGCAAACTCGACGCGCAATCGTACGCAGCGGCGGTCGCAATCAGAAGTGGATCCTTCTCCGCGGGAGCAGCCAGAGACGGCCAAGGTCAAAACCGAACTGATGGGCGAATCGAGATCCACGCCGGAAACGCCGACTCTCTGGCACGGCGGTCCCCGGAGCGAGTGCTGGACGAGCGCCAGCGTAACAGAATCGGGAAACTGGGGTAGTCCGTTCGCCGCTCCTGGACGCCCCGCGCTACGCTTGCGACGACGGCCCCGGCCGCGCACGTCGCTGCATTGTTCGCGACCGTTCCATAGTGCAGCGACGCGCTTCTTCTCGCCGCGCAGCGAGTCCCTCACCGATTGAGGCGCGGTTACACGGTTGGCCTCCCGTGTCGCCACCAGCGGTATACCTGCGCGTACAGCGCCTCGGATTTCGAGTGACCCGCCAAACAAGGATCAATGTACGCGACTCGTCGTTCTGAGAATGTGCTTCTTTGTTGCCGCCGTGTTCTCGTCACCGTGCTCTTTGCAATCTGGAAAACGCGTTGCGGCGCGGAGCGGGCACCGTCTTCGCACAGGGCCTCGCGGGCGAACTCGTGTGGGCCGCGACTCCCATCTCTGATTCGTCCCGCAACCGTTATCGCCGCGGGACTGGCACTTGTTTCAACGTGATCAAGTGGTTCAAGCGAAGCTCATGGACGCGCCGGTGTGAGGTCGCGGGAACCGCGTGAGCGATACGGATCGTCGTTTCGCTGAAAGTCCAGCCGAACGCACTGCCGCAGCGGTCAGCCGCTAATTTGTAAGAGGTCAGCTGCGCAGCGAGCTTGATTCGGTCTTAGTGTCGTCTATTTCCGGAAAAACACGCGCCTCAACGCGAGGTCGCGATCCCATCTCCAGGCGGCCCTGTCTGGGGCAACTCTTCTACGACGTCATCCCGAACGCTTAAGCGGTGGAGTTGACGCCGGCTGCCCGTTGAACGCGAAACGGGACAAAACCGGGTTTGGCGGTGCAAGAGTCCTTCCGTCGACTGCACGTACCGTTGCGTTCAGTTAGTAGCGATCGAGCGGCACGATGATGGGACCGACGATTTCTTTATGAGTCTGGTCATCCGCAACAACCAATGCGGAGGCTTCGTCTGTCGGCGTATATCCGGCTGCGCGACAGTCTAAGTGAGCTCGAGGTAGCCAGCCGATTTCTGAAGTGAGGGTTAGCGGGCGGTAGTTTTGCCTCGCGGTGCGTCCGAAACCGCGCAGGGTAGGCGGGTGGCGAAGTGCAATGGTTGGTTCGCGGGTTGTGATAGCAATGTTTCTCGTCGCTGGCACGGGGTTAGCGCGCGGAGCTGAGATTCCCTACGGGGTGTTTGGCGACTGGGGAGGACTACGCACTGATCTTGCCCAGCACGGTGTGGATCTGGAATTGAGCTATACCAACGAATCCGCGGTCAACGTGCGTGGAGGCGACAGCCGCGAGGCGGCGTACGCCGACCAGTTCTATTTCGGCGGCTGGTTGAACCTCGAGCGGTTGGTCGGTGTGCCCGGCGCGCGGATCGTGTTTTCGCTCACCGATCGCCATGGCGAGAGCCTTTCGGTGAAAGCCGGTCTCCACAACTTGATCGAGGTCCAGGGGATCTATGGCCTGGGCAATTACGCCAGGCTGAACCAACTCTATTGGGAACAGCACCTGTTTGGCGACCGGCTGCTGCTCAAGCTCGGGCGCCTTACGGGGACGTTCGACTTCATGCCCTTCAGCTGTTACTTCCAGAACCTCGCGTTTTGCGCAACCTTGCCAGCACACAACGTTGCCGCCAACTGGATTCCGTTCCCGGGCAGCACCTGGGCCGGCGTCGCGCGGCTGGACTTCAAAAATGACTGGTATGTCCAGGGCGGCGTCTACGAGGTGAACCCCGAGTTCTATGAGAAGAAGTACCGGTTTGCGTTCGGCACGCCCTTTGGCGGCCCCGGTGAGCGGGAGGTGGTCGAGGTGGGCTGGCTGCCGAAGAGCGCCGGGGTCGACGGCGGTTATCGCCTTGGGGCGTGGTACGACAACGTTGGTGGAAATGACCTGTATCTCAACACGGACGGTGAGCCGCTCGCCACCGAGGGCGGTATTCCATTGCAGCGGCATCACCAGAGCGGCTTCTATGCGATGGCGCAGCAGCAGGTATGGACACACGCTGGGTCGGAGAAACGCCGGATCTCGCTGTTTGCAAACTTCGTCCAAGCCGACCGGCGCATCGCCGAAATACAGCAGATTGCAGAGGTGGGTTTCTTCTGGACCGGGCCCATGTCCTGGCGACCGCAGGACGACCTTAGCGCCGCCGTCGCCCGCGTGCATGTCAACAGTCTGATCGCCCAGGGCGCAACGCTCTACAACGCTCAATTGCCACCGCCTCCGGGGCCGGCCAAACCGGTTCCGCACAATGAGTATTCATCGGAGATTCACTACAGCGTCAACGTCACGCCGGCGATCACCGTCCGGCCGAACCTTCAATTTATTCGCGCCCCGGGCGGAGTCAGTGAGCGTACGAGCGTTGTGGTGTTGGGATTGCACTTGTCAGTGCAATTTTGACCGCAAACGTAAGGAGAGAGCAAATGACCAGTATTCGAACAGAGAGCGATAGCCTTGGCCCCGTCGAGGTACCCGCAGATAAGCTCTGGGGCGCGCAAACTCAGCGCTCGCTCGAGCACTTCAGCATCGGTAAGGACCTGATACCACGCGAGATGATCACGGCTTACGCGATTCTCAAGAAAGCTGCCGCAAACGCCAACCACGCTGGCGGTCGGCTCGACGATGAGCGCTGCAAGTTGATCGTTCAGGTATGCGACGAGATTCTCGCGGGGCAGCATCATGACATGTTTCCACTGCACGTCTGGATGACGGGCAGCGGTACGCAATTCAACATGAACGTCAATGAGGTGATCTCGAATCGCTGCAGTCAGATTGCCGGTACTCCGCTCGGCAGCAAGAAGCCGGTTCACCCTAACGACGACGTCAACATGGCTCAGTCGTCCAACGACACGTTTCCGTCAGCCATGTACATCACAACGGCGGTTAACGTGAAGGAGCGGCTCATTCCCGCGGTCACCGCGTTGCGCGATGCGATCGCTGCGAAGGCGAAAGCGTGGGACAGTATCGTTAAGATCGGACGGACCCACATGCAGGATGCGACTCCGCTCACTCTCGGTCAGGAATGGTCGGGCTATGCCGGGATGTTGACGGACGATCTCGAGAGGATCGAAACGGCACTAAACGGGGTTTATAAGCTGGCGCTCGGCGGAACCGCGGTGGGAACGGGTATCAATTCGGCGCCGGACTTTGCAGACGCCGCGATCGCTGGGATCGCGAAGCTAACGGGCCTGCCCTTTGTCGGCGCACCCAACAAATTCACCGTGCAGGGTGCCCACGACGCGCTCGTGCAACTATCCGGGACGCTGCGGACGGCGGCGGTCTCTCTGTACAAGATCGCCAATGATATTCGCCTGATGTCATGCGGACCGCGGGCCGGGTTTGCGGAGTTGGCCATCCCTGAGAATGAGCCAGGATCCTCGATCATGCCCGGCAAGGTTAATCCAACGCAGTGCGAGGCACTGACAATGGTCGCAGTTCAGGTGATGGCCGACGACGTGGCAGTAGGCTTCGGTGGCGCAAGCGGCTACCTCGAGATGAATGTCTACAAGCCGCTGATGATCTTCAACATCACCCACTCGATCACAATCATGACCGACAGCTGTGTCAACTTCCGAAAGTTCCTGATCGAGGGAACCAAGCCGAACCTGAAGAAGATCCACGAGGACGTGGAGAGCTCGCTGATGCTGGTGACAGCCCTTTCGCCCGTCATCGGTTACGACAAGGCCTCGAAGATCGCCCATTACGCTATGGACAACGATCTGACATTGAAGGCGGCGGCGCTGAAGCTGGGCTTCGTAACCGAAGCAGAGTTCGACCGCATCGTCGATCCAAGCAAGATGGTACGACCGTACGTGGCGAAAGCACCAGCCACCCAGACGGCGGCGGCCTGACTGCTGGAGGGCGTGGATCCGGCCGGTGTCGGCCGGGTCCACGCGGGGATTGGGCTAAGCGTTTGAACTTGCGGAGAAGCTTATGACTGCACGCCAAGATGCGGACCTCGTTCTGTCGTTTGCACGGCTGCTGTACGTTAATGGGCAGTCAACGGAAGAGACCATCGAAGCAACGGAACAGTTTGCGAAGACCGTTGGATTCACGGCGGTCGTTTCACCTCGGTGGGGAGAGTTGCAGCTCGAAGCCGCGGATAAAACCGGCGACCTCGCTTGGCAAGTTGCGGCGGATCCCGCGGGGATCGACATGCAGCGGGTGGCTGCAGCGATGCATGCCATGCAGGACATGAAATCCGGTCGCCTCGCGCGCGCCGACTTCGCATCCGCGATTCGCCAAATTGCGGAGTCGCCGCCGGCACCTACCTGGCTGTTCACCCTTGCGGCAGCGGTGGGTGCGGCGGCGCTGGCGGTGATCTTTGGCGTTGCGCATCTCGCTGCTATCTGGCTGATCATCGTCAGCGCGGGCGTTGGCGCAATCGTGCGTCGCGTCTTGGCGGCACGAAGTGCAAATTTATTCATTCAACCCTTGTGCGCCGCTCTCGTGGCCGGGGTTGTGGGTGGCCTGGCTGTTCGATACCACCTGAGCTCTTCGCTGCGTCTCGTGGCCGTCTGTCCCTGCATGGTGCTTGTCCCTGGGCCGCATCTGCTAAATGGCGCGCTCGATCTCGCGTATGGCCGGATTCACCTCGGGGCGGCCCGACTGCTGTACGGGCTGCTTGTCGTCCTGGCCATCGTGGTTGGATTGTTGGTCGGCCTGGCGCTTTTGGGAGTCTCGCTCCCGGTGGATCCGGCCGGTCGTGCCGTTCCGCTATGGGTGGATGTTCTTGCCGCGGGCGTTGCGGTGTTCGCTTACAGCGTCTTTTATTCGACGCCGCCGAAAATGTGGGCGTGGCCGGTAACAGTCGGCATGGTGGCGCACGCCGCTCGCTGGGTGGCGATCTCCCTGCTCGGGATGGGAGTCGCCCTCGGCGCCCTGATCGCGTGTGCGTTTGTCGCTCTCGTCCTGACTCCAGTGTCTCGTCGTTGGCGCATGCCATTCGCGGCCATTGGCTTCGCGTCTGTCGTATCACTGATACCTGGGGTCTACCTCTTCCGGATGGCGAGCGGACTTTTGCAGCTTGGGGGTGGCTCATCGACAACTCTGGAGCTGCTCGGTGGGACCCTGGCCGATGCGATAACAGCCTTCATCATCATTCTGGCAATGGGTCTCGGTCTCGTAATTCCCAAAATGCTGATCGACCGGATCGATCGGCGGCAAGTGGAGCCAGGATCTTTAGAGGCGAACGGACATGCAGACCTCGCCCGACACCCCTGACACATTGAGAATACCGGCTTCCCGTGACGCTACTTCATCGCGAGTAGCGCGGCTCGAAGAATGGCTGCCACCGATGCTAAGCATTGTCGCGGGCATGGTGGATCTCACGGGTTTTTATACCCTGGGAAACGTCTTCACTGCCCACGTAACCGGTAACCTGGTGGTGGCGATGGCGGCACTCGTGGCGGGTGAGCCTCTCAGGTGGGCGCAGGCGGCGGCGATCCCGATCTTTATGCTGGCGGTTGCGGCGGTATGGTTCATCGCACGGTTTTCCGCCAGACAGTCAACTGGTTTAGTGAGGCTGTTGTTGATCGTTCAGTTCGTTTTGCTTGCGACCGTTCTGATCGTAGGCGTGTGGGCCAGGCCGTCGACCCAGCCGCACGGCCTGATCGCGGGTGTAGCCGCGATGTTTGCCGTTGGGGCGATGGCTTGTCAGTTCGCCTTACTGCGCCTGGCAATGCCCCACGCAATTTCAACGGCAGTGATGACAGGCAATCTCACAAACTTCGTTCTGTCATCAATGGACTTGTTATCGGGAAACCCGTCCCGTTCTGGGGGGGACAAGAATCGCTGGGTGCAATCGGTCTTACTGCTCGGTGGATTTCTGGGCGGCTGCGGAATCGCCGCTGTTGCGGTGCGGATGCTTGCGGACTGGGCATGGGTAGGTCCTGTTGCTCTGTCCGCTGTCCTTACGCTACTCGTCGCATGAAGGGGCGTTATGCTCCCGCCCGTCGGAATTGACCAGGACGCATTCGAGGGAAGCGCTCGGTACCTACCGGTTAGAGCGCAGAGCACTCATTGGCGCGATTCTGATCGCCGATAGCGTAATATCGTCGCCCCAATGGAACAGAGTTCAAGGAATTTGAGATGCCAAGAGCGCTTTTAGGTCCGACCCGGTCGCGACCCGCCAAAGGCTGGGCGCATCCTTTGTATTTCATAATCCATTCAATGGGGCGGATGTTTTGAGGGCGAGGCAGACTGCGATTGTTCAACTCTGTTCCTGATGATACCGGCTGGCGGAGGGAGGCCGGCGCAGAGTTTCGCCACTAAAGGTGCCGCCAGCGTCATGGCCGCACCGCCTAGGACGGCAATTCCGCTGCAAAGGACTGTTTAGTCGAGCGGAAATGAGCAAGTCGGCACTGCCAGAAGCAAGCTAGCGGGCGCTCGCCAGGTGCAGCATTGGGGCCAAGATGCTCAACGTGTTTGCACTACCCCGGAGGGTGGCGATGATGAAAAGCTTAGGCCTTCGCCGTAGCGGATTGCTCGGTTTAGCGGTGTCGACGGCCGTCAGTCTGATGCCGGCCTTCGCCCAGGCCCCGACGCCTTACGCCAAGATCAACGCCGCTGCGGCGGCCGATCCGATCAAGGTCACGTCGCTGCGCGGCGGCATCAGCTTTCTCGCCGGCTCAGGCGGAAATATCGCCGTGCTCGCCGGGTCTGATGGCCTGTTGATGGTCGACGCCGGAATCGCAGTTTCCGAGCAGAAGGTGGACGCGGTGTTGCAGCGCCTTAAGCCGGGACCGATCTCCTATCTGATCAATACGCATTGGCATTGGGATCACACCGATGGCAACGCCTGGGTGAACAAGCGCGGCGCTGTGATCATCGCCCACCCGAATACGGCCAAGCACCTGGGCGAGACGATTCGGGTCGAAGAATGGGGCCACACCTTCAAGCCGGTCACCGCTGATGCTCGGCCGACGGTCATGGTCCCCGCCGAAAAGAGGATGCAGTTCGACGGTGACACCGTGGTCATGCGTCACTACGGCCCCGCCCATACCGACGGCGATCTATCGGTGTACTTCACCAAGGCGGATGTCCTCTTCACAGGCGACACTTGGTGGAATGGTCTCTATCCGTTCATCGACTATGTGGCGGGCGGCAGTATCGATGGCATGATCACGGCTGCGAACGCCAACATTGAAATGGTGAGCGAACGCACCCAGGTCGCGCCTGGCCATGGGCCGGTAGGCGGTCGCGCCGATTTGGTGGAATATCGCGATATGCTGGTCTCGATCCGCAATCGCGTGGCCGAGCTGAAGCATCAGGGCAAGTCGCTCCAGCAAGTCATCTCGGCGAAGCCGACAGCGCTCTTCGATGCCAAGTGGGGTCAGTCCATCATCAGCCCCGTCCTGTTCACCACGCTCGTCTACCGGGGCGTCTGAGCCCGTAGGCTCCTCGTCTGCGCTCGCCGATCAGCAATGGCTTTAGTTCGGTCGTTTTGCAGTTCGGGCAATGCGCAGGCAACTGCTAACCGGCGCTGGAGTGTTCTTCGCGCGATCCTCAATAGCGCCTTCCGTAAGGACCCTGCGCGGGTCCCCGGCGATGGTGCGTGGCGTCGGGTGCGGCCCTTTGCCAAGACCGATAGACCACGCACCCGCACACTGACCACAGAAGAATGCAAACGGCTTCTCAGCAAGCTGGAGGAACCCTTGCACGCGATGGCACAGGCGGCCTTGTACACCGGGCTCAGGCTCGGGGAGCTCGAGGCGCTGCAGGCTGGCGATGTCGGGCCAGATTTCGTGCGCGTCCGCAACAGCAAGTCCGGAAAACAGAGAACGGTGCCACTGAACGGGGAGGGCGCTGAATTCTTCGCAGAGCTCGTCAAAGATAAGCCTCGAGAGGAGCTCGTGTTCGATCGCTTGTACCGCGTGGCAGTGAGTCGGCAAATGAAGGACGCATGTGAGGCCGCGGAGATATCACCACGGGCCGTGTTCCACGATCTCAGGCGAACCTATGGCAGCTTACTTCTCAATGAACACGTGGCATCCGATGCGATTCAGGAATTGCTTGGTCATGCGGACTTGCGGATGACACGCCGGGCATATGCGCACTTATCGGACGCTACGCTGTTCAAAGCTGTTCGCAAGCTCCCGTCATTTTCGGAGTCGGCACCCAAGAGACGCCGGCGGGGCGAGGCGGCTGGCCGATCTTGATTCTCGCTTTCCAGCAGCGCGATACAGTCCGCGATGCTTTGCTCTGAAACACGATGGGCCCGGCCAATGTGATAGCTGCGAAGCTTGCCTGCTTTGATCAACGCGTAAAGTATCGGAAGACTGACGCCGATCCTAGCAGCCGCATATTTCAGTGAGCCCGGTTTACATGCAGTGAGTTCGGAGCTCCGCTTTTCGGTGGCCATGTTCGTGTCCTTTGTTGTAACCCCAAGGGGTGAGCATCCACGGCTGCCATAGCGTGCCTGATACGAGCCAGTATGTCTGTCGGAGTTTCGATCGCGTTTGCGCGGATACTTCACGGAACTCTGGCGCGGCCGCTCAAGTTTTCGACGAATTACAGCAGAAACTTGGACGGCGGCCTGAGGTCGCGAAGGACTCGCAGGCTGCCCGTGCTCGTAAAGCTGCTCGGGGTTCCACCGGGCAGGGAAGCGCTTGCGGTTCCTCGCTAAGAGAAGAGGCGCAGCAATCGCTCGTACAAAAAGAGCGTCACGCCGCACCCGATCGCGAACCCCAGCAGAGTCCAGAATGGCGGGTGTGGCAGGGGTGAGAAGAACTCATAGAACAACGCAGCCAGAAGACTGAGAAGACCGAGCGCGCCGAGCGCCAGGCGCACGAGCGGTGCTGCGAGCGCCAGGAGCGCAAAAACGGGCAGGCGCACGAGGTGCAATAGGAGTCGCAGGACAGCCGCTGGGATGGCTCGCGCAATGCCGGGGTCACGTCGACCGGGAAGGTGTGGTTCTGCCTGCAACTATCGCCTCCGTATCCGTGATTCCCGCGAGTCATAAGCTCGTCGGTTCCTGCTCGCGACGGTCACAGCCGTTGAGGATCCGCTAAATGTCCGTTCGTCGCGCTGCATCCGCTCATAAAGTTCCAAGCGGTGCACGCGAATGCTCTTGGGTGCATCAATGCCGATCCGCACCTGATTGCCTCTGATGCCAACCACGGTGACCCTGATGTTCGGTCCGAACACCAGAGTCTGCCCCAGTCGCCTTGTCAGTATCAACACGTGTGCCGTCCGGGTCTGTCCTCAGTCGATGAGAATCCATTTTCTATGCTAAGAATCTCTTAGTATCGTGTCAATTGCAAAACGGTAACGCTCTTTGCCTCCTGCGGGCTGTCGTAGTGGGGTAACGATGGCAGAGCTGTCAGTGGTCGCGAGGCGCCTTCGGCAGGCGCGGCTGCGGGCGGGCCTCTCGCAGAGGCAGCTCGGCATCAAGGCGGGCATAGACCCCTTCGCCGCTAGCGCCCGAATCAACCAGTACGAACGCGGCAAGCACACGCCGGACATCGGCACCGCGGCACGGCTGGCGCGGGTGCTCGCGGTGCCCGCACCCTTCCTCTATGCCCAGGACAACACGCTGGCGTCCTGGATACTGGCGTTCGAGGCGGTTCGCCCATCCGTCCGCCGGTCCATCATTCGCGATTTGACTGATCACCGCAGTGCCTGATCCTCAGGGGATCGTTGGGCACCGACGCTCGCGACAGCGAACGGAGCCCCACGTCTCTCACCCTCTGGTAACAGTTCGCCGGTCAGCAGTTGCAGGGCATGCAGGTTGACGGCGGCCAGCAACTTCGCGTCATTGCTCTGGGCGGCGAGCAGCAATCGGCGCCACACCGCCGGACGGTCATCCCACCGGGGACGGACGTGCCGGAAGCGCTTATGAGCAATGCGGTCGATGTCCTCGAACTT
>Ga0126383_10000505_pt1 | contig 21777 bp, 19 predicted proteins | sample PanSoiMetPlot_35_FD_96882 | JGI IMG/M metagenome (GOLD analysis project Ga0126383, IMG submission 96882) | Tropical forest soil microbial communities from Panama - MetaG Plot_35 | ecosystem: Environmental > Terrestrial > Soil > Tropical forest > Bulk soil | place: Panama | collected 2016-02-17
CCGGGGTGCGCGAGACGTTCACCGTCCGCAAGCAGTCGTTCGGCGTCGGCGTGGAGCGAACGTTCCCGCTGCACTCGCCGAAGATCGAGAAGATCGAGGTCACGGCGATCGGAGACGTGAACCGCGCGAAGCTCTACTACCTGCGCGGCAAGGTCGGCAAGCGTGCGCGGGTGCGGGCGAAGCGCGGGGTGCCGCTGCCGGTGGCGCCGGCATCGACCGAGAGCGACATGCCGTCGGCGGGCGAGGAGCAGGAGGCGCTCGAAGAGGTCGCTCCCGAGGAGCCCGAGGCCGAGGCGGAGACCGCGGAAGAGCCGGCCGAGAAAGCGGCCGAGGAACCGCAGGCAGAGGCTGAAGCCGAGCCCGAGCCCGAGCCAGACGTCGAAGCCGAGCCCGAGCCGGCCGAGCAGGCCGCCGAGTAACGAAAGCGTGACACTTTCCGGAGCGCGCTGAGCGCGGCGCTATGCTCGCGGCCGTGGCGCGACGCACCGGCCGGAAGCTCCTCCAGTTCGATCGCAAGCTGGGCGTGCGGTTCGTCGCGGGCGCGGACGAGGCCGGGCGGGGACCGCTTGCCGGACCACTGCTCGTCGCCGGAGTCTTGCTCGACTACGCACGTTTGCGAGACCACCGCGTCCGGCCGCTCGCTTCGCTGAACGACTCGAAGCAGTGCACCGAGGCGGAGCGCGAGGCGCTGTTCAGGGCGGTCGTGGGCTGCGCGGAGCGGATCGTCGTGCGCGCCGTCTCGTCGGCGGCGATCGACAGAGAGGGCCTTCATCGCTCGAACCTGGCCGGGCTACGTGCCGTCCTCACCGAGCTGACGCCCCCGGCCGAGGCCTGCCTGGTCGACGGCTTCCGGCTCGGGCCGCTTGCCCCGGAGCACCGCGCGGTGATCGACGGCGACGAGAAGAGCGCCGCCATTGCCGCGGCATCGATCGTTGCAAAGGTCGTCCGCGACCGGATGATGCGAAGGATCGACGCGTTGTATCCCGTGTACGGATTCAGCTCGCACGTCGGCTACATCACGCCGAGCCACACTGCCGTGGTGCGCGAGGTCGGCCCATCCGAGATCCACCGGCGCTCCTGGCGCGCCCGTGCGTACATGAGCGACGAAGAGCTTGAGGCACTCGTCCGAGCAGAGAGCGCTTGAGCACTACCGCCTTCGCTTCTACCGGATCCTCGGCGCGAACGTGTGGATCGCGGGCTACGAGCTCGATCTGATCGTTCGGCGCGGGCGTACGGTGGCGTTCGTCGAGGTGAAGTCGAAGCACGGCGATGGTTACGGCGACCCGCTCGAGATGGTGACGCCCGAGAAGATGCGCCGGATCCGCGCCGCCGCGGAAGCCTGGCTCGCCGCGCATCCGGAGCACGAGGGCTGCCAGGTCCGATTCGACGTGGTCACGGAGCGCGCGGGAAGCCTCGAGCGGCTGAGAGACGCTTTCTAGGAGCAGTACAAGCGCTTTCGACCGTCACACTTCCGACGCACGCGCGAGCCGAGCCCGCGCGTCCTGATGTCGGCATCGCAAGCCACGCCTCAGGCAGGCGTTCTGGGCCGCGCGTAGAACCCGCTCCGGGCCGTGGCTCCGACCCAGGACGCGCTCTACAAGGGAATCGACCTCGACCTCTCGTGGTCGGAGGCGGAGCTGCCCGAGCGCGTGCGCACCAAGCACGTCCACCGGCTCCATCCGTATCTCGGCAAGTTCATCCCGCAGCTCGTCGAAGCGCTGCTCCGCCGGTATGTCCCGAGTGGGCGTGTGCTGGACCCGTTCGCGGGCTCGGGAACGACGCTCGTGCAGGCGCTCGAGTCCGGGCTCGACGCGTGCGGCTCGGACGTCGCGGCGTTCAACTGCCTCTTGATGGGCGTCAAGACCCGCGAGTACAACCCGTTCGTGCTCGAGTCCGAGCTGCGCGACGCGCTCCTGCGGCTCGATGGATTCGATGCCCTGAGGCCGGAAGTTTCGGTCTCGCGTTTCGTCCGGGACTGGTACGCGCCGCGCGCCGCGGCCGAGCTGCTCTTCTTCCGTGGCCTCGTCGAGGACTACGAGCATGCGGACGTCTTGCGTGTGGTGCTTGCGCGAGCCGCCCGGTCGGCGCGGCGGACGGCCCACTTCGACCTGGACTTCCCGCGCACGCCACAACGCGCGCCGTACTGGTGCCACAAGCACCGGCGCGAATGCCGTCCGGTCGGCGAGGCCCGGCGGTTCCTGCGCCGGTACGCCCTGGACACGCTGGCGCGGGTGCGGGAGTTCTCGCGCGTGCGCGCTCGCGCCCGCACCGCCGAGGTGCTCCACGGCGACGCGCGGGAACTCGGCTTCCAGGGGCGCTTCGACGGGGTCGTCACCTCGCCCCCGTACCCGGGGCTGATCGACTATCACGAGCAGCACCGCTACGCCTACGAGCTGCTCGGGCTCGAGGAGTGGCGCGAGCTCGAGCTCGGCAAGGGGTCAAGTCGCGCGGCGCTCGCGGCGTACGTCGAGGGCATCGCGGCCGTGCTCGCGAACGTCCGAGGCTCGCTGAGATGCGGCGCGCGAGTGGTGGTCGTGATCAACGACCGGCGCGACCTCTACCCCGAGATCCTCGAGCGGGCGGGACTACGGCTGGAGGAGCGTTACCGCCGGCATGTGAATCGACGCACCGGACGGCGGGCTGGAGAGTTCTTCGAGGACATCCTCGTGGCGCGCGCCTAGAAGTCACGCTTTCGTCACGGGGCCGTCACAGACACGTGAAACCTTCGTGTCTAGCGTGGCCACGTGCTCGCTCGAACGGTCACTCACGCCCTGGTCGGCCTCGAAGCTCGCCGCGTCGACGTCGAGGCACATCTCGAGAGCGGCGTTCCGAAGTTCGCCATCGTGGGTCTTGCCGACCGCGCCTGCCAGGAGGCGAAGGAACGCGTGCGCAGCGGGATCCGCTCCGCGGCACTCGAGTGGCCGATGCGGCGCATCACGGTCAATCTGGCCCCGGCCGAGCTGCGGAAGGAAGGGTCCGGGTTCGACCTGCCGATCGCGCTGGCGGTGCTTGCCGCGACCCGGCAGATTCCCCCGGAGCGGCTGGCCGGGCACGCGGCGGTCGGCGAGCTTGGGCTGGACGGGAGGTTGCGGCCGGTAGGTGGTGTGCTCGCCGCGGCAGAGGGCGCCAGGCGAGGCGGGCTCGGGAAGCTGCTGTGCGCGGCCGAGTGCGGTGCCGAGGCCGAGCTGGCGGGGATCGAGGTCGTGCCCGTGCGGCACCTGGCCGAGGCGGTCGCGTATCTACGCGGCGAGCGAGATCCGCCTGCCATCGAGCCGTCGTCGAACGGTCACGCGGAGATCGCGGTCCCGGACCTTGCCGATGTCCGCGGCCAGGAGCGCGCGCGGCGCGCGCTTGAGCTAGCGGCGGCCGGGCACCACAACCTGCTGCTGGCAGGTCCGCCCGGGACGGGCAAGACCATGCTCGCGCGCCGACTGCCCGGAATCCTCCCGCGACTGCCGCCGGACCAGGCCCTCGAGGTGACGCGAATCCACTCGGTCGCCGGGCTGCTCGCCCCGGGCCGGCCGCTGGTCACCGTGCCGCCTTTTCGCGCGCCGCACCACACGGCGTCGGTCGCGTCGATCGTCGGCGGCGGAGCTGCTCCGAGACCCGGTGAGGCCAGCCTCGCGCACCGAGGAGTGCTGTTTCTCGACGAGCTCGCCGAGTTCCCTCGCAACGCGCTCGAGGCGCTTCGGCAGCCGCTCGAGGACGGCGCAATCTCCGTGGCGCGCGTGGGCGGGAGGAGCGTGTTCCCGGCTCGCTTCCAGCTCGTCGGGACGATGAACCTTTGCCCGTGCGGGGCGCGCGGCGATCCCGCCGCGGAGTGCTCCTGCTCGCCGGTGCGGCTTGCCGCCTACCGGGACAAGCTCTCGCGGGCGCTGCTGGACCGATTCGATCTTCTGGTCACGGTCCCGAGGCCGCGGGCCCGTGAGCTCGAGCAGGGGACCGGTGAGGGCTCGGAATCTGTCCGGCGCCGCGTCGAGGCGGCGCGCGAGCGCGCGCGTGGGGAGCCGCTGCACCGGTCGAATGACGCAACCGACCTGCTCTCGCGCGCGGTCGAGCGGCTCCCGCTCTCGGCGCGTGGGCGAGCCAGGGTGGCGCGTGTTGCCCGGACGGCAGCGCTGCTCGCCGGGGCTGAGGAGATCGGAGCCGAGCACGTAGCCGAGGCGCTGTCGTTCCGCTCTCCCACGGAGTTCGGGTCCCGGTGAGCGACCTCGCGCTTGCGGCCTTCGCCGCAGAAACGGGTGGCCACGTCGTCGCGGAGCCGAAGGAGGTTCGGTTCGAACGGTTCAAGCGGTCGTTCGAGCCCGAGCGGTTCCGCGCTTCGCTCAGTGCGCAGGGCTTCCGCTTTGTGGGTCGGTCGGAGCATCCGTTTCCCCGGCTTCTGCGCGAGCTTCACGATCCTCCGCCGGGCCTCTTCCTGCGCGGCTCGGCGGATGCTCAACTGCTGTCGGCGCATGCTGTCGCGATCGTCGGCGCCCGAAACTGCTCGTCGTACGGTCGTCAGGTCGCCCGGCTGCTCGGCCGCGAGCTCGCCGCAGCCGGCCTCGTCGTCGTCAGCGGCCTCGCGCGCGGGATCGACGGCGAGGCGCACCGTGGAGCCCTCGAAGCGGGCGGTGCCACCGTCGGCGTCCTCGGCTGCGGAGTCGACCGCGACTACCCGGCCGCCCACGCGCCGCTTGCACGCGGGATCTGCGAGAACGGCCTCGTCGTCTCGGAGTATGCGCCTGGGGTCGAGCCCGCGCCGTGGCGATTCCCGGCTCGGAACCGGATCATCGCCGGCCTCTGCCTCGCGACGGTGATCGTCGAAGCCCGGGACCGCAGCGGCGCCCTCATCACCGCCGACTTCGCGCTCGAGGCGGGACGAGAGGTGTTTGCGGTACCCGGCGAGATCACATCGTCGCTCGCCACAGGCACGAATGCGCTGCTTCGGCTGGGCGCCACGCCGCTGACGTCGGCGGCAGACGTCCTCGAGCCGCTGGGCCTCGAGGCCGCGAGGGCGACACCGCCAGACGTCGGCGAGGACGCCGTTGCGGTTTTGGCCGCGCTTGCACGGGAGCCAGCCGGCGCCGACGAGCTCGGTCGCGCCACCGGGCTGGACGCGGCTGTCCTGGCCATGGCGCTCGCGGAACTCGAGCTCGTCGGCGCCGTGGCCGAGGCGGATGGCTTGTACCGGGGGGTGGGGCCTACTGCTTGATCGTTGCCCGACATAGCCTCCCTGCGGCGGAGAGCGAGCGCGGCCCGTTCTCGAGATCGTGGCCGGGCCGTGCCGACCAGGACGTGTTCCACGTCCATCTGCGCGTCATGGCCTGTTACGCGGACGACGCGGTGCTCCTCGGCTGCGTTTGGGGATGCCGTCCTGGTGGCCGTCCGCCGGCGGCGAGGCGGAGCGCCGCCACGTCGCGGACTCGCTCCGCCGAGCCATTGCCTGAAGCGGGTCAGAGCTCGATCGTCGGCATATCGAGCTCGTTCGCGCGTTCCATTGCAGCCAGTGCGATCGCGAGATCCTGGATCGCGAGGCCGGTCGAATCGAACGTCGTGATCTCCTCGTCGGAGCGCCGCCCTTCCGCAGCTCCTGCGAGAACCGCGCCCAGCTGTGTGACCTGCTCGCGTCGCAACGCGCCCGCCTCGACGGCATGCACCAGCTCGCCGTTGTGGCTTGCCTGCTCCCAGTCATCGCAGAACACCCGGGTGCGGACGAGCTCCTCGACCGCGATCTCCGCCTTGCCCGGGCCGTCGGCCCCCATCAAGCTGACGTGCTGGCCTCGTCGTAGGGAGCCCGCGGCGAGGAGGACCTCGTGACCCGGGGTCATCGTCACGACGAGGTCGGCCGCCAACGCCTCCGCGCGGGAATCGGCCACGCCCGCCCCGAGCGCGAGGGCGGCGCCGCGTGCGCGACCCTCGTCGACGTCCCAGAGGGCGACTTGCCGACCCCGAGCGAGGAGCGTCCTCGCGGCCGCGCGTCCGTTCACACCGGCGCCGACAACCGCCGCGGTCTCGCCGTTCGCCCGTCCGAGAGTCTCGGCCGCCAGCACGGCCGCCGCGCCTGTCCGGAGGGCGGTCACTGCGCCCGCGTCAAGGATCGCCAGGAGCGAGCCGTTCGAGGCATCGGACAGCAGGACGAGTCCGGCCACGGTTGGCAAGCCACGCTCGGGATTGTCCGGGAACGACGTGACCCACTTCAGCGTGGCGTGCCCCGCCCCGAGCGCCGGCATCGCGCGGAAGTCGCCAGCCGGATACGCAGGCACGTAGACCTTCGGCGGCATCGACCACTCGCCGCGCTCGTAGGCGAGGAATGCCTGCCGAACCGCCTCGAGCGCGCGTTCCGGCGAGACCGCCTCCTCGACGTGCCTGGCCGTGAAGACCGGGATCATCGGCGGCAAGCGTAGTTCGGCGGGATACTCCGCGCGTGGCGGCCGCCCACGTGATCGAGGTCCGCGACCTTCGCGTCGTGCGCGGCGGCACCGTGGCGCTCGACGATCTCACGCTCGAGGTCGAGGCCGGCACCGTGACGGGGCTCGTCGGGCCGAGCGGCTCCGGCAAGACGACGCTGATGCGGGCGATCGTGGGGGTCCAGCGTCTCGATCGCGGCGTGGTTCGCGTTCTCGGGGAGGAGGCCGGGCGCCCGGGGTTGCGTTCGCGGGTCGGCTACGTCACGCAGGCGCCTTCGATCTACGGCGACCTCACCGTGCGCGAGAACCTTCGGTACTTCGCGCGCATCCTCCGGGCGGGCGGGGGCCGGATCGAGTCGGTGCTGGCGACGACGGATCTCGATGGCGCCGCCGACCGGCTCGTGAGCCGGCTCTCCGGGGGCCAGCGTGCCCGCGCCTCGCTCGCGACCGCGCTCCTCAACGAGCCGCCTCTGCTCGTGCTGGACGAGCCCACGGTCGGCCTCGATCCAGTGCTGCGCCGCGACCTGTGGGCCTCGTTCCACGAGCTCGCACGCAACAGCACGACGTTGCTCGTCTCGAGCCATGTGATGAGCGAGGCGGCGCTCTGCGACCGCATCCTGCTGCTGCGCGACGGCCGGCTGCTCGCCGCAGAGCCGCCGCAGCAGCTCCTCGCGCGCACCGGCGCCGCGAACCTCGACGACGCCTTCCTCCACCTCGTGGAGGAGCAAGCCTGAGCCTGCGAGCTACCGGCGCGACGGCGGCGCGGGTTCTCGCGCAGCTTCGCCATGATCCGCGGACGATCGCGCTGCTCGTCTTCGTGCCGGCGCTGCTCATCACGCTGCTGAAGGGCATCTTCGCCGGGCAGCCCGAGACCTTCGACCGGATCGGCGGGCCGCTGCTCGGTCTCTTCCCGTTCATCTCGATGTTCGTCGTGAGCGCGATCGCGATGGTGCGAGAGCGTCTCGGCGGGACGCTCGAGCGGCTCTTGACCATGCCGCTGGCGAAGGCCGACCTGCTGTTCGGCTACGGCGCCGCGTTCGCGCTGATGGCGCTGATCCAGGTGGGCGTCGTCTCGGCCGTCGCGTTCGGCGCCCTCGGCCTGACGGTCGCGCACAAGACCTGGCTCCTGATCGCACTCGCGGTCGGAAACGCTCTCCTCGGCATGGCGCTCGGGCTCTTCGTGAGCGCGTTCGCGACGACGGAGTTCCAGGCCGTGCAGTTCGTGCCCGCGTTCATCACGCCGCAGCTCCTGTTGTGCGGCCTGTTCGTGCCGCGCGACCAGATGAACGACGTGCTCGAGGCGATCTCGTACGCGCTGCCCATGACGTATGCCTACGACGCACTGGCCCGGGTCACACATGCGGGGCCGCTCGGCGCCGGCCTCGCCGTCGACGTTGCGGTCATCGCCGGAGCGACGGTGCTGGCGCTCGTCCTCGGCGCGGCCACACTTCGGCGCCGGACGCCCTAGAGAGTTTTTACGTCCGCGATCAGCTTCGTGATCGAGTCCTTGGCGTCGCCGAACAGCATGACCGTCTTCGGGTTGTAGAAGAGGGGGTTCTCGATCCCCGCGAAACCGGGGTTCATGCTGCGCTTCAGAACCACGACCGCATTGGCGTTGTCGACGTTCAGGATCGGCATCCCGTAGATCGGGCTGCCCTGGTTGTTCCGCGCGTCCGGGTTGACGACGTCGTTTGCGCCGACGATCACGGCGACATCGGTGCGTGCGAACTCCGGGTTGGCCTCGTCCATCTCCTTCAGCTGCGGGTAGGGGACGTTGGCCTCCGCGAGCAGCACGTTCATGTGCCCGGGCATCCTGCCGGCCACGGGGTGGATCGCGTACGACACCTCGACGCCCTTCTCCTCGAGCAGGTCGGCGAGCTGGCGGACGTCGTGTTGCGCCTGCGCGACCGCGAGCCCGTAGCCGGGAACGAAGACGACCTTGTGCGCGTAGGCAAGCATCACGGCGACGTCCTCGGCGCTCGCGGAGCGGACGGTGCCGCCGTCGGTCGCGGCGGCGGCTGCGGCGCCTTCCGAGACCTGCCCGAACGCGCCGAAGAGGACGTTTGCGATGGAACGGTTCATGGCGCGCCCCATTAGGATCGTCAGCAGGGTTCCCGAGGCGCCGACGAGCATCCCGCTGACGATCAGGACGTTGTTCTCCAGCTCGAACCCGCTGATCGCCACGGCCAAACCGGTGAATGCGTTCAGGAGCGAGATCACAACGGGCATGTCGGCGCCCCCGATCGGCAGCACGAACAGGATTCCGAACAGCACCCCGCCGGCGACGACTGCCCATAGCAGCCACTCGTCCTGCGCGCCGGCGACGAGCGTCACGCTCAGGACGACGCACGCCGCGAGGAGGGCGAGGTTGACGACTTGCTGGCCCGGATACGTGATCGGCCGCCCCCGGATCAGCTCCTGGAGCTTTGCGAAGGCGACCATCGAGCCCGCGAACGAGATCGCCCCGATCAGCGCAGAGAGCGCGATCGCGGTGGCGATGTCGATCTTCGGGCGGCCGGGCTCGGGAAGGATTCTGTGCAGTTCCGCGAGCGCGATCAGCGCCGCCGCACCGCCGCCGACGCCGTTGAACAGCGCCACCATCTGCGGCATCGCGGTCATCTTCACGCGGCGCGCCGCCACCGCCCCGGAGCCACCGCCGATCAGCATTGCCAGCGCGATCGCCCACCAGTTCGTCGAGCCGACCTTGATCCAGGTCACGACGACCGCGACGATCATCCCGAACGCGCCGATCTGATTGCCGCGCCGCGCGTGCGCAGGGTTGGAAAGGAACCGCAGCGCGAGGATGAAGCAGACGATCGGGATCAGGTAGAGCAGGTTGGCGAGGTTGGTGCTCATTCAGCGTTCTTGCCGTCCTGCGAGGCGTCCGTCTGCTTCGCAGGTTCCCGCTTCTTGAACATCTCGAGCATCCGGTCGGTCACGACGAAGCCGCCGACGACATTCGCCGATCCGAGCACGACCGCGAGCACGCCGATCACCCAGTCGAAGGCGTCCTTGTGCGGGGCGCCGAGGACGACCATCGCGCCGACGACGACGATGCCGTGGATCGCGTTCGTACCCGACATCAGCGGGGTATGGAGAAGCGTCGGCACCTTCGAGATGACTTCGAAGCCGAGGAAGATCGCGAGCACGAGAATCGTCAGCTCGAAGACGAGCAGCGTGTTGTGGCTCAAGAGGCCGCGCCCCCTCCGGCCGGGCCGGCGCACCGATAGGGCCGGGATCCCCCACCCAGGGTGGGGATTGCCGTCCCGCCGCCCTCGCGGCTGACGATACCCACGACGGTCACACGTGTCTGTGCCGAATCCGTGCCGGATTTGTGCCGATTTGTCCCCGGCCGGCCCGGCGGCCGTAGCAGCTGCCTCACGCCGGAACCCCTTCTTTCCGTGTCACGCATGCGCCGGCGGTGATCTCGTCGTCGAAGTCGAGCGCCAGCTCCCCCTCGGGCGCCAGGTGGTGCAGCAGCGCCGCCACGTTCCGCGCGTAGAGCTGGCTCGCGTGGTACGGCATCGTGCTCGGCAGGTTCGTCAACCCGACGATCGTCACGCCCTCGCGCTCGACGATCTCGCCAGGCGAGGTCAGCTCGCAGTTCCCTCCCGTCTCCGCGGCCAGATCCACGATCACCGACCCCGGCCGCATCGCCGCCACGGCGGCCGCCGGGATCAGCCGCGGCGCCGGCCGTCCAGGGATCAGCGCGGTCGTGATCACGACGTCGAACTCGGGCACGCGCGCCTCGAGCTCTTCCTGCTGCTGCCGCTGCTGCTCCTCGGAAAGCTCCTGCGCGTACCCGCCCTCGGTCTCGTCTCCGACGACGCCGAGGTCGAGCCAGGCCGCGCCGAGGCTCTCGATCTGCTCGCGCACGACGGGGCGCACGTCGAACCCGGTCACGACCGCGCCGAGCCGCCGCGCCGTCGCGATCGCCTGCAGCCCCGCGACGCCCGCGCCGAGCACGAGCGCCTTCGCGGGCGCAACCGTTCCGGCCGCCGTCATCAGCATCGGGAAGAACTTCGGCAACCGGTCGGCGGCAAGGAGCGTCGCCTTGTACCCGGCGACGGTGGCCTGCGACGACAGGGCGTCCATCGGCTGCGCCCGCGTGATCCGCGGAATCGACTCCATCGCGAACGCGGTCACGCCGCGCGCGGCCAGGCGCTCGACCCCCTCGCGGTCGGTGAGCGGCTGCAGGAATCCGATCAACACCTGCCCTTCGCTGAGCCGTGCCGTCTCCTCGGCAGATGGCGTTTGCACCTTCGCGACCGCATCTGCGCCCCAGGGATCCGAACCGAACCGCGCGCCGGCCTCCTCGTACGACGCGTCGGGAAACGAGGCGGCCTCGCCGGCCCCGGCCTCCACGAGAACCTCGAAACCACCGGACGCGAGCCGGGCCACGACCTCGGGAACGAGCGCGACCCGCTGCTCGCCGGGGGCGCTTTCTGCCGGAACTCCGACCCGCATTCCGCGCGAATGCTATTGACACCCGTGGCCGGACAGCGCAGGATCGGCCGAGGTGCGACGGGGGAAGGCCAGAGATTCTCGCACTCCGAGGGTCCAGGAGATCCCGCTCCGAGAGACGAAGTTCGGCCTCGTCGCCGACGGCGACGGCTGGTTCGTGATCAACGCGCGGGAGAGCCGCTGGCGGGACGCGGGGCACTTCGGCCGCTTCTGCAACTTCGAAGGCAAGCGCCGCTTTCGGCAGCTCGGAATCAACCTCAACGTCCTCGAGCCGGGCCAGCCGATCGGGATGTACCACCGTGAGCGGAAGCAGGAGGACTTCCTGGTGCTCGCGGGCGAGTGCCTGCTCCTCGTCGAGGGCCGGGAGCGGACGCTGCGCGCCTGGGACTTGGTGCACTGCCCGCCCGGGACCAACCACCTGATCGTCGGCGCGGGCAGCGGTCCGTCCGTGGTGCTCGCCGCCGGCGCCCGCGGCGGTCGCGTCGGTCTCGTCTACCCCGTCGAGCGCGTCGCGCTCGCGCACGGCGCTGGCGTCGCGGAGGAGACCACGAAGCCGGCGGAGGCGTACGGCGGCTTCTCGGACTGGTTCCGCAGCCGCTATCCCGAGGGCTCGCTGCCCGACTTGTAAGGTCCGTTTCGTGGCGCGGCTCGCCGAGATTGCGGACAGCTTCTTCACGCCTGCCGTCAATGACCTCGTCCCGTACGAGCCGGGCAAGCCGGTCGAGGAGGTGCAGCGCGAGCTCGGCCTCGAGCGGGTCGTCAAGCTCGCGTCGAATGAAGGGCCTTACGGGCCGTTCCCCGCGGCGCGCGAGGCGATCGAACGGTGCATGCCCGAGCTCAACCGCTATCCGGACGGCGGCGCATACCGTCTGCGCGCGGCCCTCGCGGAGCGGTTCGACCTCCGCTTCGACGAGGTCGCACCCGGAGCGGGCTCCGACGGGATCGTCGACTGCCTGACCCAGGCGATGCTCGAGCCGGGCAACGAGATCGTGTGCGGCTGGCCGTCGTTCCCGAGCTACGTGATCGACGCGCGCAAGCTCGGCGCCGTCCCGCGCACGGTGCCGCTGCGCGACGGGCGCTACGACCTCGAGGCGATGCTCGACGCGATCGGGCCGCGCACGAAGATCGCCTACCTCTGCCTGCCGAACAACCCCACCGGGACGACAAACACGCGCGCCGAGCTTGACGCGTGGTTCGACCGCGTCCCCGAACACGTGCTCACCGTGCTCGACCAGGCGTACTTCGAGTACATCGACGATCCGGACTACCCGAACGGGCTGGACGACCTGCGGGCCGGGCGACGCGCGGTGGTCCTGCGCACGTTCTCGAAGATCTACGGGCTCGCCGGGCTGCGGATCGGCTACGCACTCGCGCCCGAGGCGGTCGTGACCGCGATCGGGAAGGTCCGCCGGGCCTTCGACATCACCACGCCGGCGCAGGAGGCGGCGCTCGCGAGCCTCGACTCCCCGGAGGAGCTCGAGCGGCGCCGCCGGGCGAACGACGAAGCGAGGCCGCAGCTCGAGTCGATCCTGCGCGAGCACGGTCTCGAGCCGGTCGGGCCGGCCGTCGGGAACTTCCTCTTCGCGGAGGTCGGCGAAGACTCGCGGCCCTTCTTCGAGACGCTGCTCCGCGAAGGCGTGATCATCCGGCCGACGCACGGCTTCGGCGCGCCCGGAGCGATCCGCGTGACCGTCGGCACAGACGACGACCACCGGTTCCTTTCGGACGTGCTCGAACGCGTCACCACGCTTTCGAAATAGCAAACGAAACCCTCGTTCGAGGTCGGGCAGCGGTGTTACGGTGAGCCTCGATGGACAGCCGCAGTCCGTCCGAGCCGCAGAGCCGCGTAGGCCTGCTCCGGCACGAGGCGAGCTACCGGCGGCTCTTCCTCGCGACGATCGGCTCGGGGATCGGGACGTGGCTCGCCCTGGTCGCGCTCGAGATCGATGTCTTCGAGCGGACGGGCTCGTCGGCCTGGATCGCCGCCCTGCTGATCGCCGACCTCCTGCCGACCTTCGCGATCGGGCTGCTCGTCGGCCCGCTCGTCGACCGGCTCTCGCGGCGGAGCCTGATGATCAACGCAGACCTCGTCCGCTTCGGCGCCTTCGCGGTGCTGCCGTTCACGACGAGCGCGACGCAGATCGTCGTCCTCGCCGCGGTCGTCGGCGTCGCGACCGGGTTCTTCCGGCCGGCGGTCTACGCCGGCCTCCCGAATCTCGTCGAGGACGAGGACCTGCCGACCGCGAACTCGCTCCTCCAGGCGGCCGACAACCTCACCTGGGCGATCGGCTCCCTCGCGGGCGGGGCGTTGTGCGCGGCGGCGGGGGTCGACGCCGCCTACTGGTTCAACGCCGCGACGTTCCTGCTCTCGGCCGCGCTGCTGATGGGCATTCCGCAGCGCCTGCTGCAGGCCGCCGCCGCGGCGAGCCGGGGTCACTGGCAGGACCTGAAGGACGGCTTCGCGCTGGCCGTGCAGTCGCGCCCGATCCTCACCGTGCTGGTCTCGTGGAACGTGGCGATGTTCGCGATCGCGGCGCTGAACGTGGCCGAACCGAGCCTCGCGCTGCAGACGCTCAGCGCGGGACGATTCGGACTCGGCCTGATGATGGGCTCGGCAGGCATCGGGCTCACCGTGGGCGCCCTGCTCGCCTCGGCCTGGATCGAGAAGCGCGGCCTGCCCAACGTCTACGGGATCTCGCTGTTCCTGATCGCGCTCGGGATCGTCGGAGCCGCCCTTTCGCCGAACGTCTGGGTTGCGTCGGCCTGTGTCGTCGTCGCGGGCTGTGGCAACGGCTCGGCGATCGTCTGCAACGCGCTGCTCGTCCAGCGCGGCGCGCCCGACCCACTCCGTGGCCGGGCATTCGCGGTGCTGATGAGCTCGAACGTCGCGTTCGTCATCGCGGGAATGGTCCTCGCCGGCTGGCTGACGGACGTGATTGGCGCCCGGTGGATCCTGGCGATCGCCGGCGCCTTCGCCGGTGTCGCGGGGATCGTCGGCTTCGCGCTGGCGAGACGCGCGTCGGCCGCGCCGGTTGCCGAGCCGCTGGTCGGGCCCGTCTAGCATCCGCTGCGTGGCAGCCCGCCGCGAGTTCACGCGGGAATCGCTCGCCGCCGGAGTTCGCGCCGGCGACCGGCGGGCGCTCGCGCGCGCGATCACGCTGGTCGAGAACTCTGATCCGCTCGCCTACGAGGTCGTCAAGGAGCTCTACCCGGAGACGGGCCGCGCCTACGCGGTGGGCATCACCGGCCCGCCTGGGGTCGGCAAGTCGACGCTGATCGGCGCGCTCGTCCGCCACGTCCGCGCCCGGGAACAGTCGGTCGGCGTGATCTCCGTCGACCCGTCGAGCCCGTTCTCGCAGGGCGCGCTCCTCGGCGACCGGATCCGCCTCTCCGACCACTTCCTCGACCCGGAGGTCTTCATCCGCTCGATGGGGACCCGCGGCCACCAGGGCGGGCTCTCCGAGACGACGCTGCAGGCAATGCTCGTGCTCGACGCGGCCGGAAAGGAGCTGGTCTTCCTCGAGACGGTGGGCGCCGGCCAGGGCGAGGTCGAGGTGATCACGATCGCCGACACGGTGGTGCTCGTCCTGATGCCCGGCTCGGGGGACTCGATTCAGGCGCTCAAGGCTGGGATCATGGAGATTCCGGACGTGATCGCGATCAACAAGATGGACCACCCTGCGGCGAAGACGATGCTGAACGAGGTTCGCTCGGTGCTCTCGCTCGACAAGGAGAGCGCCTGGCGGCCGCCGATCGTGCTGACCGAGGCCGCGCGGGACGAGAACGTCCCGGAGCTGTGGGCGAAGATCGAAGAGCACCGCGCGTTCCTGAGCGAGGAGGGACGGCTCGAGCAGCAGCGGCGCCGCAACCTGGCGGGCGAGGTCTTCGCCGTGGCGTCGGCCCGGGCCAAGTCCCATCTCGAGGAAGCCGTCGCGGAGGATCCCGAGCTCCGGCGCCTCCTCGACGAGGTTCAGCAGCGGCAGCTCGACCCGCTGACCGCGGTTCGCGAGATCATGCGCAAGGTGTTCAAGGTTGGCGGTTGACACGGCACCGAAGCTGAGCGAGATCCAGGAGGCGCGCGAGCGGCTCGCCGGAGTCGCGCGAGTCACCCCGGTCTACGGCTCCGAGACGCTCTCGAAGCTGGCCGGCCGCGACGTCTGCCTGAAGGCGGAGAACCTCCAGCGCACGGGCTCGTTCAAGGTGCGCGGGGCGACGAACAAGATCGCGACGCTCTCGAAGGGCGAGCGGCGGGCCGGCGTCGTCGCCGCGAGCGCGGGTAACCACGGCCAGGCAGTCGCGTGGGCGGCGCGCGAGGCCGGGATCAAAGCGACGATCTTCATGCCGCAGGACGCCCCGATGGCGAAGGTCGAACCGACGAAGAACTACGGCGCCAAGGCGGAGCTCCAGGGCGCGACCTTCGAGGAAGCGCTCGATGCGGCCCGCGACTACGTCCGTTCGAGCGGTGCGACCTTCATCCACCCGTACGAAGACGAGCGGGTGATCGCCGGACAGGGGACGATCGGGCTCGAGATCGTGGACCAGGTGCCGGACGTCGAGACCGTGGTGGTGCCGGTCGGCGGGGGCGGCCTTTGCTCCGGGATCGCGCTCGCCCTGCGCGCGGCGAAGCCGGGCGTGCGGATCGTCGGCGTGCAAGCCGGGCTGGAAGGGTTCACCCTGGCCGACGGCATCGCCGTCAAGTCCGTCGGCGAGCTGACCAGCCGGATCCTCGAAGACAACCTCGACGACATGGTCAGCGTCACCGACGAGGAGATCTGCTCGGCGATCGTCCTGCTGCTCGAGCGCTCGAAGCTCGTCGTCGAAGGCGCGGGCGCGGTCGGCGTGGCGGCGCTGCTCTCCGGGAAGGCCGGCCGCGAAGACCGCGCGCTCGCGGTGCTTTCGGGCGGGAACATCGACCCGACGATGCTGATCTCGGTGATGCGCCACGGGCTGACGCTGTCGGGGCGCTACCTCGTCCTCCGGACGCGCCTCCAGGACCGGCCGGGCGAGCTGATCAAGCTGCTGAAGTCGGTCGCGCACGAGCGCGCGAATATCCTCTCGGTGGAGCATCACCGCGAGGGGATGGACCTCCCGGTGACGCAGACCGAGGTCGAGCTGACGGTCGCGATGCGCGATGAGCACCACTGCTCGGTGCTGCTCGAGTCGCTGCGCAGCCTGGGCTACCAGGTCGAGCGACTCAGGTAGGCATGCACCGAGAGCGCAAGGTCGTGACGGTCCTCTTCGCCGACCTCGTGGGCTTCACCTCGCGCGCAGAGTCGCTCGACCCCGAGGACGTCCATGCCGTCCTGCGGCCCTATCACGAGCGGCTGCGCACGGAGCTCGAGCGTTACGGCGGCACCGTCGAGAAGTTCATCGGCGATGCGGTGATGGCGCTCTTCGGCGCACCCAGCGCGCACGAGGACGACCCCGAGCGGGCCGTGCGCGCCGCGCTCGCGATCCGCGACTGGGCACGCCAGGAGGGCGAGCTCGAGGTGCGGATCGGGATCACCACGGGCGAGGCGCTCGTGACGCTCGGTGCGCGACCGGAGGCGGGGGAGGGGATGGCCTCGGGCGACATCGTCAACACCGCCGCGCGCCTGCAGGCGGCCGCGCCGGAAAACGGGATCCTGGCCGACGAGACGACGTATCGCGCGACCGAGCGGGCGATCGAGTACCGAGCGGCGGACCCGGTCGGGGCGAAGGGCATGGCCCAGGCGTTGCCGGTCTGGGAGCCGGTGGAGGCCTGCTCGAGGCTCGAGGCCGATGTGCGCCGGCCTCGCACCGCACTCGTCGGCCGGAGACGCGAGGTCGACCTGCTGACCGACGCGCTGGCACGCGTGCGCGAGAAGCGCTCGCCGCAGCTCGTGACGCTTGTCGGCGAGCCGGGAATCGGCAAGAGCCGCCTCGTCTCAGAGCTCTTCGGCGCGCTCGAGGGGGAGCCCGATCTCGTCTACTGGCGGCAGGGGCGTTCGCTTCCGTACGGCGAGGGCGTGAGCTTCTGGGCGCTCGGCGAGATGGTCAAGGCGCAGGCGGAGATTCTCGAGACCGACACGGTCGCGGCCGTCGAGGAGAAGCTGCGAGCCGCGGTGGCGTCGATGGAGAACCCTGCACGGCTCGTTCGCCACCTCGGCCCGCTCGTCGGCGTCGGCGGGGAGGTCGAGCTCGGGCCCGAACGCGAGGAGGCCTTCGGCGCGTGGAGGCAGTTCTTCGAGGAGCTGGCAGACGAGCGGCCGCTCGTGCTCGTCTTCGAGGACCTGCACTGGGCCGACGACGGCGTGCTCGACTTCGTCGATCACCTCGTTGACTGGGCAACCGCGGTCCCGATCCTCGTCGTCGCGACCGCGCGCCCCGAGCTCCTCGAGCGCCGTCCAGGGTGGGGCGGCGGGAAGCGGAACGCGACCACGGTCTCGCTGTCGTCGCTCAGCGAAGAGGACACCGCGGTGCTGCTTGCGTCCTTGGAGACGGACCTGTCCGAGCAGGCACAGGCAATGCTTCTGCAGCGCGCTGGCGGGAACCCGCTGTACGCAGAGGAGTTCGCTCGCATGCTTTCGGAGCGCGGGAGCGAGGAGCTGCCGGGGAACATCCAGGGCGTCATCGCCGCCCGGCTCGACGGGCTGCCGCCGGAGGAGAAGGCTCTCCTTCAGCGCGCCGCCGTGCTCGGGAAGGTGTTCTGGCTCCGCGCGGTCGAGGCGATGAACGGCGCCACGAGCCGCGAGCTCGAGGACCGCCTGCACGCGCTCGAGCGCAAGGATTTCGTTCGGCGTGAGCGACGCTCCTCCGTCGAGGGCGACACCGAGTTCGCGTTTCTGCACGTGCTTGTCCGCGATGTCGCGTACGGCCAGATCCCGCGCGCCGACCGCGCCGACCAGCACCGGCGCGCGGCCGAGTGGATCGCCGCGTTGGGCCGCCCCGAGGATCACGCGGAGATGCTCGCCTACCACTACCTCCGCGCGCTCGAGCTCACCGAGGCCGCCGGAATGGACACGGATCCGCTCGTCGAGCCGGCCAGGCAGGCGCTCTCCGATGCCGGCGACAGGGCCGCCAGCCTGTACGCGCTCGAGGCGGCCGAGCGCTACTACGACGCCGCGCTGCGGCTCTACGAGGAAGGGGGCCTGGAGCGGGCACGGCTGCTGCTCCGGCGCGCCGCCCCGACATTCCTGAACCTCGGCGGCGGCGACCCGGAGCGTCTCGCGGAAGCGGCCGCGGCGCTCGCCGCCGAGGGCGACACCGCGAGAGCGGCGGAGGCGGAGATGCTCATCTCCCAGACCCTCTGGTTCGAGGGAAGGGTCCAGCTCGCGTATGAGCACAGCGACCGAGCCTTCGAGCTGCTCGGCGACGCGCCGCCGACCCGGTCGACGGTCTGGGTTCGAACGCGTCGCGCGTCTCGTGCGGTCCTCATGGGCGAGCTGGAGCGTGGCATCGAGATCGCCTGCAGGGCGCGGTCGGAGGCGCAGGCGCTGGGGTGGGACGAGGGCGTCAGCGACGCGATGGCGATCATCGGTGGGGCGCGGGTCCAGCAGGGACATCACCAGGAGGGCGTCGCCGACATCGAGCACGCGGTTGAGCTGGCGGAAAGGTCGGGTTCGCTCCGGATGGTTTCCCACGCGTACAACACCCTGTCGGTCGTGCAGGTGATCTGCGGCGACATCGAGGCCGCGTATGAGGCGAGGTGCGCGGCCGAACGTTCCGAGCGACGGCTCGGCTCCAGGTTTCAGGCGACCTGGTACGACACCACGCTCGGGGACCTCCAGTACCGCCGTGGAGCGTGGAGTGATGCGCTCGAGCTCGCTGAACGGGCGATTGCCCCGGCCGAAGGCGGGAACCCGCATTACAACGCCCCGCAGGCCTATCTCGTCCGCGGCCTGATTCGGGCTGCGAGGGACGACGCGAGCGGCGCGGTCGCGGACGCCGAGAAGGCCCTCGTGCTCGTCGAGGGGACCGGAGATCTGCAACAGCTCGGCTTCGTGCTCCCCGTTTCGGCGTACGTCCTCGCACTTGCCCCTGAATCCGACCTCGCACTCGCGCCTCTCAAGGAGTTCCTGGACTTGCTCCGGAGGAATCGCACGCTCGGCTTCGGAGTCATGGTGCTGCCGGTGGCCGCGGTCGCGGCAGTCCGGCTCGGCCTTGAAGGCGAGCTGACCGCTGCGCTTGACGCCCATGCCGAGACCCCGTGGACGACGGTCGCGCGCATGTACGCCTCGGGTGACTTCGCAGGCGCTGCCGAGGTTCTTCACGGGACGGGCTCCAAGCCTGACGAGGCCGAGGCGCGGCTGCACGCCGGAACGGAGGAGCAGCTCGAGCAGGCGCTCGAGTTCTACCGCTCGGTCGGCGCGACCCGGTTCATCCGCGAGGGCGAGGCGCTGCTCGCCTCAGCCTGAGCCGCAGCGGCGGAACTCGGTGACCGGGTTGCCGCGCTCCTGCCAGTCGGGGATGCCGCCGTCGAGCACCGGCCGCGCTTCCACGCCGTGGGCGGCGAGCACGCTCGCGGCAACCGCTGCCCGCGCGCCCGACTCACAGACGGTCACGACCGGCTTGCCGTTCGAGAGCTCGTCCGCGAACTCGCCGACGAGCCGGTAGGGAATGTGGCGGCTCTCCGGGATGTAGCCCTCGTCGCGCTCGTCCTTCTCGCGGACGTCGACCACCTCGACCGCATGCTCGGCCATGAGCCGCTCGAGCTCGGGTACGTCGATGGGCTCGAGGCGCTCCGTCGCCTCGGCCTCGAGGAGATAGCCGGCGAGGTCGAGAAGCCCGACGGCACGCAGTCTCTTTGCGGCCTCCGCGGCATCGCTCTCGGATGAAGCTTGAATCGCGACCGGCACGTCGAGGTCGAGGAGGAAGCCCGCCTTGGTGCCGACGGACGAGCCCTCGACGGGGACGTTGATCGCCCCGTGCAGGTGCCCGGCCGCGAACTGACGCGGCGAGCGTACGTCGAGCACCTGCCCGTCGAATCGTTCGAGCCGCTCGAGCGCGGGGGACGCCCCGACAAAGGGACCTCGGTTGAGCGCGACCAAACGCTCGACCGTAGGCGGGCGCGGCGCCGAGATGGTCGCGTGCGCCGCCACGAACTCGTCCGCGTCGCCGAAGGCGAGGGCTCGGTTCGAGAGCCGCTCCATCCCGATCGTCGACGAGCGCGCGGAGCTGATCCCGGTCGCGCAGAGCGAGCCGGCGACGTGCCCCGGGTCGACTTCGGTGTCCGCGGGCAACCCCGCGAGCCGCTGAAGCGAGTCGAACAGTGCGGCCGCGCCCTCGGTCGCTTTGACCGCGAGGTCAGGACGCGCCGCGTCGCCGATCAGCAGCGAGTCGCCGGTCAGCAGGTGGCCGTCGACCAGGTAGCAGCAGTGCTCCGGTCGGTGGCCGGGGGTGTGGAGAACGCGAATCCTGACCGAACCGAGAGTCAGTTCCTCGCCGTCCGAAACGGGATCGAAGGCGAACTCGGGCTCCGCGAGCGGATGGACGCTGACCGGGACGCCGTGCTCGAGCGCGAGCCGTCCGTGCCCGGAAAGGTGGTCGGCGTGCGTGTGCGTCTCGAGGACGCGGACGATGCGGAGGCCGCTGCGCTCCGCCTCGGCCATGTACGGCTCGATCGCGTAAGCCGGATCCACGACGACCGCCTCGCCGGCGGCCTGGTCGCCGATCAAGTAGGACGCGCAGCCGAGGTCGTCGTCCACGAGCTGCCGAAAGACCACTTCCGGACGAACTTACCAACCGAGGCCGCTAGCTTTCTTGAAGTGAGCTACCTCGGGATTTGCAGGCACTTCACTGCGCCGGGTCCCTTCCAGATGGGGCTGCCCCCGGACTTACGTGGGCCGCACGGGCTGGGGCGACGTCACTGTCGCCCAGCGCTCGGCGATCTTGTCTCCCTCGAAACGCCACTCAACGAATCCCCGGAACTCCATGGCGTTGCCGCCTTCGTCGTTCCAGCGCCATACGTTGCGGCAAACGACCCTGTCGCCCTCGGCGACCATGTCTTCGATCGTCACCTTGATGTCGGGCATTCGTTCGTACATCCCCAGCATCATCTGCTCGTCTTCGGCAATCCCGACCGCGCGGTCGCCCGGACCGTTGTGATCCAGGAAGTCGGGAGCCATGTTCTCCCGGATCACCTCGGCGCGCTGGTTGTTGACGAAGTCGTCGAAGTGCCGGCGCACGAACGCCTTCATCTCCTCGGGATTGAGATCCGTTCCCACGATCCACCTCCAATCGCTCGCCCTGACAACATGGTGACTAGCAGGTTCGCAGAGCGCGGTGGGCCGGTAGTCGTCGAGCGGTTCCTCGAGGCTCCCCTCCGCCTTGTGAACGGCCGCTAGCGTTCAACGGTGGCCACAACGAACGCACGGCGGAAAGCAGACCGGGCACGAGCGGCGCTCGTCGCCGGCTCCGTGCGAGCGGGCAAGACGGCGGGGACCGATGCCCGTCGGGCAGGCGCCGCGCTCGCCCGTGCCGTCTCCGATCTCGTCAACAAGGCGATCGATCTGATCCTGCTCGGCGACGAGCGGGTTTCCTCGGCGGCCGAGGCAAGAAGGCTGCTCGAGCGAGACGAGTCTGCGGACGCGCTCGCTGGCGAGATCCAGCGGGTGGTCGTACTCGCTGTCCCCGTCCTCCGTAGGCTCGCGCGCGGCGCGCGCGTGACGAGAGTCCCGTGGGTGTTCGTCGCCTCGACGACCCTCTCCATCGGGACCGCCGTTCGAAGCGGCGTCAAGGAGATCCAGGCGCTGTCGTCGCTCCTCGCACACCGCCTCGAGCAGGCAACGGGGGCACCGGCCGACCCGGCGCTGGTCAAGAAACTGGCGATCGACCTGTATCTGCATCCGCGACGGAGGCCGAACCCGGACGACGACCGGCTGCGGATCGTTCGCCTGACGCGCAAGTGGCTGCTCGGGGGCGCCTTCGGCCGAAAGACGGAGCGGCGCGCGTTCCGGGCACTCGA
>Ga0126383_10000506_pt1 | contig 21731 bp, 17 predicted proteins | sample PanSoiMetPlot_35_FD_96882 | JGI IMG/M metagenome (GOLD analysis project Ga0126383, IMG submission 96882) | Tropical forest soil microbial communities from Panama - MetaG Plot_35 | ecosystem: Environmental > Terrestrial > Soil > Tropical forest > Bulk soil | place: Panama | collected 2016-02-17
CTCTTGAAATCGACGATCCCGACCTTAAACGACAATTCGAAGAAATGGCCAATGAGCGGTTTCGGATGGTTGAACTGCCGCCCCACGGCTGGTAGAGGCCAAATCTCAGTCGGCGGCCGCATGGAACCGCAGCCGTGCGTTGGTTATTTATTTCAGGGATCATGGCTGCAAAACCGCTGCCGGAATGGCGCATTGTGCTCATTCGCAAGAAGGCCGAATATCTCGACCGCGTTAACGCGCGGACGGCCGACGAGGCAATCAAGGTTGCAATCAAAGACTTCGAGATCACGGACGCCGAGCGGCAGATCGACGCTATCGTTGCGTGGTCGCCTGCATACCAACATTGGGAGGCGATCATCGTTATGTTGGTTCCCGTTCTGAGACAATCATCTGCAGTCCCACACTTCTCGCCGCGTTCATGATTGTAGCGGTGACGACCAGCGGACGCGCCGCCGGAGCCGGCATCGACGACGACCGAATAGGCGCGTCCGCCGATCGTGTCGTCGACCGTGACGAAGCCGGTCTTCGGGTTGATCGTGCTGGGCACGGGCTGGCTGTCGATCCTGCAATCGCCACCGGGCGTCGCCAGCGTGAGGGTGCGATGGGCGTAGTCACCTCGAATTGCTGCAGCACGCCGGCCGGCAGCATCACCTCGACCGGGCGGGCGCGAACAGATGGACAAAATCCGGCACGCCGATGCCGCGATGGCAAACAGGCGCTTCCCACGGATGCTGACACACATCACCTCCAAATGTATGATAGCGCTCGCTCTCAGATGAGTGGCCCATGACGCGAGCGATTTTGAGCACGCTGATTTTGATCTGCTGCGTGCACACCGCTGCCTGTCAGGATCAACGCAGCAAAGCGTCGAGCGACACAACTCGCGGCGAAGGGCCGGTCCGAGATGCTTGTCAGATTGAGATCGAGAAATTCTGTCGCGGCGAGGAACGAGCTGGCCGCTGCCTGCGAAACCAGAACCCGAGCGAGTTGTCGGAAAGATGCAGGACCGCATTGGCTAACCGGGGGACGAAATAGAGGTATAGCGCAAATGATGGATCGAGACGCCGCCGCGAACACTCGCGGCTGCGCCGGCGTTGCGGCTCGGCATGGCAGAAGAAATCTGTTGGCTGGTGCAAAAATTTTCGGCGCGACGCAGCGGGTAGCGATAGCCTGAGACGCGAATCCGCCAATGCGCAAAACACCCGCGGCAGCGAGCGTTTTGCGGAAGCCGAGTTGGAAGGCGATTCCTCAGGTCCTCGGCCGGCTTGTCTCGCCACGCCCCGGTCTCTGCCCGCGCCCGACACCGCGTTCACAGTCACGCGATGATCGCTGCCCCGACAGCGCTGCGGTGTCACCCTCGCCCGCCTGGCGTTGCTGCTCGCGGCGGGATTGTTGAACTAAATCGTCGCCCTCCCGCTGCACGGCGGCTTCGCTGAGGGTCTCAGTGCTCGGCTCGCCGCCGGATGCTGGCACGCCATTGAACACTTTCGGCCGCGCGATAGCACGCAGGACGAACACCGACACAAAGCCGCTGAGTACTCCAGCGATCAAATTCGGTACCAGCTTGACAGCCGGAAAGAGGTAGATCTCGGCCCGCGCGCCAAGCAACAGAACGACTACGAAATCGGTCGCGGTGCGGGCGATGGCCGCGAAGAACCCAAGCACGCAATAGCCAAGCGCCCAAGGCGGCCATCGCCGCACCAGCGGCTCGCCAACATCAATGACTAACCCCGGCGCGACGTGCTTGAGGATTTCCAGCACTCCGAACCGGCCGTCGCCCTGGAGAAAACCGATGACGCCCATGATCGAACCCGCTGCCGTCGCGCCCCACCGGGACTGAGTCAGGCGCGCGGCAAGGACGTAAAGGGGGAACAGCAGGAACGTCTTGTACCCGGACGCGAACGGCAGACCCGGCAATATCCTGAGCATCTTGAGTGACGCCATGCACAGACCGATTCCTGTGATGATTGCGACGTCGCGACCAATTTGGCTCCCGAGCCGAGGCGCGCCATCGGAACCGGCCTGGTTTTCCGCAAGTGCGATGTTCGCCCGGATGAAGTCGGCGAACGCACCGATGTCACCATGCAGAACCTCCCGCACCAAGGCAAACAATCCAGACCTGGGCGCGCGGTTGCGTGGACGGCCCCCCTCACGCTCCCGTCCGTGCGTGCCTTCGAGGAGAGCAAGAGTGCGATCGAGCGCATGCACGAACAGCGGCGGCAACCGGAAGGCGTGCAGGCCGTCGACTAAGTCACGACCAGTCCCGGTCAAGCGCACGACAGCCGAGGCAAGCAGAACGGTCACAATCTGCAGACACATGAGCGCCGCTTTCTCAAGCCCGCTCAGGTTGACCGACAGCGGCCACTCAAGCCACGGAAGATGCCAATCTATCAGCGCGTCGTTTGCGGACGGGTTCTCGGGCGGCAGCAAGGTGTTCATGCCGATCAGGAAGGCAAATAGCCACTTAAGCCGTGCCGCCAAACGTGCAACGTCTCGCAGACCGACTCGGCAGGCCAAGAGTATGACGACTTGGATTCCTGCAAGGCCGAGGATGACAACCCATCGCTCCGGCCCGGTCAGGGTGAGGGCCGGCACGGTGAATGCGACCACCGTCACGACAAGAAGGTACGATACCTTCAACACAGTGGTCCTGGTAGGACTGTCGTGCTGCTGCGCCTCGGTCATGCTGGGCCACTCCTTGGCTGATCCAGCGATGGCAATAAACCGCAATTATGAGCGTCTCACTGACGCTCGCTCGGCCTGAACTTCTAGCGCTGCGGCCCCATTTCCGCGAGTCCGCGAGGCCGGCTGTTCAAAGCTGCGCTTGTCGACATCGGGCCGCAGGCGATCGAGCGCCAAATACACAACTGGTGTAGTGAACAACGTCAATACCTGGCTCACGACCAGCCCCCCAATGATCGAGATGCCGAGCGGCTGCCGAAGTTCCGACCCGACACCGATCCCGACCGCCAGCGGCACCGCACCAAGAATCGCTGTGATCGTTGTCATTAGGATGGGGCGAAATCTCAAAGCGCACGCCTCGAAGATCGCCTCCTCCGGCGAACGGCCGTGCTCGCGCTCCGCGACGAGCGCATAGTCAATCAACATGATTGCGTTCTTCTTGACGATGCCGATGAGAAGGATGATCCCGACCACCCCAATGAGGTCGAGTGGGCGCCCGGCCGCGCAAAGCGCAAGGATGGCGCCGATTCCCGCTGACGGGAGGGTCGACAGGATCGTCACAGGATGAATGGTGCTCTCGTAGAGAACGCCGAGGATGATGTACACGGCGAAGAACGCCACAGCGATCAACATGGGCTGGGTGGCGAGCGATTCGGTAAACGCTCGTGCATTGCCTTGAAAACTCCCCTGAATGGTGCTCGGCGCGCCGAGTTCGCGCATCGCTCTCTCGACGATCTCGGTACCTCGCTGGATCGGGAGGCCCGGCCGCATCGAGAATGTGAGCGTCACGGCCGGAGCCTGCCCTTGATGAGCAACAGCACTCATTTGAATGCCGTGCTCGACTCGGACAACGTTCGCCAGCGGGACTTGCTTCCCACCCGGCCCGGCGACATACACCTTCGCCAACGAGGACGGATCCTCCTGTAGCTCCGGGCTGGCCTCAAGGACGACGTGGTAAGTGTAATGGGGAGCATAGATTGACGACACGAGACGTTGCCCAAAGGCATCATAAAGAGCCTGGTCGATGTCATGCGGCGCCACCTGGAGCCGTGCCGCAGCGTCGCGGTCGATGACGAGCATCGTCTGTAACGCGCCTACCTCGAGATCGGTCGTCACATCGCGGAGATCGGGGGAGTCTTTCAGGCGGTCGACTAGCCGTCCTGCCCATGCCTCCAGCTCGCTCAGATCTGGTCCCGTGATGGTGTACTGATATTGCGCCTTCGAGATCCGGCCGCCGACGCGTACGTCCTGGACCGGCACCATGTAGAGTGCAACTCCCTGCACGTCGCGCGTCGCTCGGCGTAGCCGGGCGATGACCCGCTCGGTGTCGAGGCCGCGCTGCGCAAGCGGCTTTAAGGCGATAAAGATGCGAGCCTGGTTCGCCGTGGCGCCTGATTGACCGGTGTAGCTCCCTACCCTCGCTACGGCCGGATCGCTGAGAATCACCCTCATGAGAGCTTCTACCCGCTCAGTCATGGCTTGGAACGAAACAGTCATCGGCGCCTCGGCGATAGCCACAATGGCGCCCGTGTCCTGCTGGGGAAAAAATCCCTTTGGCACCTGAATCCAGAGAACCGCGGTGGCGAGGACTGTCGCTCCCATCACGGCGAGAGTGGCGCCGCGATGGCGTAGGACGACCGCAAGGGCAGCCAGGTAGCCGACGAGCATCTTCTGGAAAATGAGATCCCGCGCGGGATCTCCAGGCCCCTTGTTGCCACGCCCGAGATACGCGCCCATGACCGGAATCAGCGTCAGGGACACCATGGCGGAGGCAGCGATTGCCAGCGTCAGCGTTACAGCAAACTCGCGGAACAGCCGCCCGATCATGCCTCCCATGAACAAGAGCGGAATCAAGGCGGCGATCAGCGACACGCTGATCGAGACCACGGTGAAACCGATCTGGCGAGTCGCTTGGCGAGTTGCCAGGAGCGGTGACTCGCGGCTCCCCATCCGGCGGCTGATCGCTTCGATGACCACGATGGCATCATCGACAATGAAGCCCGTCGCAACCGTGAGCGCCATCAGGGATAGGTTGTCAATGCTGTAACCGAGCAGGTACATCGCACTGAAGGTGCCGGCAATCGACAGCGGGATGGTGACCGCGGCGGCGAAGGTGGCCCAGAGCCGCCGCAGGAACACGAATACCGTAGTGACGATAAGTCCAGCGCTGATCACGAGACATAGTTCTATCTCGTGTACACTGGCGCGGATCGTCTCGGTTCGATCGCTCATCACCGCGAGATCAATGGCCGGCGGTAGCCAAGCCTGCAGTGTGGGAAGGAGCGCATGGATGCGATCCACCGTCTCGATTACGTTGGCGTTGGCCTCCTTGAAGACGAAGACCAGCACGGCGGGCTGATCGTTGAACCATCCCGAGGTGCGGACGTTCTCGACGCTGTCGATCACCGATGCGACAGCAGCGAGCCGGATCGGCGTGCCGTGGCGGGTGGCGACGATCACTGGTTTATATTCGTCGGCCTTGCGCAGCTGGTCGTTGACCCGGATCACATAAGAGCCGTCCGTCGCATCGATGCGTCCCTTTGGGCCCGTTGCGTTGATAGCGTTCAAGGCGGCCCGTACATCCTCAAGACCGAGTCCCATTGAGGCAAGCGCTGCTGGGTTGACTTGCACGCGCACCGCAGGCTTCTCGGACCCGTTGACGGTAACTTGACCGACGCCTTCGACCTGCGAGAGCTGTTGCGCCAGAATTGTTTCCGCGGCTTCGTAGACTGCGCCGGACGGAAGCGATGTGGATGTCAGCGCCAAGATCAGGACCGGCGCCGCCGACGGATTATTCTTGCGCCAAGTTGGTGGGCGCGACATCCCCGCCGGAAGATCGGGTGCCGCTGCGTTAATTGCCGCTTGGATGTCACGAGCCGCTGCGTTGATTTGGCGGTTAAGATCAAACTGAGCGACGATAGTGGTGATGCCGAGGAGACTCGTGCTGGTGAGTTCGGTGATGCCGGCCACTTGTCCGATCCGCCGCTCCAGCGGCGCCGCGACAGCGGTGGCCATCGTCTGTGGTTCGGCGCCCGGGAGCTCCGCCGTCACCATGATGGTCGGATAGTCTACCCGCGGAAGGGATGCCACAGGCAGGAATCGAAACGCCAGTCCGCCGCTCAGCAGTAACGCGAGCATCAGAAGGCTGACACCGACGGGACGCCGCAGGCACGTCTCAAGGTAGCCCACGATGAACTCCAATCGCGTTGGCTCGCGGCTACCTCATGCCGCAGCCTCCCGAGTCATTCGCATGCGATAGCGAAGCAGCGCTCGGACTCGGTCGAGCGCAACGTAGATCACTGGGGTCGTGTAAAGCGTCAGAAACTGGCTGAGGAGCAGGCCGCCGATTATGGCAATGCCAAGTGGACGGCGCAGCTCCGATCCTGAACCGGTGCCAAGCGCGAGAGGGATAGATCCAAGAAGGGCCGCCATCGTGGTCATCATGATTGGGCGGAAGCGCTTGAGCGACGCTTCAAAGATCGCTTGCTCTGGACGCAAACCTTGGGTCCGCTCGGCGTCCAACGCGAAATCGATCATGATGATCGCATTTTTCTTAACGATCCCGATGAGCAGGATGATAGCGATCACCGCGATCAGCGACAGGTCGTTGCCAGTGATCATAAGGGCAATCAAGGCGCCGATTCCCGCGGAAGGTAGCGTCGACAGGATCGTGAGCGGGTGGATGGTGCTCTCGTAGAGCACGCCAAGCACGATATAGACGGCGACGACGGCGGCGAGGATGAGCCAAACCTCACTTACGAGTGAGGCCTGGAACTCGGCAGCCTCGCCGGCGAACGAGCCTATGACGGAATCGGGCATGCCAATGGTTGCCTCGGCTTCGCGCACGGTCTGCACCGCTCGCCCGAGTGAGACGCCTGGGGCCGGGTCGAAGGAGAGCGTGACGGAGGAAAAGAGGCCTTGATGCGTGATCGCAAGTGGGGCGTTCCCGAGTCTCACAGTGGCGAAGCTTTGGAGCGGAACCTGCGCGCCCTGGCTCGACGGCACGTAAAGGCGCCCCAGGTCCGCTGCATCGAGCTGAAACTCCGGCGCCACTTCCAAAACGACGTGATATTGGTTCTGCTGCGTGTAGATGGTTGAGACTTGGCGCTGCCCGAAGGCATCGTAAAGCGTGTCGTCAATCGTCTGCGGAAGGACCCCAAGGCGGCCGGCCTTGTCACGGTCGATGACCACATCGGCGGCGCGGCCGCCTGTCTGTTGATCGCTCGCGACGTTGTGGAGCAATGGCGTCGCGCGCAATTTTTCGAGCAGGCGCTGCGCCGATTCGGCCAACTCCACGGGGTTCGCATCGACCATGATGTATTGATACTGCGTCCGGCTGGCGCGTGTGCCAATCTGAATCTCGGGTGCGGGCCGGAGGTAGGCTGAGAGGCCGTGCACCTCGGCCATATGCCTGCGCAGCCGCCGCGCGATTTCGGCGGCCGTGCCGGTCCGCTGGTCGCGTCGCTTGAGCACGATGCTCATGTGCCCGGTGTTTGGAGTCGAATTGACGAGTCCGACACCCACGAAGGAATCAACACCGGCGACATCCGGATCGCGGCGAGCGATCTCGGCAGCCCTGGCTTGCAATCGCACCAGCTTGTTAAACGAAATTCCAGGCTCTGCATCCGTTGTCGCAACGATCACGCCGGTGTCCTGGACCGGCAAAAATCCCTTGGGCACCACCAGGTAGAGGCCGACGGTCGCGATCAGCGTCGCCAATGCCACCGCAAGCGTCGCCGCCTGTCGCTGCATCACCCACGCGAGGCTCCGTTCGTAGAGCGCGAGACTCATCGTGAACACCCTCTCGGAGGCACGTAGGAAGGCGTTGCTGCGCTGCTCCCGCTCTCTGCGCAAAAGACGCGCGCACATCATCGGGGTGAGCGTCAGCGATACGACAGCCGATACCACGATGGTGACCGACAATGTTAGCGAGAACTCCCGGAACAGCCGCCCGACGATTCCCTGCATGAACAGCAGCGGAATGAACACTGCAATGATCGAGACCGTAAGGGAGATGATGGTGAACCCGATCTGACGTGCGCCGCTATACGCAGCTTCCAGCGGCGGCTCTCCAGCCTCGATGTGGCGCACGATGTTCTCGATCATCACAATGGCGTCGTCGACGAGGAAACCGGTCGCGACCGTGAGCGCCATGAGGGAGAGGTTGTCGAGGCCGAATCCCGCCAAATACATGACTCCGAACGTCCCGATGATCGCAAGCGGGATGGCAACGCTCGGGATGACGGTTGCCCAGAAGCGGCGAAGAAACAGGAAGATCGCGAGCACGACAAGCCCGACGGTGAACACGAGCGTAAACTCGACATCGGCAATGCTGGCCCGAATGGTCTCGGTTCGATCACTCAGGACCGTCAGCTGGACCTCGGGTGGCAGGCCGGCCCGCAACCGCGGCAAAACCTCGTGAACTCGGTCGACCGTCTGGATGATATTGCTTCCAGGCTGGCGCAGGATGTCGAGGATCACGGCCGGCCGACCGTTGAACCACGCGCCGACTTTTGTGTTCTCGGCTCCGTAAACCGCGGTACCGACATCGCGTACACGGACTGGGGCTCCGTTGCGGTAGGCGAGAATCACGTCTGCATAAGCCTCAGGTGCCAGGACCTGGTCATTAGCCCCGATCATGAATGCCTGGTGGGGTCCGTCGAAGCTGCCCTTAGGCTGGTCGACGTTCGTGCGGCCTAGGACCGTGCGGACTTGTTCCAGGCTTAGCCCATACGCGGCGAGCTGAACCGGGTTGACCTGGATCCGCACTGCAGGCTTTTGGCCTCCCTGGATCATCACTGCGCCGACGCCGGTCATTTCGCTCAGCTTCTGCGCGAGCACCGTGTCGGCAATATCTTGCACCTTTGGGATCGGCTGCGTTTCGGACGTAAGAGCGAGGATAAGGACCGGCTGGTCTGCCGGATTCACTTTTTTGTACACCGGTGGGTAAGGCAGGCCGCTCGGCAGGGAAGCCCCTGCCGCATTGATAGCCGCCTGTACGTCCTGCCCAATCGAGTCAATGTCCCGGTCAAGGACGAATTGCATGGTGATCGCGCTGATGCCAAACGAGCTTGTCGAGGTCATCAGCAAAAGACCTGCGATCTGTCCCAACTGCTGTTCCAGCGGTGTCGTGACCAGCGAGGCCATTGTGTCTGGGCCTGCACCGGGAAGCTGTGTCGAGACTTGGACAGTCGGGAAGTCGATCTCGGGCAACGAGGAGACTGGGAGCAGGCGAAATCCCAGAGCCCCGGCGACAACGATCGCAACACTTATCAATGAGGTGGCGATCGGACGCGTTATGAAGGGCGCGGATACGTTCATGGTGGCCGTCGATGCTGCCGATGCGGTGCTGCCTGTGATGGGTGCATCGGGGGCGTGATCTGCGGGACGGAGTTGCCGCCTCCGGCGTCAGCCGCGGCCTCGGTCGGAACCACGCGCGCCTCCGGCCGGAGTTGCTCCTGGCTGGTGACAACAACTTTCTCGCCGGGTTCAAGGCCGGACTCGACGAGGGCCACATTGCTATCGATCTGGCCGACTCGGATCGGCCGCATTTCGACCCGGTTCCCCGCATCCACCACAAAGGCAAAAGTACCACTCGAATTGCGCTGGACAGTCGCGCTTGGTATGGCGATGCCATCCTTGACAATATCGAGCCTTACGCGAACGTTGACGAACTGCCCCGGCCAAAGCTTGCGGTCGGCATTGGCGAACGTGGCTTTGAGTCTGATCGTGCCGGTCTGAGGATCGATGCGATTGTCGAGTACTGCAAGAACGCCTTCCCCCCACGATGTCTTTCCGTCTGCATCAAGCGCCACTACCGGTACCTTGCCTTTGGCGAGCGCCTGGTTCACCGCTCCGAGGTTCTGCTGCGGCAGGGAAAAGGCGACGGAGATCGGTTCCAATTGCGTGATGACGACTATTCCGCTTGATTCGCGCGCGCGAACGAAATTGCCGGCATCGATAAGCCGTACGCCTGTCCGCCCGGAAATCGGCGCCCGGATCCTGGTGTATTCGACGTCCAACGCGGCTGCATCGATGTTCGCTTGATCCGTCTGCAGGGCCGCTTCGAGCTGGCGGACCAGTGTCCGCTGGGTGTCCACGGTCTGCTGAGTCGCAAACGAACCAAGTTTTACGGCCCGCTCGAGATCGAGCTTTGCGTTGGCGAGCTGCGCTTCGTCCCTCGCCTTTATGCCTTGGACCTGGCTGAGCTTGGCCTCATACTGGCGCGGGTCGATCTGCGCCAGCAGATCGCCAGCTTTCACGTCTTGCCCTTCCGTGAATTCGACCTTCTCGAGGAGACCGTCGACCCTCGCCCTCACAGTAACGGTGTTGAAAGCTTCAACCGTTCCAATGCCGTCGACATAGACCGGCACGTCCTGTCGGACCGCTGGAGCCGTGATGACCGCGACCGGGCCGTTGAGGCGGTGTCTGCCGCGGCCCCCGCCCCCACCACCTCCGCCTCCGCTCCCACCTCCACCACGCTGGGCGCTCGCTACATCCGTATCGTCGTGAGCACGCGTAGCCCCGGCCTGGTCATACGCGTACCAGATGGCCGCGGCGGCCATTATCACAAGAACGCCCCCGGCACGGATCGCGTTCAGCATCGGATCACCGATTTACTTTCAATGATATGCCTGTCTGAAACGATTGGCAAAAATGTCGCGCCATGGGTTTCACCCGCCCGAAAGCGTTTCCTTGGTGGTGGTTGAAAGGGTGCGCTTTTCAGAGAGAGACCTCTTATGCGCTGGATACTCACCATGTTTGCCTTGGGCTCAAGCCCAGTATGTTTATCCCGGCTGGCGATGTCGCGCGCTTGGTTGGCGTTGGGGGAACTCACCTGCGGTCCTGTGTTCCAAGTGCTTTTTCCGTCTGCGCCTCGCGGTGCATAGATGGCGTGATTGCCATGTAGAAAGTGCCGGCTAGCATGACGGACGCGAGAATGCTGGCAACCATCTTCTTTGTGGCTGTCGCATCCGTCCCGCCCAGCAAAAGGATTGACCAGACGAAGAGCGACACCGCATAGGCAACGCCAACAAGGGCGATGTTCTTTGTCAGAAGGGGAACGCTGGAACCCCCGGTTGAGGCAAGTGTCGACACAAGGTAGAGAAACGTGCCGGTCGTTAGCAGTGATAGAATCTGCAGCGCAAAGCGGCGGACAAGGCTCGTCTTCCCTGCCTTCACTAGTTTCAGGCAGAACCAGTAGAACTCCTCGGCCACGGTAACGAAAAGCACGGCTGCCCCAGCTACACGGACCGGCTCTGGAGTCCGCTGGATAAGCGTTTGAACGGTCGCCAGTGGGGCGGACCCTGCGGCCCAGGCCGCGAAGGCAATGAGTGCGACCACAGCCAAACTCGCCCAGATGAGCGCAGAGTTTCGCGCTTGCTTCGCCAATTCTTCGGAGCCTGAGCCCGACTCCTGAATTGCCGACGGGCCACTCTCAACGTCCGAGCCGTCGTATTTGGACGCACCGCCGCTCCCTTCTCTGGCGAGAACCAGCGTGGCTTCGTCAAAAATGTCTAGATCCGCCACCGGACGCCAGCGCTGAGTTTCATCGTCCAGGAATAATGAGCCAGATTTGACCGCACCCGATCGGACGGCCACGATCCAGTCTGACAAATTTGTCATGCTGCGCTCTAGACCGTCCGGGCCGATCACGCGATACGCGGTGCCGGTCAGCGATCCAGCACCAGCGATCACCCCTGAGCTCTTCCTAGCCCTAGCCATCCCGGTCTTACCGAATCGGCGCCGGAGTCTCACGCACATGCAACGTTTAGCTTTCATGAACGTTACATGGATGCTTTCGCAAAAAGAGATCATCGCGGCCGGAGGGTTCCCGTGTGTAACGCCCGTGTCGGAGCGTTCGAGCATCGACATGGGCAACATGTTTCTTGGATGTCCCAAGGCACCAGGATCCGAAGTGGCTTCCTAGTCTGCGCAGTCCTGCTTAGCGTGTCTTGTGCTGCCACTGGACCCGCTCGGGCTGACACTTCAGACCTGCTCGTCTTCGCCGCAGCGAGCCTCAAAACCGCCCTCGATGAGATCAATACGTTATGGCATGAGCGTACGAACAAACATGCCACGATCTCGTACGCGGCGAGTCCCGCGCTCGCCAAGGAGATCGAGCAAGGAGCGCCGGCCGACGTCTTTATCTCCGCCGATGAAGACTGGATGGATTATCTGGCGGAACGCAAACTGATCAGGCCGGAAACGCGTTCGGATCTCATCGGCAACCGCCTCGTTCTTATTTCGCCAATAGGGGCCGCTCATCCGGTCAACATCGTGCCCGGGTTCCCCTTGTTGTCGCTCCTCGGACAGGGGCGCCTCGCGATGGCCAACACGGACTCGGTCCCAGCCGGTAAGTACGGCCGGGCAGCGCTCGAGGCCCTCGGCGCCTGGGAATCGGTCAAGGGCCGCATCGCTCAAGCCGAAAATGTCCGTGCTGCGCTTCTCTTGATCGCGCGGAGCGAAGCTCCGCTTGGCATCGTCTACGAGTCCGATGCGGTGTCGGAGCCAAGCGTCGCGCGCGTGGGGACCTTCCCGGAGAATACGCATCCTCGCATCGTGTATCCGATCGCCATCACATCCGACTCGACGAAACCAGCCGCGCATGCCTTTGTCGATATGCTCAAGACCCCAGAGGCACGCGCTGTTTTTGAGAAGCAAGGGTTCACGACACTGAAGTGAGCCAGCCGTGTTCACGCTAACGCCCGAGGAACAAGCCGCCGTCGAACTGAGTCTGCGGGTTTCGCTGTGGGCGACAGTGACGAGCCTGCCGGCGGGACTCTTTGTGGCGATGCTCCTGTCCCGAGGCAAGTTCTGGGGCAAATCGGTCCTGAACGGAATTGTGTTTCTCCCGCTGGTCCTTCCGCCGGTGGTCACAGGCTATGTCTTGCTTCTCCTGTTCGGCCGGCGCGGACCGCTCGGCGCCTTGCTAGCTAACAATTTCGGAATAGTTTTTGCTTTCCGGTGGACCGGCGCTGCACTCGCTTGCGCAGTGATGGGATTCCCGCTTCTCGTGCGGGCAATGCAGCTGTCCATAGACTCGGTCGATCGTGGGCTCGAGGACGCTGCGGGAACGCTCGGTGCGAACCCGGTCTGGGTCTTCCTGACTGTAACCCTGCCGCTCATCTTGCCGGGCATCATCGCAGGCATGATCCTGTCGTTCGCGCGCGCGATGGGGGAGTTCGGCGCGACCATCACCTTCGTTTCAAATATCCCGGGCGAAACTCAGACGCTTCCTTCGGCCATCTACACATTCACGCAAGTTCCGGGTGGCGATATTGCCGCCTTCCGCCTTACCGTGATTGCGATTGCGGTATCAATGTTCGCTCTCCTCATCTCGGAAGCAATTGGTTACGTCGTTGGGCGTCGCATGGGGGTGGAGAGATGATCCAGGTTGAGGTGCAGCATCGGCTCGGCTCGTTCGATCTCACGGCCAAATTCGCGAGTGATGGCCGGGTCACGGCACTGTTTGGTCGGTCCGGCTCCGGCAAGACGTCGCTGGTAAACATCATCGGTGGCCTTATCCGCCCTAACCACGCCCACATCTCCTTGGAGGGCAAGGTCATCGTCGACACAGATCAAAGACTTTTCGTGCCGAAGCATCGCCGCCGGGTCGGCTATGTTTTCCAGGAAGGGCGGCTGTTCCCACATCTTACCGTCCGCCAGAACCTCCTTTACGGCTGGTGGTTCACGACCGCGACCAAACGCCGAGATCAGCCTGCCCAGATCGTCGAGCTACTCGGAATCGGCCATCTCCTCGATCGTCGTCCTCGCTCGCTTTCCGGCGGCGAGAAGCAACGGGTCGCGATAGGACGAGCCTTGCTGGCCACACCGCGGCTACTGCTGATGGACGAGCCGCTCGCTTCACTCGATGACGCGCGCAAGGCCGAGATCCTCCCTTACCTGGAGCGCCTCTACGACGAGACGAAGGTGCCCATTATCTATGTCAGCCACTCGGTGCCGGAGGTCGCACGTCTGGCGAGTACCATGGTCGTGATGGCAGATGGTCGTGTCGTAGCGACAGGACCGACGGCCGATATCATGGCGCGCCTTGATCTGATCCCGTTCACCAACCTTGTCGAGACAGGGGCAGTTCTCGACGCGAAAATCCTCAAGCACGACGAGCAATTCGGTCTCACCGTATTGAGCCTCTGCGGAGGGCGGCTCTGGGTCCCAAGACTTAGTGGGCGCATTCCCGGCACCAAGGTCCGGGTGCATATCCGAGCGCGCGACGTAATGCTGAGCACGCGGCCTCCCGAGGGACTTAGTGCCTTAAACGTATTGCCCGCAGTCGTCGCGGAGCTTGGTCAGCCGCACGGTCCCATTGTGGATCTGCGTCTTGATTGCAGCGGGCAGACGATCCTGGCGCGACTGACGCAGCGGTCGGTGGAATCGCTTGGGCTTTCGGAAGGCGCGCCGGTTTACGCAGTGATCAAGACCGTAGGCTTTGACCGGGAGACGCTTGGAGCCACATCCCGCCAAGCCAATGGTGCCGATACGGCGGCCATTCCAATTGAGGGCTCGGTCACGACAAGCTCGGGGCATGGCTGGACGAGTTGTCCAGAATTGGCTTGAGCCTCTGCTAGCTGGGAGTTGAGCCTGGTATCCGAACGCGCCACCAGACGCCAAACGGAAGAAGGAAAAGCCCCATGCCGATCCGCAACTTTCACAGCGCACTGGCAGCGGTATTCATACTCGCCATAGCGGCTCTAGGAGCGATACCAGCCGTCGCACAGATCCGCGCCACACTCAAAGGCCACACCCTCGCTCTGGCGTCCATCGATTATTCGCCTGATGGCCGGTATGTCGCCACGGGCAGCTACGACAAGACAGCGAAGATCTGGGATGCAGCAACCGGCGCCGAGATAATCACCCTGCGCGGTCACGACGCAACTGTCGAAGCCGTCCGTTTCTCACCCGACGGCAAAATCCTGGCGACCGGCAGTTATGACAGCACAGTGAAGCTTTGGGACTGGGCTACCGGACGCGAGCTCGCCACGTTCAGGGGCCACACCAACATGATCCGGTCCCTGGCTTTCTCACCCGACGGGAAAACCGTGGCCTCTGGAAGTCATGACAACACCATCAAATTGTGGGACGTGGCCAGTGGAGAGGCGCGCGCCACGCTTCGGCACAATGGCGCAGTCCGCTCACTGGCATTCAGCCATGACAGCAAGATTCTGGCCTCGGGTAGCAACGACGACACCGCCAAATTGTGGGATGTTGCCACGGGACACGAGCTCGCGACTCTCAAAGGTCATGGGCATGGCGTTCGCGGGATTGCATTTTCGCCTGATGACAAGACCCTCGTCACCGGCAGCATGGATACGACTGTGCGGCTTTGGGACGTGGCTCGGCGCAAAGAGAAGGCGACACTTGAGGGCACGACAAGCGAGGTTCTTTGCGTCGCGTTCTCGCCCGACGGCAAGCTGGTGGCCGCCGGAAGCGTCGACAATTCGCTGCGGATCTGGAACGTCACGACGGGCGAGGACGTCGTTGTGCGATGGAGCGGTGTCGGCGACCGTGTGCGCGGCGCGGCCTTCTCGCCTGATGGAAAAACCCTCGCGACGGCAACGATGGACCATCTCGCCAAGCTGTGGGATGTCGATCAATTGTTGAAGTCCGGCGTCGAGGCCGCCCCCCCTGAGACCGGGCCCAGGGGAGAGGAACGGGCGACACTGCAAGGACACACATCTTTCGTTACCGCCGTGGCTTTCACGCCCGACGACCGAATTCTCGCTTCAGCAAGCCATGACAAGACGGTCAAGCTATGGGATGTCGCGACGGGCGCGGAGCTCCGGACCCTCGCCGGCCACGGCGGGGCCGTCGTCACGCTCGCCATCTCACCCGACGGAAAAACCCTGCTGACCGGCTCCTATGACCGAACCGCCAAGCTATGGGTGCTGCCGTCCGGAACGGAGATCGCCACCCTCACGGGGCACACAAACATTATCCGCGCTGTGGCTTACGCGCCCGACGGCAAGACAGCGGTCTCTGGAGGCTACGACGAAACCATCAAGCTCTGGGATATCGTGAGTCACCAGGAGCTCGCCACTCTCACCGGCCATACCGGTGGAGTGAAGGCATTGGCGTATTCGCCCGACAGCCGAATGATCGCGTCGGGCAGCATCGATGGCCGTATAAAGTTGTGGGACGTGGCCTCGACCAAGCTGATTGCCACCATCGACGTGCATACCGGGCCCGTCCACTCCGTGGCATTTTCACCGGATGGCAAGCTGCTGGCGTCGGCCGGCGCCAGTAATGACGTGCAGCTTTTCGATGTGGAGACCCGCAAGGAGTTGGCGCCGTTCAAAGGCCACACGCGATGGGTCCGGTTCTGCGCGTTCTCGCCCGCCGGGAAGATGCTCGCATCGGCGGGCCTCGACAACACTGTACGCCTCTGGGACGTCGCCACCCGCAAGCAGGTGGCAGCGCTGAAGGGACATCTCAGGCGTATCCACTTTGTCACGTTCTCGCACAACGGAAAGATGGTGGCGACCGCCGGCATGGACGGCGCCGTGAAGCTCTGGGACACCCCGAGCCAGCCGCCCCCGCTATCCGACGTTGCGATACCGGCGCGGTGAATCAGCAAAACTGCGAACAAACGGTAGGAGGCGCGAGATGGACAACTACACCTTGGATCGACTGACCGCTGCGCTGGTGATCGGCAGCGAAACCGACGAAGAGGAGATGGGTCGGCTCGATCGGCAGCCCGTAATCCAGATTCTGCCAGACGCGAACGTCATCAAGATCGGCGGGCAAAGCTTCATCGATCGCGGTCGGGAGGCCGTGCTTCCGCTCATAGACGAGATCGTTGAAAATCTTACCAAACACAAGATGATCATCGGCACGGGCGCTGGCACCCGGGCCCGCCATGCTTACAGCGTGGGGTTAGATCTCGGCATGCCGACCGGAGTGCTGAGCGTGCTCGGCTTCTTCGTGAGCATCCAGAACGCAAAGATGATCCATTATCTGCTGGCCAAGCATGGAATCCCATCCATCGAGCCGGCGCAGTTCGCCCAAATGCCACTGTATCTCGCAGAGCGCCAAGCCTGCGTTTGCGTCGGCATGCCCCCGTACGCTTATTGGCAGCCAAATCCGGAGATCGGCCGCATTCCCCCGCACCGGACTGACGCCGGATGTTACCTCATTAGCGAGACCTTGGGTGCCCGCTCAATGATCTACGTCAAGGACGAAGAGGGCCTTTACACAGCAGATCCCAAAAAAGACCCGAACGCCAAGTTCATTCCCAAGATTACGGTCGATGAACTCATTGAGCTCGATCTGGTGGATGTGGTGCTTGAGCGGACCGTATTTCAACTCATGAAGAATGCCAAAAGCCGCCGCTCGGTTCAGGTCATCAACGGCTTGAAACGGGGCAATCTGACACGCGCGCTCAACGGCGAGGCTGTCGGAACTGTGATCACAGCCTGAAGAAGGTGCCACCATGACAGAGCACGTCTATGAAAGGCGAGAAATCCCGATTGACAAGCGCCGTCATGTCGAATCGATGCTGATGCGCGAGAGTCTGCTCGACAAAAAGGTCATGTTGTCGACTGAAACGCCCGTTGTGCCGATGCTGCCATTCTGCCACGTCATCAAGATCGGCGGGCGCTCGGTCATGGACCATGGCAAGAAGGCCGTTTACCCGCTGGTCAAAGTCCTTGCCGGCATCCTCCAAAATTTCAAACTCGTGATTGGCACTGGTGGCGGCGTGCGCGGCCGGCATGTGACATCGATCGGCATGGATCTTGGCCTGCCGACCGGGGTGCTGGCCCAGCTTCGGATCATCGATGCGCTCGGCAATGCACACCTCCTCGGCACACTGCTGGCGCCATACGGCGTGGTCGCCATTCCGCCGGAAATTCTCGGACACATGCTGCCCTTCTTCATCAGATCCGCCCCGGGCGTAATCTGCAACGGCGATCCCCCGTTCTCAATCTGGGAGCATACACCCCGGTTCGGACGCATCCCACCGCATCGGACCGATGCTGGCACTTTCCTGCTCGCGGAATGCTATGGCTGCGCCACACACACGCTGATCAAGGACGTGAATGGGCTTTACGAGGCCGATCCCAAGCTCAATCCAGATGCTAGGATTATCAGCGAAATCACTGTCTCGGAGCTCAGAAGGCGCAACTTGGCTACGCTTCCTTTTGATCGCGTCATGATCGATCTTCTCGCCAATGCTCGCCAGGTCAAGCAATTTCAGATCATCAACGGACTGCGGCCGGAACTTCTAGAACGAGCACTGCGCGGAGAGCATGCAGGCACAATCGTCCGCAAGGATTGATTGGGCACCGACCCGCCATTGGAATCGTGTTGCTGGTCTTGGCCTACACGGTCATGATGCTGGCGGCTGGCCCACCTGCCGGCCAACTACACGAGTCGATAAAGGCGCGATACGGCAAAAAAGAAAGGTGGCATCAAGTTTAAAATCTTCCCGCTCACGCCCGATCTGTGGCCTGCACTCGAGGATCTGTTTGGCAAGTCCGGTGCCAGCAATGGCTGCTGGTGCATGTATTGGAGACTCGGAGGCGCCTATCGGGAGGCGCCTCGCGGGGCAAACAGAAAGGCGTTACGGAAGATCGTCAAGCGTGGTTCCCCGCTGGGCTTGCTCGCGTTCGACGGGGATTTGCCAGTGGGCTGGTGCCAGCTCACGCCCCGTGACGCGATATCGTGGCTTGATCACATGTGGTGGTTCGAGCGTGTGGACGCCGTGCCCGTCTGGTCGATCTCCTGTTTCTTCGTCCGAAGGGGTTATCGCCGGCAAGGGGTCATGACTCAACTTATCTTCGCGGCTTTAAAGACCGCAAAGCGCGCGAGGGCGCCGGCGCTCGAGGGTTATCCTATCGACGTAAGCGCACCGAAGAGCACATCGAATATCTTTACCGGTACCGCCGCTGCTTTTGCGCGCGCGGGATTCAAGGTGGTCGCTCGCCGCGCATCGGCTCGCCCCATCATGCGCCATGATCTGAAGGCAATCGCGCGATGAAGCATACGGATCGGTGAAGGGTCTTTTTACTACTCCCCCCGGAAGTCGTGTTGCCTCACCTCCTGTATGTCCTCCCCCAGAATGTCGCATCGGATGCGGAGCACAGTGGCCCGGCGTAGCCTTCACCGTGCAATTTTCGTCGGCTTGTGTTATACTGGGCACTCTAGCACTCGTCTGATCTTATCCGCCGCCCGAGGGCAACGTCTGGCGGGCGTAGCTCACACCCCAGGTTTCATGCACGGGTGGAGGACGCCGTGACCGTGAAAACGAGCTCGCTCATAGTCGGCTTGGCAACCTACCTTCCCGGAGTGCCGCACCTTTCCGCGCGGAAGACGGGAGGAACAGTGTCCGCCCGGTACTGTTACACTGTTTGGCTTCGCCACCTATGCATGCTGCATCAACATTCTCTTCCGACGACCTTTGAGACAGTCGTTGAACTCGGTCCTGGGGATTCGCTCGGGACGGGTTTGGCCGCAATGCTCTCTGGAGCAGACCGATACGTGGCGCTCGATGTGGCACAGTACGCAGATCCGGCCCGTGACCTCCAAATGCTCGAGGATCTTATCGCCCTCTTTCGAAATCGCACACCGATCCCTGATGAACTGGAGTTCCCCCTCGTTCATCCGCCGCTGCCGTCTTACGCTTTTCCGGATTTTCTTACGGCGGCGCACCTCGATGCCGCGCTCACCTCGGCCCGCCTCGACCGGATGCACGCCGCCTTGACCAATCCGGGGACGAGTCCGAGTGACGCGCGGTTGATCTGTTATGCCGCTCCGTGGACCGTGGGAACGATCGGGAACGCGGTAGTAGATCTCGTATTCTCTCAAGGAGTGCTCCAGTTCGTTCGTGATCTACCTGGCACTTACATGGGAATGGCGCGCTGGTTGAAACCGGGCGGGGTCATGTCACATGAGATCCCTTTCCAGTCGTTGGGGATAACGAAGGAGTGGAACGGCCACTGGGCATGCTCTGACGCGCTCTGGACGCTGGCGACGGGAAGGCGGCGGCACGCAAACAATCGCGAGCCACATTCGACGCACATCGCGCTTATGCAAAGGGCGGGGTGCCAAATCGTCAGTGACGAGCGCGCTCTGCGGCGATCGCGTATCAGTCGCGCGCAGCTCGCGCCCCGCTTTCATCATCTAACCGACGAAGATCTCATAACGAGCAGCGCCCTTATGCAAGCAGTAAAGCGGGCATCATCCATCGTTACTCAACGCGCCAACGAGCAATCCGCGACGGGTCCGCATCGACTCAAATAGAGTTGTGCGGCCGGGACTGAGCGCGCGACCATGTCCGCGATCGCCCAGAGAGTTGCCACGCGTGCGCCAGCGATCGACTTTTGCAAAAGGTGCTTACCAGCTTTGATGTCTGCCATTGGCACTTCTGCGACGTCTTGCCATGCGCGTTTTAACGCCGCTTTGGGAGCATGAGCGGACACAACATGGACATGGCGGAAACGACGCCATTGATCGCAGCGAACGTTTAGGAGCGTGTGCAAGCAGGCCATTCAGGATGGAAAGCTGAAGTCAGCGCCTCTCGCATGGTAACCGGACCACTCCGCGAAATCGGAGGCAGCGCCCGCGAGGCGTAGTGCAAGATCGTAGGCGGTCGCAGATGAGCCGATTGGAGCGCGCGGCGGGCCCACGGCATCATAGTGCCGCGGCGAACGAGTAGCGCCCATCTTCATCGACCGTGGCGCGCCTCTCGCAGTATGGAACAGCGGCTAAGCGTTTCCCAACGTCGAGTCGTCGTGGGTATAGATGACCTGTTCACCGCCCCATTTGGCATTCTCATGCGCGAAGGCAAGCGCCTCCATAAAACCGCAAGGCTCCAAGCCCTGCTTTATGATCACGGGCTCGTCGCGCACGTAACCGGCGTGTGTCCAGTTCGTGCCATCCCATCGAAAGACCTTTCCCAGTTTTCTGCGAGGAAAAAGTTTCGCCGATTGGATGTCCACGTGGTGCCAGAGCTGGCCGGAACTCGGGGCGGCGGGCGGGGCGGAGCCAGGAAACATCGGCGGGATCTTGCTAGTATATCCTGCGGGCGGTGAGATCGTGCTGATATATCTTGCGGGCCGTGAGCCAAGCTCTGAGCGGGCGGGAGGAGGAATTGGACTGAAGAGCCTCCAGCGTCGAAAAACCAGACTCCGTGCCTCGCCGCCCACGCCGCGCGTCACCACGACCAGGCAACGGGGATCCTCGATCAACGACGCAAGGTGGCGAACGGCGGCATCGGAATAGAGCTCGGTTTCGTTCCACGCCGCGAGCCATGTCTGAACGACATTGAAATCAAGCGGCTTCTCTCGCGCCATCGATATGTTCCCTCGTTGGCTTGCAGTCAAACGCGTTGGTCGGTTGATGCATTACCGTATCCGCTTCTCAGACCAAATATCGCCAGCTTGGGACCTGCACGTCGCGAATTTTGATGGGAACCTTGACGCTTTCTGGCACCAAGCGGCCGACCGGCATGTCGGCTCCATGTCCGCTCATGAGGGGTGAAGCGGACTCGATCAAGCTGCCGATAATCAATGCTGGATGATATCTGGCGGAAATGGTCGAAGGGGACGCCCGGCGCAAACGTTGTCGCGAGCCTGGACCTGTGTATCCTCACAACTTGCGCCACGCACCTCGGATCGACGGAGGACCGTGGTTTTCGAGATTTCTGGCTTGGCGCGGCTGTCAGTGCTGTGCGAGAAGGCTGTAGGCGAACGGTTTTAAATAACTCAGCCGGTGCGGCCGCGACAGCCGGAAGACCCGGACGGTAGCACGATGTCGGCACCTCACAAGACTGCTCGCACCTCCCTTTGGCGAGAATTTACGAATTCGCCATGGACACGTTCCGATTAGGCGTTCAGCATATGGATTCTGCCACGGCGACCGCAGTGATATCGGGTGGTCGCCGCCTCTTGATGATAATAGCGCAGCAGGCCTGTCGCTTCTGAAAACTAGATTCGTGCATATCGATGGTGAAGGCCGCTGAGGATCGGATGCGCAACAATGTCTCCGAACCGCTCGATTAGGCGTGTGTCGGGGGCGTCCTTGCCGAGCGA
>Ga0126383_10000507_pt1 | contig 21713 bp, 15 predicted proteins | sample PanSoiMetPlot_35_FD_96882 | JGI IMG/M metagenome (GOLD analysis project Ga0126383, IMG submission 96882) | Tropical forest soil microbial communities from Panama - MetaG Plot_35 | ecosystem: Environmental > Terrestrial > Soil > Tropical forest > Bulk soil | place: Panama | collected 2016-02-17
CCCACAGCGCCAGCAGCAGCCAAAGGCCGAACAGTAAGCCCAAGACGATCGGCAGCATCCGTTGAGTTGGCATGCGATGCATTGCGTTGATGCGTGAGCAACGTCTTCTCCACCTAAGCCTTGTGGGAACATGCCTAAGTCAATGTCATGAGGCTACAGTGCATTTTTTGGACAACCGAATCCGATCACCGGCACCGCCGCCTGCTGCGCGCGCGCCGCAAGCGGCCACCGATGAGCGTGATGAACGCGCGCCGCTTCACTCGATCACCTCGTCGGCGCGGGCGAGTAAGATCGGCGGGACATCAAAACCCAGCGCCCTTGCAGCCTTGAGGTTGACCACAAACTCGAACTTGGTCCCCTGCTGCACTGGCAGGTCGGCTGGTTTTCCCCCTTGAGGATTTTGTCGACGAAGGTGGCCGAGCGATACCACATGTCTTTGAGACTAGTCGCATAGGAGAACAGGCAACCCGCCTCGGTCATCTCCCGGACTCCGCAGATCAGCGGCAGACGGTGGCGCGCCGCTGCTTGCGCCATTGCTGCTCGAGAGGCGATGAAAGTAGGATCGTCCAGTACGAAGATGGCGTCGGCCGGCCACGCTCGCATCGACGCGAAACTCGGCTCAAAGTCTTCTGACCCTTGTGCTTCGAAAGTCCGATAGGTGAAGCCGAGCAACCCGGCGGTCGGTTCGATCTCTTTGATGAACATCGGATGCGCCGGATTGCCCGACTTCTTGAGAATTGCAATTCGGGCCGCTTGCGGCATGACCTCCTTGAGCAGTTCTAGCCGCTTCACGGTCAGTTCCGTGGACAGGACGGAGAACCCTGTCGTGTTGCCGCCAGGGCGCGCCAGACCTGCGAGACGCGCTATCATCCGAAGGCATGAGATGCGCTATCATCCGAAGGCATGGCCTATGGCTGTAGCTGCTTAAGGACCAAGAGCCGGTGGCTTTCAAAGGCGCTCAATACACCAGTAAGGGCGGATAGAAAGCCTTCCGCGTCCCTCACACTGTGGCCCCTAGCAGCTAGGCGCTCGATGAGTTGCCGTTGCCTAACGATACGTTCTTTTGCGCCCGCGATGTGCTGATCAGCTTGGGTTAGATGGGCGAACCCGTCGGCCATGATGGCGCTCCCTTTCCCAGGCGGGAGCGCGACCGGTCTCTCAGCCACCGATGCCTGGCGCAGGGCCGCCGTCGGTGATGCTGGTCAACGTAACACAGCGAATGATGTTCCGGGGAAATTAGGACAGCTTATATCACGTAACTTGAGATGCGCGGCTACAGTCCCTAACTATGGGCATTATGTTGCGTATGCGTACCCTCCCGGCTTGTGCGGCGGTGACACGCGAAGCGGAGGAGGATTGGGCGAGATGATCCGTCGCAAGAGCGAGAACGTCCGCCTTAGGAACGAACGGGACTTCCCGTATCTGGTCGAACTCGCACTTCCGCCGGGGGGCTTTCGCAGTGTCGTACTAGAGATTGATGCGTTCCACCGTGAACGACGCATCCCAGTTCGCCGCGGCCGAAGTCGACACGAGATCGAGCAGTCCTATATTCGATTCTGCTTCCCAGACGCCGCCACTGCGGATGCATTCCGCAATCGCTTCGGGGGCGAGTGCTTGACCCACGCACCGGCCGTGTAGCGCGAAGCCGAGGAAGAATGGGGCAGAAAGAAATGGCGATGACGGGCAGGAACCGGATCATGATCTACGGTCCGAAGAATGATGGCACGTACGTCGTCGAGTTCAGAACGGCTGCGGGCGAGGCGCTGGCAATCTCGATCCCTAGAAGCGAGACGGCGGTGATCCAACGTTCCGTGAGGAACCTTTCGCGCGCCTCACTGTTCCGCAAGCGGAGCCTTCATAACCAATATCCTTCATAACAATATCCTTCATAACAATATCCTTCGTGCGTCACCGACGAGGGAGGCCAACCTCATGAGATGGAGAGAAATCCTGCGAAGCTCGTCCTGCGCCCCAATCTCATTGAGACGATTGATGATCGCAGTCAGTGAGCGAATATGCCGCTGCGCGACGGTCATGAGTTCCTGCGCGGTCATCGGCGACACCCGAGCGCGAGAATGTCTCTTAGCCCCGACACCAAGAGGGGCTTTTCTTTGGGACCGACGGGCGTGGCTCATTCCTTTAGAAACGCTTGTCACCGGATGACCGGCCCCAGGGGCACGATTCTCCCCTGATGTTTTTCGTCCCTGCGGAGGACCAGAGAACATCAGACCGGGACCGCCTTTGCATACATATGTATACATATGTCACGTTCGCGACGGGTCCACCGGGTGCGACGCCAGGGCGCGGAACCAAATGCAACGTTCCGGGTTGGGGCCGATGGTGAGACCGGAGACTGGTCTCGCTCTGTCCAACTCAAGCCCCGTTCTCGTACGAAGCCGGGGCTTTTCTTCGAGGCGATGCGGATTGGTGTAGAAAAGGCGGACATGAGCACAATGCGAACTCGCTTCACCTTCCGCGTCGCCATGTTGCCGCCGAGGCCACCTAAGCCGCCGCCCCCAAGGCCACCGAGGCCGCCACCGCCGCCCCCCGCTGCATAGCGGGGCCACGCCGACACACGGCTACGAGGCAACGAGGACGCGATGACGGCGTTCGCGAAGAGTTGGCGGCGGGAGTGAAAGTCTAGATGACGGAGAAGACCAAATCGGAAACTGCGTTCGAGCGCTTCTTATCAACCAATGGAATCGCGTTCCGACGAGTGCCGCCTGGTAAGCAGAAAACACCAGATTACGAGGTGATGATCGGCAACAATGAGTTGATTTTTGAGATCAAAGAATTGGCTGATGATCTTGGCTTCCAACAAGAGCCGGTCCACTCCGGGACGGTAGGTGAGCAAGTCCGAAAGAGAATCAAGCATGCAAGCAAGCAGATTCAATTGGCCTCGGACAGTGGGAAGCCTACTATCCTTCTGATCTTCAATAATCGCGACCCCTTACAGTTGTTCGGGACAGAGAACTTCGACTTCGAGCACGCTATGTATGGGGAGCTTACGTCACGATCGACAAGATCAGCGGCAAGATCGTGGACCGTTTTCACGGCCGGAACAAATCTTTTCAACCAAACAAGAACACATCCTTTAGTGCAATAGGGAGGCTTAAGGAGGAGCGGGCCTCGATCCGCGTGACCCTTTTCGAGAACATCCACGCAAAGGTGCCGATCGACTACAACACGCTGCCGGCCTGTTTTGAGGTAATTCGGATACGCCACGAGAGGGTTGCGATGGGTGCCCATCGATGGCTGTAGGGCGCCATAGCCGAAACAACCCGCGGATCAACTGGGGCTGATGCCTGATAATCCAGATAAATCAGGGGCTTCGTTCGCAAAACGTCTGTATGCATGCAATTAACCTTCAGGGACGGCCGTACGCGAATCGGTTGCGACCTGGAGGATAGCCTCCAGTTTACGGAAAGGGGCGGCTCGCCGATGAACAAATGCTTCCGCGAGGCGGCGCAGCTCACAAAAAAGAAACTACAAGTGTGCTTCGTGGTGAGACGACCGAGCCGCAAAAAGGATAGCCGCCCATAAAAGATGAGCGGCTGAGTTTTGCTCCGCACTGATCGGGCTCTACGGCATGCCGCCGTAAGTTGGGCCTACCAAGGGTCCCCGCAACGGGCGACCAGCCCGCTAGATGCTTGTTCCGCTGGGTCATGATGGGAGGCGGATAAGGTCGATGTCTCGCGCCTTCGCGCGGCATCCCTCTTGGCCTTTCGGGATCTTCGTCATCTGACTAGACTAGTACGGACGATAATATCCCCCATAGGTGTAGGGAATATAAAATCCTCCATAGTAATATGGTCGGTAATATCGGTAATACCTCCTAAAGTAAATTGGATATCCATAGGAATATGGTCGGTAATATCCTCCATAGGAATATGGATATCCATAGTAAGCACGTCTATAGGCTCGACGATAAACCCGGCGAACGTGCCGACGGTAGGGTCCATAATAGTACTGTGCATAGTTTGGTTGAGCTTGTGTCGTCTCCGTCAAGTCACTCAACCGTGCTGCGGTCTGGGATGGTGTCGCTGTCGCAGCGCAGGCAGCGATAGCGAGAACTAACATGGACCTTTTCATTGCATCACCTCTCGAGTTTGCCCGGTCGAGATCGGCCAAGGGCTTTTGCCGTACGGCACTATTGAACAAGCTTGGCGCGAAGACGCGCGAATTCCGTTTCCGTGATTGATCCCGCCTTCTTCAGACGGTCGAGCTTCTCTATCTCATCAGCGGCGCTGAAACCAACGACACGTCGAAGCTCATCACGCGCTTGCTGAGCTTGTTGAGTATTTCGCTCGGCCATCCCGCGACTTTGCGTGATCAGGTACGCCAACGCTATGACCCAGATTGCTTTCGCCCAGCCTGAGATATCATGACGCCGGAACGGTCCATGAATACTGTGATGAGCAGCCAGAACCACGCGATGAAGACGAACACTGTGAAGACATCGACCAAGAAGCTGCGGAAAAAGAACCTTCGTCGACGAACAGCACTAGAGCGTCGAGAAGAAGCTGCGAGAGGCCAGATTTTTCTTGAACAAGATGATTGAACACGAACGCATGGCCTTCGACGACAGACGCAAGATAGTAGCCCAGGACCGCAAGTCCTCCGGTGGGGACGACCAAAATCCAGCGGTGCCAGACCGCCTTGTTCCATTGCGGCGGGGTAACTCAAGTGACGACCGCGGCCACGACAATCGCCGTAATCACCGACAGCCAGCGGGCTTTCAGGAGTTCCAGCTCCAGCGTTGCCTTGTCGTAAATGAAAAGCGCGATCGTGTAGAGGATCAGGTATGCATTTGGCGGTTCAAAATTAAAGGCGTACAACTATAGGCGTGGCTAAGGGAAAGGCTAAGGGATTACACCTTTAGGCTAGACGTGAATACATAAATCATTGAAATAATCTAAAGGCGTACAACTATAGGCGTAGGCTACACCTTTAGGCGTGAAACAGGAATACAACATGAATACATAAATCTAGAGATAGATTCAGTAAATCGATCGGAACTTTATTGTCGAAAAGGCTGTAAGTGATATTCTCAACCTAGAACTCAGGTGTGGGAACAACGCAGTTTTGCGTCAAATTTGAGTTCTGCGCGGTGAACTCATCAGAGATCAGTGCGCCCGCGTTACCGATTTGGACTGCGGCCGCGCCGGCCGGGTCCGTATGACGCCGGCGGTAAGCGGCAGAAAGATTTGCGAGGAGGATCCGAAGCACGAGGAGAGTTCTGAGAAGCGACGGGGGGTCTGATATGTTGGCGTGGCTCATTTCCTCAAGCTTGCGTTTTCGCAACCTCGTAGTCGTTGTCGCCGCGGGCCTGTTGATCCTCGGGGCAGTGGGCCTCAGGAACAAGCCGCTCGACATCATCCCCGAATTCTCGCCGCTGTCGCTCACCGTCAAGACGGAATCGCTTGGCCTCTCCAGCGCCGAAGTCGAATCGCTGATTACCGTGCCGCTGGAAGCGGACCTGCTCAATGGCGTCCCGTGGCTTCAGGTCATTCAGTCGGAGTCGATGGCGGGCCTTTCTACGATCGAAATGGTCTTCGCGCCCGGCACCGATCTGATGAAAGCCCGCCAGATGGTGCAGGAACGGCTGACGCAGGCGCACGCCCTGCCGAACGTCTCCAGTCCTCCGGTTATGCTTCAGCCTGTTTCTTCGGCCAGCAGGGTAATGAATATCGGGCTGAGCTCGAAGTCTGTTTCGCTGATCGACATGTCCGTCCAGGCGCGCTGGAACATCGCGCCGCGCCTCGCCGGGGTGCCGGGCGTCGCCAATGTCTCCATATGGGGTCAGCGCGAACGGCAGGTGCAGGTCCATGTCGATGGCCGGAACCTGCGAAAGAAGGGCATCAAGCTCGGGCAGGTGATCAAGACGACCGGTGAGGCGGTGTGGTCCTCGCCGCTCACGTACCTGAACTCGTCCACGCCCGGCAGCGGCGGCTTCATCGAGACGCCGAATCAGCGGCTCAATGTCCGTCACCAGCTACCGATCACCACCGCGCGGACCTTCTCCAAGGTGGCGCTGAGCGGCACGACGTCGCGCGTGGGTGACGTCGCGCATGTGCTGGAGGGCCATCAGCCGCTGATCGGAGACGCCATCATCGGCGATGGGCCCGGACTGATGATCGCCATCGAGAAGTTTCCGGGTTTCAACACGTTGGAGGTGACCCGCGGCGTCGAGCGCGCGCTCGCTGAGCTGAAACCCGGGCTGCCCGGGATCGAGATCGACACGACCATCTACTATCCAGCGGGCTTCATCGAGCGTGCGACCGGCAATCTGGGAAAGGCCATAATCATCTCGATCGTCCTGGTTGCGGCAGCGCTTGGCCTTCTGATGGGCAACTGGAGGGCCGCGGTCATTGCCTTCGCTGCGATCTCGCTGTCGTTCGTCACGGCTGGACTGCTGTTACATGCCGCCGGGATTTCGCTCACCATCATGGCCATCGCCGGCTTGCTGATGGCCGCCGGCGTGATCGTGCATGACGGCATTCTCGACGTCGACAACGCGCTCCGACGTTTGCGCGCGTCACCCGAGGGACGCTCCGGCTTCCTGGTCATTGCCCGCGCGATGTTCGAAACACGCCGGCCGATGGTGTACGCGTCGCTGATCATCGTCGTTGCAGTGCTGCCGGCCCTGTTCATACAGAGCCGGTCCGGCGCGTTCTTCGCGCCGATGGCCTGGGCTTACATTGTCGCCGTTTTCGCCTCGATGGTCGTAGCACTGATCGCGACCCCCGCGCTCGCCGCAGCGCTTCTCGCCAACGCGCCGCTGGCCCCGGACGGTGGTTCGCGACTGAGCAGATTGGCCGAGCTTTTCGATCGCATTGCCGGCCCCGTCGCCCGCGCGCCGATCGCTTGCATCGTGGCCGGCGTAGTGGCGGCGATCGCCTGCGTCGCGGCCTGGAGCAAGCTCGAATCGGAGATGATGCCCAGCTTCAATGAGACCGATCTGGTCATCGAATGGGAGGGACCGCCAGGGACCTCGCTGCAGGCGATGACCCAAGCCACGGAGCACCTCATTCGCGACCTGCGGCAGATCCCCGGTGTGCGCAACGCTTCCGCCAACCTCGGACGGGCCCTGCTTTGCAATTGCGAGCGCGCGACCGACGTGAACGCCGGGAAGGTGTGGGTCAACATCGATCCGCAGGCCGACTACGAAGCAACGGTTGACGCCGTGCAAGACACCGTCGCTGCCTATCCCGGCATGCGAGGCCGCGTTGGCACATACCTGTCAGCCAAGCTGCGTGAGGCGCTCACCGGCGGCCCCGCATCCATCACCGTGCGCGTATACGGCAACAGACTCGACATCATTCGCGCCAAGGCCGAGGAGATCCACGCGCTGATGGCGAAGATCCCCGGCATTGAAAATCCTCAGGTGGAATTGCAGATCGAAGAGCCGGCAATCGAGGTCAAGGTCGACGTCGATCGCGCGGCCCAGCACGGCTTGAAACCGGGCGACGTGCGCCGGGCCACCTCGGCGATCGTCGGCGGCATTACCGTCGGCGCTCTGTTCGAGGACCAGAAAGTCTTCGACGTCGTGGTCTGGGGTCGCCCGGAAATGCGCGACAACATCGACGACGTGCGGAACCTGATGATCCACAGCGAGAGCGGATCGCAGGTTCCTCTGGCCCAGGTCGCAGACGTCCGCATCGCACCGGCCACCAGCATCATCCGGCGCCAGGGCTCCTCCCGCCGCATCGACGTTACGGCGAAAGTGGACGAGCGGGCGCTTGGGGATGTGGCGCAGGACGTCACCAAGGCCATCAAGCAGGTCACGTTCCCATTCGAGCACCACGCCGAGGTGCTTGGCGAATATATCGAGCAGCGTGCTGCCCTGCACTCGATCTACAGCTACATGGCGGCCGCGGCGGTGTTGATGTTCCTGCTGACGCAGGCGGTGCTCCGCAGTTGGACGCTCACCGTCCTGTCCCTGCTGGGCGTGCCGATTGCGCTACTGGGCGGCTTGGCGGCGAACGCGATCTCGATCGCGGTCGCTGACAGTGTCTTCTCGCTCGGTTCTCTCCTGGGCCTAGGGGCAGTGCTCGCATTGGCGGCGCGGCAAGGCATAGGTCTCGTTGCCCATTTCCAACATCTGCAATTGAACGAGGGCGAGCCGTTCGGGGAGAAGCTGGTGCGCCGCGGCGTGCAGGAGAAGTTCCCGAGCATCATAGCCTCGTCCGTCACGACGCTCTCGCTCGTGCTTCCGTTCGCGATCTTGGGCGATGTCGCCGGGCTCGAAATCGCCTACCCGCTCGCGGTCGTAGTCGTTGGCGGCATCGTCACCTCGACGCTGGGAACACTGCTCGTGATTCCGGCGCTTTACGCGCGGTTTGGCGCCGGCTGGACGGCCGACCGGATCGATCTGGAAATGGGAGGCGCATCATGACCGCCGCGCGTCTCGTTGCGAACAGCGTAAAAAGGGAGGAACGACCCATGGCGCGCTTCAACGTTCTGGCGATCTGGGTGTCTGCGGCGTGGCTCGGGGTGTCGTGCGCTCCAGCCGTGGCCTCGGAGACGCCGGTGCCAAGCAAGCCCGCGCGGGTCGAGGCGACGGTTGACGCGAAGATCAAGAAGGTGACGCTCACGCCGAAAGCAGCCGAACGGCTCGGCGTCCAGATCGACGAGGTGCGCGTGGATCCGTCGGGCCGCTGGATCGTTCCATATGCCTCTGTTCTCTATGACCTGACCGGCGGGACGTGGGTTTATGTCCACACCGATGCGATGACCTTCGTCCGCGAAGCGGTGAAGATCGACACCATCAAAGGCGAGAACGTCTACCTGACCGACGGACCGCCCCCGGGCACGAAGGTGCTCGCGACGGGGGTGCCGCAGGTTTATGGGGCGGAAGTCGGGGTAGGCCATTAACCGCAAAGGGCATGCGCCGAGGTCGCAGGACACGTTTCCATGATGAAGGCGATCATAGGTTACAGTCTCCGCTTTCGTTATCTCGTCCTGGCCGTGGGCGCGGCGCTGGTCTGGTTGGGCGTGGCGCGGCTGCAGAATGTGCCGGTGGACGTGTTCCCGGAATTTGCGCCGCCGCGGGTCGAGATCCAGACGATCTGCCTCGGACTCTCGCCCGCCGAGGTCGAACAGCTCGTGACCGTGCCGCTGGAAAATGCGCTCAACGGCGTCCCCGGCGTCGACGTGATGCGGTCGAAGTCGGTGCCGCAACTGTCGTCGATCGTGCTGATCTTCAAGCCGGGTGCCGACGAGATCCTTGTGCGGCAACTGGTGAGCGAGCGGATGGCGCTCGCGAGCAAGACGCTCCCGACCTGGGCTGCGCCCCCCTTCATGATGCCGCCGTTGTCCTCGACCAGCCGCATCATGAAGATCGGCATTACGTCAAAGGACATGTCCGTGATGGACTTGTCGATGCTCGCCTACTGGAAAATCCGGCAGCGGCTGCTTGGCGTTCCCGGCGTCGCCAACATCGCGATCTGGGGCGAGCAGCTCAAGATGCTTCAGGTCATGGTGGATCCGAAGCGGTTGGCGGCCGCGGGCGTTACGCTCGACGAGGTGCAGGAAACAGTTTCCGATGCGCTCGACGTTGGCCTCCTCCGCTATGCCCGCGGCGCGCATATCGGCACCGGCGGTTTCGTCGAAACACCCAATCAGCGTTTTCAGATCCGCTTCGCCCCCGCCGGCGTCACGCCGGAGACGCTCGCCCACGTACCGGTGAACACACGGAGCGGGAAACCGCTGTTGCTGCGCGATGTGGCCGATCTGGTCTACGCGCCGCAGGGCATGATCGGCGATGCCGTCATCAACGACGGTCCAGGCCTCATGCTCATCGTCGAAAAGTTCCCCTGGGGCAACACGCTCGCCGTCACCCGTGGGGTGGAGCAGGCGCTGGAGGCCATGAAGCCCGGCCTTCCCGGGGTTGAGATCGACGCGGCGATCTTCCGGCCGGCGACCTTCGTCGAGGACTCGATCGATAATCTCTCGCGGGCGCTGCTGCTGGGCTGCGTGCTGGTCGTGGGAATCATTTTCATCTTCCTTTACGAACTGCGCACCGCGATCGTCTGCATCATTGCCATTCCGCTGTCGCTGCTTGCGGCTGGACTCGTCCTGTTCCAGGCAGGTGCCACCGTCAACACAATGATCCTGGCGGGTTTCGTGATCGCGTTGGGCATCGTTGTGGACGATGCAATCATCGACGTCGAGAACATCATGCGGCGCCTGCGCGGCGCGCGGCGAGCGGGTGACACGCGCAGCACCGCGCGCATCATTCTGGACGCTTCGCTCGAAGTACGGGCGCCGATCATCTATGCCACCCTCATCGTGGTCGTCGCGGTCGTGCCCGTCCTGTTTATGCAAGGCTTGGCGGGATCCTTCTTCAAACCGCTGATTGTGGCCTATGTGCTCGCGATCGCGGCATCACTCGTCGTCGCGATGACGGTAACGCCGGCGCTCTGTCTGATCCTGCTGCGTAACGCGCGGTTGGAAGGACGTGAATCGCCGGTGATCGTCTGGCTGCAGCGCCGCTACCGGCCCCTGCTCGGGCGCGCCACTCGAACGCCGCGCGCAGCCTATGTCACCGTCGGCGTCGTGACACTCGCGGGGATCGGCGTTTGGCCGTTGCTCGGCCACTCGCTGCTGCCCTCCTTCAAGGAGCGCGACTTCCTGATGCACTGGGTCACCTCCCCCGACACGTCGCTGCGCGAGATGCTGCGCATCACGACCCGCGCCAGCAAGGAGCTGCGCGCCATTCCGGGCGTACGCAACTTCGGGGCCCATATCGGCCAGGCCTTCGCCGCCGATGAGGTCGTCGGCGTCAATTTCGGGGAGAACTGGATCAGCATCAGTCTGGACGCCGACTACGACAAGACCCACGCCAGGATCGAGGAAATGGTGGAAGGTTATCCCGGCCTCTACCGCGATGTGCAGACCTATCTCAAGGAGCGCATTCGCGAGGTCCTGGCCGGCGCCGGGGAAGCGATCGTCGTCCGAGTCTTCGGCCCGGATCTCGGCGTTCTGCGCGACAAGGCCGAGGACGTCCGCGCGGCAATCGCGGACATTCCAGGCCTCGTCAACCTGCACAAAGAGCTGATTGTCGAAGTGCCACACGTTCAGGTGACGGTGAACCTGGAAGAGGCACACCGTTACGGCCTGAAGCCGGGCGATGTCCGGCGCGCCTCCGCGTCCCTGATGGCCGGAGAGGAGGTCGGCGACATCTTCATCGAGGGCCGCACCTACGACGTGCATGTGTGGACCGCGCCGGAAGCCCGCCACAGCATCGACTCGGTCCGCGAGATCTTGATCGACACGCCGACGGGGCAGCGCGTCCGGCTGTCGGAGGTGGCCGATGTCAGCATTCAGCCGACACCGAATGTCATCAAGCGCGAGACCAGCTCCCGCCGGATCGATGTGCAGGCGAATGTCCGCGGCCGCGATCTTGCCGCCGTCGCCGAGGACGTGCAGGCGCGCCTGCAGAAGATGGCGTTTCCACTCGGTTATTACGCGGTCATGCAAGGCGAGTATGCGGAACTGCGCGCCGCCCGCGGGCGGCTGCAACTGCTCGGCGTGCTGGCGCTCGTTGGCATATTCATCCTGCTGCGACAGTCTTTCGACAGTTGGCGCCTGGCCACGCTCAGCTTCCTGACCCTTCCCTCGGCGTTGGTGGGCGGCGTCCTGGCAGCGTGGCTCGCGGGCGGCGTGATTTCGCTCGGCTCGTTGGTCGGATTCCTCACCGTGCTCGGCATCGCCGCTCGCAACGGGATCATCATGATCAACCACTTCCAACACTTGGAGCGCCATGAAGGAGGGACGTTCGGAATGGAGCTCGTGCTGCGCGGCGCAGGAGAGCGGTTGCGGCCGATCCTGATGACGACAGGAGCCGCGGGCCTTGCCATCCTGCCGTTGGTCATATTCGGCGACCTGCCGGGGCACGAGATCGAATATCCGATGGCGGTCGTCATCCTGGGCGGCCTGGTGACATCGACTCTGCTCAATCTGTTTATCTTGCCGGCGCTTTATCTCCGCTTCGGCGCCGGCGCAGTCCTGCCGACGAGTGATCTGACTGTTGCGGCATCGGCGCCTGTATCGGGGAGAGCCTGATATGTGCACCGCACGTCGCCGCAACATCTGGATTGCCGCAACCGCCGCCTTGTCCGCCTTCGCGTATCCGGTGACGGGATCGGCAGCCGAGAATGGCCGTTTCGAAAAACTCTCCGTCTATCTCGAACGCAACGTGCAGGATCACGATGCCGAGATCCGGTTCGAGATGACCGGCGCGGAAGACGGGCTCGCGGCACTGAAAGTAACGGCGCCGGGCGAGCGCACGGTGATTGACATCAGAACGCCGGACTCGAAGCTGGGAATTCGGAAGCTGACGGTCGAGTCGCCCGAACCGGCCGACGACAGCGTCGTGCGAGCTGATTTCCCGGCGGGCGCATATCGCTTTGAGGGAAAGACGACCAATGGGTCAAGCCTGGGCGGCGAGGCGCGGCTGAGCCACGAGTTCCCAAAGCCGGCCGCGTTCGAATATCCGCGACCCGGTCAGAAGGACGTGCCCGCCACCGAGCTGACCTTGCGCTGGTCTGTGCCGACGGGGATCGAGTCCTGCGTCGTCGTCATCGAGCAAGCCGGCTCGCCTTATGAAATCCGCGCACTGCTGCCGGGTTCAGCAACGGCCTTCACGATACCCAAAGGGTTCTTGCGCGCTGGCCAGGCCTACACATTCGCGATCGGTACCGTCGCGAAGGACGGCAACCGGTCCTTCATCGAGGCGCGCTTCGCCACCGCGAGGGCGCGATGAACCGGACCCACGCAAACAATCTCAGATCGGCCCGAGACGAAGCGGTCATGTCTCGCCTTCTGTTCCGGAACGGCGACACACCGGCACTTCCTCTCGTTCGTCAGCCAGATGCGGCTAGAACCTTGGGCGGCTTTTGGCCGGACTCTCCGCCCGGAATCGAGGACATCGCGATGTTGGACAAACAGTTGAAGCCGGCGAACTGGCGGTCTGGCCCGCTCGCCCGGTTGCGTGCCACGCTCACGACGGCCGCCGTTCTGACGGCGGTCGGGTTTGCGCTTGCCGGCGGCGCGGTCGCCGGCGAGATCAAAGACGAACCGCGCTGGAAGCATGCCCGGGATTTCTCGTCGCTGAAGGATTGGCATCTGAAAGGCGAGAATATCGTCCCGCACGGGATCAACCCGCTCTATTACCCGATCGTACCAGGCCACAAGCACGCGCATGAACGGTCTGATCACCCGGACGGCAAATATCGCAAGGAGACCGTGGTCCTCGATGCCACCGAGGATTTCGACCTTCCTGGCATCGGCAAATTCAAGACCGCGGTTGTGCAGGAAGAAGAATATATCGATGGCGTTCTGACACAGCGCGCGCTCAACTGGTTCGCGCTCGATAAGACCACCAACAGCGTCTACGCCTTCGGCGAGGTGAGTTGGGAGATCAATGAGGAAGGCAAACCGATTTTTGCTGGCACATGGCGGGCCGGCGAGCCCGACGGCGACGGCACCACCGCCGAACCTGGCCTGTTGATGCCCGGCACTTTCACGATCGGCGGCCGCTATCTATTCGACGGCAGCCGGAGCATGGCCTACGGCGGCTCCGAGAACATGGAGTCCGGCATCGAGATCACTGTCCCGGCCGGGACGTTCAAGAACTGCGTCCGCGTTCGCGAGCAGGGTCTGCTCAACCTGCAGGACATCACCGACAAGATCTGGTGTCCGGTGGTTGGCGTCGTGCGCGACACGTCCGATGGCAAGCTCGTCGTTTCCAGCGCGCTGCCGAAGGACAACCCGGCCTCGGACGTTTCAAGCATCGGGGCGCTACGCGACAAGCCGCTGCCGTACACGCCGCCCGTGGCGAAGATCTCGGGAGATGAGGCAACGAGGGTCGCGCTCGAGCTAGTCCCCGGCAGGGTCACCTCCCTGACGATTGAACGAAAGCGCGGCAAGAATGTCTACGTCGTCGAGATCCAGACGCCGCAGGGCGAGAAAGACGTCTTCGTCGACATCGAGACCGGAAAAATCGTCGGAACGGACTGACACGGAGCGGCCCGCCCTCGGCGCGATCCCGGCGCGCCGAGGAGGCCGTGTCCGCGGACATGGTGAAGGAAGAACCGGAATGCGAACTCTATGTGGTTCTCTGTGGGAGGATAACGCCATGAAAACGAGGATCTACGCAGGCCTGCTCGCCATCCTTCTCGTTGCACCAGCCATGGCCGCCGCGCAGGCGCAGCAGCCGGGGCCTCCCACGGAGCGTACCCGGCCCGTGGCGAAGATCTCGGAAGAGCAGGCAAAGAAGATCGCGCTTGAACGGATCCCCGGCAAAGTCACCGATGTAACGATTGAGCGAAAGCGCGGCAAGAATGTCTACGTAGTCGAGATCCAGACGCCGGATCAGGGCGAGAAGGACGTCTTCGTCGATATCGTGACCGGGGAGATCGTCGGAACGGACTGACATGGAGCAGGAAGGCGGGATGCGAACTCTATCTGGTTCTCCATTGGAAAGGATGCCGTCATGAAGAACACGATCTGTGCGGGTCTGCTCGCTGTCCTCCTCACGCCAGCCATGGCCGCCGCGCAGGCGAAGGCGCCGCCGGGCCTTGGCACCGAGGAGTTTGGCATGTCGCCGCGCGAACTGGTTCAGGCGATCGAAAAGACCGAGGAGCTGATCGCGCGCTGCATGCGTGAACAAGGCTTCCAGTACTTCGCTGTCGACTACAAGACGGTGCGGGAAGGCATGGCGGCGGACAAACGCCTGCCAGGTCTCAGCGAGGAGGAATTCATCAATCGTCACGGCTTTGGTATATCGACCCTCTACACTGGTCTGCCGCCGCAGTTGTCAACCGCGTACAGCCCCGCCCGCATTGGGCTCGGCGAGCGCAATGTACAGATTTTCCGCGCCCTCTCCCCCGCCGACCAGGTTGCATATAATCGCGCGTTGTTGGGTGAGGACGTGAGCGCCACCTTCGCGGTCTCGCTGGAGATCGAAGATCTGTCGCGTACGGGCGGCTGCACGCGCAAGGCCATTGAGCAAGTGTTCAAGCCCGATCAGCTGAAGGCCAGCCACTACAATCCCCAGGACGCACTGATCAGAAAGGACCCGCGCATGAAGGCCGCTCTTGGCTTCTGGCAGCGGGAGATGAAGAAGGCCGGCTTCGACTATGCCCACCCGGACGAAGTCGAACCCGACATACGGAACCGGCTCAACGCGCTGACCGAGGGCGGCAAGCTTCTGGCCACCAAAATGTCGCCAGACCAGAAAGCCGCGCTGCGGAAGCTGCAGGATTTCGAGCGCGCGGTCGCAGTCAAGACCTTCAAGTTGCAAGAGGAGATCCTGGACCCGGTTGAGGAGCGCATCCAAAAGGAATTATTCTCCCGGAAGGTGGAATGAGACCGGCCACGACGATCACGCGCGGTACCGTCCCGGAGTGGCGGCGATGAGTAACCGCCTTCCGCGCCGAGGCATCGCAAGACGAAGGCCGCTGGAGCACTTCTCAAGAATACGGCCCGCGCCGTCAATGGCTGGAGCGATCACGTCGTGGCGACGAACCGAGTAACCGTTCTCTGGGCGGTCGTGGGCCTGGTCGGCGGCATGGCGATTGGCGCCTGGTACGCGGGCTCCAAGATCCAGTCGCCGGCGGAGATGGCGGCACGCACAGCGCCGCCCGAGCCCTCCCCGATCCTCGTTCCGGTGGATTCCCGCGTGCTGAGCCTTGATGTCGTCACGCGCGGAACGGTCCGCTTCGGGCTGCCGCAGCCGATTTCGATCGCTCCCTCCACGGTCAAGGGCGGCGTCGGACTGATCGCCACGCTGCCGCGGCCAAATGAGGGATTTCAGGAAGGCCAAGTCATTCTGTCGGTCTCCGGCCGTCCGGTCTTCGTCCTGCGCGGCGCGACCCCGGCCCATCGCGACATGTCGCCCGGAACGAGGGGCGGCGACGTACTCCAGCTCGAAGAAGCTCTGGCGCGTCTCGGCTTCGATCCGGGCACAGTCGATGGCATCTATGACCAAAAGACCTCCGCTGCGGTCGAGCGCTTGTATCGAAAGGCCGGGTGGGATCCGTTAGAACCGACGCGCGAACAGCGCGCCGCCGTCGTCGCGCTCGAACGCGAGTGGTCGGATGCCGTGCGCAGCCGGGTCGCGGCCGAGGCCGCGCGCGAAACGGCGGTGCGAGCGGTCGCCGCCGCTCGGGCCCTCGCGGATCAGAACACGCGTCAGGCCGCGCTCGACAGCGCGGCGCGTGCAGGTGATCGCCGCCGGGTCCCGGACACGCGGGCCGCTCAATCCCTCGCGCTTGAAACCGAACGTGCGCGGGCCGCGCATTCCGCGAGCGTGGCCGCGGCCGATGTCGCCGCGCAGGTCGCCGATCGCGCCATTGTCGTGCTCGATCCGCGCCAGACCGAAACGGCTCGTGCCAACGCCGAAGCAAAGCTGAAAGCGGCGCGCGCCGCGCAACGCAAGGCGAAGCTGGAGGCCGATCTGGCGATTCAGACCGCGACGCGCGAGGCCGCTCTGGCGGAGGAACGGATCCAGGTCGCCGAGGCGGCCGTGAATGCGGCGCGCTTGGAAGGCGAGCGCAGCGTGCGCGCCGCGATGGAACAACAAACGGTCGCCGAATTCGACCTCAAGGTCGCGAGCGAACGAGCCGCGCGGCTGGAACGCGAACTGGCGGCGGCGCGCGAGAGGCTCGGCGTGCAAGTGCCTGCGGATGAGGTCGTCTTCATCCCGTCGCCCCCGGTCCGCGTCCATGAGGTGACCGCAGCGGTCGGCGCTAATGCCTCCGGGCCGGTGATGAGCGTCACGGACAACCAGCTCAGTATCGACTCGCAATTGCCGATCTCAGCTGCCCCGCTGGTGAAGCCCGAGATGAAGGTCGCGATCGACGAGCAGGCGCTTGGAATCCATGCGACCGGCGTCGTCGAGGTGGTGGCGAACGCACCCGGCACACGCGGTGTTGACGGATACCATTTCTATCTTGGGGTCAGGGTAGAGAGCACGCCTGTCAGCCTGGCGGGGTTTTCCGTTCGTCTGACGATCCCGGTCGAAACGTCGAAAGGCGCGGTCACCGTGGTTCCGACCAGCGCGGTGTCGCTTGCCGTCGACGGAACATCGCGCGTGCAGGTCAATCGCGGCGGCGTGCTGGAATACGTCACCGTAAAACCGGGGCTTTCGGCGGGAGGCTATGTCGAGGTGACCGCCCCCGACGGGCGGCTCGTCGCCGGCCAACTGGTCGTGGTGGGCTACAAATCGGCCGAGCCGGAGGGCGCGAGATGAGGCCGGCCGAACGCATCAAGCCTGCTGCTTCGCCGAATGAAACGGCTGCCGCCGATCCCGATCGCGTCCTTGAGCTGCGCAAGGTGTGCAAGCAGTTCGGGACCGACCCCGTGGTCAATGCTTTGATCGATGTCGACCTCGTGGTGCGCCGGGGCGAATGGCTGTCGATCACCGGCCCGTCCGGCTCGGGGAAATCGACATTGCTGAATATCCTCGGCTGTCTCGACCGGCCAACCGGCGGACAGTATCTTTTCGACGGCATAGAAACGACAACCCTTGGCGAGAACGAGCGGGCCGGATTGCGCAGCCGACGCGTCGGCTTCATCTTTCAGTCATTTCATCTGCTGCCGTATCGTACTGTCCTCGAGAACATCATGCTGGCGGAAGTGTACCGCCGGCACACGAAGCGCGGACGGCGCGAACGGGCGATGGAGGAAATTCGCCGCGTCGGCCTCACGCATCGCGCGGATTTTCCGCCGTTCAAATTGTCAGGCGGCGAATGTCAGCGGGTGGCAATCGCCCGGGCGCTGATGGGCACACCCAGTTTGCTGCTGTGCGACGAGCCGACCGGCAATCTCGATTCAAAAAACACCGAGTCGATCCTGGACTTCTTGACCGAACTCAACAACGAGGGAATGACGATTATCGTCGTCACGCACGACGAAAACGTGGCGCGCCGGGGCTCGCGCCGGGTCACCATGAAGGATGGCAAGCTCACCGGCGGAAACGAGCCAGCGCCACCGCCCCAGGCTAGTCGCGCGCACCCGGCTTCATCGAAGGGGGGCGTGTCGGGCTCGGGGATCACGGCGCGCGACCTTCTGGCCGAAGCAACGGCCGGAATGCTCGCGCGGCCTATGCGCATGTCATTAACAGTGCTTGGCATCGTGATCGGCATGTCGGCGTTGGTGGCCACCGTCGGCCTCACCCGAACCGCCGGCAACCGCATCATCAGTCAGTTCGATCAGCTCGCGGCCACGGAGCTTTTCATCTCGGCGCGACCGGGAACCGTGACCGGCACGATCGATCCGCGTGCAATTCCATGGGACGCACCGGCACGGCTCGCGCGGCTGAACGGCGTGGTGGCCGCGGGTCTGCTGAGCGAGGTGGATATCCGCGACGCCCTCGTCAGCGCCTCACAGGTGGCGGATCCGGTCAACCAGACCGCGTTCAGGCTCGGAGTGCGCGCCGCCTCGCCCGACTTGTTCGCCGCTGTGCGCGCCAAACTCGCCTCGGGACGGTATCTCGACGGCGGGCATTCCGAGCGCGCCGACTGCGTCGCGGTCCTCGGCCCCGATGCCGCGCGCCGCCTGGGCATCAGTGGCGTCGAGCGGCTGCCCGCGATCTTCATCGGTGATCAACTCTGCCTCGTGATAGGTGTTCTCCGCGACGTCGTGCGCAAGCCCGAGCTGCTTGGTTCGGTGATCATTCCCGAGGGCACGGCGCGCCAACATTTCGGTCTCTTCGGGCCCGGCACGGTCGTCGTGGAGACGAAGATCGGCGCCGCCGCCCTGATCGCGATGCAGGCGCGGGAGGCGCTGCGGCCGGACGACCCACGCGCGCTTCGCGTGCAACTGCCGCTGGAGCCGCGGCGAGTACGCGACGACGTGCAAACCGACCTCAATGTCATGTTCCTTCTGCTCGGCGGCCTGTCGCTCGTGGTGGGTGCGCTTGGGATCGCGAATATCACCCTGGTGGGCGTGATGGAGCGGACGGCGGAGATTGGACTGCGCCGCGCCATTGGCGCGACCCGCCGCCACATCGCGGCACAGTTCCTGTTCGAGAGTGCGTCCATGGGCATCGTGGGGGGATTGCTTGGATCCAGCATTGGCGTGCTGATCGTGGTGGGTGTCTCGGCGTACCAGGTCTGGACGCCTGTGCTCGACCCACTCGCTCCCCTCCTCGCGCCGGTTGTCGGCGGCGCGATCGGTCTTCTTTCCGGAGTCTACCCTGCCTCGCGCGCTGCCCGGCTCGAGCCGGCCGAAGCGTTCCGGCATTAGGAGACGCACATGCGCATGATCTCGATTGAACGGAATGAGGCGCGGGCGGCGCGGCCGCGCGCCAGGGGAAGGGAAAAAGGAGGCGAACGTTCGCGTTTGCCTCGCGCTCATGCCGTGCGAGAGTCTGCCCGCGCCGCGCTGGCATTGGTCAGCCTCGCCCTGCTGGTCCCTTCTTATGCCGCCGCCGCGGACAACGAGGAGGTGGCGGAACTCCGGCGCATGCTCCAGGAGGTACAGGCGCAGAACCGCGAACTTTCCCGGCGTCTCGGCGCCCTGGAGGCGGCGCAGGCGGCGCCGCGAACCAAGCCTGCGAGGGCCCAGGAGCGCCCCACACCCGCCCTAACGGCCGCGAAACCCTCAACGGTGTTTGACTCGCCGCCCGCCGCTCCGCCCCTCCCAGAGCCGCATGACACGACGGGAATGGGGCTCGAGGAGCGGGTGAAGGAGCTTGAGATCGGGTGGGCGGCGCAGGAGAACGCGACGCGCCAGATCATCCAGAATGCCCTTTCAAAGACCGGGCCCAAGATCAACAGCTATTTGGGGCTAAGCGGTGTGGTTGAGGTGACGGGCTCGCGGTTTCGCGACTTCACCGGTCCTACCAGGGACGACCTGATTCTGTCCACGACGGAACTCGACTTCGATATCGCGCTGAGCAATTGGTTGACCGGCAGTCTGGTCCTCACCTTTGAAAAGGGCACCCCCGCGACAGCTCCGACCACGGCCTTCGTGACAGTGAGCCCAACGGGCCTGGAAGCGACGGGCCCGGATCGCTTCACGCTCGATCGGACTCACATGTTAATAGGCGATTTCACGCGGTTCCCAATCGCTGCGCGAGTGGGGCGGGAGGTTGTGCCTTTCGGCACATCCACGGGAGTGGCACGCTTGGACACGCTCTCGATCGGCACTCCGCTGACGACCGAAGTATTTGAAAATCGCGAGACCACCGCAGGCCTCGAGTTTGCCTGGCCAACCCAGCCGCTCATGCCGCCGCCGGCCCCTGTCGTCGTTCCGCCGGTTCGGCCGTTGGTCATCGCGCCATTGGTGGAACAGTGGGCGCGATGGCTAGGCTACACCCCGCTGCCTCAACGACCGGTCCGGCTGACGCCAGTGACGCCCCTGATCGAGCCGCCACCCTTCTATGGCTCGTTCTTCGTCTACAAGGGCAACGAGCTCCTCACACCCAGCAACACGAAAATACAAGATTTCAACGCCAGTCTCGGCTTTCGGACGAGCGGCCATTGCGGCGTGCCGTATGAGGAGTTGTGGTCATCGCTGGTGTGTCCATGGACTTTTGACTTCCATATGGACTATGATACCTCCGTATTCAACAGCAGATTTCTGCAGTCGGCCTACCTGCCATTCCTGGACCAGATCGGACGCGTTCCAGGCATCGCCGCGAGCGTCAAGGCCAGTTTCGGTCCCTTCGCGGTGGTGGGCGAGGTCAATAGCGCGATCAGGCCAGTCAGATTTTTCGATGGACTCGGCACTCCGAAGAACATCACGCCGATGACGTGGCAGGCTTCGATTGCTTACCAGTTCGATTGGAACCCGTGGATAACGGAGATTGGCCACCAGGGTGGCGACTTCATCTCGGTGGCATACTCCGGCAGCAAAGACATGGCGGGGGCGATAGCCCTGATCACCGGCGAGACCCGGGTCGGATTCGTTCCAAAACACCGGCTTTTGGTTACTTGGGGCGAGTGGGTAATGGACGGGTTGAAGCTGGCCCTGGAGTATTCGGTCAACTGGGACTATCCGCAGAGCGTCGGCGGTACGGGAGCGATCGCGCAGGGCGTATTCGCCCAGGCCCAGCTCAATTTTTAGTCCGTCTTCGCGTCGCGCTCACAACGTGATCACCTCGACTGCCGTCATCGTGCTGTGCCTATGTGCCAATTGTCACAACAGACACAGCAGTTTGCGCGAGATCGCTCAACTCGCAAAACAAGGTGACGGCGAGACCGCCGGAGCGCCCGCCCAAGTTCACTGCAGAGAGTGCAGCTTGCGTGCGATTGGCAGCGCCGAGTTTAATCATGATCTGCCTGACGTGCACCTTGACCGTCGACTCTCGCATCTTGAGTTGTTGTCCGATCAATCTGTTCGATGCTCCCTGCCGCAGACGTTCGAGCACTTCTTGCTCCCTGACCGTGAACCCGCTGTAATGAACAGACGTGGTTGCTAGAATGGTGGGGTCGTCGCTTGATCCATGCGCTGGACTACGGTTGGCCCGGATGGCATGCATGAGTGCTGCTGGCGGAAAGAACGTGCCGCCGCCCATGATGAAGGTGAACGCTTGCATAGCTACGGTAGGCGCAATACTCGTCGGAATGAAGGCGCTCACACCCGCTTCAAAAGCTGCAAGCACTTCCTTCGCTTCCCCGCGATCGGAAACCAGCACAAGCGGAACGTCTGCATGCGCCGACAACAGCGAGCTTATCCAGGTCTGGGGTTCGGGATCG
>Ga0126383_10000508_pt1 | contig 21705 bp, 14 predicted proteins | sample PanSoiMetPlot_35_FD_96882 | JGI IMG/M metagenome (GOLD analysis project Ga0126383, IMG submission 96882) | Tropical forest soil microbial communities from Panama - MetaG Plot_35 | ecosystem: Environmental > Terrestrial > Soil > Tropical forest > Bulk soil | place: Panama | collected 2016-02-17
ACTTGACTGACCAACAGTGCGCGGAGCGCACGACAGCGTAAAGCCCGGGGCGTGAGCCCCGGGGAGATGTCACAAACAATGATCCAGCCCGCGGAGCGGGCGGCAGCGGATCGGAACGAGAGGCCCTGTCCTGCCAACGCAACGGCTGTCGCCCGCTTCCGCGGGCTCATCGTGCTAATTGATCGGTGACCTGGGGTTCCGTCCCGATGAATCGGGACTCCACCCCAGGCTTTATTCCATCGTGCGCTCCGCGCACTGTTGGTCGGTCAAGTATGTCATTGCCCATTAATGGGGCTTTCTTCTGTTGATCGCATTTTGAACCCAGGCGTAAACACCTGGGCTAGAGAAAACGCTGGCAACCCTTGATTCAAACACTACCACCCGGTGGTAGCGCTTGATCCGATCGCTATCGCTCCCGGTTCTGACACGCAATCGAACGCGGCGTCAAGCCGCCGCCCTCCAAAATCACTTTGCCGTATTCACCTTGCTGCGCGCCGTCTTTGGATCGACCAGTCCGGGGAGAAAGCTGAAATCTGACAGCGGCTTGGTGCCGACCGACAGGTTGGCGCCGCTATGACAACCGATGCATGAGCCCGGTCCCCCCTTTTTGGGATCGCTAACCGTGTACATCTGTATATAAGTTTCGAGCGTGATGTTCGACAGCATCGCCGGCACCCCATTCCGCAGCAGATTAAAATCAATGTCATGAACAAAGACGCTCGCACCCCATTGCGTGCCAATCAGCATGTAGTTCTGTAAAGGTGTTTTGTACTTTGCCAATTCGGCGCGCCACTGCCGGTTGAGCTTCTCGGTAGTCGGATAGATCGAGAAGCAGCGCGTGGCCTGCGGTTTTGCGCTGCCGGGGGTCGTTGCCCCCTGGGCATAGGGCGGTTTTGAATTCCAAAAGTAGTCGGCTATGTTGGGCGCGGTCGACTGCGGACGAATATTAGTGCCAAAGGTGTTGGCGTTTTGATCGTAGTACGAGTAACGCGTTCCGGTAACCGGCGCCGCTTGACCACAGGTGTCCTTGTTGATGCCGGTGCAGGAGCTGTTCACGCTACAAGGTAATTCGGCCAGCGGCGCATTGTCGACGTGCTCGAACGTGGCCCAGATCCATTCGGGTAATAACGCCGGATGTTTTTTGTCGACCGGATTTCTTTGGATGATGTGCATGCCGACCAGCCCGAGAGTCACCGTCGCACAAATCTTACTGCCCCCTTGAACCAAATCGCCCGGCACCGCGAGCATGGCCTCCTGGGTGTAGAAGCGAGAGGGATCGTCACCCCGGCTGCGATCGAGAATGCGCCAGGCGGTTTTGATTTCAATTGAGCCGGGCTTGCCAATGGGTGTGGCGTCAGACGCGGTAAACTTAACCACGTTCTGCGGATTCTGGAGGAACGCCTGCTGCCCCGCCAGGGTAGTCAGGGTTTGGGAAGAGTCTCCATTGGGAGCCTGCAGATATTGCGCCTCGACATCATTTACCCGCCGCTCAAATAGCGTCCAGTTGCCATTGATGTCGATCAGCGGCTGATTGGTTGAGGCTTGAAGATACTCTTCGTTATTGGGCTGGGGATTACCCTGGCCATCAGACCCGATTGAGATTACCGGCAGGGCCAAAGCGCTGGGGCACTGGCCGCGTACCGTCGAATTTCCAAACAAGTCGCTGACTTTGCGGTACTGCTGCCAGACTCGTTGACCCCTGGTGGTGAGGCCGATGGCCGCAGGCTGCTTGGTAGCGCTGGCGGCCCAGTTGAGCGCCACGAACATCTGCCAGGCCATGTTGTCGAAAGGCGTTTCGACGTCTTCATTGGGCGTCGTCGGCGGAAACCCAATCAAACCCGGATAGTCGTTCGAACCGCCCAGACGGGGGTCTGGGCCGATGTATGCCGGAATTTGCGAACATGGCGCGTTAGAAAGCGTCGGACAGAATACCGGACGGGGAACGTAGACAACCTGCGCGGGAGAATGACGGAAGACTATCCCGATCGCAAAGAATAGCAGCAGAACGCAAGCAATTAACTTTTTCATTGGGCCTCCTGGAAATGACTTGCTTACTTTCAGCAGGTCGCGCGCAGTTTGATCTTGAATGGGGCGACTGAGGGCCGGCTCGATTTCACCAGACCCAGGTCCACCCCAAAATTCGCAAATCGTGCTAGTCGGTGTAACGGATGTGTTTATAACGCTTATGATTCGACTTGTCCATACTTTTGTGAATCAGGTCTCCCCAGTCGCGTTCGGTCCCAAAAGTTATATGGCTAGGTCTAACAGAGTCGCAGCGGGGCAGTCGCCCGACCGTGAGGGAGGGCCCATCATCCGCTCAAGACGCCGCTTTACACATGAGATAGAATGCGGCACCTGATGATGAAACTAAGGGCCACACTAAACGCAGCCGCTTCGCTGGCGCTGCTGTTGATTTTCGGGAGCGCCGCGTCGGCACAGACTCTCTTTCCGGCGAAGGACGCCAGGGATGTCAACCCGGATGCGCAGCTCAAATTAACTTTCAGCGGACCACCGCGTATTGGCCCAACCGGCAGAGTACGCGTGTTCGAGGCCACCACCGATCGGCTGGTCGACACGCTCGATCTAAGTGTTCCGGCGGGACCGACTGAGCGCGCCACCGGCGGGGCGCTGACGGCGCCTTACCTGTCGGAGCCATACAACTATGACCGCAACGTGGTGCGGACCAACGGAAACACCATACCCGGCACTCCATCTGCAGGCGCCGTGCCGACACAGCATACCTATCAACTTACAATCATTGGAGGCTTCACTGACGGCTTTCACTTCTATCCGATCATCGTCAGCGGAAACACGGCGACAATTCAGCTACATCACAATCTGCTCGAGTATGGAAAGTCCTATTACGTTTTAATCGATCCTGAAGTGCTGACAATGCCGGACGGCAGCTTTAAAGGGATCACAGACGAACATGCCTGGCGTTTCTCGACCAAGGCGAAACCGCCGCGGGCGGACGCGGAGACCCTCACGGTCAGCGCTGACGGCACGGGTGATTTCAACACCGTGCAGGGCGCTATCGATTTTGTGCCGGACCACGGCAAAAAGCGCGTCACCATCAGGGTGCGCAAAGGCATCTATCAGGAGATTGTCTATTTCCGCAACAAGGACAATGTAAGTTTTATCGGCGAAGATCGCGACGCGACCGTGGTGCGTTATGCGAATAACGAAGTCTTCAATCCCCATCCGGTCAATATCCGCACCAACGAATTGCCGGGCACGTTCCCGTCGCGCCGGGCGGCGTTTGCGGCCGATAATTCAAACGAGATTCACCTCATCAACATGACGCTGGAAACGACTGCGCCGGGGCAGGCGGAAGGATTGTTGATGACCGGGCGGCGAAATATTTTGAAGAATGTGCGGGTGATTGGTTTCGGCGACGCATTGCAAGTGAACGGCCCCACTTACATCGTGGACAGTCTTATTGAAGGCGCGGGCGACACCATCCTCGGCCGCGGTCCGGCGTTCTTCGAGCGGACTACTTTGAAGTCGCGCAGCATCTTCATGTGGATCCGGAATACCGCGACCAATCACGGTAACGTTTTTAAGGACTGCAGGTTCATTGGCACCGGTCAGCCGACTACGCTGGCGCGCTCGCCGAAAAACGGCGCGAGCACCTACCCTTACGCCGAAGCCGTTTTGCTTAACGCTAAGCTGAGCGGTATTGCCCCGGAAGGTTGGGGCGCAGCGGATGAAGGCGGCAAGGTGCACTTCTGGGAATACAACAGCCGCAACTTTGACGGATCGCTGATTGACGTCAGCAAACGCAGTCCCTTGTCGCGCCAGCTTGACCGAATAAAGGATGCAAAGTTGATCTCGGATTACAGCAATCCGGCATTTGTTTTGGATGGATGGACGCCTCAGCCGGAGAGGGCATTCTCAAGATAATCACCCGGAACGGCATCTACTTGAAAAAGGCAGCCTGACCTCGCCAGGCCAACCCGGCGCCATCAGGTTAACGGATCAGCAACGCTGATTTGATCGTCGGATTCACCAGCCGGTGAAACATCTGATCCATGGCTGCCGGCGTGTACGGCATGCCGGCGTCGAGCCACCATTTCAGCAATCCAAAACATTCATTCGCTAGATAATGGGACAGCACCGGGATCGGAACCGTGATCTCGCGCGATTCAAGGATCTGATTTAGCGCCGTTTCGATATTGCCGGTGAGATAATCAACTCCGCGTTTCAACAGGGCATCGATTTTTCCGGACCTCACCAGCCCGCGATAAAACGATTGCTCTTCCTGAAGATGCCGGAATAGCGGCGCCACCGGAAAGAAGGAATCTCTGCCGGCCTGGTCCCATTTGATTTGATTGGCGAGATGTTGACTGAACGCTTCCCATTGATGTTCAAAGGCGTCTTCCTTGTCGCGAAAGTGGGAATAGAACGTGGAGCGGCCAACCCCGGCGCGATCGATCAGGTTCTGCACGGTGATGTCGTCAAAGCGTTTTTCTTTGATCAGATCGACGAGGGCGCCGCTGACTTTATTTCGCGTGCGGCGGGTGCGCCGGTCGGACGTTTTCTTCTTTGGTTTCATCGCCCAGCCAATCCGGATAATAGCCCTTCAACTTCACGCGACCTACCAGCGAAAGGCGATCGTGAACAATAACGGCCCGACTGTCTATCAACTCGCGGCCATGAATGTTTCTTCGCCAGCGCCTGCTAATGTGATCGCAGAGTCGAACGTCCTCCTTCTGAAGTACCACCCAAAAGATTTTGGCAAACGGAGGAGTATCAGTGATGACTTCGAAATTGTTTCTAATCGTGGCCGCGGTGTTGATTTCGATCTCAGGCGCCGGATGTGCAGCAGTCGCAGCGCATCACAACGCGCTGTTGGCGCAGCACTTTCAAGCCGACGCGGCGACGCAGAGCGCTGAACCTATTAGCGGCGATTGGAATGTGACGTTTCATGTTCACGAGACGAAGACGCCGGCTACCTTCGCATTGAAATTGGACGGCGTGAACGTCAGCGGCACGGTCTATTCAGATCACACCGGCCCCGGAACCATTCGCGATGGCAAGTGGGCCGACGGCAAATTACGTTTCACCGTCGACTTCAAAAGGCACGAGTCCATTGTCGTTACCGGTGTGCTTCAGGATGGAAAGCTCAGCGGTGAGTTCCAGACTGAAGGCTTTACTGACAAGTGGGAAGCCGTGAAGAAATAACTGCGTGCGTGGTAACACGGCGTGTATTTGGAGTGCGCCGGCTTGACGGCGCTTTGGGCCGCCGCGACCGCCCCGGGCTCTGATACGAAGAGAAAAGCGGCGGCAAGCCGCCGCACTCCAAAAAGGTAGGCTAATTTGAATTGCTTTTCTCTAGCCCAGGCGTTTACGCCTGGGGCACGCAGGCGGTAATTTTAAAAAGCCCCATTAATGGGGCTTTAATAGCGGCCACGTTTTCTTTAGGTCGCTAGTCTCCAAAAGGTCTGTAACGCTTCGGGTTCGCACTGCGGTATCATGCGTCCGCTTCTGAACTGAAGTTCCCCTGGATGCAGACCGCGGAATTAATTCGAAATGCAGGTGTGGTGGGCGCCGGCGGCGCGGGCTTTCCCGCGCACGTGAAAGCCAACGCGCAGGTCGAATACATCATCGCCAACGGCGCTGAGTGCGAGCCGCTGCTACACAAAGACTTTGAGTTAATGCTGCACTATCCCGAGCGGGTGGTGCACGGCGTGCAGCTCTTGCTGCAGGCGACGGGCGCGCGCGAAGGAATCATCGGCGTCAAGGACAAGAACCAGCGCGCCATCGATGCGCTCAGCGCCGCGATCAATCAATCGAATATTCGCCTCCACACGCTCGGCGATTTCTACCCTTCGGGCGACGAATACATTCTGGTGTATGAGGCCACGGGCCGCCTGATTCCGCCCCAGGGCCTGCCGCTCGACGTCGGGATCGTGGTGAACAACGTCGAGACGCTCTACAACATTTCCGCCGCCGCCGATGGCGCACCGGTGATCGAAAAGTTCATCACTGTGGCCGGCGCCGTCAATACTCCCGTCACCTTTGTCGCGCCCATTGGCATGAGCTATCGCGACGCGATCGCTACGGCGGGCGGCGCGAGCATCGCCGAGTTTGCCGTGTTCGTCAGCGGCATCATGATGGGCCAACTCGAGACGAATCTCGATCTGCCGATTACCAAGACCTGCGCCGGTTTGATTGTGCTGCCCCTCGATCACACTCTGGTCCAGCGCAAGAGCCTCCCCACCGAACGGATGCACGGCATCGGCAAGTCGGCTTGCGACCAATGCAGTTATTGCACCGAGCTCTGCCCGCGTTACACGCTGGGCTATGACGTACAGCCGCACAAGGTCATGCGCAGCCTCTCGTTCACCGCCACCGGCGAAGACATCTGGAACCAGTTTGCGCAACTGTGCTGCGGCTGCGGCCTCTGCACGCTCTACGCGTGTCCTGAGTACCTCTTTCCCAAAGAGGCCTGCGATAAAGGCAAGCATGATTTGAGAGAGAAAGGCATTCGTTGGGAAGGGCCGCGCGAGGTGCAACCACACCCGATGTACGAGTATCGACGCACACCTTTGAAACAACTGATGCAGCGGCTGGATGTGGCGCAGTATGATCGGCCGACGCCATTTCAGCCCCTGGACATGCTGCCGGCGAAGGTAACGATTCCTTTATCACAGCATATCGGCGCGCCGGCAGAACCGGTGGTAAGCGTGGGCGAAAGTGTGAGTCGCGGGGCATTGATTGCCGAGATACCCTCGGATAAGCTCGGCGCGCGTCTGCATGCGAGTATCAGCGGCGTGGTAACGAGCTTGAATGGCGCGATCGTGATTGAAAGCGCGTGAAGAAAGTATCCGCAGATTACGCAGAAGAGGATACGGTACAGATTGGATTTTCTTTGTTGAGACGGCGGGCTTGCCTGCAGCGCGAGGCGTAGCCTGGACCAGCCTTTAACGACCTATCGGAAAGGCAAGCCTTTCCGCACTGCTGGGCGGCAAGCCGCGGTCAACTTGTACCACTACCCGGAAGAGAAATCGCCCGGACTGATCTGCGAAATCTGCGGATGAATCTCTCTTATGGCCAAGAACTCCATTGGATTAATCGAACTGTCCAGCATCGCGTCCGGCTATCAGGTGGCTGATGCGATGCTGAAGGCTGCCGACACCGAATTGCTCCTGTCGCGTTCAATCTGTTCCGGCAAATACATGACGATGGTGCGCGGCGACGTGGCGGCGGTGATGGCCAGTGTGCAGGCCGGAGTGGCTTCGGCGCGCGGCTTCATTGTCGATACCTTTGTCATTCCCAACCTGCACGAATCGATCTTTCCGGCAATCTACGGGACGAACAAAATCGATCAACTGGAGAGTCTCGGCATCCTCGAGTCCTTCTCCGTCGCCTCGCTGATTGAGGCGGCCGATGCTTCGGCCAAGGCTGCCGACGTGATGCTGATCGAAATTCGCCTGGCCATGGCCCTGGGCGGGAAGGCGTTTGTGACGATGACCGGAAATGTCGCGGCGGTGCAGGCCGCGGTCGACGCGGGAGCGCAAGTGCTCGGCAGCAAGGGTCTGCTGGTGAACAAGATCGTCATCCCGGCTCCCCGCCTGGAACTGCTCAAAGAGATCGTGTGACTGCGATGAGAAAACGCAAAGTCGCGGTTAAGGTCAACGATCTGATGCAGCGCGGCTATGTCTATTACCTCACCGAACCTGCCGGCCGGAACTTCCATCCTGACTTCAAACCACAGTTGACGCCGCGACAGATGCTGGAACTGGGCGTGTTCGGCGGACGGTATCTGACTGATTGCCGGGCTGAATTTCCCGCTCTCTGGTTCCGCAAAGCAAAACTCTGCCATGACCGGCACGAAGCGCAGCTCAATTTCTTCAAAATCAATGCCTCGCAACCGTTGTCAGTCTGGAAACGGAAGGGTTGGATATATCACGAGGATCCGCGGGGCTGGTTTCAATGGTATTGCCGTTATTACCTGGGCCGCAGATGCCCAGATGATGACCGGCAGATCAGGCGCTGGCGGGCAGTTCGGCGGCATTTAGCGCAAGTAAAAAAGAATTGTCCGCCGCGCGCCCTCGATTGCCGGCGGCGGCAAAGACAGGCGCTGCTGCACTGGGCTTATGACTCGAGAAAGATTTGAGATGCGCTGTTGGCTGCCGGCCGCTGGGTCAACGTCCCATATTCCAAAAGAAATAATCGCGCCTCCAACGAAATTCACCCGCAGGCCCTGAGACGGACGGCGTTGCGGCTGGAAAAACATTCATTGACAATGAACTTGCTTGCGAGTAGAACCAGAGGAACTGCCAGTGCGAGAAAACTCAGTCGAATTCATTACAGATTAATCCGGTGAATCATCTCCTCGCTTGATGACTGTCAAGAGGCAACGTTGGATTCGCAGCGCATCGCTCACTACCAAATAATCCAAAAGCTCGGCGCCGGCGGGATGGGCGAAGTGTTTCTCGCCGAGGACACCAAGCTGGGGCGCAAGGTCGCCATCAAAACCTTGCCGGCGCGATCGCTCGACGATCTCCAGGCCCGCCGGCGTCTGTTTCGCGAAGCCAAGGCGGCGGCCACGCTGGACCATCCGAACATCTGCGCCATCCACGAAGTCAACGAAGACGGCGATTGCCTCTTTATCGTCATGCAGTACGTGCAAGGCGACACTCTGGGCCAACGACTGGTGGAGTCTGCACTGACCACTGACGAGGTGCTCGACATCGGCATCCAGGTGGCCGAAGCCTTGTCAGAAGCCCATGCGCACGGAGTCATCCATCGTGACATCAAGCCGCAGAATGTGATCGTCACACCGCGCGGACAAGTGAAGGTCCTGGATTTTGGCCTGGCCCGCATGGCCCCTACGGATCGGCCGAGCGATCCTGAAGCCAAGACCGAGACCCAGCTCACCGAAGAGGGCTACATTGTCGGCACCGTCGCTTACATGTCGCCGGAGCAGTTGAAAGGCCAGCCGGTGGACACGCGCAGCGACATCTTTTCGCTGGGCGTGCTGCTTTATGAATGCGCTGCCGGCACGCCGCCGTTCACCGGCGGCAGCAAGATCGAAATCTCTTCCAAGGTCCTCCAGGTAGAGCCACGCCGGCCTTCGGAAATAAATCCGCTGATTCCCCCGCTCCTGGAAAGAATTATTTTGAAGGCGATGGCGAAAGAAGTTACCGATCGCTATCAAACCGTCGATGAACTGCTGCACGATCTAAAAGACGTCCGCGCGTCGATGTCGGGCGCGACCGAATTGCTGCCGAGCGTGACGCGCCACGAAAAGCCGGCAGGCTTTACCGGGGGCGCCCAGCAATGGTTCAAATCGCGTTGGGTGCAGGCGCTCGCCGTCGCGGTCTTCGTGCTAGTTGCGGCTTTAATCGGCTGGCGCTTATTCCGGACTTCGGCCTATCAACCAACGGCAGAAGCGAAATTCTTTTATGACCAGGGCCTGTCGGCGCTGCATGCCGCCACCTACTTTCAAGCCAGCAAGGCGTTGAAGCAGTCGGTGACCTTAGATCCTCAATTTGCGCCGGCGCATGCGCGGCTGGCCGAAGCCTATCTCGAAATCGGCAATAGCGAGCAGGCCAAAGACGAGTTGCTGACGGCCAACTCGCTCGCCGGGACGCGGCGGCTGGCGCCCGGTGACAAGTTGTCACTCGATGCCATCGACGCCACCGGGCGGCACGATTTACCCGGCGCCATTACCTTCTTTCAAAAGATCGCGGACCAGGCCACGGGCTCCGACAAGGCCAATGCCTACGTCGACCTCGGCCGGGCGTACGCGCGGAACGAACAACTCGATAAGGCGATTGAAAACTACTTGAATGCCACCAGACAAGATGCGCAATCGGCGGGGGCGTTTCTGAATTTGGGGATTGCCTACAGCCGGAAGCGGGATGTAAAGAACGCCGAGGACGCATTTCAACACGCCGAAAGTATCTACCAGGTGCTAACCAACAACGAGGGTCAGGTCGAGGTCGTCTTTCAGCGCGGCGCTCTGTTATACGGGGCCGGTAAATGGTCTGAGGCGAAGACCGAGCTGGAAAAAGTACTGGAGATGCTGAGGAGCCAGGAAAACAATTATCAGCTCACGCGCGCGGAACTCGAGTTGAGCCTGGTCTACCGGGACCTCGGCAATATTGAACACGCAAAGGAACTGGCAGCTGACGCGATCCGCGTGGGCCAGGCGGCTGACCTCAAGAATATCGCGGCCAACGGTCTAATTGATCTGGGTCTGGCTTTCATGAGCAGCGATTTTGATGCGGCCACCAATTACATTCAGCAAGCCATGGACCTGGCGCGGCGGGATAAATCGCAAGTCACCGAGATGCGGGCGCACCTGTCGCTGGGCCGCGTTTATTACCAGCAGAGCAATAACGACGGGGCGATTTCTGAATTGCAGACCGCGCTGAATTTCTATAAACCCGCCGGCTATCGGCGCGAGACTTCATTGGCGCTGACCGTGCTGGGCCGTGCCTATCAGGACAAGGGCGAAGACCAAACCGCCTTAAAGTATTTTCAGGAGCAGAGCGAGTTGGTAAAGCAAGCAGGTGACGAATCGGGCGTCGCCGATTCGCACGGCAACCTGGCGCTGCTGCTTGGTTTCAATCAGGAGAAGTACACCGAGGCGTTGGCCCAGCTCGATGAGAAGCTCAAGCTTGATGAAAGCCATCACGCCGAGAGAGGCATGGCGTCCGACCAAATGAACCGCGCCAATTTCCTCTGGCAGCTGGGCCGCTACGACGAAGCGCGGGCCGCGCTCGATGCTTCATTCGAACTGGCCAATAAGAAGGAAGCGCAACTGAAAACCGTCCTCGCCTGGGTGCATCTGATTAGGGCCCGAATCGGGCTGAGCCAAAATCAAGCGGCCGAGGCGAAGAAGGAAGCCCAGGCGGTGATGGATTTGAGTGACAAATTGCCGGATGTGTCGCTGCAGGCGAAACAGGTGATGTGCCTGGCCCAGGCATCTTCCGGTGCCGCGGCGGCGGGCCGTAAGCTTTGTGAAGAAGCGTTATCTGCTGCTAACGCGTTGAAATCCCGTCCGCTCATCACCAGTTCTCAGTTGGCGCTGGCCGAAGCCATGCTGCTCGACAAAGATGCGGCGGCGGCGCTGCAGACGGCGCTGGACGCGCAAAAAATATTTGGACAATCAGGCCAGAAAGATTCAGAATGGCGCGCGCTTTTGATTGCTGCACGGGCCAGCGACCTCGCCGGAGACAAGGCCGCCTCGCGCCAATATGCGGGGCAAGCCGACGCTGCGGGCAACGCGCTGCAACAGACTTTGGGCGCCGACGGCTATCAGGGTTATTTGCGCCGGCCGGACATTCAAACGTACCGAAAACAGCTCGCGCAATTAGGCGGGTAACTTGTTTGCACCTCAGTTCAAAAAAGGAGAACCCAAAATGAATTTCCCTTCGACCATTCTTTTCGCTGCCGGTAACCCGGACGATCCTGGCGGCGGCAGTGCTGACCGCACGCGACCGCCAAAGAAGAAGGCGGCCAAAAAGAAAGCGGCCAAGAAACGATAGGCGCCGCCCGGTAAATCGAAAGCCGTTGGCGCTGATGCTGTTCGCCTAACAGCGCCAACCGCATTTCCCTAACCATCTCTCTTCTCACGTGTCTGATCAGACCACAGGTTCGGCTAAGAAGTTCAAGGACATCGAACAGGCCGGGACGATGATCCCGCTCCAGGAGTTTCTCAAATCCGCCGAACGCACCAGCCACCTGAGCCGCGAACACCGCCTGCGAATCGTCGAACAGGCGCTGTTGCTGCTCGAGATGAACTATGTGCACCTGCCGCTGAAACAGGCGATGCACGCGATTAATCCGATTCAATTACTCAAGCTTTTGAAGTCACGGCTCGAGGCCAGGAGCAGCAAACTCGAACCGGTCATGCAGTTTCATAACCGTCTGCTGAACATCTTCGCGTCGCTGCGCGATGTGCACACGGCTTATTACCTGCCGGCGCCTTTCACCTGGAAGATGGCCTTCCTTCCGTTTCTGGTTGAACAATGCTTCGAAGGCCCCGACCGGACTGAGAAGTATTTAATTTCCCACGTCATGCGCGACAAACTCAGCAAGACTTTGCCGGCCGGATCGACCGCGGCATTGTTTGAGGAAGGAGTCGAAGCGCTTTATTGGAATGGGGTGGCTTTGCGGCGCGTGATTGAATTGAACGGCGAGAACCAGGCGGGCAGCAATCCCGAAGCGCGACTCGCGCGCGGACTCGACAATCTGACCGTGCGTCGGCTGGATGCGATGCTGCCACCGGACGAAAAATGGGTTGATCTGACTTACCGATCCAAGGCGGGCGAAGTGTTGGCGGTGCGATTTCAGTGGTGGGTTTACGACTCCGACGACGACACTCCCGCCGCCGAATCAGAAAAGAAACGCTCAGCCATCGATATCAAGAAGAACAAAACCAACCAGTTCAAGAAAAAATTCTTTGCGCAACCGCGTCCCGTCAAAGTGCGGGCATTCAAAGAAAATTTTTACGCTGAGACCCGTTCCGTCGGCGGGCGAGAATACGGCTACATCCGCTTGTTCAGCTTTCAACTGACCGACCATCCCAAGGTCGTAGATCAATTCGTCAACGAAGTGCGCCGCATCATCACCGACGCAGATTTTCCGCAGGAGGGCCTGATTCTCGACGTACGGGGAAACCCGGGCGGGAAAATCCGCGCGGGCGAACAATTGCTGCAGCTCTTCACGCCGAATCGCATCAAGCCCGAACCATTCGAATTCATCAACACTCCGCTCAATCTGGAGATCTGCCAGCGGGCTCCGAAGAGCTATGAGCTTTACCGCTGGGCTCCGTCAATCGCCGAGGCGGTACAGACCGGCGCCACCTATTCGATGGGCTTTCCACTGCATACGGAAGAGTCGTGCAACGCCATGGGGCAGGCCTACTACGGGCCGGTAATTCTGATTACCGACGCGCTGTCCTATAGCACCACCGACATATTCGCCGCCGGATTTCAGGACCATAAGGTCGGCGAAATTTTGGGAACGAGTGATAACACCGGGGCCGGCGGGGCGAATGTGTGGACCTACAAAGAATTGATTAAGGCTTTAGGCAAGGGCGCCAGCGCCAGATTCAAACCGTTGCCCAACCAGGCGGATCTCCGGCTGGCGCTGCGCCGCAGCGTACGCGTGGGCGACCGTGAAGGCCGGCCGTTGGAAGAGTTGGGAATCACTCCCGATCATCGCCACTACATGACCCGTCGCGACCTGATGGAAAACAACCCGGATCTGGTCAGGCACGCGGCGCAGTTGCTCAGAAGTAAGCCTGTCTACGCGTTGTCAATCGAGCCGGTGAAAGGTCGCCGAGCCGCGCTGCGGATTAGCGCATCGTCGAAAGTGCAGAAGCGCGACCGGCGCCGAGAAATTAGCCGGGTCGATGTCTTCGTAAGCGGGCGGCCGCAAAATTCACTGAATGCGTCAAGGGGAACATTGCGGGCCACAACCGTGACGCTTGGCAAATCTCGCCACGCCGATTGGTTGGTCCAGGCCTTCGATCGTGACAACAACCTGGTGGCAGTTGCCCGCCGTCAATTATCCAGCCCTCGACAATGAGTCTCGCCGGCGTGATATTCTTTGCGCACCGGCTGCGCGCGACGATCGATCTACATTTTAATCAGGCGCATCTGGAAGAACGCTTGTCAGCCAGGATCACAATTCAGTGCACCGTCAACGCTCAGCCGCGGACGCTCGACGCCTATCCGATGGAGCGCCTGCTCGACGTGCTGCGCGAGCAACTAAATCTTACGGGCACGAAAGAAGGTTGTGGTGAAGGTGAGTGCGGCGCCTGCAGTGTCTTAATCGACGGACAGCTGGTTAACAGTTGTCTGGTTCCGGTGGCCCAGGTTGCCGGGTGCTCGGTAAAAACGATCGAAGGAATCGCCGTCAGCGAGACGCAACTGCACGAAGTGCAAAAAGCTTTCATCGAATGCGGAGGCGCCCAGTGCGGCATCTGTACACCGGGCATGGTGATCGCCGCGGTGCAGCTGCTGGAACGGAACCCGCATCCCGATGAGGCAGCCATTCGCGAGGGCTTAGCGGGCAATCTTTGCCGCTGCACCGGCTACATGAAGATTTTCGAGTCCGTGGTGCGCGCGTGTGAAGGATGACTTCCAATTAGAAATGGTCCTGCCGAGAACGACCGGTAAGCCGTGTCCAGAAAAATCACCCGGCGGCATTTACTCACGGCCTCTCTGCAAGCTTCGGCCGGAGCGCTGATCGCGAGCTTAACCTGCCGCGCTGATCGATTACCTCTTAACCAGGACTCGTCAAAGCAAACCTTCGACGTAATCGTGATCGGCGCGGGCGTGGCCGGACTGGCCGCCGCTCGCCGGCTGCGTCGCGACCGAGCCTCGGTGGTGATTCTGGAAGGGCGCAATCGCATCGGCGGCCGGATCTGGACCGACACGTCAATGTCGGGTGTGGCGCTCGATCTTGGCGCTTCATGGATTCAGGGCACCAAGGGCAATCCGATCACGTCATTGGCTCGCGATTTTAATCTGCGCACCTCGCCCACCAATTTCGATAACGTCGCGCTTTATTCCGCCGGCCGCCGCCTGAGCGACCTGGACGCTCAACGCATTGAGAAGAGTTATCGCAACCTGATCCAGCGAGTCGAGAGATCGCGGGCCGCCCTACAAACCAAAGGCCGCGGCGATATTTCGCTGCAAGCGGGGATCGATCAGGTCCTGGCGCAGCAGCCGTTGAGCGAGCAGGAGCGCGCTGAACTCAGGTTTGCGATCCACGCTGAGATTGAAGATGAGTACGCCGCCGATACCGCCGATCTCTCACTCTTTAGCTGGGACCAGGATGACGGCTTTGGTGGTGAGAATGTCCTCTTTGCCGGCGGCTATGGTCAGATCGCTGCGGGTCTGGCGCGGGGACAGGACATACGGCTCAACGCGCGAGTCCGGCGAGTTGAATACGGTGATCGGGGAGTGAGCGTCGAAACCGATCAGCAAACATTCAGGGCCGAGCGAGTCATCGTCACACTGCCCCTGGGCGTGCTCAAGCGCGGCGCCATCACTTTTGCCCCGGCCTTGCCCGAACCGAAGCGCCTTTCGATCGGCCGGTTGGGAATGGGAATTCTCAACAAGACATATCTGCGGTTTCCGCAAGTCTTCTGGCCCACGGAGACGGATGTGATTGGAGTGATCTCGCGGGACAGAGCAGAGTGGGGCGAATGGATCAATTTCTACAAGCATATCGCCCAACCAATTCTCCTGGGCTTTAACTCAGGTCAGGATGCGAGGTTGATCGAAGGTCTTTCAAATCAATCGGTAGTCCTGCGCGCCATGAAGGTCCTGCGCGACGCGTTTGGCAGCTCGATTCCCGATCCGGTTGGTGCGGTGGTCACGCGTTGGCAAAGCGACCCATTCAGTTTGGGCTCCTATTCATCAATACCACCCGGGGCCACGGGCAAGGATTACGATACGCTCGCAGCGCCGATTGGTGATCGAGTGTTCTTTGCCGGTGAGGCAACTTCGCGCGCCTATCCGGCCACCGTACACGGCGCGTTTCTATCCGGCGAACGAGAAGCGAAACGAATTTCCAGCTTGTAGTCCCCTGCTTGATCGTGACACGGTGTCAGTACCATTCGCGTAAGCGAATGGCATAAAGAAGTCCCTATTCTGGTGAAGTAACTTCTTAACCCATCCGCTGACGCGGATGGTACCGACCCCGTATTGCAGACTGACAATTGCAGTTGACGGAGTAGTCTCCCTAACGCTGACACCTACTACCAGTTCAACTTCAAACCAAACTGAAATTGACGCGGGTCGTATGCGGCGGTCGGGCGACTGTAGAAGTGACCGTTGCCGGCCTGTTGGTGAAACGCATTCACGTCGTCGATGAACGGTGACGCCGCCGCTTCATTGAAGCGATTGAAGAGGTTGAAACCCTCGGCAATGATGTCGAGCCGCAGGCGCTCGCCTAAACGAATCGCCCGTGTCAGCCGCGCGTCGAACGACATGTATTTATGCGTGATCCCCATATCGCGTGCCAGGTCACCGGTAGCGAACTGGCCGCCGACAATCAGCGGGGTGCAACCGGTAGTGCCGGGAACGCAAAGCAAGCCGCCGCCCGAAACTGATGGCCGATCGGTCTGGTTTGACTGGTCGTTATTGGTGTCCTGGTTGCTCAGAATGTTGAAGGGACGGCCTGAAGAAATTTCAATGATCGGCGCAAACATAAAGTCGGCGAGGAACTTGTGAAGCCCGTCGCCGCCGCGCCATGCGGGCGGAGACGAAAGCACGCCGCTGAAGACGAAACGCTGGCGCTGATCGAACAAGGCGTTGCTGCGTTCCGGCCGAGTATTACGATTGTCCTGCGGCAGCAAAAGCGTCTGCAGGTCTGATGAATCATCGATGGCATGCGACCAGGTGTAGGACGCGAGGAACTGGAAGTTGTGCGAGAAGCGCTTCTTCAAATCGAGGTTCATCGCGTTGTAGTTCGAATTGCCGTCTGAGACCTGCGCATTGATGGAACCAAACGGGCTAATCGTTCCCGGACTCCGCAGCGTTCCCGGCAGTTGTGAATTCAACACTCCCGGCGTTACCAATCCGCCCGAGAGCGCCTGCGCCAGGAAATAGTTCGGCGCATTCGGACGGAAGAAGTTGGCGATGGCGGGGCTGATGATGCGGGTGGTGGTGATGCCGGTTAGCGGCGCCGCAATCATGCCGGGAACGATGATCGCAAAGGTCTGCCCCGCGGTGGCATAAGTTGGGCTGCCGGTCGGCGTCGCCTGCGTGAAGCAAAGCAAAGGCACGCCGCCGGGGCAGGCCGTTCCGGTTGTCGGGATGGAAAACGCGATGGCCTCAGTAGTGTTGGCTGGATTTCGTCCCGCCCAACGCGCGAAGTTCTGAATCTGTAAATCGGTCCGCGGGGCGTTGATGTCCAGCGGGTGTGGCAGGTGATGCGCGCCGACAAACAGGTAACTGCCGGAGATCGCCATGTCTTTCGTCAGTTGCCGCTCGATGGTGAAGTTCGCCTGGTTGGCGTACGCGTATTCGAAGTCCTTACTGACGTGCAGCGTGAATGGCAGCACCGGACCAAACCCGGGAAAGGTTTGATCGTTGAAGCGCTGGCGGCCTGTTTGATACTGCGCAGTCGCTGCGGCGCCGGGCGTGCAATTCACGCCGGGCGTGGCCCCGGGAAAATTACAGACGATTACGGTGCCCTGAAAGACCTGGGTCGCGTTGAGCAAGGCCGTCGGCGCGGGTCCGCCTTGCGGAGTCAGGATCCCCTGCTGTTGTTGCGCCGCATCGGCGATGTCTGAATTAAATGCGATGGCCAGTAACGGGTGATCGTAGAACATTCCCGCGGCGGCCCGAATGACTGTCTTCCCTTTGCCGTCAATATCCCAGGCGACGCCGACCCGCGGCGCGAAATTGTTCTTGTCGCGCGGAACGCCTTGCTGAACGTTCATCGCGTCCTGCGCCGCCAGAATGTCGGTGGCGGACAAAGTGATTCCGGAAAGCGGATCGCGCAAACCGACCGGCGCCACCTGCTCGGTCTGTTCATAGTCGTAGCGAACGCCATAATTCAGAGTGACCCGCTTCTTGATATTCCATGAATCCTGCGCAAACCAGGCCATGGGTTTGTTACGAATGCGGCTGACCGGATTGCCAAATCCCTGGATGTAGTTGGTCGGCAAGCCCAGCCCGTACTGTTGCACCGGAGTAAAGTCAGGCGCGCCGGTGAACGCGGCGTTGAGCGAGCCGGCGCTGAGGCCGCCAAAGTTGTAAAGGCCGGCGAAGTTCAATTCAAAGATCGCCGACGGAATATTGACCGAGGCATAGTCGCCGCCGAACTTAAAGGTGTGATTGCCGTGCACGATATTCAGCGAATCAGTCCACTCGTAACGCACTTCGGTGCGGACCACCGGCGAGAATAGTTCGCGGCCGATGAATGCCGTGCCCGAAATGTTAGAGGCCACCGCATCCGGATTCTGCGAGGTGAAGACCGCGCGGCGTTCGCCAAAATTGAAGCGCAGCTCGTTGACCATGTTGCTCGAGAGGGTCGAAGCCAGAGTCGCGACAAAGGAATAATCCTTCAAACGCTGCACGCCGGTGCGCGAGAAGTCGTTCTGGCCCAGCGACTGGTTCTGCGATTCCACCTGAATGCCGGTAATGGTGCTGGGGTTATAACCAAAGCGCGCCGTCAGATGATTGTGCTGCGTGATCACATGATCGACGCGGAACGAGTTGAACGTCGTCTTATCAGTTACCGGGAAAATCGGTTGCAGACTTTGTAGCGGCCGGAAGGCAATCAGTTGACCGCTGCTGTTGGTGGTGGTCGACGGCACCGGCGCGCCGGACAGGAAGAAGCGCGAGCCGATCGGAGCGCCCAGGCCGACACCCGGAACCGAGCCCGGATTCGGCAACGGATTCGTCCCGGTCAGCGCGGTGCTGCCGCCGCTCGACGCGAGATATGCGTACTGGACCGCGCCGTTAATCAGCGTGGGGTTCCCAGTCCCGAGGAGTGTATTGACGAAAGTCACCTGGGACGGAGTCATATTTCGAAAAGTGACGTTGCCCAGACCGGTGATCGGAATCGTTACCGCTCCGGTCAGTCCCTGGGCGACGTTGCTGGTGAAGAAACCCGATTCATGACGCTGGCGCTGCTCGAATGATCCGAAAAAGAAAGTCCGGTCCTTGGCAAACGCGCCGCCGATGGTGCCGCCGTATTGGGCGCGCGTGAACGGCGGATCCTCGATAGGCGCAAACGCGTTCCGCGCCTGAAAGCTCTTGTGGCGGAGAAAACCAAAGACGTTTCCGTGCAGGTCGTTGGTTCCGGTTTTAGTCACCACGTTGACCACACCGCCGGAGGAACGGCCGAACTCAGGCGCGAAGGAATTGCTCACTACCTGGAACTCCTGCACTGCCTCCTGGCTGACCGTGGAGCGCGACGCATTGACCGAGTTGTCGGTGTTGTCCGCGCCATCGACCTGCACCAGGTTCGAGCGGCCCCGCTGGCCGCCGAAATTCAAGCCGGTAGTCGGCGCTGGTCCAATGGGCCGGCCCGCGTCGCGGCTGACGGTGGAACTGGTCAGCGCGAACGAAAGATAATTGCGTTCGTTAATCGGCAGATTCTCGATACGTTCGCGATCGATGATCGTGGCCACGTTGGTGTTCGTGGTCTCGACAATATTTGGAGAGACCGAAGTGACCGTCACCATGGCGCTCAGCTCGCCCACTTCCAGCGGCACATCCTGGTTTATCGTCTGGCCCAGGGTCAGTCGCACCGAAGGAATCACGGCGGTTTTGTAATTTGCGGCTTTGACGGTCAACTCATACGCGCCCGGCGTCAGGTTGACGATCTTATAGAAACCGTCGCCGTTGGTAGTCGCTTCGCGCGTCACATTGGTGCCGGTGTTGCGTGCCGTGACCGTTGCGTTGGCCACGACTGCGCCGTTCGCATCGCGCACCGTGCCCTGCAAATCTGCAGCGTCAGATTGCGCCTGCGACATCGCCACGGTGAAGCAACTGACGATCGCAACGGCAACTAACAGTACGCGCAGCGAGACGTTAAGCAAACCGTTCAAGGACGAAAACATTTTTCTTCTCTCCTTCTCGGACCAGTTCTGAGTTATCAGTTCTAAGTTAGACGACGACACGAACAAATGCGCCGGGCATTACGGCTAATGATTACAACGGATCGATTAAGTGGCCGATGGCGAGGGGCGAGTAATGATGACGAAAACTGCGATCGTTTTGCATCTCGGCCGTTATTGATGGGGCAGCTTCTACCAAAAGGAACCGGAGACGAGCAGTTTGTACCCCAAATCGAGCCGCCAAGGCAAGAACTATTGTCGGCGCCTGTAACGCAAACTGTCAGTTTGCGACCCGGGTACGCACTGTCTGAGATCTCAACAGTCCTATTACCAGAACCTTACTTTACACGTGCAGGGTGAGAATAAGTTTCAGCCCGGTCACCGCGCGTCGCCTGGGCCAATTTGCGCCGAACCAACTCGCTGGTACTGAAAAAAGAGATGGCGGCGGCGGCGAATCCGGGCACGAACGCCGCCCGGCGCAGCCAGGAAGATAATCTGAGTCGCGCATGGAAGAGGTGCTGATATTGATCGCGATACGCCGTGCGTAGGTCCTCGAGGCTCCGATGCTCAGGTGCATGATCCAGGAATTTGCCGATCGCCCGGGCCGCAAGTTCACCACTCTCCAGCGCCATCAACATGCCGCTGCCAGTGAAAGGATCGATAAACGAGGCGGCATCGCCAATCGCCAGTAGTCCGTGGCGCGGAGCGACCGGGCCTCGGCCAAAACTCTCGAGTGAAACCGCGAGCCACGCAGAAGCCAATCGCGCGTGCTCGAGAGTGAAAGCCGCGCGCCGGTTCTGCCAGACGACGTTGCGCATCACGCCATCTGCATCAGCGCCGCTCCGGCGCACGTCGCGCGCGGCAGCGATGAAGCAGAGATTGCTCACGCCATTTTCAATACTGCTCAAGCCGCCGTAGCCGCCGCGATAGAAATAGATTTCGCAGGCGCCGTCTTCAACCCGGGTGTTTTCGAAATGCGCTTTGAAAGCGACCATTGACCGCCGCTGGTGACGCCGGCCTTCAGACATCAGTTTGCGCGTCAGCGCCCGGCTTCGGCCGGTGGCGTCCACGACGACGGGGGCTCGATAGCTGGTTTCGCGCGCCGCTTGCTTTACCCGCAAGCCGCAAACAGTCTGATCCTCAATCAACAGGTTGCCGGCGTGAGTATCTTCCAGGACCTCTGCGCCCGCCGCGGCGGCCCGCCGCAAAAGGCGCTCGTCCATCTCGGCGCGGCTGAGCCCGAGCGCCACCCCATTGGTGGCGAACCAGGAACTCGGCACGCGCACGTTCCGGCCCCGGCGCGAATAGAAAACGGTGGCGGTTAGCTGCGACGGCAGGGCGGCAGTCATGGCGTCCGCAACTCGCAACGTTTCGAAGTGACGGGCGCATTCAGGAGAGATGAATTCACCGCATAATTTTGCCCGCGGGAACTTCTTCTGCTCGACCAGCAACACGCGCGCGCCGCGCATCGCGAGGTGAATCGCCGTGCTCGCGCCGGCCGGACCGCCGCCGGCGATGATTACGTCATAATTCGATTTCGCGCTCATGCGAATTTGTCAGCGACGGGTTCATACCGCTCGTCTCGCTCTGAGAACGAAGCGCAGGGCCTCAGCGGGCTTAATGATCCCGCTCGCTACCGCTCCCGGTTCTGACATGCGGTCAATATCAATCGCGCGGGAAAATGCTTTTCGATCGCGACCTGCGCGAGTCCCGCGCGGCGTCCCAGGTTGCGCAATTCCTCAGGCGTCCAGCTTTTCAAAATCGAGAGGGCGCCGTCTTCACGAATCAAACGATTATGCAGGAACAGACGGCCTATGGTCGTGTAGAAAAAATAAGCCACGGGACTCCGCTCCAGATCGATGACAAAGATGCCGTGGGCCGCGACGCGCGCCATTTCTCGCAAAATTTTGCCCGCGCCGTCGTCGTCAAAGTGATGCAGGGTCAGCGACTGGATGACAAAGTCAATTGAATTATCAGCGAAGGGCAGCTGAAAGCCACTGCCGCGCACCGATGCAATTTCCCGGAAACCGCTCGACTCGTCGAGAATCGCGCGGGCCGATCGCGCATTCAGCTCCAGCCCGACCAACGCCGCCGCGCGACCGGTCTCGCGCGCCCATGACGCAGTTACGCGCAACAACTCTCCCGAACCCGCGCCT
>Ga0126383_10000509_pt1 | contig 21696 bp, 22 predicted proteins | sample PanSoiMetPlot_35_FD_96882 | JGI IMG/M metagenome (GOLD analysis project Ga0126383, IMG submission 96882) | Tropical forest soil microbial communities from Panama - MetaG Plot_35 | ecosystem: Environmental > Terrestrial > Soil > Tropical forest > Bulk soil | place: Panama | collected 2016-02-17
AGGATCAGCAGCGGAAGCTCAGGTTCCACTACGCGATGAGCCCCTCGATCGGGCTCGACGCCGACCCGTATGCTCTGCGGGGAATGCGCCCTGCGAGGTAAGCATCGCGTCCAGCCTCAATCGCCTTCTTCATTGCCGTTGCCATCCTCACCGGGTCCTTGGCGCCGGCAATCGCGGTATTCATCAGTACCGCGTCACAGCCGAGCTCCATCGCGATCGCCGCGTCTGAAGCCGTACCGACGCCGGCGTCGACGATCACTGGAACTTTGGCTGCCTCGAGGATCAGCCGAATGTTGTGCGGATTGCGGATCCCAAGGCCCGATCCAATCGGCGCTGCAAGCGGCATGATCGCGGCGCAACCCGCATCCTGAAGCTTGCGCGCAGTGATGAGATCGTCGCTGGTATACGGAAAGACGGTGAAGCCCTCCTTCACGAGAACGTTCGCCGCCTTGACCGTCTCCTCGAGATCGGGGAAGAGCGTCTTCTCGTCTCCCAGCACCTCCAGCTTGATCCACTTGCTCATTCCCAGCTCTTCAGCGAGGTGGCAAGTCCGAATTGCGTCTTCAGCGGTGTAGCAGCCGGCGGTGTTGGGAAGGATGGTGATCTGGTCCCGATCAATCCAGTGCATCATCGACGCTTCGCCCTTCGCCGAAAGGTCCAGCCTCCGGACTGCGAAAGTTGCGATCTCGGCGCCCGAGGCCTGATGGCACCTCTTCATCACTTCGAAGCTCGGATACTTCCCGGTGCCGATGATCAAACGCGAGCTGAACGCTCGACCGGCAATCTGAAAGGGCTTGTCCTGCATTTCATTCCTCCTCGTCAGCCGCCGCCGACCAGCGTGACGATTTCGATCTTGTCTCCGGCCGACAGTCGGAACGCTCCGTGCTGCGCGCGCCTGACGACGGTGGAATTCACCTCGACGGCGACCGGACCCGGCCGGATCTCCAGCGTTTGCAGCAGGTCGAGCACCGTCGTACCCGGGTCTACTTCGCGTTTTTCGCCGTTGACGACAACGTTTAGCTTCGCCAAGTGTCTACCTCATACCGGGGGCAATGTTTTGGGATATCGGCAGCGCATCTCCCTGTCAACGCGTCGGCAAGGTATAACCAGGTTGGCTGCCTTGGGCGGAACCGTCTCCATGGGGGTACGATGAACGCACGCTTTCAAAGAGGCGCCGCGGTGGTCATCCAGCTTTGCGCAATCGCGGCCTTGCTTGCACCTCGCCTGCTCTGGGCCGACGAGCCGTCGGATTCGCCGCGCGTCAGCTCGGAGAGCGAGAAGGACGATCCAAAGTATCATCGCTATGCGTTTCTCGGCGCTGCAGCGTTCGCCGGAGGCGGTCTGATCTTCGGCTTTATCGCCCACGGCCAGCAGGAGCGCGCGAAGACCCTGTCATCCGCCGCTGAAGCGTCGAAGACGCTCGACGACGCGCGCCAATCAGCGGCGACGGCCAACATGCTGTACGCGCTCGCGGGGGCGACGCTGGTCTACGCGCTGGTGCTTGAATTCCTCCCTCGCCCAACGGCGGAAAAGGCCAGCGGCACCTTTCATTTCTGATCATGATTTTGCGCGGCGTACGGCCCTTCAGCTCGCATCCGACAACCCGAGGTCGCTCAGCGCTCGGAGAAATCGCTCGCCCCGGGCGGAACCAGGAAATGCCCTCGATTGCCTCGGGCCTGCAACTCGACGCCACACTGTGGGTTGGCTTGGCGCTGGTCACGGTCCTGGGCGGCTGCACGGTGTCTGAGATCGACTACTCTGGCCGGAGCTGCCAGCAGGCGATCGATTGTCCTGCGCCCTTTGTCTGCGTTGCGCATGGAGGGCAATTCGGAACCTGCGTGACTGCCGACCAGGGCGTCCCCACCACCGACGGCGGCAGCTGCGACGTTACCACTGTCATCTTCAGCCGCGATGTCCAGCCGGTCTTCACGGCTCGATGCACGCAGGGCGGGTGTCACTCCGCCGCGAACCCCGCGGGGGAGATGAGCCTCACCGCTCCGGGAACCGTCGCACGGCTGGTGAACCAGCCCACTTCTGCGGGCTGCAGTTCGGCGACTCCCCCGCCCAGCATCCCTCGGGTGAAGCCCGGCGACCCGCGCAACAGCATGATCTGGCGCAAGACCTCCAACGACCCGACGAAATGCCTCGACGCGATGCCGCTTCCGTTTTCACTGAGCCAAATCGCTCCGTGCGAGTTCGCCAGACTGGAGGCCTGGATTCAGCAGGGCGCGCTCGACAATTGAGCTGCCGGGCACAGCTCGCCGCATTTCTTTGCGCTGGCGGCGCGGTTCGGTCGGAAGCAATATCATCCGGTGGCTCTCCGCGGACGAGCAACTCGATCTCTGGTCCTGCTCATCCTGTGCGGCGCGGTCGCGCTTTCATTTTGCAGTAAGCCGATCGAACCCAGCGTCGAACCGCCACCTGTCGATGCTTCGAAGCAAATTCAGGCCATCCAGGTCGAGACCGAACGCCGGGCTCGGCAGGTGAGCCAGATGGCGCGCCAACAGGTCGGGCCAGACGTCGAGAAGGCGCTCAAGGCGATCGGCGGCAGCGGCGAATCACCAAGGGTCGATGAGTCCCGTGCCCGCCCAGTCGCCACCGAGGAAGTTGCCGGCAAGCTCGAGCGAGCCACGCCGGATTTTGTCGTCATCCGAGACGACTCTGGATTCGCGTATTGGCTGCGCACGAGCGGCAATACGCAAGTCACGGCGAACGGCCAACCCGCCCGATTGACGGACTTCCGGCAAGGAGCCGACGTGCGCGCGTCTTTTACGTGGCAGGGCAAGGAAAGGGTCGCGACCGAGGTGGACGTTCTGGGTGGGCAAGTGCTCGATGGAGGTGTGGACGGCGGCTCGTGACGCGACGTAGCGCGGGCACGAAGTCGGCCAGGCGATTAACTCGATGGTCCCTCGACTTCGGGCGGCCTTTGGCCGCGCTACGCTCGGGATGAATGGGGTCGACTTCGCGGTTGGCGCCGCTACGCTCGGGATGAATGAGCTGAATCTTTGAGGGTTCCCGCCAGGTGTTCGACGAGCGGTCGATGGCCTTGTAGTGCGACGCGCTGCTGATAGAGAGCGAGGCCTCGCATTCCACCCAGCTCTTCGCCCCCGCCTGCTCGACCTGGGCCGCCGTGGAGCAGCTGCGGCAGAACCGTGCCGGGCGGAACGGACTGTCCGGCCACCTTTTCGCCCGCGATGGTGAGCCGGCCATGGTGAGGCGCGATCCCCGCCACGACCTCTTCGATGAACCGCCTTTCATCGGAGTAGATCGAGCTGACCAGGCCGCCGCCCCCGGCGACGATAAGGTTGACCAGCGCAGCCGTTTGAGCAAACGGCATCAGCGTTGCCACCGGACCAAAGACCTCCAGACCGTTCACATCGGCCTCGATCGACGGGTTCGACATGAGCAACATCGTGGGGGCGACGAAGTAGCCCTTGCCCGGTGGTACACCCGCCGCATCGATCGGCTTCGAGCCACCGGTCGCGACCTCGGACGAGCGGGCGAGTTGATCGATCCCGGCCCGCACATCTCGAAGCTGCTGTGCGGTGGCCACCGGTCCCATCTGAGCACGCTCGTCCGCGGGATTTCCCACTCGCACTTCCGACAAGCGCTGCACCAGCTCCTCGCGCACCTGATCCATGCGGTCGCGCGGAACGTATATCCGCCTCACCGCGGTGCACTTCTGTCCGGCCTTCTGAGTCATCTCCTTCACCACGTCGGAGAAGAAAAGATTCATCGCTTCCGTGCCCAGCTCGACGTCGCGGCCGAGAACCATCGAGTTGAGGCTGTCCGCTTCGACGTTGAGATGGATGTTTTGGCGAGCCAGGTTATCCAGCCGCCGCAGCTGTGCCGCCGTCTGCCCGGAGCCGGTGAAGGCCACCACGTCCTGCGGACCGAGGTGCGAGAGGAGATCGCCGATGCTGCCGCAGACGAAGGAGAAAGCACCCTCGGGCAGCGCGCCGCTCTGGGCCCAGAGCTCTGCCATGCGGTGGGCCATCATCGCGGTGGAAGTTGCCGGCTTGCTGATCACGGGCATGCCGGCGAGCAACGCCGCAGCCAGTTTTTCGCCCATTCCCCAGGCGGGAAAGTTGAAGGCATTGATCTGCACCGCGACGCCTTCGCGCGGGACGAGCAAGTGCTGACCGAAGAGGCGCGCGGACCGGCCAATCGGAATCCCTTCGCCATCCGCGAGGAAACGAGCCTCGCCGAGCGTCGAACCAAGCTCCGCGTAGTACATCAGTGTCGCCGATGCGCCGTCGATGTCGAACTTCGCATCCGAGCGCGTATTGCCCGCATTCGCCAACCCGAGCGCAATCAGCTCCTCGCGGGCGTCGGCCACCACCTTGGCAAGCTTTTTGAGCAGCTCACCGCGCTGCGCGAAGGACATCGCCCGCAGCGCTCTTCCACCCTTTTCTCGAGCGAAGGACAGTGCACCGCGAAAGTCGAGTCCCTCCGTCGAGGCCTCGGCCAGGACCTCCTCGGTGGAAGGGTTCACCAACTCTGCTCGCTTGCCCGAGCCCGCGCGCCACTCACCGGATAGAAAGCTCTTAAGAACGGTAGCCATGGTCGCAAAGCTAACCAGGAATGCCGCTGGGGCGCAGCTGCAATCGAGCTACTTCATCGACGGATCTTCGAGATAGGTCCGGGTGAGCAGCTTCGGCTTGGGCCGCAGGCCCCCGATCCAATGGCGAAGATATGCCGTGGCGATCAGCCAGGCGCGGCGCACCGGGCCGATGTCCGAGATGCGACCGGAAAGGACGTGCATGCGCTGAAGGCGAAGCTCGAGGATCGCGACCAGCCGGTCCAGAAAGGCGGGTGCCTGCCCAAGCACCTCGTGCTCTTGCCCCAATCGCGAGGCGACGAAGCGCGCCAGCCGCTTCATCGCGAGTATCGAGCCGAGGTTGAGGCCGAGAAGATACGACGCCAAGCGCGGATTGTGCGCCACCAGGCGCTGGGTCTGGCGCTCTCCAAATGCGACGTGGCGCTCCTCTTGGCGCGCCGCGCTCTCCAGAATCTTGACCACCCGCTGATCTTCGATGGTGTCGATCAGGGCGTAGAAGATCATCAACACCAGGCCCTCCCCCACCGCCATCTCGGTGGCCACGTGCTCGGCGTAGTCGGTGCCCATTGAGCCCGTCGCCATGAATCGGATCACCCGGTGAGCGGGGCCAGGCCGCTCGCCGATCAATTCATAGATGCGCAGGAATTGGCGGACGTGGCTGAGCTCCTCCACTGCCTGCCGGGCAAAGAAGGTCGCCGCCTCGAGCGAGGGCGCGCGGTAGAGCCAATGGCCGCATTGGATGCCGGTGACCTCACCGTAGAGAAACTGATCGAAAATCCACTTCAGCACCGAAGCGTCGCGCGGCAGCCGGAATTTGGCGCCGCCGAAATCGAAGCGCATCTCCTCTCGCGACACGAGCATCCCGCCCGTCTCCGGAGTCAAGTCCGCCGGATGCTCCATCGGTCCGTCCACGGATAAGAATCTAGGCGGGTCGGGTGCCCGCGCGAAAGACGATACCCGAATGAAGTTGTCCGCCGTGTGCGGAACGCGGACACTGAGCGCAGAATGGATGCTCAGGAGCTTCAGCGGCGCGCCTTCGTGGCCGACGCGCATGCCGATTCACTGATGTGGAACCGCGATCTGACGATTCAGTCGACGGAGGGGCACGTCGACTTTCCCAGGCTCGAGCAAGCCGGAGTGAAGCTGCAGTGCTTCACCATCGTCACTCGCGGTCTTCCGATCATCGGCGCTTTCCCCCTGTTTGCCGCGTACCGAGGTTGGCCTCGAGCGGCGAGGAAGGGCGAGTGGGCTCGAGCCAATTGGCAGATCGACCGCATGGAGGAGCTTTGCCTCCGCTCGGGCGGGAAGGCGTCGATCGCTCGGCGGGCGATTGACCTCGAGGAGAACTTGCGCAGCGGTCGCCTCTCGGCGGTGCTCGGGGTCGAAGGAGCGCACGCCGTCGAAGGCCGGGTCGATCGCGTCCGCGAGCTGTTTGCGCGAGGCGTCCGATTCATGGGCCTGATTCACTTGGGAAACAACGAGCTGGGCGGCTCTTCGTTCCCTCTCCAGGCGCGAAAAGGTCTGACCAATTTTGGCCATCAAGTGCTGGACGAGATGGGCGAGGTGGGGATGAGCGTCGATGTGGCGCACGCGTCGCCCGAAGCGGTGGAGGCGATACTCGCTCATCGGTCGGCCCGCCCATTTTGCTCTCACGCGGGCGTGCGCGCCGTCGCCGGCAGCTGGCGAAATCTGGCCGACGCTGCACTCCGGCGGCTTGCCGACAAGGGCGGGGTGGTTGGAATCATCTTCGCTACCGTCTTCCTAGGCGGGAAGGAAATCGATGACGTCGTTCGGCACATCGCGCACGCCGTCGACGTGATGGGCGAGGATGGCGTCGGACTCGGCTCCGATTTCGACGGAATGGTTCCGTTGCCGCGCGGCATGCGCGACGTTCGAGATCTCCACCTGCTCACGGCCGCGCTTCTTCGCCGTTACCCAGAGCGACAGGTCGAGAAAATCCTCGGTGAAAACCTCCGCCGCTTCTTCGCCGAGACGTTGCCCAAGAATTGACAGCGCCCGGTCCGCGCCAATTTATCCCACCGCAGCTATTTCAGCGTGGTTCAGACGCGCGACAAGAATGAATCCAGAGCTCGATTGAAGGCATCCGGCTGTTCCAGATTCGCGAGGTGCCCGGCGCCGGGAATTTCCACAAGCTCCCCCGCGGAGAGCAATTGTTTCATCTCTCTTGCGCGGGCGGGCGGCGCGAATGAATCCTGCTCACCGACGACGACCAGTGTCGGCCCGCTGAATCTGTGCAGGACGTCTCTGCTGTCGGTGCGCAGTGCCATGCCCCGCTGCGCGGCAGCGGCGCCTTCCGGTTTGTTGCTCCGTATCATTGCGGCCACCTCCGCTCGAACCTCCGGCGCTGCGCCAGGGGCCAACAAGCGCGGCAGCATCGTTTCGACCAGAAGTTCAATTCCTTTCTCCATCACTGCGCGCGCGGTCTCCTCGCGCCGCTGCTTGCCCGCTTCGTCGTCCGCGCCGACCTGGGTGTCGGCGAGGACCAGCGCTCGGACTCGCCCCGCATCCTCCCGCAAGAGCGCCATCGCGGCGTAGCCGCCCAGGGAGACACCGCCGACGACGGCGCTGGGAATCTTCAGCAGGTCGAGAATGCCGAGCGCATCTCGAGCAACGCGCGACATCTCCGTTGGGCCGGAGCCCATCCCGCTTCGTCCGAACCCCCGGTGATCGGGCACGATGAAGCGGTAGCGGCCGGCAAGCGCGGCAATCTGCGGACGAAAGCTGTCGGCATTGAGCGGAAAAGCATGTAGAAGCAGCACGGGCCGCCCTTGCCCCTGATCGAGGTAGTAAAGCCTTACCCCGTCGTCGGTAATGAACAGCATCAGAACCTCCTCAAGCTCGGAGCGAGCTTTACACCATTGGGCGCCCGACCTGCCAAAGCCCTTGAGCTCGGCTGACCTCAGCCGCGTGGACGTTGTCCTCACCGACGTCGATGGAACTCTCACCACCTCAAACCGGCTGGAGGGCCGAACCGTCCGAGCGCTGGAGCGTTTGAAGGAGAATGGCCTCAAGCTCGTTCTGGTGACCGGTCGGCCGGCGGGATGGGCAGACTGCTGGCTCCGCACCTTGCCGGTGGACGCGGTGATCGCTGAGAACGGGGGAGTCTGCTTGGCCTGGAGCCGGCGCGGCCGCTTTCGAAAGATGTACGCGCAACCTGCCGCGCAGCGCGGGCGGAATCGCAAGCGGTTGGTCCGGGATGTGCAAGCTGCTCTCAAGCGCGTTCCCGGCTCGAAACTCTCGACGGACAGTCCATACACCGAGGTGAACATCGCAATCGATTACAACGAGGAGGCAAAGCTCGGCCCGACCGCGGTGCGCGCGCTGGAGTCATTTCTAAGAGGGCGCGGCGTGACGATCGCTCGATCCTCCGTTCACCTCAATTGTTGGATCGGCCGATTCAACAAGCTCTCGATGGCGCGACGGCTCCTCCGCGCGCAGTGGGGTTTGCGGCTCGGCAAGGGTGATCCGCGGTTCGTTTATGCCGGAGACTCTCTCAACGATGCCCCGATGTTCGGCGCTTTTTCGATCTCGGTCGGCGTGGCCAACGTCTGCGATGTCTTCAGCGAGCTGGATCAGCGACCTTCCTTCATCACCGCCGGGCGCGAGGGCCGAGGGTTCGAGGAGCTTGCGGCGGCGATCATCGCCCAGCGCAAGAGTCAGCCGCTTCGGGCCGCGCGATGAGCCTTGCGCGCCTCGCGCTTGCCAAAGGGCTCGGCCGCCATCTTCGCGCCGGCCATCCCTGGGTGTTTCGGCGGGCGATCGAACCGCCGCCGAAGCTTCCCCCGGGAAGCGTAGTGGATCTCGTTGAAGACCGGAGATTCGTCGCGCGCGGTTACTACGATCCACATTCGCACATCGCGGTGCGAATCCTCACGCTCGATCCCAAAGAGTCGATCGACGTCGCTTTCTTTCGGGCTCGCATCGAGAAGGCGCTCGCCGTGCGCCGGTCGCTGATCGATTTGCGCGACACGGACGGCTTTCGCGTCGTGCACGGCGAGGGCGATGGGCTCCCGGGAGTAGTCGCCGACCTGTACGCCGGCTTCGTCGTCCTTAAGCTCTATTCAGCCGGGCTGTCGCCTTTGCGGCCGCTGATCGTCGAGGCCCTCGCATCGACCGTTCCCGCGGTGCGGGGCATCGTCGGACGCGACGAAGCAGCGGACGACGAGCACCTTTCGGAGGCTCCCAGCCAAACCCTGTGGGGCGAAGCCGCCCCGAAGCGCGTTCTCATCCGCGAGCGCGGAGCGTCGTTCTGGGTGGATGTGCACCGGGGACAGAAGACCGGCTTTTTCCTCGATCAACGCGAGAATCGAGCGCTCGTTCGCCGCCTGGCGAAAGACCGCGAAGCGCTCAACTGCTTCGCCTACTCGGGTGGATTTTCTGTCAATGCCGCGCTCGGGGGCGCCGCGAGGGTGTTGTCCATCGATTCGGACCGCGAAGCGATCGAGCTTGCGCGCGAAAATTTCCGCGCCAATGGCCTCGATCCGGAGCGGCATCAGTTCCAGACCGGCGACGTCTTCGATTTGCTCGCATCGCTGAAGAAAGCGAAGCGAACATTCGACCTGGTCATCCTGGACCCGCCGGCCTTCGCCAAGACGCAGCGCGCGGTGGAAAGCGCGATCGCCGGCTATGCGTCGCTCAATCGGCAGGCCCTGGCGCTGCTTCGGCCGAGCGGACTGTTGGCCACGGCTTCGTGCTCTGCGCGCGTCAGCCCGGAAGCGTTCAGCGGCGCGATTCGCGAAGCGGCCTTCAATTCCGGAGTAGAGCTGATGCTTCTAGAAGAGCGCTATCAGCCGCCCGATCATCCCATCCGCCTTCATTTTCCAGAGGGGCGATACCTCAAGTTTTTCGTTCTTCGGCCGGTTTGAGATAGTCCTTGCGCGTGGTCACCCAAGGGCAATTCTTCGAGCGACCGGCGATCATCCCGGTAGGAGACAGCGCGCTGGACGGGCTTTCGACTTCGGGGGATGCGCGACCTCCGCTGTTGATCATCCCGCCGCCGCCGGAGCGCGGAAGCATGGATCACTCTGTGCTGGCGGAGTTGGCATGGGCCGCCTCGCGCGCCTCGTTTCCAACCCTGCGCTTCAATTTTCGCGGCGTCGGTGCAAGCCAGGGCGAACGCGGCGATGAATCGCAGCGATTGGCGGACGCCGAAGCGGCGCTTCGCCTTCTCGAGGAGAACACGGGCGTAGCGAGCGCCGCGATAGCGTCGTTTGGAGCTTCAGCCCCGACGATCGTCGCGCTGCACAAGCTCCATCCCGGTATCGCAGGACTGTGCTTCATCAGCCCCGAAGCGCTCGAATTGGCAGAGCTGGCTCGCGCCGGCACGCCGTTGCTCGCGGTGATCGGGGAAAACGACGCCAAGGTGCCGCAAGCCGCTTTGGCCGCCGCTATTCAAGACGCTGGCGGTCGGATGGAGATCATCCCCAGCGCGGACGTGAACTTCCAAAGCAAGCTCCCCGATGTGGGCAGGTCGGTGGTTCGCTGGCTCAGTCGGCTGCGCCCAGGGTAAGGACAATCGTTTCCCCATTCGTTCGTACAAGGCTAAAAGGAAAAGCTCGTGAGCATTCTTCGATTGAATGGGATGGTTCTCCTCGCCGTCGCGCTGGGAATCGCGGCTTGCTCGCGCGGGAAGGTGGGCCCCACCAAGGGCGCTTCTTCGGATGATCCGAGCGCGCAAATTCCCGGCGCGATTGTGGTGGATTTCAAGGACGGCACGACCAAGGCCGAATTCGACGCTTGGGAAAAGGATTGGGGCATCGATCTCGAATTCAACTCCATCGAAGGTCCCCAGGATGGGGTCACCATTGCCGTGGGCGTCGAGGATATCGAGGGCGTGCTGACCAAGATCCGCGCCCACCCGGCAGTCGAGGCCGCTGAGCCGCTCAAGAGGTATCAAGCGACTTTCACCCCGAACGACCCCGATTTCCCCAAGCAGTGGAACCTTCGCCAGATCCGCATGCCTGAAGCGTGGGAGCGCAGCAGAGGCAAGGGCGCTGTCGTGGCCGTGCTCGACACCGGAATCGCCTACGACGACTACCAGAGCTTCCGAATGGTGCCCGACTTAAAGGGCATCAAGTTCGTCAAGGGATACAACTTCGTCGCGGATGATGAGCATCCGAACGATGATCACGGTCACGGGACGCACGTCGCCGGGACCATCGCTCAGGCGACCAACAACAAGGAGGGCGTCGCCGGCATCGCCTTCGAAGCGGCGCTGATGCCTCTCAAGGTGCTGGATCAGTCCGGGATGGGAGTCTCCGCCGATATTGCGGACGCGATCCGGTTCGCAACCGATCACGGCGCAAATGTGATCAACATGTCGCTCGGCGGCGGTGGCTATTCGCGCGTGATTGAAAGGGCGGTGGCCTACGCGCGCAAGAAGGGCGTCACCGTCGTTTGCGCCGCCGGCAATACGGGCGTGGGACAGGTTGCGTATCCAGCAGCGTACGCCGGCGCGGTTGCGGTGAGCGCGGTGGGCCCCAGCGGCAAGCGCGCTGTTTATTCATCGTTCGGCAAGGAGCTCGATATCGCTGCGCCCGGCGGCGACAAACGAGCGGGTCCCGAAGGCGGCATTCTTCAAAACACCATCGATCGGCGAAACCCGTCGCAATCGGTGTACGAGTCTTTTCAAGGTACGAGCATGGCAACCGCCCACGTCTCCGGCGTCGCCGCGCTGCTCTACGCAAAGGGCGCAAAAACGCCCGACGAGGTCGAACAGGCGCTCTTCGATGGCGCCACACCGGTGGACGGCAAAGAGTGGTCCGAAGAATACGGCCACGGCCTGCTCAACGCCGACGAATCGCTCAAGCTGATCGGGCGCAGCACCACGGTTGCGGATTGGCGGCCGTTCCTCGTCGCGGCGGCGCTTTTGGTGCTGGTTCTGTTGACGCTGGGAGCCCGACAACGGCCGGGTTATCTCAACATTCTTTTCAGCCCCGCCTTCTTCATTCCGCTGCTGCTCGCAACCGTCGGAGTCTTTTTCGCGCGATGGGCCTTTGGCGGAGCGACCGGCGCCGTAGCCAGCGCCGTCGATTTCGCATCTCTGCCGATCCCCGATTGGCAAAGGATCATTTTCGGCCGGGGCAGACTGGCCAACCCGCTCTTTTACAGCGCGCTGATTCCGCTGGTGGGCTCGATCTTCGCAGTCGGATGGCGAGGCTTGCGTCCGGTGGTGGCCGGCCTGGCGATCGGCTTTGCCGGATTTCTTTCCTACGCTGCCTGGGCGCGCTCCCCGGGGCTTGCGTATCTGCCGTTCAACTTTCTGGCGCTGCCCTGGTTGATTGCGAACGCCGTGCTCTGCGTCTTCGTCGCGCGCGCGATGCTGAAGAAGGGAGCTGGGCGATGAAGCTCACCGGCACCGTGTCCCTGCGCGACCTCGAAGGGGGCATTTGGGTTTTGGAAGGCGACGATGGACGAACCTACGAAATCGTCGGCGGCGATCGTCGGCTTCGGACGAAGGGGCAACGCATTCAAGTCGAGGGCGAGGTCGATGCGGGTGCGGCGAGCCTCGCCATGGTTGGCCCGGTGCTCAAAGTGAAGAGCTACCGGCCGCTGCGGTAAACGCTGACCTGCCAGCTTGCCCTAGCCCGAATCGCGTCCCAACCTTCGAGACTCCCGAAAGAGCTCTTCCCTCAAGATTCGATAGGCTTCCAGCGGCACTTTTCCCGCGCGCGCGTCCTTTCGAAGCGCTTCCAGCTTTTCCCTCTCGATTCTTTCCTGGTCGGTGGCGCTCTTGCCCAGGGGCGCAAGGTGGTATTCGAAATCGTACCAGCCGAGCACCAAGCCGCGGCGATCCAGCAGAGCGAACGAGCCCAACAAAGCAAGCGCTCCGACGATCCACGGACCAGCCGCGCCCGCCCAGGAGGCTGGCCTTTCTTGCACCGGTGCAGCGCGAAGCGTGTGGGGCGGGAGAAGGGACGGATCCTTGCGGACCAGGACGATCAAACCCGCGAGCACCACGCTTCCAAGTACTGCAATGGACAGAACTGCCCTCCAGTTCGGCTCAGTGTCTTCGACCTGACCGCCCCTGAGCATAAAGAACAAGATGGTGGAGACGAGATTATTGGCACTGTGCGCCGCCACTCCCGGCCACAGAGATCCGGTGCGCGTGAAAAGCAGCCCGAAAACGAGCCCCAGCTCCAGGCGCGCCGCGAATCCGATGGGGTCCAGATGGAAGGCGCTGAAGATGATCGCCGCTACCACGACCGCGTTGCGAGAGCTCATCGTCGGCGGCATCAGCCCGCGCTGAAGCACGCCGCGGAAAACAAATTCCTCGCAAAAAGGGGCCGCCAGCACAACTCCGGAGACGATCGCCGCCAACTCGATCGGCGTCTGGTTTTTGAAGAGATTGGTCATGTCGAATTGGTCCCGCCAGGACGCCGGCGCGATCGACTGAGCTACGAACTGAATCGGGATCACCAAGGCGAAAAAGTTCACCGCCCCGAGCAGGAAGCCGAACGCCGCGGTTCGCCAGCTCGGCAGCGCAAGACCGGCGTACTGAACTGGGTCGCGGCCGCTCAACCGCACCCGCACCCAGGCCACGCCGAGAAAAACGAACAACTCGGTAAACCAAATGCCGACCGCGGTGTTCAACAGCTGCGTGGTGGCGCCCAAGGTGACGAAGAGCAGGAAGATGATCAGCATCGTCCTGAGCGCCAGGCGCGTTGCGCCAAAGTTTGCAACGGGTGCCGGTGGCTCGGTGTCCAGTGGGGGTGGAGAGGGACGAACCTCTTCTGAGTTATTCGCTGCGGTCGTTTCGGTCACGAACACTCCGAGTTCTGTTTGCGCCAGCGCCACGACGAGGTCAAGGAATCGCTAGGTCGGGTGGACAAGGCAGATATAATGCGCAACCGAATCGCTTCACGAGCACGGCTGGGGAGGGAAAGCGCCCGGTGACGGTGTCCAGCGCGGTTCGAATCGTCATTCTGGGCGCGGTGGCGTTTGCAGCCTGGCCGACCGAGGTGCAGGCTTCAGCGTTCGTCGTCGATGCGCGAACTGAAGCGCAGGCGTACCAGATACGAGCGTATCGCGACAGCGATCCAGATCACCCGACGCTGTTGCCGCGGCGACGAATCGTCCAATACCTGGGCGTCGCCGGGTTCGAGCTGATCACCGGCGAGGATCTGGGCTTCGAAACGAGCATGCGACTGTACGCCGATTTCGGTTTGCCGAGCGGCGAGGCAGCCAAAATCGACGGGGTTGGCAGCCAATGGGCCGACCTGATGTATGCCTTCGCAAAGTTCAGAACCGGCCCGGTGGAGCTGCAGCTTGGGCGGCAGACCTACGTCGACATCATGGACTACATGGCGTTCGACGGCCTCAAAGTCCGCTACCTCAGCAGCCTCGGCATAGGCGCAGAGGCTTACGGAGGTCTTTGGGTCAAGGGCGGCATGCCCCTGGGGTCCTCGGTCTACCAACCCGACGGTACGCGCGAATCGGACCAGCGCCGCATTGCGATGGGGGCGCCGAGCGCAAATCCGGCGCTTGACGACGTCGAGCCGGTGTTCGGCGCGAAGCTGCTGGCGGAAAATATCAAAGGCTTTTCCGGCTCACTGGGATATCGGAAGGCAATTCTCGGGGGGAAAACGGATCTCGAGCGCGCCGCGTTGGAGCTGCGCTACGGGCGGGGCAGGGGCCTGAACGTCACTACAGGCGCGGACTATGATTTGATGATGTCGCGCGTCGCGCAGGTCCGTGCGCTGGTGCGCTACGATCACCCGAAGTTCGCCGTCAGCGCCGAGGCTCTCAGGACCTCGCCCGTTCTTTCGGCCGAGTCGATCTGGTACTACTTCGCGACCGCGCCGCGGGACGAGCTTCGGCTCCGCGGTGACTACACGCCGGTTGGTCCGCTCCGCTATTACCTCGAAGGGGTGCTGAGCCAGTACCATGAAAACATCAACCACACCCTGGAGCTTGCGCTCGCGCTTCGAGATCCCGCGCTCCCTTCGTCGATTAACGCAGGCGGCTCGGCGGGAGCTGCGTATCGAGACGGAAGCTTTCACTCCGCGCTGGACGTCAGTTATCGAAACGGGTACGGCGGCCGGCAGTTGTGGGTAGACCTCACGGCGGGATACAGCCCAGAAGAGAAGCGCTACACCATAGACGGTCGCCTCTCGATCGCGAACGTCGCCGACAGCTTCAATCCGCTGCTGAGGGGCACTTTCTACGGAGCGCAAGTCTGGGTGAGCTACCTGTTCGCGCGCAACGCGCGTGGCTCGGTGGCGCTCGAAGAGAACATCAATGACTTTACGCGCTCTGATTTCAAGATCTTCTTCCTGTTCGACCTGAGGGCTATCTTTTGATGAGCTCTCATCCAAAGGTCGTCGCTTGCGTCGCAGTCGTGCTCCTGGTCGGAGCTGGCCTGGCGCTTGCCGCGTCCGGGCGCGAACGAAGCCTCGCGATTTACCCAGCGCAAAACATCCCCATTCGGTTCAACCACGCGGTGCATCTGGAGGGAGGGGCGGACTGCACCACCTGCCACGACTCGGCGCGAAAAAGCACCAAAGCGGCCGATCGGAATTTACCGAAGCATCCGGAATGCGAGCAGTGCCACGACATCCAGGCAGCACAGCGAGGGAAGAAGGTGGATCCGCCCGCGACGTGTGAATATTGCCATCCCGGCTTCGATCCCGGCGTGCAGCGGCTGCCGGCGCCATTCGAGTTTCCGTCGCCCAATCTGAAGTTCAACCACAAGGTCCACGTCGACAAGAAGATCGAATGCACCACCTGCCACGGCGAGATGAAACAAGTGACCCTCGGCACGCGGATGCAGTTGCCGAAGATGTCGACCTGCCTCGAATGCCATGACGGCTCGACGGCCTCATCGGGGTGCACCACTTGCCATCTGGAAGGCCCTTCCGGAAGGCTGCAGCTGAATTTCGCGTCAGGAATTCTTAGGCCAATGCAGGCCAACCCGTTCGGTCTCGACCATGGACCTCGATATGAATTCAGCCACGGCAGCCGCGCCAAGACCGACCGGTTGTTGTGCAGCCAGTGTCATTCCGATTCGGATTGCCAGAAATGCCATGACTCGCTGCAGAAGCCGCTCGCGGTGCACCCGAACGACTACATCACTCTTCATCCGGTGCAAGCTCGGGCCGACTCGCCGCGCTGTACGAGCTGCCATCGCCTGCAATCTTTCTGCGCGGCTTGTCACGAGCGGACCGGCGTGGGTCTGGATGCGGATCCCTCGCTCCGAGCTCGGAACGTGAAAGTGCATCCCAATTACGATGTCTGGGTGAACATCCTCGGGCCCCAGCATCACGGAATTGCCGCCTCGCGAGACATCAACCAGTGCATTTCCTGCCATCGCGAGGAGTCATGCCTGCCGTGCCACTCCGACGCGGATCGCTTCGGGACGCGGCGGCAGGTCAACCCACATCCGGATGGATTCGCCAGCATGTGCAAGTCGCTCGCCGCGAAGAACGACCGGCCTTGCCTAAAGTGCCATACGTCGACCACGCTGGCGAAGAAAGGATGTCTATGAGAGAGCTGCGCTCGGGCATCTTGCTTCTCTCGGTGGCGTTCGTCGGCTGTCTCGACGCAAGCCACGGCGTCTTGGCTTACAAAGACACCACCACGCCAACGATCATCTCGACCATACCGACGGCGATGGCGACCATCACCCGGACCACCCCCATCTCGATCACCTTCTCGGAAGCGATGGATACGCGCACGCTGGGCGCAGGCATCCAAGTTTCCAAAGCGGGAACAGCAGTGCCGGTCGTGCTCGGGATTCCCCCTCCCGACCAGCTTCCGCCGACTGCGCAGGACGTGGACGTGCCATACACCGTATCGGCAAAGCCGGTGTCGGGCGCATTCGAGCCGAGCGTTGGATCGGCGTTCGACTACACGCTGTTGCTTTCTACGCTCCTGACGGACGATGCCGGCAACGCGCTTGCCGCCGAAGTTCGGATTCGCTTCAGCGTGATGTGACCGAGGTCGGGCATGCGGTCATGGGTGTGTCTGTGGTCACTGGCGCTGTTTTCCGTTGCCTGCGAGTACTATGCGAAGCCCAATCGGCCTCTTCCGAGCAGCTTCGAAGCGAAGTTTCTGGACGGCTCGCCCCTGAATGCCGAGATCCTTCGGGGCAAGCCAGCCGTGATCAACATCTGGGTTCCCCGCTGAATGATGTGCGCTCGGGAGTTGCCCGAGCTGGAGCTGATTCGGGCTGAGTTCGAGCCGCGCGGTGTTCAGTTTGTCGCGCTCTCGCTCGAGCGGGATGCCGACCTCGTCAGGGAAGCTGCCAAGACGCTGGGGATCCGAATGAGAGTGGCGTTCACCAAGAGCGAAGTCCTGGCCCCGCTGGGGGTCAATGGCGTTCCGTCGACGGTGTTCGTACGCGCAGACGGAACGATCGTTGCCGCGGCCAGCGGTGAGCGAACAGGCAAGTTTCTTCGAGAGCGGACCCGCGAGCTGCTCCGCTGATCGCGTTCATTCAGCGCTTGAGGAATGCGCGAATGCCGTTCGCCAAGCTGTCCCCCTCCAGCGCCGCCGCCGCCGCAGGGCCGAGTCGAAGCCGCTTAGCCACCTCGACCAGAATCTGCTGATCCAGGAAAAACAGCACGGCGTTTTCGATCGTCGGTTTGGAGAGCGCCTCTGGGGTTCCGATACGGCCTGCCAAGTACTCGGCGCGACCCGTCTCGAGGGCAGCCTTGACGAAGGACTTCGGATCCATCGGCCCTTCCGCAACGAGGTCTTTGAGAGCCAAGGCTGTGGCCAGGTACCCCTCCAGGTAGTCGCGAAGCAGATCTGCCATGAACTCAAGCTCGCTGAGCGCGTCCGGTCCCACCGCCGAAATCCGGCCCTCGTTTTCCTCCAGAAGGCCGTCCCGGCGCAGTCCCCCCAATGCGTCGGAGAAAAGCACATCGAAGCTCGCGCCCACGCGGTAGACGAACTCGAACTTTAGGAGGCGCGAAAGGTTGAGCGCCGCTTTCTGACACTCATCGCGACTTGCGGTGGGCATCGCCAGCACTGCGTTGGCGACCAGGCTTCGAGGCGCGACCAAGTTCATCAGGGCATTCTTGTAGGAGGAGATTTGAGTCCGCTTCTCCTCGGGGACGATGTAGATGGTCTCCCCCTTGACTTCCTGAGTGCGGACCAACTCGTCGTCGATGAAAGATTCCATTGCATCGCGAATAGGGCCGACCGCCGCCGGACTGGTCGGCGCACCGTGCAGGCGCGGTGATACGGGCCATCCCTCTTCTTCCGCGATGCTGCGGAGCAGAGCGATGCGCGCGGTCAGCTCCGCCGATGGTGCTCCGCGACCGCGATGCGCGAGCAGCGCCGCGCCCACCAGGGCATAGGGCGTCACCGTGGAGACTCGACTGATCCCATAGATGATTCGATTGCCGAGCGCCCGGACCATGCCCTTTTTTTGATCCTCGCTGATGACGGCAACGGATAGGCCGCGGGCGTGGGTGAAGTCGAGGAGCGAAACGGGCTCATCGAAGCGCAGGTGGATGCGGCCGTACTTCGACACCAGGATCTTGGGCGTCTTGAGCAACGCCTTGAAGTCTTCTGGTCTCTTTTCACCTCCGGCGAGCTCCGCGGAGTAGCTGCCGGACTCGACGACTTTTTCGTAGTCGATCGAAACCGGAACGAAATAGAGGTCGTTGCTTGCGCCCTCCAGCACCGCATCCACTTCCCATGTCAGCATTCCCAGCTTCGGCGGAAGCAACTTGCCAGTCCGGGAGCGGCCGCCCTCGAGGAAGAACTCCTGGTGGACGCCGTTGTGGACCAGTCGCTTGATGTACGCGCGGAAGGCAGCGGTGTAGATCTTGTCTCCTTTGAACGATCGCCGCAGAAAAAAGGCGCCGCCTCGCCGGAAAAACGGACCGAGCGGGAAGAACGAAAGATTCGCTCCCGCGGCGACCTGCGGAACGGCATAGCCGCGAGTCCACAGGACGTAGCTCATCACCAGATAGTCAACGTGGCTCTTGTGACTTGGGCAGAGGACGATCGGCGCTCGGGCGGCGCTCTTCATCGCTCGCTCCAATCCGGCCTCGTCGACGTCGATGCCGTCGTAAATTCGATTGAAAACCCAATGCAGGACCGGCGCGGCCAGGCCGACCACGGTTGCGCTCGGGCGCGCGGCAATCGACTTCAAGGCCCGCCTCGCCTCTGCCGTAACCGACTCCATCCGGCGCTGCGATTCAGCGGCGCATTCCTGAAGAGATCGGTTCAAAGTGCGATCGCGCAGCGCTTCTTCGATCACGCGATCTGCCGACTTCGGGGGCGGGCCAAATACCGCCCGAGTCTCGCGCGCCAGGTGGTGATACAGGGCTCCTCGAACTTTGCGCGCGATCAGGGCATCCGTGGTGTCCGGTCGCTCTGCAATGAACTTGCGCAGGTCGATCGCCTCGCCGATGCGAAATTGGGCGCGGCGATAGTTGCGAAAAAAGGCGACGATGCTGTGCAAGAAGCCGGGGGCTTCGGGGCTTCCGAAGATGTAGTCGAGCACCGCCGGCTTCAGCCGCTCGCGCGATTTCTCCCAGACGAACAGCTCGGGCACCAGATAGACCGGCCGATCGGACTTGCGAGCAAACGAGACCAACGCCGGAAAGGGATCTTCCTTGGTCGACCGACCGCGCGCTGTGCCGAGGGCGGACTTCTTCAGAAACACCAGCGCCGAGCCTCCTTTGCGGCGGGCGTAGGTCAAGCGCACTTCCAGGTCTCCTCGTTGAGCGGCGCGCCGCCAGGGCCGGGTGAACCAGCGACGAAGATTCACCACGGCGCGGATCGGCGGCAGGCCGCGGCGAACCAGCGCCCACGCCAGGTAAAGGTAATTCACCCAGGCGGTCGTTCGCATGACGTGAACCAGGAATCCGTCCTTGCTCAGCCGGGCGAGCTCCGATTCCGCCTCCGGCGCAAATCGAACGCCTTCGAAATAGCGGGAGGCGAGTCGCCGCCCTACCGGCCCAATCTCGTCGCGGACGGCGATCAGCGAATGCGACTTGGGATCTCGAGCCAGCGCGCCTTCCACGGATGCACCTTGAGCACCTATTGAATCCCAGCCGGCGATCTTTTTCACGGTCTGGTTTTGGACAGAGCCGGTCCCTCGGCTTCCGCGGGTGCGGGCGGATTCCTACTTTGCGAGCGACGAGAACGACGGAGCAGACAACCGGCCGGCTCCGAACGTCATCCCCGTCCGCACCCGGCGCTTTCCGTTGCAGGCCCAGGCCCTTGCGTCTTGGCCGAGCCAAGCGGTCACATATTCTCCGGCGCCGGGATGCCGAGCAGTGAAAGACCCGAGGCAAGCGTCAATCGCGCGGAGTCGGTGAGCCCCAAGCGCGCGCTGCGAAGCGAGGGATCGTCGACCAGCACCCGTTTTTCCCTCTGCTGATTGCCGAGCGTGTACCATTTGCTGAACTCCGAAGCGAGCTCAAGCAGGTGGCGGGCCACCGTGGATGGCTCATTGCCCGCCACCGCTTCCTGGACCGCGAGTGGAAAGCGCGCCACCGAGCGAATCAGGCTTTGCTCCTCCGGTTCGCTCAGTTGCGAGGCATCGACCGAGGATGGCTCCCCGCCGGCCTTGCGCAGGATGCTGCATGCGCGCGCGTGCGCGTACTGCAAATAGGGTCCAGTGTGGCCTTCGAAGTTGAGCACTTCATCCCAATCGAAGGTGTAGTCGGTTGCGCGCCGATTCTTCAGGTCGCCGAAGACGATCGCCCCGAGGCCGACTTGCTCCGCGAGCCGCTCAGGATCGTCAGTGTGGATGCGCCCCGCTTTCTGGTTCTCGCTGACTTTTTCCAGGGCGCGGGCCTTGGCTTCGTCCAGCACGTCCTGCAACAAGACGACCTGGCCTCGCCGCGTGCTCATCCCTTGAACTCGGCCGAAGCCGACGTGAGTGCACGATTTCGCCCACGGCATTCCCATCCGCTCTAACACGGCAAAGAGTTGGCGGAAGTACAGGGCCTGGTCCGAGCCGACGACGTAGAGCGCCCGATCGAAGTGAAAGCGCTCGTAGCGGTCGATCGCGGCGGCCAGATCGCGCGTCGCGTACAGCGTCGAACCATCGCTCTTTCGCAACAGGACCGGGGGCTCTCCCTCCGCATAGGGCATGTCCACCACCAGCGCCCCTTGCGACTCCTTGACCCCGAGCGTTTTCGCAATCTTCTCGATCACGGCCTCCATCCGCCCCTGGTAGAAGCTCTCCCCCTCGTAGTGCTCGAAGTCGATGTCCAGTCTCCGATAGAGGCGGCGGAAGTCCTCCAGCGAGGTTTCGCGCAGCTCGCGCCAAATGGCGATCGCGCTTGGATCGCCTTCTTCCATTTTCCGAAAGAACTCGCGGGCCCGTGCATCGAAAGCCGGGTCTGCCTCGGCGCGGGCGTTGGCCTTCACATACACTTCAACGACGTGCGCCATTTCCTGCTTTCGAGACGGATCGCCGTATTCCTGGAAGCCGGCGGCGACGAGGCCGAACTGCTTTCCCCAGTCGCCGAGGTAATTGATGCCCTCGACGCGGTATCCCTGGCTTCGGTAGAGGCGGGCCAGTGAATGACCAATCACCGTGGAGCGGATGTGGTGGAAGGCGATCGGCTTGGCGATGTTCGGGGATGAGTAGTCGATCACCACCGTCTTTCCGCGCCCCGATTGGCTCGAACCGTAGCTGCGCCCGCTGGCGCGTACTTGCTCAATGACCTCAGCGGTGAAGGGCATCGCGGCGAATCGCGCATTGACGTAGGGACCGGCAGCTGCGATGGCCATTCCCGGGACCGAGAGCTGTTGGGCGGTCGAGGAGGCGATCGCGGCCGGCGCTTTTCGCTGAGCCTTGGCGAAGGAAAAAGCGGCGAAGGCAAGGTCGCCGTGGGCCGGCTCGGCGAGCTTGATTGCGCGGTCCACCTCTTCCGGCTGAGCATTCAGAGCTCGAGCCAGCGCATCGGCGAATGCAAGTCGATAGCGCTCGTAGACGAAGCTGCTCATTTGGGGCGCAGATAATAACCAGGCGGCGCCGAATGCGGCGGCAAACGTTTGTCGGCCTTTCAGCTAGCGATCGGCTTCTGTTTGACGGGCCGGTCCCGCGGGGTGGACCACCGAAGCCACGGTGCTCAACAGGGTCGGTAAGCGCAGCGGCTTCTCAAAGAGTCCGTCGATCCGATCTTTGCCCTTTCCAC
>Ga0126383_10000510_pt1 | contig 21666 bp, 19 predicted proteins | sample PanSoiMetPlot_35_FD_96882 | JGI IMG/M metagenome (GOLD analysis project Ga0126383, IMG submission 96882) | Tropical forest soil microbial communities from Panama - MetaG Plot_35 | ecosystem: Environmental > Terrestrial > Soil > Tropical forest > Bulk soil | place: Panama | collected 2016-02-17
CCGACCTTCCGGATCCGACCATCGACGACCAGGGTCAGGCGCACTTCCCCGGCGGTACGCCCGATCCGCCACCCTCAGTGCGACAGGCCTGCCAGGCAATCTACGACCAGCTCCCTGCCCAGGCCCGGGGCGATCAGTCGCAGGACCCGGCCTTGATGCGCCAGTTCGCCCGGTGCATGCGTGACCACGGCATCGAGGACTGGCCGGATCCCGACGCGCAGGGCCAGTTCCACATGCCCGCGAGCCTCGACAACCTGAAGGCAGGGCCGCGGTCACAGCAGATCATGGCCGCCTGGAGGGGCCCGTGCGCGAAGTACGACCCGGGGGGCCGCATCTATACGGCCCCATAACGCAGGACCTCCGCCCCCCCCAACTCACCGGCCGGTCGTGCAGCGGCGCGGCCGGCCGGTCCCGTGTGTCACCATTCGTCCAGGCTAGATTGCCGGCCTGATTCCGAGTTTGTGGGTCAAGGGGGGAAACTTGCGCGGGTGCGCACTGGCGGCTGCGGTGTTCCTGGCTGTGGTGCTGTCAGCCGGGACGGCCGCAGGCAGCTCGCGACCGGCGGCTGGCGCCGAGCCCCCTGCCGTGGCGCAGGAGATCTCCCTGGAGGGGCTCGCGATAAGCACCATGACGTCGCACGGCGCTCATGGTCTGTTGGAGACCTTCTTTCCGGCGCCAGGCGCGCCGCTGGCCGCCTCGGGCAGCTTCGTACGAGTCTTCTTCGCCTACAGCCCGCAGTCGGGGCCGGGGTCGACGATGGTGATCGCCGTCAATGGGCGCGCGATCTCTACTGTGGATCTGGACCGGGGCCACGCTGCCGGCGGCGTCCTCGAGGTCCCCATACCAGCTTCGCTGATCGACCTGAAGCGCCCGAATCGCCTGCAGGTCAGTTTCGACCTCGCCGCGGGCCCGGCTGGGCAGAGCCTCCTCTACGGCAAAGTCGAGGCTCCGACTCTGATCCACTACAGCCTGGCCTCGCTGACCAGCGGCCTGCCGGGCCTCGAGACCTACCCGTGGTCGCTGCTGGCAACGGATGCATCCAGCGCCGCCGTGCCGGCTCTGGCAGTTGCTCTGCCTTCTTCTCCCTACATGGCCGAGACGAGTGCCGCCCTGCGCATATTTGCCGAGCTGGGCCGCCAGGTGGCGACTCAGCGGGTGCAGCTCAAGGTCATCCAGCCGTCACAGCTCGGGGTCCCGGAGACGCACGGTGGCGGTGTAGTGATGGTGGGCCGCCTGGACCATTTACCCGCCGCCCAGCGGGTACTGGCAGCTGCCGGCTGGCGATCGGCGCCTGACGGTTGGACGGCGCCTGACGGCAAGGTGGCCAGGGCCGATGACGGGCTGGTGGTGACTGCTCTGTCTCCGTGGGATAACCGGACCACCGTCCTCCTCGTGTCTGGCGCGACCAACTCCGCGCTGGCCAGGGCAGCCGCCGCGCTGAGCGGCCGCGGGACCACCGCTCTCGCCGGGGCTTACGCCATCGCATCGGCGCCGGCTCCGGGGGCAAGCGGCGAACCGCTCCGCAGCCTCCAGCTCGGGGGACCCGAGGTATCCGGCATCGCGACTGCCGGTGGGCGCTCCTACGAGGCAGGCATGAGCTTCGTGGCCCCGACTGTGGGCCGAGGCGAGTCTGCCGACCTCCGGGTCATAATCCCGCAGCTGGACGCGGCCGGCAAGGCTGAGGTGGCCGTCAACGGCAGCCAGGTGGCTGCCGGCAGCCTGGTCCGGGGTCGCGCAACCATGCTGGCGGCGCAGGTCTCGGGGCGGCTCCTCCGGCAGGGTCTCAACTCGCTGGCCATCAGCATCCAGAGCCAACCCGGTGGGGGCCTGACCAGCGTAGGTGGCGCCCTGTCCGCATCATTCCGCCTGCCACCCCCGCCCAACGACGGGACCGACCTGGGCGCGCTTGCGTTTCCGTTTTTCGACGGCCCTCAGCAGCCCGTCCGTTTTCTGCTGGCAGACGTGGCTCCAGCCACCTTAACGGCAGCCCTCCAGGCCGCCGTCGCGCTCGGCCGCCGATCCGCAGCGCCCCACGGCGTGTTCGAGGCTTCCCTGCTCGCGGACCCGGCGGCGCTGGCGGGTACAGCCAACCTGGTCGTCGTAGGGACGCCGGACAGCACAGCACCTCTCGCGCGCATGGCGAGGGGCCTCCCACAGCCGCCTCCTGGCGCTGGGGTGGTTGCTGAGACGAGTTCAGGGCAGCGGACGGTGCTGTGGCTGATCGGCACCACAGAAACCGCGATGCAGCGGGTGGTGACCGCGCTTTACAGCGCGAACTTGAGTGGAGATGTCGCGACGATTGACGCGGCAGGCAGGGTGGCCGTTGTGGAGCCGCCGTCCGACGGCCACGGCGCGCAGACGGCTCCGGTACCTGCGGGGTCTGGTAGGACGGCGTTCGTCGTGGCAATGATGATCCTGGGCGCTGCGGTGCTCCTGGCCGGCCTCGCGGTTGTACAGCTGCTGCGTGCATGGAGGGTCAGCGCGTGAGGCCAGGGCGTCTGAGGACCCGGTCCTTTGTCATGGGGCTGACAGCGTGGTGTGCGCTGTCCCTGGCCCCCGTGGTCGCGCTCAGCCCAGCGCTGGCGGCGACCTTCTTGCTGGTGGCGACGGCTCTGGCCGCCTGCGCCACACTGCGCTTCTCGTTGCTGGCCGGTGCCGTGGTCGCGGCGGTTTCGGCCTGCATGTTCGCGGTCACGCTTGCCTTGCTGCAGGCGCCGCCGCAGGAAGCACTGACACCAGCCGTGGTTGTTCACTCGCTGGGTCAGGTCGCGACCGCACTGCCCGCGATGATCGCGACGGTCTCCCTGACCGGCGCGGTGGCCTTCGCGGAGCTCGTGTCGATGGGGTTGGAGTGGGATGTCGTGCTGCGCCGCACAGCCGACGTAAGAGGCCTGGACGGGGCTGGTCGAGCCCAGGGGCGCGAGCCCCGGGCCCGGATCCGCGTCATAGAACGAAAGGAGGGCACAACCCACTCATGAAACGACCTCTCTTACTGTTCAGCGCCGTCGCGGCGCTCCTGCCGGTGCTGGCCGGCGCCGCGCCCGCCGCTGCTGCCGCCAACCCCGCGCACGTGCGCTTCGTCAACCTCTTGCCCGACTACCCGTCGAACGTGAACTTCTCGGTCGATGGCGCTCGGTACTTCTCCAACGTCGCCTACAAGACGGTCTCTGCGTATTTCCGGATCACCGCGATGAACCACGACTTCGTGGTCCGGCCGGTGGGTTCCACCTCGGTCGTCGGTGAGACACAGCAGGTGCTGACCGCGGACGCGTACTACACGCTGGTCGTCTCCGGCAAGCAATCCGACCCTCGAACAGGCCTGTATTCGGACAGTCCTTCGGAGACGGCCGGGAAGGTGGTCATTCGGTTCTGCCACTTCGCCCCAGAGGTGCCGGGAGTGGACGTCGCTGCACCCACCGGGCAGCCGATCTTCTTCACCAACATCGGCTTCACCCAGTGCTCCCAGTACGCCACGATCGACCCTGGCTCGTACAACCTGGCGCTTTGGAACACAGGTAAGGAGTCCACCGACCCTCATCCACTCTTCGAGGCGGACGGCGTAGCCGTCACAGCCGGAACCGTCAACACCATCATCGGAACCGGAGGAGAGGGATCCCAGCCCGTCACCGCGATCCCGGTGCTGGACGCGGTTTCGGCCGTCCGCGCGCCGAACGGAGGCGCCAGTACTGGTGAGGGTGGCCTGGCAGGCGCCGGCGCCCTCCAGGTGGGACCGCTTGTGGTGCTGATGGCGCTCATTCTCCTGGCCGCGGTCGGCCTGGCAGCACGCTCACACCGGCCGGGCATCTAGGAGCATCAGGCGTGCGGCCCGGCCACTCATGGTGGCTAGCTCTTGCAGCGCCGGCCCTCCTGGCCGGCTGCACGCCGGCCTCGTCCGGGGCTGGGACCAGTTCGCCGGCGGCGACAGCCGGCACATTCATACGCGTTCCGAGAGCGACGCCTTCGATAATGCCGGTGACGACGCCCATCGTTCGCGCGATCGACGGCGCCAGCGGACCCGGAGCCGCGGCCGCGGCGTTGGGCCAGAGCGCGCCGCCGGTGCACATCCGGATCCCCTCGATCGGGGTGGACGCGAGCATCACCGACCTCGGCCTGGCGCCGGACGGCACCATCGAAGTGCCCGCGGACCCACGCCAGGCCGGCTGGTACAAGCTGGGGTCTGTGCCCGGCGACGCGGGGCCCGCGGTGATCCTTGGCCACCTCGACTCCACCACCGGCCCCGCGGTGTTTGCGAGGCTGGCCGGTCTCCGGGTGGGCGACCAGGTCTTGGTGGCTCGGGCGGACGGCTCCCAGGTGCGGTTCCAGGTGGATCGGGTTGCTACGTTCGCAGTGAACTCGTTTCCGACCGAGGCTGTTTACGGCGCCACACCCGAACCGGTCCTGCGTCTTATCACCTGCAGCGGCACATTCAGCCGCGCCCAGGGACGGTACCTTTCGAACGTCGTGGTCTTCGCGACTGAGGCCGTCTGAGCGCGCCCCCCCACGTTTGTAGGCTCGCGGAGTTGCCGGGCTTCGGGAGATGTCAGGGAGAGGCGATCGCCTCGCGCACGAGGTGGCGCAGCCGGTGAAGGTCCCAGAGCGCTCGAGCTATGAGAAGGGCGATCGCCACCGAACACAGAACCGCGACCGAGGCCGGGATGTCGAGGGCGACTCCGACCAGTGGAATTCGCGGCCAGTCGGGCACACGGCCGGCCGCCCAGACTGACACGCCGCCGACGACTATTGCGACCAGGGCCGCGGCCATAGGAGTGACGACGGCCCCCAGCTGGCGCCCGCGCGCCCACCGCACCACGCACGCGGCGCATGTGGGAGGCTGAAACCGCCCGGCGCAGAGGTCGCACAGACCCGCGCCGCAGCCGTCGCAGCTCTCGATGGCGACGTGGCCTGTGTGGCGGTAGCACCGGTGTATCTGCGGTGATGAACCGTCCCTCCTTGCTCCGTTCGTCCTGGTGCGCAGACCGTCATAGAGCGCCCGCTGGCGCGGATGGCGGAGGGTCTGATAAGCGATGTTGAGCTCCCTCATCCTCACCTCCGCCCAGGCGGCGTGATTGACGTCCGGATGGTAGCGGCGCGCCAGCCGCCTGTACGCCGCCTCGATCACCTCGGCATCGGCGTCCGGATCGACCTGGAGGATCTTATAGAGGTCTTGAGTCACTGTTACTGAACCCGACCTCATCCACCCCGACCAACACGATAACCGTTTCGGGGGTTAGCGGGCACCCCTGGCCCCCACCTCAACCGTGGGGGGAGCGGGCCGGAGGCGCCGTCAGACGATGTGCAGGGCTAGAAGAAGCAGGAATGCGCCCAGGATGGCCACCGCGATGCGCTTGTCATGCATCGCGCCAACCGGCCAGGCCAGGAACAGAAGGAGCGCAAGCAAGAGGTAGGGAACCTGCATGCCGACGAAGAGTGCGCCCAGCCCTGGGAATACGAACCTGGCCAGCAGGTAGAGCACCACGAGGGCGGCCGCCGCTATCGTGCGAGCCCGATCGCCGTAGGAACCACGCATATACACGTGGCGATACCGACCGCGGCCATACCAGCTTCGCCGTGCCATCCCTTCCTTCCTCCGTTCGAGGGTATCTGGTCCCCCTCCCCCGGCTTCGCCGGGTACTCCCCCGACTTCGCGGTCCGACTTCGCGGGGGAGAGTGACCGCTCGATCCATGATGGGGTCCGGATGACAATCCTAGCACGATCCTATCAGTTATAGTGATATCTACTCAGTACCCCAGGCGACCAGCGACGAGCCGGAAGCTCTGGCGGCGTCCCCCCAAAGAGGGATCAGCGGTCCCCGAAAGTCGGGGATCGGATTCACCTTAGGCGGCGATGTGCCGGTGGGCGGCAGGCACCTAGGGTGGCGAGCATGAAAGTACACGCTCCACTCGCCGGGGTCCTGGCCGGCCTGCGCCTCGCGGTCGGGCTCGCAGGGTGCGGCGGCGGCCCGGGTGCGCGGCAGCCGGCAGGCGTTCAATCTGCAAATCCGGCGCAGGGTCAGCTCTGGAGCGCCTGATGGGGCGAACGATAGCCGTCACCGCTGCCGCCGGTGTGGTCGCCTGCTCCTGCGCCATCGCAATCTTCGTACTCCGCGACCGGGCGGCACCCGCCGCCGCGGCCACCGCGGTGCCGACCGGCACCGCTTCGGTGCAGCGCACGGACGTCGTCCAGCGGCAGCGCGTCAACGGAATCCTGAACTACGGCGCCACGACGACTTTCAGCGCGCCGGGCGGCGCGACGCCGGACCAGGTCCAGCAGGCTCGTGCGACGGTCAATACGGCACAGGCATCACTGAGCGCGGCGATGACGGCAGCCACCGACACCGCCGCCGCAAACCAGCTGGCGATCAGCCAGGCTCAGGGCCCGGCAGCCGTCGCAGCCGCACAGCAGCACGCCCAGCAGGCGCAGCACCAGGCCGATGCCCAGGTCGCCAGTGCGCGGGTCAGCCTCCAGAATGCCGAAGCGGCGCTCCAGATGCTGCAGACCAGCGCCCGGCTGGACGGCAGCTTCACCTGGCTGCCGGCGCTCGGGGCCCACGTCAGCCAGGGCCAGCCGCTCTACGCGGTCAACGGCACGCCCGTGATCTTGCTCAACGGCACGCAGCCGGCGTACCGGCAGCTCGGCCCCGGGGTCAGTGGCGAGGACGTGAAGCAGCTGGAGCAGGATCTCATCGACCTCGGCGTCGTCGGCGCAGGCAACCTGACGGCCGACGGAAACTTCACGAGTGCCGACTCGGCGGCCGTTCGGCGCTGGCAGGCGTCGCTGGGCCTGCCCCAGAGTGGGATGGTCCGGCTGGGTGAGGTGGTCTTCGCCTCGGGACCCATCAGGGTGGCGGCGGTCCGCGCCTCCCTGGGCGCCCAGGCCGCGCCAGGAACCCCGGTGCTGGACCTGACCGCTATCCACCACACGGTGACGGTGCCCCTCGACGTCAGCCGGCAGCAGCTCGTCAACCGCGGTGATCAGGTTTCCGTGTTGATGCCGGACGGTCACACCACCGTGGCGGGCTCGGTCACGGACGTCAGCCGGGTCGCGACAACGCCGCAGAACCAGGGGCAGGGGCAGGGCCAGGGGGGTTCCGGACAGCAGGCGACCGTCGCGGTGACCGTCGCCCTGGCGGACGAGTCCGCGGCCGGGACGCTGGATCAGGCGCCGGTCTACGTTTCGATCACGACCGCATCCAGGAAGAACGTCCTGGCCGTCCCGGTGACCGCGCTGCTGGTGCAGCCCGAGGGCGGTTATTCGGTAGCGGTCAGATCGGGCGGTGCACGCCGGCTGGTGACCGTCCAGCCAGGCCTCTTCGGCGACGGCGGTCTGGTCGAGGTCAGCGGCAGCCGGCTGGCCGAGGGCCAGACGGTTGAGGTACCGGCTCGATGAGAGCCGTGCTCGAGGTTCACAACGTCTCGAAGCGCTACCCCGGCGACCCACAGGTCGAATCACTTCGTGGCGTCAGCTTGACCATCGAGGAGGGAGAACTGCTGGCCATCGTGGGGCCCTCGGGCTCCGGCAAGACCACTCTGCTTCACGTCATGGGCACCCTCGACCGCCCCACACAGGGCGAGGTCCTGGTCGCCGGTCAGGCCGCTTCTGACTTATCGGACGTGGAGCTGTCGGGGCTGCGAGCACACCACCTGGGCTTCGTCTTTCAGCAGTTCTTCCTGCTCGACGGCGTCAGCGTCCTGGACAACGTCGCCAACGGCCTGCTCTACCGCGGCTTTCCAGCCCGGGAGCGCCGGCGCCGTGCACGCGAAGCGCTGGAGAGAGTCGGCCTCGGGCATCGCCTAGGTCACCGACCGAACCAGCTCTCAGGCGGGGAGCGTCAGAGGGTGGCCATCGCGCGGGCAGTCGTGGGCAGTCCCGCGATCGTGCTCGCCGACGAGCCGACCGGCAATCTCGACACCGCCGCGGGCGCCGCGGTCGTGGCGCTGCTGCAGCAGCTCAACCGCCACGGCACGACTATCGCGGTCATCACGCACAACCACGACGTGGCGGCTGCGATGCGCCGCCGCATCGAGCTCAAAGACGGCCGCATCATCGGCGACTCCGGGGCGACGACGTGAGGACTACCAGGACTCGCTCACGCCTGCGGACGGCCGACGTACTGCTGGCGGGCACTGTGGGCCTGCGCGCCCGCCGTCTCCGTGCCGCATTTTCGGCTCTCGGCGTCTGCATCGGGGTAGCCGCGATCGTCGGCGTGCTCGGCGTGACCCAGTCGAGCGAGGCTGATCTGCTGGCCCAGATCGACCGGCTTGGCACGAACCTGCTGACGGTCGAGAAAGGCCAGGGTATAGGCGGCTCAGAGGGCCCCCTACCGCTGACTGCGCCATCCATGATCGGACTCCTGCCGGGGGTTCAGCGGATCTCGTCGACGGCCACGCTGCCGGGCGGGGTCTACCGGAGCGACCTGGTGCCGACCTTCGAGACCGGCGCCATCGGACTGCGTACGACGGACCCTTCGTTGCTGCAGACGCTCAATGGCAGGCTTCTGGCGGGAACCTTCCTCAACGGGGCCACGGCACGCTACCCGGTCGCGGTGCTCGGGTTCGGCGCGGCTGGTGCCCTGGGGGTGGCCACGCTGGACAGCCCGGTCCGAATCTGGGCGGTCGGCCGGTGGCTGACCGTCGCGGGCATCCTGGCGCCCGTCCAGCTGGCACCTGAGATCGACCGTTCGGTGCTCGTCGGCCTCGACTTCGCGATCTCCGATCTGGGCTTCGACGGCTTCCCGACCCGGCTCTACGTCCGGGCTGATCCCGAGCGGGTGGTGGCAATCAGCCGGGTGCTGGCGCGGACGACGAATCCGGAGAACCCAGACCAGGTCGGTGTGACGAGGCCCTCCGACGCGCTGGCCGCCAGGCTTGCGGTCCAGAGCTCGGGCACGGCGCTGTTCGTCGGCCTGGGCGCTGTGGCGCTGCTCGTGGGCGGCGTGGGCGTCGCCAACGTGATGGTGATCTCGGTGCTCGAACGGCGCTCGGAGATCGGCCTCAGACGCGCGCTTGGCGCCACCCGGCTCCACGTGGGAGTCCAGTTCCTGTCAGAGTCGCTGCTGCTTTCGACACTGGGGGGGACCGCCGGCATCGCGACGGGGGTTGCGCTGACGGCGGCGCTCGCGGTCCAACAAGGCTGGACCATCCTGGTGCCTGCGGTCGCGGTGCTGGGTGGTCTCGTGGCCGCGACGGCGATTGGAGGTGTGGCTGGGCTCTACCCGGCGCTGCGGGCGGCCAGGCTGGCGCCTACAGATGCGCTCAGGACGGTCTGAGACCCCGTCGGGCGCACCCAACTTCGCGGATCAGCCAAGCTACAGCCAATGGGGTCTCGGATTGTTGAACTGGGTCCACCGGCCCGCAGGGCGCAGCGCGACAGGCTTTTGGCAACCGCCGGCGCCAGGGCGCGGCTCCTCTCCATCGCGGGGACCGCATCGGGAGCTCTGGTCCTGTTCTTGCTCTACGAACGTCTTTCATTGACCGCCCCTGTCACGTCGGACAGCGCGAACGCCGTCCTCCAGGGTCAGGCGATGGCGCGCGGCAACGTGCTTCTGCAGGGCTGGACGCTGTCAGGTGCCTCGTTCGTAGCGACCGACCTCCCCTTTTACGCTGTGATCGCCTGGCTGAGGGGCGTGTCACTGTCGGTGGCTCACGATGCCGGCGCCGCGATCTACACGCTGCTTGTCGTGTCCGCCTGCTTCCTGGCTCGGGGCCGAGCGCGAGGTACCGAGGCGCTGGTGAGGATGGCGATTCCCCTCGTCTTGCTGATCGCGCCGGCTCCCGGCGCTGCGGCACAGCTGCTCCTGCTCGGGCCTTTTCACGTCGGCACGACGCTGCTGCTGATCCTTGCCCTGATCTCGGTCGACAGGGCGTTGGAACGCCCGCCAGGGATCGCGACCGTCTGGGTACTGCTGACGCTGGCGGTGCTCTCCGACATGCTCGCGATGTACGTCGGAGTACTGGCTCTGGCCTTCGTCTCGGCAACAGGCCTGGTGGGCCGGCACCCGGCTCGCCGGTCGCGCCTCGCTCTCCTGATGGCGGCCGCTCTGGCGCTGCCCGCGGCGACGGTGATCGCCTGGGTGCTGCACGAGCGGGGCGGCTTCACCACAGTGCCAGTGCAGGCCGCGTTTGCGGGAATTGAAGACATGCCCCGAAACCTCGCGCTGACGATTGAGGGCACCCTGCTGGTCTTCGGAGCCGACTTCTTCGGTCAGCCGGTCACGGCCGGCGCCCTGGTCACACTGGTTCGGTTGGCGGGACTGGCCTTCGTCGTTGCGACCTGGGGCCGGGCAGTGCGGTCCTGGTATCGAGGAGAGGAGCCCGATCTGGTCACCCGGGCGCTGGTGGTCGGCATGGCTGTGGACGTGGCCGCGTATCTGTTCAGCAATCAGGCGATCGACCTGAGAACGTCCCGCTACCTGATTCCGCTGCTCGCCTTCGGCGCGGTCCTGGCCGGAAGGTGCGGGGCTGACTGGGTCTGGCCGGGCCGGTTGCGGCTGGAGGCCCTGGCCCTGGCGGTGGGCTACCTGGGCGTCCTGGCCGTGGGCCTGGAGGCGCCGGTGGCGGTGAACCCAGAGGTCGCGATCGGGGAATTCCTCGAGCGTCAGAACCTGACCTACGGTCTGAGCGGCTACTGGGAGGCGAGCACCGTGACGGTCGCAACGGGAGGTCGGGTGCGCGTCCGGGCCATCACGGTGAGCGACAACACGGCTTCCGCCTATCACTGGGAGGCTGTTGACGACTGGTACAACCCCTCGGTGGCCGGAAACAACGCGCGCTTCGTTCTTCGCGACCGCTTCGGTCTGCAGCCGCTCGACCGGCAGTCGACTGAGAATACCTTCGGCCAACCCTCTCGTGAGTACAGCGTCGGCCGCTATGACGTGATGGTCTGGGACCGGAACCTTTTGACCGACATGAACATCTCGCGGAAGTAGGCGCTTACGGCTTCCTGATCTTGTCTTAAGAGTCGATTAGCTCAGTAGCTATACGTTTTCCTTGTGAAGCGTCGGGCTGCCCTCGCCGTTCTCGCCTTCGCCATCGCCTTCGCGACCGTCCTGGCCGGGGTCAGGCTGGATGAGGACATTTCCCCGCCGCACGCTGTCAATGCGGTGGGATCCCGGCTTTCTCCAGCGCCTTCGCCGTCCGCTGCCAGCACACAGTCCACCGCCAGCCCACAACCCGCCAGCCCACAACCTGCCGCCAGCCCACAGCCCACCGCACGCTCGTTCAGCACCCTGGAGAGCGAGGTCGCGCAGCTTCTCGACGCGTCCGGTGCGGCGGCCGGGGTGACGCTGCTGGAGCTCTGGAACGGCGAGTCCTGGTCGCTGAACGGCGACCAGAGCTTCGTGGCTGCAAGCACCTACAAACTGCCGGTGCTGATGAAGGATGCAGAGGATATAGCGTCGGGCCGTGCCAGCCCGAACGATGAGCTCTGCTACGACCCCGGCGATTGGGAGGACGGCTACTTCTCCGACTACGAAGCCGGCGCCTGCTTCACACGGGCCGAGCTCGACCGACGGGCGGGCGCCTACTCGGACAACACGGCGGCGCACATCCTCGTGCGCTACGACGGCGGCACCGGCGCGCTGAACGCGTACGCGCGTTCGTACGGCGCCACCGAGTCTGCCTTCTACGACCCGAACACCACGACCAGCAACGACCTGGCCCGGCTCTTGCAGGCGGAAGCACAGGGGAGGGCGGGCGGCGCCGCGGCGCAGGCATACCTTTACCCGCTGTTGACGCATACGGAGTACGAGGAGGGCATCCCCGCAGGTGTGCCCCCCGGTGAGACTGTCGTGCACAAGGTGGGGTTCCTGAATGGAGCCTTCAACGACGCTGCGCTGGTGCAGGGCGGACCGCGCGGCAGCTACGTGCTCACGGTCGTCACGGACGGTGGGAGCTGGCAGTTAATCGCCGAGGTGGCGCAGCTGGTCGCGCAGTTCGAAGCCTCCTGAACGAAAGGAGCGGCTTCTCGTGGAGCCAGCGAACGGATGTGCCGGCTTAGGCTGACAGCTCCTGGCCAGATCGATCCCGCAGAAGCGCCACCGCACCCAGGCTGATCGCAGCACACGCTGCGCCGTAGATCGCGAGCGGCAGTGAGTGATGAAAAGCGCCCAGCAGCGCCATCGGAATGACCAGGGCGGGGCCGCCTGCGATCAGCGCGGCCAGATGGTAGGCCAACGATGCGCCGCTGTATCGCAGCCTCGCTGTGAAGCTCTCGGCGATGAGCGCTGCCTGGGGGCCGCTCTGGATGTCGTGGATCGGCAGCGCAAGCACGATCGCACCGAAGACCAGGAGGGGCACGCCCTGGTCGAGCAGCGTCCAGTACCCGAAGGACCAGACCAGCATGGCGGCGGCGCCGATCAGGCAGACACGCTTGCGACCCAGGAGATCCGACTGAAACCCCCAGAAGGGAGTTGCCACCAGCGACACGGCGGCTGCGATCATCACGAATTTCAAGATCTCCGCCTGCTGGAACTTCAAGAAGCTCGTGGCGTAGCCGATGACGAATATCGTGAAGAGGTAGAACGGCGCCTCTTGTCCGGTCCGGGCCAGCGCACAGAGGAGCACCTCCGAGCCCTGCCTGGCGACCGCCTGCGTGACCGGAGCCTGCTCGATCTTCCCGTCATCAAGCAGCTTTGTGAAGACCGGGGTCTCAGAGGTGCCGATGCGGACGTAAAGGCCCACCACGATCAGCACTCCGCCAAGCAGGAACGGTACGCGCCAGCCCCAGTACGAGCCCGAGCCCACATAGTAAGCCGAGACCTGGACCGCTCCGAGCGCGAGTAGAAGCCCGGCGGGCATCGCCAGCTGAGTCAGGCTGCCGGTCAGCCCACGCCAGCGGCGCTCGGTCCACTCCACCGACAGCAGAACCGATCCTGCCCACTGGCCACCGGCGGCGACGCCCTGCACGATCCGGAGCAGGGTCAGCAGAACGCCTCCGGCGATCCCTATCTGTGCGTACGTAGGCACCAGTCCGACCAGCACCGTGGCCAGGCCCATCAGCCAGAGCGTTGCGATCAGCGTGGCTCGGCGCCCGATCCGGTCGCCCATGTGCCCGAACAGCGCGGCGCCCAGGGGGCGGGCCGCGAAGCCGACCAGGTAGGTCGCGAGCGCGGTCAGCGTGCTGACGAAGGGAGAAGAGCTCGGGAAGAACCGGTCGCCGAGCACCAGGCTGGCCGCAAAACCGTAGAGAAAGACGTCATACCAGACCAGCGTCGTCCCTAAAGAGGAAGCGATCGCCGCGCGGAGAAGCTGCGGCCGGAGGAGCTGCCGAGCTGGCTGCGCCGCTTCCGCGACGGCTGTGCTCATGACTCGACAGTGTATTTGGGAATGTCCTGGGCAAGTCAAAATGCAGATGGGGACCGGACTGACGCTCAGCACGACTCTGAGAAGGCTCGCGATCGCGTGTCCAGCGCTGCTGGACGTGCGGAGGGGAGTAGCGTAGCCACCGTGGGAGATGTTGTCGGCGTGATCGGGCTGGGCGCGATGGGCGTGCCTGTGGCGGCCAACCTCGAGCGGGCCGGCTACGAGGTCGCGAGTTACGACATACGAGGCACCGGCAGCGCCGGCTCGGTGGCCGAGGTCGCCGCTCGCGCCACGCGCGCCGTGATCGTGCTGGTCCGGACACGACCACAGGTCGAGGCAGTGGTAGGGCAGCTGGATCGGGCAGGACTGGACGTCCTGGTCATGAGCACAATCGACCCCTCCACGATGGAACGCCTCGCCCAGGATCTGGCTCAACGCGGCCTTACCGCCCTGGATGCGCCCGTCAGCGGCGGCGTCGCCGGTGCCGAGGCGGGAACGCTGGCCATCATGGCGGCCGGCGATTCAGCCGCCGTGGCGCGCTGCCGCCCGCTCCTCGAGGCCGTGGGTCGGAGCATCTTCGTCATCGGCGACCGGCCGGGCATGGGCCAGGCGGTCAAGTTGGCCAACCAGCTCATGCTGGCCGTCAACCTGGTGGCCGCTCAGGAAGGCCTGCGTCTGGCAGGCGAGTACGGGCTTCAGCCCGAGAACGTGCTGCCCGTGGTAGAGCGGTCGACCGGCGCCAGCTGGGCCGCCGCCAACTGGGAGACTGTGCTCGGCTGGTGGCGCGACTATCAGCCCGGCGGGGCTCTGGACATCATCGTCAAGGACATGCGCTCGCTGCTCGGCGACGCCGCTGAGCGGCGCGTGCCGCTGCCGGTGGCGGCGGTAGCGTTCCAGCGCCTGCACGACGTCTGGCGCTGACGCGGCGGCCAACGACGTCTTGTGCCGGAGCTGACGAGCAGTCCCGACAACCTTTTCGGCACCAGTGCGCCCGGTGGCCTATCGAGTATGAATCGAGTTTGCTCTCGCCGCGGTGTGGGGTTATTCTTGCCCAAGCGGCCGGGGGGACCGCGGGCGCTGCTCCCGGCCATCCAAGACAGGGGAGGCACGAGAATGAGCGGGCTCTTCGAGAAACGAGTGAGCCGGCGCCGCTTCATACAGGGCGCGGCGACCCTGGCGGTCGGTGGAGCAGCGGCGGCCTGCGCTCCTCCCGGAACATCGAGCAGTGGCGGCACCTCCGGCAAGAAACAACTCCGGATCCTGCAGTGGAACCACTTCGTCCCCGAATACGACACCTGGTTCGACAAGTTTGCCACCGACTGGGGCAACCAGAACAAGATCGAGGTCACCGTCGACCACATCACCAATCTCGATCTGCCCTCACGGATGGCGGCCGAGGTGGCGGCCAGGAACGGCCACGACCTGGTCGAGATGAACAGCCAGATCCTGACCTATCTCTACGAGAAGCAATTCGTCGATATGGGCGACATGGTGGACTACGCGGTCAAGAAGTGGGGCCCTGTGCTGCCGCTCGGCGAGAAGCTGGCCAAGGTCCACGGCCACTGGGCGGGCTTTCCGCACTTCTACATCGCCATCATGCCTCAGGTCCGCCCCGACCTCTTCCAGGCGGTCGGGTTCGACTACAAGACGCTCAAGACCTGGGATGACTTCCTGACAGTCGGCCGGGCGCTCAAGAACTACACCGGCAAGGACAAGCTGGGCGTAGGCTTCCCAACCGGGCGTCCGGCAGGCTTCGCCATCTCACACTGCAATGACGCCAACCACAACTGGCGCGCGATGATGTGGGCTTTCGGTGCCAGCGAGGTCGCCGCGGACGGCAAAACGATCACCGTCGACACACCCGAGATGCGGACGTTCCTCAAGTTCGCGCAGCAGTTCTACCGTGAAGCGCTGTACCCCGACGTCTTTGCATGGGACGACGTCGCCGACAATCAATTCCTCGGCTCAGGCCAGGGTGGCTATATCCACGACGCCATCAGCTCGATGCGCAGCCTGCAGGGCAAAAATGACGCCCTCTACAACACGGTCGAGCTTCATCCGCCAGTGGCCGGCCCGGCCAAGCCCAACGGCATCTCGATGCCCGACGCCAACGTGTACGGGATCTGGAACTTTGCGCCGCAGGGCAACCAGGAGGCGGCCAAGGAATTCTTGAAGCACTTGATGGACCACTATGAGGAGTCGTTCACGCAGTCGAAGCTCTACAACATGCCGATGTACGCCGACCGGTTCAAGACCAACATCTTCCCCGACCCCAAGTTCGCTGTGATGCAGGACTACCGCGGTGACCTGTTGGGCACCCTGGGTTATCCGGGGCCGCCAACCTACGAGGCGATCATCACCCAGACCACTTTTGTGATCCCGGACATGGTTCAGAAGGCGGTGACAACGTCAGGTGATAGCGGTGTCCAGGCCGCCATCGACTTTGCCAAAGGCCGGCTGAAGAGCATCTATAAGGGAGTCAGCTAGCAGGGCCAATCCTGAGGGATGGCACCGTAATGCCGTCCCTCAGGCTCCCTCGAACAAGGCAGCTCGGAGCCCCTCGACGAAGTATCTACCGAGGGCGGCGCAGGCAATTACGATTGGCAGCGAGGCCGCGAGTATCGAGGCATTCACGTTGGCCCACTCATCGAGCTCTATGGCGGTGATACCGAGTCCAGCAATAAGCGTCTTGGACCCGTTAGTGAGCGTGAATGAGCTTGCGTAGATGACGTCTGAGCCCATCATTCCAATGGCGAAGAGGCCCGCCGCAATCACCACCGGCCAGCTCATAGGCAAGACCACGTGCCGAAACGCCTGCCAGCGACTGCCATCCAGCCGGGCGTGCTCTTCGACCTCGCTGTCCATGCCCTGGAAGTAGGCGTAGAAGAGCCAGGTCGCAAAGGGAACGGTCAGCGTCAGGTAGAGGAGGATTATGCCGGTCAGGGTGTTGTCCAGGCCGGTGTGGCCGTACACCTGGAAGATCGGGATCAGGACCGCCATCTGTGGCACGAAGTACGCGCAGAACATCAAGCGCGCCAGCCACGACGCCCCAGGCAGCTCGTAACGTGCCAGCGCGTAGCCGGCCATGAGGGACACGGTCAGTCCGACCACGAGAACAACCCCGAAGACGACCAGGGTGTTCGCGGCCCACTGCCAGAAGACCGGTCGGCTGAGCGCTGAGATCACGTTGTCCCACTCCGGGTCATAGGCCCAGAAGATCTGCCCGAGCGGGAACTCGCTCAGGGGTCGCACAGCCTGCACGCCGGTGTAGTAGACCGGGAAGAGATGGAACGCGAAGACCGCGACGGCAGCCACAACTCCAGCGCCGACGAGAAGCCGCCTGCGGCGCCGCCAGGCACCGGAGCTGGCGTTCGCCCTGGCTGCGGTTGGACGTGGGGTCGCTGCGGCCGTCCGGAAGGGCCCGACCTCGGCCGCGCCCGCGCCGACCCGCGTCCGGGGTGACCGCTCGACCCAGCGCAGGCCGAGCCAGGCCAGGAGAAAGGCGACCGGCAGCTGCGTCATGGTCAAGGCCGCGGCATAGCCAATGCGGCCGACGAAGATGCCCTGCATGTAGGCCTGGGTACCGACGACAGGCAATGTGATCCGGCCTCCGGTTTCGAGGTAGATGGAGACGAAATCCAGGTAGCTGATCAGCATCGCCACCAGTCCACCCAGCATCAGGAAGCGGCGGTTCAGAGGCACCATCACGCGCCAGAAGAACCGCCATGGGCTGCGCGCCTCCAGCCGGCCGTAGTCGAGCTGGTCCTCTGGAATGGCGTTGAAGCCGGCCAGGGTGAAGATGGCGATGATCGAAGAGCCACGCCACACGCTCATCAGGGCGATGCTCAGCACCGCCCAGGCGCCGGTCCCGAACAGTCCCTCCAGCAGGAACCTGAGCTGTAGCGCCTGGTGCGTGTAGAAGGACACGAAGGGAGGTGTCATGAGCCAGTACCAGGCGAAGGCCGAGAAAGAGCTGGGGAAGGCCCAGGGGATGAAGACGGCCAGGAAGACCAGGCGGCGGCCGAAGAACCTCCACCAGAGCAGGAGCGCGGTCAGGACCCCGATTACGAGCTGCATTGCAGCGGTCAGACCGACCAGCACCACGGTGTTTCGTGCCGCCTCCCAGTAGTCCGGGTCGGAGAAGATGGCGGCGTAGTTGGCCAGGCCGATGAGGCGGCCGGTGGCCTCGAAGCCGCTGGCGTCGGTCAGACTGATGCCGAGGTCGAAGGCGACCGGCCAGGCGAGCAGGACGAGCACGGCGGCGAGCGCGGGCAGGCAGAGCAGGTAACCGGTGAGGAGGCGGCGGCGGTGTGCCTGGCCGGCGCCCCTCGTACTCGTGAGCGCTACGCCGGTGGTGGATTGGCCGACGGCCTTCACCGATGTTATTATCCGTTGCGGACGTGGGAACGGCTACTCGCCCTGTCCCAGCGGAGGCACTGCTGGCCGCTCGCCGTCGTCGGCGCCGGGCCGCCTCGCAGGCGCTGGTTGGTTACGGGCTCCTGAGTCCGCTTGCCCTCTACATGCTGGTCCTGGTCGCCTACCCCTTCTTCCTGTCACTCTACTTCAGCGTCTCTAACGTCACAGTAGCGGGCGGAGAGGGCGGCTTCGCCGGCCTCAGCCACTACCAAGACCTCGTGGGCGACGAGGTTTTCCGCAAGGCACTGTGGAACTCGCTCAGCTTCACATTCCTGGCGGAGATCGGGAAGGCGATACTGGGCATCGGTCTCGCCTTTCTCCTCCTCCGGCACCTGCCCGGAAAGAAGATCATCCGCGGCTTCCTTATGCTCCCCTGGACGCTGCCGATCTCTCTGTCCCTGTTGAGCTGGAGATGGATGTTCGATCCTCAGTTCAGCACCATCAACTGGGCCCTCGCCCATCTGCACCTGATGAGCCCGCCCTACCCCGACTGGCGGGGTGACGCCCTCTGGGGATATGTGGCAATCCTGACTGTCAACATCTGGCGGGGGTTCCCTTTCTCGGCGGTGATCGTCCTGGCCGGCCTTACATCGATCCCGAGCGACATGTACGACGCGGCCAAAGTCGACGGTGCCGGCTTCTTTCGCACCTGGCACTACGTGATCACGCCGATGATCGCGCCCATCATCTTCATCGGCCTGATCTTCGACGTCACCTTCACCATCGGGGATCTCACGATCGTCTACCTCCTGACAAATGGCGGTCCCGGCTACGCCACTCAGATCGTGCCCCTCCTCGCCTTCCAAACGGGCATCCAGGGTGGCAACCTCTCGACCGGCGCGGCCATGGCGTTGATCTTCTTCCCCGTCCTTTTCGTGGGGGTCGTATTCTTCCTGCGACTTCTGATCCGCCGGCAGGCGGCCACGTGAGCGCCGTCGGTTCGCGGACTCGACCGGTCAACCTGCGAAAGCTGCGCAGGAATGTTCTGGTGGGTCTCGCGTTTCTGTTCTACCTCTTCATCGCCCTGATCCCGATCTGGTGGATGGTACGGGCCACCTTCGTTGCCGATTACGACCTGATCGACCTCACGGTCAACCCCTTCTGGTTTCGACAGCCGCTGTCGCTTGTTCACATCACCTATCTGTTCGAGCACACCCGGTTTCTGACCTGGTACGGCAACACTTACCTGGTCGCGTTCTGCGTCGTACTCATCACGCTCGTGCTCTGTGTACCCGCCAGCTACGGCTTGGCCCGGCTCCGCTTCAGGGGTGCTGAGGGCATCGGCATAGCGGTCTTCATGAGCTACCTCATCCCGCCCATCCTGCTCTTCCTGCCGCTGAACCAGATCGTCAACAACCTGCTTCAGCTCCCCAACAGCAAGTGGGCGATGGTGGCCGTCTATCCGACCTTCACGGTCCCCTTCTGCCTCTGGTTGTTGATCGGCTTCTTCAAGCGCGTTCCGATCGAGCTGGAGGAGGCGGCGGTGGTGGACGGGGCCAGCCGCTGGCAAGCGGTATGGCAAGTGGTGCTGCCGCTGACCGTGCCGGGCATACTGACGGCTGCCATCTTCGCTTTCACGCTTTCGATGCAGGACTTCCTGTACGCGCTGACCTTTGCCAGCAGCTCGAGCCAGAAGGTTCTCAACACGGGCGTGCCCACCGAGCTGATCCGCGGGGACCTCTACTTCTGGGGTGAGCTGATGACGGCGGCGCTGCTCGCCGGCGTGCCGGTCGCGATCTTGTACAACTTCTTCCTCGACCACTTCGTCGAAGGCATCACCGGGGCCCTGAGGTAGTAATCCGCCGGCCGGGGGGCGATGCCGCTGCGGGGCCTCGACCTCGGCGTCGAGGAGGGTGAAATGATCGCCATCGTCGGCCGCGGCGTGTAGTCACGATCGAGGCTGAGCGGCTGGCGGAAAAAGTTGGCATCCCACGGATGATGGGGCATCCGATGGCACTGAGCATGGTATCGTGCAGCCCCATGCATACAACCATCGATTCTGCCGGGCGGGTGGTGGTTCCAAAGCGACTGCGCGAGGCCCTCGGTCTGCGAGCAGGAACGCGCCTGGAGATGTCGGAAGAGAACGGCGCGATCATCCTGAAACCGGAGTCCGTGCCGATGCGTCTCGTTGGGAAAGGCAGACGGGTGACCGTCGAGCCCGCGAAACCACTACCCGTGCTCACTGCAGCGGACGTCAGGGCGATCCTCGAGTCAGGCAGGCGGTGATCGCGGTCGATTCGAGCGTTGTCATCGCCGCCTGTGCGTCATGGCATGAGTCGCACAATGCGGCTCAGGAAGCCATCGACCAGGATCCCCGCCTCGTCGCGCACGTTGCGCTCGAAGCCTACTCTGTGCTCACACGGCTTCCGGCGCCGCAGCGCATACCTCCCGAGGTGGTCGTCGCCTTCCTTCGAGCAATGTTCCCCGACGAGCCGCTAGTCCTGTCGGCGAGCGCGCTGGGTCGTCTCCCCGGAGAGCTGGAGGAGCGAGGCATCTTCGGCGGCGCTGTCTATGACGGTCTAGTGGCGATGAGCGCCCGCGCGCATGGCCTGGAACTGCTGTCGCTCGACCGTCGAGCGGCCGAGACGTACCAACGCTGCGGGGTACGCTTCAGCCTTCTATGAGAGGCGGCGCTACCCGGGGAATGGCCCCCGCTTGAGGAATCGTCCCTGACCGGGCCGGCCATGGAACCGGTCGCCCTCGACGAGCACTTCGCCTCGCTGCATCACGACCTCCGGCCGACCGCGGACGCGCATGCCCTCGAAGCAGTTGTAGTCGACGCGCATGTGGTGCGTGCTGGCTGACAGCACCCGCTCGACCGCTGGGTCGAACACGACGATGTCGGCGTCCGAACCTGGGGCGATCGTGCCTTTCCGCGGATAGAGGCCGAACATCCGGGCCGGGGCCGTGGCAACGAGCTCGACGAAGCGGTTCAGGCCAATGCGGCCCGCGTTGACGCCGCCGTCGAAGAGGACCGTGTAGCGGTCCTCGACCCCCGGCAGACCGTTCGGGATCTTCGAGAAATCACCTCGGCCCAGCACCTTCTGGTCCTTGTAGTCGAATGGACAGTGGTCGGTCGACACGATCTGCAGGTCGTCCCGGACGAGCCCGTTCCAGAGGTCGTCCTGGTGGTCGCGCGGTCGGAGCGGCGGTGAGCAGACGTACTTCGCGCCTTCGAAATCCGGCCGGCCAAGGTCCTCCTGGGACAGGAACAGGTACTGGGGGCAGGTCTCGGCGAACGCGGCCGCGCCGCGATCGCGCGCCTCGACGACGGCCGACAGCGCGTCGCGCGAGCTCAGGTGCACGATGTAGACCGCCACCCCGGCCAGCCTGGCCAGCGCGATCGCCCGGTGGGTGGCCTCCCCCTCCATGGCGGCTGGACGCGTCAGCGCGTGGTTGATGGGGTCGGTGCGCCCCTCCTGGAGGTAGCGCCGGACCAGCACGTCGATGGCACCCCCGTTCTCGGCGTGCATCATGATGAGTCCGCCGTTGTCGGACGTCCGCTGCATGGCCCGGAAGATCGAGGCGTCGTCGAGCATGAAGACGCCTGGGTACGCCATGAAGAGCTTGAACGACGTCACGCCCTGCCCAATGAGCGCGTCCATGTCGGCCATGGTCTGGTCGTCGACCTGGCGGACTATCACGTGGAAGCCGTAGTCGACGTGCGCCTTGCCCGCGGCCTTGGCCATCCACCGCTCGAACCCGGCCTGCAGACTTTCACCGAAGTCCTGGATCGCGAAGTCCACGATGGTCGTCGTGCCGCCCCAGGCGGCGGCGGCTGTGCCCGACTCGAAGTCGTCGGCCGAGAAGGTGCCACCGAACGGCATGTCCATGTGCGTGTGGGCGTCGATGCCCCCGGGCATCACGTACCTATCAGAAGCGTCGATGACACGGTCTACAGCAACGTCCAGCGCCCGCCCGATCGTGGCGACCGTCTCGCCGTCGATCAGC
>Ga0126383_10000511_pt1 | contig 21634 bp, 18 predicted proteins | sample PanSoiMetPlot_35_FD_96882 | JGI IMG/M metagenome (GOLD analysis project Ga0126383, IMG submission 96882) | Tropical forest soil microbial communities from Panama - MetaG Plot_35 | ecosystem: Environmental > Terrestrial > Soil > Tropical forest > Bulk soil | place: Panama | collected 2016-02-17
AAATGAGCTCACCATCTTCTCCACCGTCTTGGCCGCGTCCACCGTGTTCAGGCTGGAGAGCACCAGGTGTCCGGTTTCCGCCGCCTCCATCACCATCTCCGTGGTCTCGCGATCCCGCATCTCTCCCACCAGGATGACCCGGGGCGCCTGGCGCAGCGCCGCCCGCAAGGCCAGGCTGAAGTTCGGAGTGTCGCTGTGCAGCTCGCGCTGGTGCACGGTCGCGTGCTTGTGGTTGTGCAGAAACTCGATGGGATCCTCGATGGTGATAATGTGGCAGGTCTGCTGCCGGTTGATCTCATCGAGTAAGGCCGCCAGGGTCGACGACTTTCCCGATCCCCGCGGCCCCGTGACCAGCACAATGCCGTCGCGCAGGTCCGCGATCTCGCGCAACTTCTCCGGCATCCCCAGCGCCGCGGACGTCGGAATTACCGTGGGAATCACCCGCATGACGATCGCGCAACTTCCCCGCTGAATGAACACATTCACCCGGAACCGCGCCAGCCCCGGCAATCCGTACGAAATGTCGCACGATCCCTGTTCGCGCAGCAGGGTGATCGCCTGCTCATTGCTTCCGATCAGATCAGCCGCCAGACGACGCGTGTCGTCGGCGCTCATCGTCGCCAGACCGGGAATCTTTACCGCCAGCAGCTGCCCCAAAACCTCGATCTGCGGAGCCCGCCCCGGCGAAAAGATCAGGTCGCTCACCTGGTCGCTGGCCCGCAACATGGCCGCCAGCAGCACTTCGGTCGGCACGGTTCCCGAGCCGGCAGGATAGCTGTCGAGTTCCACTGTAATCGGTGCGTTGCCAGGCGCCGCCACCATACGCTCCTTCCAGCTTGGTCAGGCGACGGGAAGGGAAGGGGGGAGATTCCACCACCGTTTGTGCCCAAATTCTAATCTAGCGAATTCCGCCGTCGCCTCCAAGCCAGAACGACATGGTCATGAACCTTCGTAACCCACTGACTGTAAAGGGGATCGAAGATCATCGCCAAAACGAAAAGGGCGGCCGAAGCCGCCCTAAGGGAATCCCGCAACCAGCCTTATGGCTTCTTCGCAGGGGCCTTTTTCTGCTTGCCGTAGGTGGTTTCCACCGTGGCTCCGATGCTGGCCAGCATGGCCTTCGCCTCTTCGGCGTGCGGCCCGGTGGGCTGCAGTTCGAGGTACTTCTGGAAGGCTTCGGCAGTTCCGTCGGGAGCCACCATCTTGTCGCCCTTCAGCGTCGCAGCGCCGATCAGGTTCGTGCCCTTCCAGTAATACGCATCCGCCCGGCTGGGATCGGCGGCAATGGCCTTGTCGAAGGCGTCCACCGCGTTCTGCCGCAGCGTGGGATCGTTGCTCTTGTTCTGATTGGTCAGCACCGCGCCCAGGTTGAAGTAATACATCCCGGCCGCGGAGGGGTCGAGGGTCGCAGCCTGGCTGTAGGACTTCACCGCCTCGTCTGCCTTCCCCGCCTTGGCTTGCGCATCGCCCAGGTTGTTGTAGTAGCCGGCGAGTTTCTCGTTCATCCTGGGGTCTTTCTCCCCCGCCTGCGCCGCCGCCTGCTTTTCCGTGATCGCCTTCTGATAGTTCTCGATCGCGCTGGCCAGCCGCTTATCCCGCTCCGCGCTGTCGGTCTGCTTGGTCGACGAGCCGCGGTAGGCATCAGCCAGAGTTGCCCAGAGGATGTCGCGATGAGGATCCAAATTCGTCGCCTCGGTCATCTCCTGGATCGCGCCGTCGTAATTACCGGCCTTGATGTCATCCCGCGAGGTGGCCAGCCTCTCGTTCAACTGCTTGATGGTCATGTTCTCCTTGTTGACCTTCTCGGTGGCTTCCTCGCGCTTCTTCATCTCCTCGGTGCTCATCCCCTGGCCAGCCGCCTGCTTTTGCAGTTCCGCCTTCAGGTCGAAATCCAGGGTATTTTCGTCGACGTTCACGGGGAAATTGTTCACGTGAAACAGCTCTTTTTCGCCTTGCAGCAGCCGCACATTGTACTTCCCCGGATTGATGCCCAGCGAGAAGTACTCGCCCTTGTTGTTGGTCTTCAGCGTATATTTCCGCCCTGTCTCCGGGCTCGACCACTCCACCGTGGCGCCGACCATCGGTTTGCCCTCGGTATCTTTAACGACACCCTTTACCGACCCGGTCGCCTGGGCCAGAACGGCAGGGGCGCACATTCCCACCACGACGGCGACAAGCAGGATGTACAAGCAACGTTGTTTCATGGTGATTCGCCTCCCGGCAGAAAAACTTATAAATTTTCAATTGCCAATTGCAGATCGGTGAAATCAGACACTTCTGGCCCTTTCGGCGTACGAAATGGGGTCTTGCTCTCCCGCTTCCCGAAACGCCCGCAGTCGCAGCACGCAGCTGTCGCACGCCCCGCAGGCCCGGTCTTCGTGGCTGTAACAGGACCACGTTAAATCGAAGGGCGCGCCCAGTTCAAGGCCGAGGGTCACAATCTGCGACTTGCGCAACGCAATCAGCGGCGTCACGATCTCAATCTTCCCTTCCCTGGTCCCGGTCTTCACCACGCGGTTAAAAGCCTCGTAATACGCCGGACGGCAATCCGGATACCCCGAGCTATCCGGCTCGACCGCCCCGATATAAACCTTTTCCGCCCCCAGCACCTCGGCCCAGCTCACCGCCACGGCCAGGAAATGCGCATTGCGGAACGGTACATAGGTCACGGGAATGTCATGTCCCAGGACCGCCGACTCCGGCACCGCAATCCTGGGATCGGTCAGCGCCGATCCGCCAATCGCCGGCAGCGCCTCGTTGCGCACCACCATCCGGTCGCGGATCCCCAGCCGCTCACAGACCGCGAGAAACGCTCGCCGCTCGCGTTCCTCCGTCCGCTGACCATAGCTGACGTGCAGCGCCGCCACCTCAAAATCTCTCGCCGCCAGCGCCGCGCACACACACGAATCCATCCCGCCACTGAGCAGCACCACCGCCCGGGATTTCGAAGAAATGGCCAATTTTCAATTTCCGATCGCCACTTCACCCGGGTTTTCCACTGGCACTCGGCGACTGAAAAACGGGGATGCCACTCGTCCTTCGTCCATTTTTGTGCCTCCCCTACACTCCCTTCATCGCCGGATCCCAGATGAACTTATGCATCTGCAATCCCAGCCGCGCGGGAACCCGGTCCGCCAGCATCCATTCTGCCAGTTCCTGCGGATCCAGCAGGCAATGCGAAGCACTGCGCACCCCGGAAGCATCCTTGCGGAAGGCCGGCGAAAACAGGATCGCGTTCACCCGCCCCGCCAGGCGATACTCGGTCACGAAGTCGCGGGCAAACTCGTAATCGGTCCGGTCGCTGAGCACGAACTTCACTTCGTCGTGAGGCTCCAGAGCCTCCAGGTTCTCGGTGTGAAAGGTATTGGGCTCCCCGGAATTGGGACACTTTACGTCCACAATCTTCACCACTCCTCTCGGCACCCGTTCGAGCGGACGCTCGCCGCTGGTCTCGAGCAGCACCCGATAGCCCTCCTGGAGCAGCCGCTGCATCAAGGGCACCACTTCCCGCTCCTGCAGCATGGGCTCGCCTCCGGTAATCTCGACCAGGCCGCCTTGCGGACTCAGCTGCTCGACTTCCTCCAGTACTTCTTCCATCGCCATACGATGTCCACCGCTGAATGTGTATTCGCTGTCGCACCAAGAACAGCGCAGATTGCATCCCGTCAGCCGCACGAAAACGCACGCCATGCCGGCGTAGGTGGACTCTCCCTGAATCGACTTGAAAATCTCGGTAATCTGCATGTAAAGGTGTCCACCTTTCGCGAATTTCGAAAGTTGGGAATCGGCGGCCTTTACGTCTCGGAATAGCTCGCCGTCGTCGAATCCGTCTCGTAGATGGTCACGTTTTTCACCCGCACCCGGCCGCCGGTAACTCGCTCCAGTTTGGTGTTGCTCTCCTCGTAGAAGTACTTGGCCAGGTTCTCGGCTGAGGGATTCAACACCGTGAACGGCTCCAGGTCGTTGATCATCTGGTGATCAAGCCGCTCGATAACCACTTTCATGACTTCGCGCAGGTCCTTGAAGTCGAGCAGGAGCCCGGCCTTATCGAGCTCGCGGCCGGCCAGCGTGACTCGCACCTTGTAGTTGTGCCCGTGCGGATTCTCGCACTTGCCCTTGTAATTGCGCAGGTAATGCCCCGCGGCAAACGTATCTTCGACGGTGACTTCAAACATGCATCCCTATTTTACAGCAGGCCCAGAGGTCCCCGTCTGCGCCTCCCCCCGCCTCCGCCGCCACGACTCACGCGGGAAGCGACGCCCTCGTGCCGCCCGGACAGCGCGACGGCGGTCGATTTTCCCAGGGGGGCGCCGGAACGCCTGCCCCCCATCAGAGGCGAAGTGGAGCAAGCATAAAATCCACGGCGTAAGCCGCGGGTTGACAGGAACCGGGGAGAGGCCCCGAAAGGGGCGAAGGAACGGTGGCCGCGGAAGGGACGGGCGTCCCCGCCCGCCCCTCCACAAATCGAAAGGCTACTGGGGGTTGCAAACGTAATTCACTGCGGTCAACACGTTGTTCACCGCATCCAGCGTCAAATCGTAGCACCCGCCCAGCGAATTATTGAGGAAGTAGTGATTGACGCTCGACTGCCCCTGGTTGCCGATCAGGTTGAAATTCTGATCGAACAGCAGCGTGTCGGTCGGGCCGACGGCGTTGTTCCGCTCGCTGGTGAAGGTCACCTTGCCATTCACCGTATCGGTGGTCTGAGAGTGATACTCCTGGTGGATCGAGGTGGTCTGCGCGATGTTGTTGCCCGACGGCGCCAGCGAAATGTCCACCGTCAGCGGATAGCGCGCAACCAGCGACGTCACCCGCTTCCCCGTGCTGTCCTCGATCGTCGTCGTCGAGTAAATCTGCGTATTCTGGGTGATGTCCTGCACATAGTTCGCGCTGGTGATGTTGAAATTCTGCAGGTTCGCAAACACGATGTTCTGCGACACCGTGGTCGTCACCTTGCCCGCCGATCCCTCGACGTACCCGGTGATGGCGAAATCGCGCCCCGAAGTCACCGACACCGTCCCGGTGATGTTTCCGTTCGAGGTATTCAGGTTCTCGACCACGTTGGGGTTCGGCGCCGCCTTCAGCCCGTTGTGGGTGACCCCACCGCTGACCTGCGTGGCATTCTGATCGAGCAGCAACAGCAATGCCGCCGTGGCCGAAAAATAGTTGTCCACGTTGTAGATGCTCAAGGAAACCGTATGCGGCTGCCCGTTGCTGAGCAGCCCGGCAAAGGGCGTCAGGTCTACCCGGTAGGGGATGAAGTTCAGGGTCTCGACGCCCGGCAGCGGGAACCACAAAAACGGGTCGATGCCGCCCGTGTAAATCCAGGGGAACACCGGAGCCACGCCCGCAGGCTGACCGTCGATGGTAATCTCGGTCTCGCGAAACGCGGTCGACGGACAACTCTGTAACTCGCCCGCCACATCGTCCGGCACGCAGGTGTACCAGAATTCATCCGCGTTCTGGCTTTGCGCGTAGACGTCGAGAAAAGCCCGTTCGATATTCAACGGCAGACTGAGCGTGGCCGACAAGGTGTCCGTCGGAGAAGCCAGCGTCACCGTGCCCGCTGTCGCCGACAGTGGCAGCACCGCGTCAAATGGCCGTGGATTCTGTACCCCGCCCTGTTCCAGCGGATAAAATTCCACGTCGGCGCTGCCGTAAATGATCCCCGTGTACATCGAGTTCACCAGGTTGCCGATGTCCACCTGCCCCGCCTGCGGGGTCAGAAACAGCGGCGCATACTCGGTTAAATCGCTTTCCACGTGCCACGAGGGGCTCAGCGTTGGCGAAGGCTCGGCCGTCGTCCCGAAATAAATGTTGGTTCCGCCCAGCCACACATTCGCCGTGCGGTCAAACTGAATCCCCGCCGTCACCGAGAAGTTTCCCTCGAACACAATCTTCCGCCACGGCCCGGGACAATTCGCCGGAGGCTCATAGGCGAACGACTTGGGATTGAAATCTTCGAAGGCCAGATTGTCGAACAGAACCACTTTGCAGGGCGTTGACGGAGGCCGCGGCACGGGAGGGTCGGCCGTCACCGTGTTTCCCGATCCGATCTGATAATTCTGTCCCGCGGCGAAGCTCTTGAACGAGGCGACGCACAACAGCGCCACCAGGACCGCGACCATGGCAGTCTTGGGAGCGCACTTCGAACCGTCTTTCATTTTTTCTCCTCCACTCAAGCCAAGTCACGCCCCGATGGGCTACAAGGATATAAGGCGCGAACTCGCTGTCAAGCAGAGGAACGGCTCTAGCCGTCAGGGTTCATGGCACAGGCGGACAAAGCTTGTCTCGGCGGGTGCAGCCAAACGGAGCGCGCCTGGCGTTCAAAGGTCCTTGCGAGGGGTCTCCTCGATCATTCCGCCGCCAAAGAACCTCGCCACCTGCCCGAGATCCGTGGTCCTGCGGTACCCGGGCAAGCTCTCGACAAACAGCCGCCCATACTGCTTCTTGAGAATGCGGTTGTCGAGCAGGGTCAGCAGCCCGCGGTCATTGAGCGACCGGATCAGCCTGCCAAACCCCTGCTTCAAGGTGATCACCGCCGCCGGCACCTGGTACTCGAAGAACGCATTTCCGCCCGCGGCATCAATCGCCTTCACCCGCGCCGCCACCACCGGATCGCTTGGCACCGCAAACGGCAGCCGGTCCACAATCACCGAGCTCAATTGCTCGCCCTGCACATCCACACCCTGCCAGAACGACGAGGTGGCAAACAACACCGCATGCGGTGTCAGGCGAAACTCCTCGAGCAGCGCGCTCTTCGGCGCGTCCCCCTGCAACAGCATCGGATACTCGATCTCTCCCAGCAGTCGCTGGTAAATCTCATTCATCTGCGCGTAGCTGGTGAACAGCACAAACGTCCGCCCGCGCGTGATCTCGAGCAATTGACGGATCCGTTCCGCCGCCTTCCCCGCAAACTGCGGCGTGCGCGGATCGGGCAGGTCCGGAGGCACATAAAACAGCGCCTGATTTTCGTAATCGAAATGCGAGGGCAGCACCAGCTCCCGCGTATGCTCCAGCCCCAGCCGCCGCCGCATGTATTGAAATCCGCCGCCAACCGCCAGAGTCGCCGAAGTCAGCACCGCGCACTCCAGCTTGTCGAACATGAAGGACTTCAAAATCGGCGCGACATCAATCGGTGTTGCCTGCAAAAATACATTCTGCCGCCCGCGGGAAGAAACCGGTCCGTCTTTCTCGGTGTCTCGGTGTTTCGGTGGCGAAAAAGACCTTCCTCTTCTTTCAATCCAGAAAACGGTATTGTCGTCCTCCGACTCCATCAGGAACCCCAGCTGCACCTCGAGTTCCTGGATCCGCCGCGCGAAGTTGAACACCTCCTCCGGCTTCGACGGCAGCCTTTCCATCTCCGATGCCATTCGCCGGAGCGCCTGCTGCAGTGTCAGGTACTCCTCGCCGTTTTCTTCCAGAAACTCCCGCCGGTTCTCGAAGGCGAACCGCCCGTCCCCCTGCGGCAGCAGCGCAAAGAAAAACCCCGCCCGCTCCCGCAGGCTCTTCAATCCTCCCATCACCGAGGCCGACATCAGGTGATTGCGCTGCAGGGAGGCCTCCACATCGCGGCACAACTCCTCAAACCGCGCGTTGCTGACGACCACCCCGAAATAACTTCCCGCCACCCCCTCCAGTTCATGCGCCTCATCGAAGATCACCGCCCCCACCTCGGGCAGAATCCCGGCATCCGGCGCGTACTCCGCCTGCTGCTTGATCGCCAGGTCGGCGAAAAACAGGTGATGGTTCACGATGATGATGTCGCTCTCCATCGCCCGCCGGTGCATCTCGGTGATGAAGCATTTCTCGAACGCACTGCACCTCTGCCCCAGGCAGGTGTCGGAGCGCGCATCCAGCTTCCCCCACAACGCGCTCGCTTCGGGCAACGACGCCAGCTCCGCCCGGTCGCCGGTCCCGGTCGTCTTCTCCCAGGCGGCAATCGCCCGGTACTGCTCAATCTCATCGAGCCCGTTCAACACCGGTTGATCCGTCAGGTCGTAGAGCTTTTTCCTGCAGAGATAGTTGTTACGTCCCTTCATGTAGCAGACGTTCAACCTGCCTCCGCCCTGGGGAAACAGCGCCTGCTCGAGAAAGGGGATGTCCTTGTAGAAAAGCTGCTCCTGCAGATTCTTGGTGCCGGTGGAAATGATGACGCGTTTCCCGGATCGAATAACCGGCACAAGATAAGCCAGCGTCTTGCCGGTGCCGGTTCCAGCCTCGACGATCAGATGCCGGCTCTGCTCAAGCGCCTGCTCGATGGCCTGCGCCATCTGCAACTGCCCCCGCCGGAACTCATACGCCGGATGCCTCTGCGACAATACCCCTCCGGGCGCAAAGAACTGGTACAGCGATCCTTCTCTTTTCGCTCCGGGAACCACGGGCTGGTAGGGAGACGCCACGGAATCTCTATAATAAATGCTCGCGCGGCCCGCAAATGCCCGCAGGACGGGTCAGCAACGCCATGTGGGATGGACGGTTCGCCCGTCCGGCAGCGGTTTGTGCCGCGGGCCAAACCGGGAACTACGCATGAAGCCTGACGAAAAACCCACCGATCGAGCAACAGGCGTCCTCTCCCGCCCCGCCGCCTCCCCCCTGCTCGCCATCGTCGGTCGCCCCAACGTCGGCAAATCCACCCTCTTCAACCGCCTGGTCGGCTCCCGCCGCGCCATCGTCGGCGACGAGCCCGGCATCACCCGTGACCGCCTCTATGGCAATGCCCACTGGCGCGGACACAACTTCCGCATCGTCGACACCGGTGGCATCATCCCCGGAGGAAAAGACTTCATCCCGGGGGAAATCTTCCGCCAGGCTCGCGTGGCGCTCGACGAGGCCGCCGCGGTCATCATGGTGGTCGACGTCCGCACCGAACTCGCCGCCCCCGATCTTGAACTCGCCCGTCTTCTCCAGCGCAGCGGCAAGCTGCTCTTTCTGGCAGTCAACAAGGTTGACTCTGATAAACAACAAGCTCTGGTTAATGAGTTCCACCGCCTCGGCATCCGCCAGATGTACGCCGTCTCCGCCGAACACGGCAGAGGCATAGACGACCTACTGGACGGAATCCTCGAAGCCCTGAAGCTCGAAACCTCGCTGCCCGAGGAGGCCAACGACCAGGGGCCAACGACCGACGCCGAAGTCTTTCCCGCGACCGGGGACCAGCCACCCGCGACCGAGACGAAGGTCGCCATCATCGGTCACCCCAATGTCGGCAAATCCACGCTCCTCAACCGCCTCACCGGAAGCTCGCGCGCCATCGTTTCGCCCATCCCCGGCACCACCCGCGACGCGGTGGACGAAGTCATCGAACGTGACGGACGCAGCTTCCGCTTCATCGACACCGCTGGCATTCGCCGCAAGGGCAAGACTCACCTGATGGCCGAGAAGCTCTCCGTCGTCATGGCGCGCAGGCACCTCGAGGCTGCCGACATCGCCTTGCTGGTCATCGACGCCACCGAAGGGGTCAGCGCCCTCGACGCCACCATTGCCGGATACGCCCACGAGAGCGGCCGCTCCATCATCATCGTGGTCAACAAGTGGGACTTGGTTCTGAGCGGCGAGAAGCGCCCCATCAGCCAGTCGAGAGCGGCCCGCATCCAGGAGAGCAGGCGCCCCAACGAACGCGCCGCCTACGAGCAGCGCCTGCGCCGCGGATTGAAATTTCTCAACTACGCCCCCGTCGTCTTCATCTCCGCCGCCACCGGCAAAAACACCGACAAGATCTGGCCGCTGCTCGAAGACGTGGCCGCCGAGCGCCGCAAGCGCATTCCCACGGGAGAGATGAACCGCTTCCTCAAGCACGTCGACTTCGAGCGCGCTTCGGTTCCCGTAAGCAGGCGCGTGAAAATCTATTACATGACCCAGGCCGCCGTCGCCCCGCCGACATTCATCCTCTTCACCGACCGCCCCGTGAAGCTGCACTTCTCCTACCAGCGCTTTATCGAGAACCAGATCCGCGATGCCTTTGGCTTCGTTGGCACCCCCATCTGGATCAAGAACCGGTCAAGAGACTAGACATTGGCACTTGGCGCCTGGCATTTAGCCAACGCCTTGAAGGTGTGGGGCAGAGGCGCCTCCGCCGGTCACATGCGACCATTGCGCGCCGGGGTTTTCATCCGGCACTAGGTGCTGCGTGTCATGTTCATCATCGTAGCCAACATGGTGGCTATGAGCTTCTCCCCGCCGCCCTTCACGGCGAACGCATCCGCCGCGCAGACGGTCAGCTTCTTTCCCGCCCGTTTCACCGCCGCACGCGCCACAAACGCCTCTCCCACCGCCGGAGCCAGCAAATTCACTTTGAACTCCACGCTCAACACCTCGCACTCCGTCGGAGCCACGCTCAGTGCCGCATAGCCGCACGCCGAATCCAGAATGCTGGTGATCACTCCGCCATGCGCAAAGCCGTTCTGTTGCGTCAACCTCTTATCGAACGGACAGCGGATTTCCACCGTCCCCGCTCCAGCGGATGTCATTTCCGCCCGCAAAGCCGACATCAATCCCTGCCGCGCAAAACTCGCCCGCACTTTTTTCTCGATCGGGTTCATCGAAGCAAAGTAAACGCCCCCTTGCGTTGCCGCCAGAACCTCCCATTGAACACTCAGCAATCAGCATCCAGCCTTCGATATTTGTCACCAAGCCGGGCGAACCAGGGGCAGGTGTGGAGACCGCGAATGTGGGGAGGGCGATGTAGGGACGGGCGATTCCCCGCCCGTCCGGTCCGCACAGCGAACTCTCCGCAACCTTCGCGCCCTTTGCGATTTCGCCTTTAACCGGGTACCCGCTCCTCGCTGCTGCCTTTCTCCCAGCAACCCGATCTTGCAGATCTCGCGCAACGCGACCGTTTCTGATTGCCTTCACATCCGGCACCTGATTTTTCGCACCCGCCACCACCTGGGTCACAATCGTCCTATCCACAAATGTGCCCCGCGCCGATTGCGGTTCGGGAATCTCCGCCTGCAACCCTTTCCGCTTCTGCTCCGCGGCCACGATCATGAAGATGATGATCAGCACCCGCAGCACGTCGATCACCGGTGTGACATTTATTTCCGGAAGTGACGGACTACCGCCGGCCATCGATGACGCCATCGCTCGCTCCTCCTCGGGTCCGCGCGTGTGCTTCATCCTTGGACACTCGATCGGAAATGAAGTTCTTGTCATCATTCGTCCAAAAATCTTTACCCTGAAACGTACTCCCGGGAGTTGAAAGCTCCACCGCGCACAGGCATCATTACTGGCTGAAGGCGAGCGGCGCGAGGATAAGGCCCACGGTGCCAGCCGTCGGGAAAGCAAAGACGGGGCGGCGAAGGGACGAAAGAAGGGCACTCGTCAAGCGAAACCCACTATCGAAACCCGAATCCCGATGCGGACCCTTCCACTCCTGCTTTTGTTGGCGCTTCTACCGATCGCGGGGCGTGCCCAGGACAACTACGAAATCCAGGTCTACGGCTCCGACCTGGTCGCGCCCGGCAACACCATGTTCGAATTCCACACCAACTTCACCGCCCAAGGCAGCAAGACCGTGGAGGACGGAGTTCAGCCCTCGAACCACGCCGTCCACGCAACTCTGGAAATTACTCACGGATTCACCGACTGGTTCGAAACCGGCTTCTACGTCTTCACCAGCATCCAGCCCGATGGCGGCTGGCAGTGGGTGGGCGATCACATTCGCCCGCGCGTCGCCGTCCCGGAAAAATGGCATTGGCCCGTGGGACTCAGCCTGTCGAACGAAATCGGCTATCAGCGCCGCGCCTTCTCCACCGACACCTGGACCTGGGAGATGCGCCCCATCATCGATCAGAAGATCGGACCCTGGTACTGGTCCTTCAATCCCACATTCGACCGCTCCTTCCACGGGCAAAGCGTGCACCAGGGAATGACGTTTTCTCCGGACTTCAAATTCAGTTACGACTTCACCAAGAAAATCTCGGGTGGCCTCGAGTATTACGGCGCTTTCGGCCCGGCGACGGACTTCCTTCCCGCCAGCCAGCAGCAGCACCAGTTCTTCCCGACGATCGACCTCAACGTCTCTCCTAAATGGGAATTCAATTTCGGCGTGGGCATCGGCGTCACCGGCTCCACCGATCACCTGATCATCAAAGGCATCGTCGGTCGTCGCTTCAACTGGGGCAGGGACAAAAAGTAGCGGAATGGAGGACGGGTTAGCCGGGCCCGCCGCTGCCGGATGATGAGGAAGAGAGAGCGAGTCTGTTCGGGGACGCCCACCACGAAGTCCGTTCTGTATGTGAAGAATTCACTCTCGACCGCGTCCCGTGGGGACGTACCCGCACAGCCGGGCGCTCTTCACCCCTAGCTCAGGAGTCTACTCCAGCCAGACCCCGCAGGCGGGGCCCGGCCACCTCACCCCTGCGGCAAAGGCGGCGGAATCGGAGCCGCCAGCGGCGTCGGTAAAGGAGCCGTCCGCGGATACATCACCTCCGCCAGCTTGGGATACCGTTCCGCAAAGAAGTACAGCGAATACGCGGGGAAAAACACCATCGCCGGTACTGACACCAGCGACACCACGTACAAAAGGAACCCGAGCGCCAGGATGCCCACCAGCACCGCCAGGCTGACGGTGTACACATCCCACCGCAATCCGCTCGCTTTGCCCATCAGGATCGCCACCGCGCCCAGCCCGCCTAGTGGAATGGCCATCAGCAAAACCACAATCGTGGCTGCGATCCCCACCACCACCGCCGTAGCCAGCGCCATTACGACCTTGAGAGCGATATATCCAACGTAGCCACCTTTCTCCGCCTTCAGCATGGGCAACAGCCGCTGCCAGCCTTCGATCGCGCTCACATCATCCAGCGCCATCTGCGGCACCACAAAGTCTTTGGTCATCACGTGCACCACTGCAATCGCTGCCGCGAATGCGAGCGCCAGGAACAACATCGCAATCCCGCCCAGGATCAGCGGTGCCATGTGCTCCTTCGGTGCCTTCAGCCAACCTGCCGCCAGGGCAAACGCCAGCGGCACCCCCACAAAAATGACCGTCCCAACCATTGCCACCAGGAACAGCAGGATCTTCCAGACGAAATAGCCCAGGCCCGCGCCATGCCGCCGGCTCCAGCTCCGGCCCACTTCGCAGCGCCGGGCGATGACCGCGTCCAACAGCACAAACCGCATCACGCTGCTCACGTAGAGAATCAGCACGAAAAAGACGAATCCGAAAATCACGAGGAAGGCGATCAGTCCCGCATACACCGCCGGATCAACATGCGGCAGCGCCGGCAGGTCCAGCAGATGGTCGCTGCCTTGCGGGGTGCGCGCCGGCAGCGTGAAACTACGGACGTTGCACCCCCCCGAGGTCAGTTCTCCGGCCAGCATCCCCACCAGCGCCAGCTTCGCCCACTGGCTCAGCTGAAAGGGTTCGAGCAGCTGTTGCTTCGTATGCGCGAAGGCCGGAGCGATCGCATCCACCGCGGAAGTCGCCAAGGGATCACCTCGGGCCCAAGTTAATCGCAAGTGCGGGCCCGGTCAATGAAATTGTCGATGGCCAGTTTCCCGTTGCCGATCGAACCCCGAAGCTACGACTTACCCGGTACGATGTCGGGAACAAAAACCATCGTCGCTTTCGTCATTCGTCCCTCGTACTTTGTAATTCCGGGTTTTTCGATGGGCAATCGAAAATTGAAAATCAGCAATGCTACTCGTACCGGAGCGCCTCCACCGGATCCAGCTTCGACGCCCGCAGCGCCGGCACCAGCCCGCTGATCACCCCCACAATCAGCAGCACCAGCGTCGACAGCATCACCGTCATCATTGAAATCTTCAGATGAATGTCTGCCTTTCCCGAATCGTCCTCGAACAGCGGACCCATCAGCGGCAGCGTGCCCACTGCCGCCGCGATCGCGTACGACAGCAGCACCCCAACCGCTCCTCCCAGCAGCATGATCAGCAGCGTCTCCGCCAGGAACTGCAGCTTGATGTGCCGCTTGCGCGCCCCGAGCGCCCGCCGCAGCCCGATCTCGCGAATGCGTTCATCCACCGACACCAGCATGATATTCATTACCCCCACGCCGCCAATGCCCAGCGTCAGCGCCCCGATAAAGGTCAGCAGCACCTGCAACCCGATGGTCAACGCGTCAATGATGGGGCGAAACTCGTCCCGCCCGAACATCTGAAAGGCCTTCGGATCGGTAGGTGAAAACTGCTGCCGCTCGGCCACCGCCGCCAGCACCTGGGCTATGGCCTTCTTTTCGAACTGCGGCGCCACCGGCTCAAACACCATCACGTCGGCGTAGCGCGTGTTCCACAACTCGCTGGCGGCCGAATATGGAATCCACACCGACTCATCGTCGCTCGAGAAATAATTGCTCAGCTGGATCTTGCGCGCCATCACCCCGATCACCGTAAAGCGCACGCCCGCAATCAGCACTGTCTCGCCCACCGCCGGACGCCCGCTGAACAGCTGCTCCTTCACCCGTCCACCGAGAAAGGCCACCCGCCGGTGCTCGACCTCGTCGCTGGCATTGATCCAGCGTCCCTCCTGCGGAACCTCGTTCCGCATCTCGCCGTACTCCGGACACACCCCGCGGATCGCGGCCGTCCCCACCATGCGGTCGGCATAGGCAATGCCCGGCCGGCGCACAGTTTCCCGGCAAACGTATTTCACCAGCGGCGAATTGGCCTTGATCATGTCGATGTCGACTTTTTCCAGCAACACTTTCTTGCCCGCGCGCTGCCCGCCCGGCTGCTCGCTGGTCTGCTGCGGCCAGGCGATCACCACGCTCCTGCCAAACGCGTCAAACCCGTTGACCAGGATCTGCCGGAAGCTGCTCCCATACGCGATTAGCAGCGTGACCGTCGCAATCCCCCAGACGATGCCCAGCATCGTCAGCAGACTGCGCGTCATGTTGCGCTTCAGCGCAATCCATGCTTCATGAATGATCTCGGTCAACATAGAAAATCAGGCGGCAGCCAGTCCTTTTGCGGCCCGGGAACCGGCATCTGCCATCCGATCTAGCCGCCCGCCTCGTATCGCAGTGCCTCAATCGGATCTACCGATGCCGCTTTCCGCGCCGGATACAGCGCCGCCAGAATCGCAATGGTCCCAAGCAGCGCACACGCCACCAGCCCCGACTGCCAAGTGGGCAGCAATCCGGCAAAGAAATCCGGCATGGGTAGCAGGTCCACCAGCGAGCACAATCCGTAGGCCACACCCATTCCGATCGCTCCACTCAGAAAGGCGATGATCAGTGCCTCGAAAAAGAACTGTTTCAGAATCGTGCCTGCCGGAGCGCCCAGCGCCTTGCGCACGCCAATCTCCCGCGTCCGCTCCCGCACCGCCACCATCATGACGTTCATCACGCCCAGCCCGCCCAGGAACAGCGTCACAATGCCCACCGCGCCGAGAAAATACTTCATCCCGTCCGTCATCTGGCGAAACGCCTTGGCCTCCTGCACCGTATCCCAGATGGGACACGCCTCCTTGTCCCGCGGATCGAAGTTGTGCAGCCTGCCCAGCGCCGCCCGGATCTGGTACTTGCAAGCCTCGTGCTGCTCCACCGACCTGGGGGTCACCAGCAGCTGATCGAAGCTGTCGCCGGTCGCAGGAGGCTTGTTGGGGAAATCCCGCATCATCGCGGAAAAGGGAATGAAAACCTTATTGACATCCCAGCCGTCGTAACTCGAATCCTGCTTCTTCTTCAGCATCACGCCGATCACGGCATACGGAATGTCGTTGATGTAGACGTTCTGTCCCACGGCATCGCGCCCGGGAAACAGCTGTCTCGCCGCATCGCTGCCCAGAAACGCCACGCTCCGCGCCTGGTTCTGATCCTCCCAGTCGTAGAAGCGCCCGAGGCTCACATCCAGGCTGCGAATGTAGCCAAACGGCGGATACGACCCCGTCACAGTCAAGGCCGCATTGTTGTAGTTGCTGCGCACCCGCAGCGCGTCCTGCTCCAGCTCGGGCAGGGCATATTCGCAGTCGGGAGCGTCCTGCTGCACGCTGGGCACGTCGCTGATCACCCAGCGCACCGCCCGCCCCGCGCGCGTTCCCCCGGCCTGCAGGCTCGTCCGCCCATGAAAGACAATCATGATGTCTTTCCCCAGATTGCGTGTCTGATCCTCCTGCCCCTTGCGCAAGCCCTCGCCCGCCGCCACCATCAGCACGATCGACACGATTCCCCAGGCAATCCCGAACATGGTCAGGAAAGTACGCAGCTTGTGAGACCACAGCGTACTCAATACATCCCCAATGAGATCGCGTAAAACCATGGTGTAGTGATGGACGGCGGAGTCCGTGGAACGTAAGCCCCGCCTCAGTCAGATACGCAACCCACCCGGAATTTGTTCAGCCCGCTGGCGACAGCCGCGCCGGCGGTCCGGTTCTCCTGGCGTTCTTTGCGGTAATCAGGGTTTTCTCGTTACTCGGTACTAGGTGCCAGGTACCAGGTAGTGGGTAGCGAGAAGATTGAGCCACCCGTCAAACTCGCGCAATGCACGCTGGCACTGCAACCGATGGCGCTCCGCCCGGTCGCGAATCTTCGTCTCCCACGCCGGCAGCAAATCAAAGGTGATGTTCGCCGGCTGAAACTTGCGACCGTCCGCCTGGGTGATGTAGTGCACCAGCGACCCGAAGGCCGTCGCCCGCGGCGCCGCCACCGGTTCGATTCCTTCCCCGATCGCCGCGGCGTGCACCCCGGCCATCGGCCCCGTGGCAATGGACTCGACGTACCCTTCCACCCCGCATATCTGCCCGGCAAACAGAACCCGAGGATGCGCTTTCATCTGCAAGGTCGCGCTCAAAAGCTCCGGAGCGTTGATGTAGGTGTTGCGATGAATCTGTCCATAGCGCAGGAAGCGCGCATTCTCGAGCCCGGGAATCAGCCGCAACACGCGCGCCTGCTCGCCATACTTCAAATGATTCTGAAAGCCCACCAGGTTGTAGGAATCGGCCCGCAGATTCTCCTGCCGCAACTGCACTACCGCATACGGCGGCTTGCCCGTCCGCGGGTCGCGCAACCCCACCGGCTTCATCGGCCCAAAGCGCAGCGTATCCCGCCCCCGCCGCGCAATCTCCTCGATCGGCAGGCAGCCCTCAAAGTAATTCAGCTTCTCCCAATCCCGCTCCTCCACCGCCTGCGCCGCGATCAGGGCATCGTAAAACCGGTCGTACTCTTCTTTTGTAAACGGACAGTTGATGTAATCCGGCGTTCCCTTGTCATATCGTGCCGCGAGATACACCCGTGACATATCAATCGACTCCGCCTCTACAATCGGGCTGATGGAATCGTAAAAGTAGAGATGATGCCGCACCCCCGGCGGCTCGGTCGAGGAGAGATGAAAACGCGCGGCGGTCGGCTCGGCGGGGGAGGGGAGAGAAAGCAGTTCCGGAGTTGGCCCGTCCAGCTCAAGCGGCGCTCCGCCAGCCCTTGGGAAGCCGGACATCTCTCCCGCCGCAGATCCCAGCCCTGCAGGGGCGGAATTCGTCAGCCCGCCACACCAGTGCCGGGTTGGCTGGGCCTCGGAGCTGAGCCCCTTCAGGGACGACACTTCCGAGACCTGTTCCAAGGCCGCGGGACCTCCGCACAACCGCGCAATCTCGCGCGACAACCCATCCGACGTCAGCGGCCCCGTGGCAATAATCGTGACCTGGTCCTCCCCAACCCGCGTTACTTCCTCGCGCCGCACCGCGATCAGCTTCTCCCGCGAAATCGCCTCCGTTACCCGCTGCGCAAATGCCCTCCGGTCCACCGCCAGCGCATGCCCAGCGGGAACCGCGCATTCGCGCGCCACCTCCATCAGGAGCGACCCTGCCCGCCGCATCTCTTCCTTCAACAGCCACGGCGCCGTATTCTCGCTGTCGGACTTGAGCGAATTCGAACACACCAACTCGGCAAAATCCCCGGTCTGATGCGCCGGTGTCGTCCGCAGGGGACGCATCTCATACAACTCCACTTCCATCCCCCGCCGCGCACACTGCCACGCCGCCTCCGATCCTGCCAACCCGGCGCCAAGGATGACAACCCGACTCTTCATAACCCAGACTCAGGTGGCGACAGCCGCCTCGGCCGTCCCACCTTTCTCAGGCCCGCTCCGCTCGCGGCGCCCTGTCCTCCGCCATCCGCTCGAACGCCTCGTCTTTGAACAGCAGCACCCTCCGGTCCGCGTTCAACACCGCTCCAACCGAGTGATAAAACTCGATCGCAGGCTGATTCCATTCGAGCACCTCCCACTTCATCCCGAAACATCCTTCCGCGCGCGCAATCATGGCAAGATGCGCCAGCACTGCCTTGCCGATCCCCTTCCCCCGGAACTCGGAACGCACATACAGGTCCTCGAGAAACAGCGCGCTGCGCCCTTCCCAGGTCGAATAAACCGGGAAGAACAGCGCGTATCCCGCCGGCAAAGCATCCCACTCGACGATCAGCGAGCGGAACTTCGGACGCTCGCCGAAGCCGTCGCGTCGCAAATCCTCCTCCGTGATCTCCACCAGGTGGCCCTCGCGTTCGAATTCGGCAAACTCATAAATCAGAGTCTTCAATAGGGGCACGTCATCCAGGCGGGCAGGACGAATGGAAATCATGACAGGCAAACTCCATCAGCCGCCGGGCGGCGGTATTCCACCGCGCCAGCGGTGGAAAGACTGCAGCCCCGACGAGTCCGCTTCAGCGGGCGGCACCACCCGGCTGCGAATTGTAGAATAATGCAGTCAACGACCAACCACCAAGGAGGCTTCTCAATGTTACGCGTCACCTTGATCGAACCCGGCCTAGCCTCCCCGGAAGTCAAGGACATTTACGAAAAAGCTCTCAAAGGCAAGCCGGGCAATATTCAGAAAGCCCTCGCCCACCGCCCGGACATGCTCAAGAGCTTTATGGCCTTCTACTCGAGCGTCGGACGTTCGCTCGACCGCAAGCTCTACGAACTCGTCTATCTAAGGGTGTCTTTCCTCAACCAGTGCCACTATTGAAGCCAGCACCATCTCGCTTCGTCGAAGCGAGCCGGACTTACCCCCGACGACTGGAAGGCCCTCGAGAAAGGCGACGTCGCCCGCTTCTCCCCGAAAGAACAGGCTGCCCTGCGCTACGTCGAGAAGCTGACGAAACACCCCCACGATGTCGACGACGCAGACTTTGTGTCCCTGAAACAAAACTTCTCCGACGCCGAGATCGTTGACCTGCACGTGCTGGCCGGCATCGCCAACCTCACCAACCGCGTCACCGACCCGCTGGGACTGGAAGTGGAATTTCCCGAGGCAAAATTCTAGAGACTATTCCCGCAATCGCGCATTCCCGAACCCAGTGTCATTACTGTGCGAAGTGAGCTTTGCTTGGGCGCACTGCCCCGGCCCGCCCGCCGACGGTCATCCTGGGCGCATCCGCGAAGCTTCTTCAAGCAACCATCGCCCATCGAAAATCCTACAAAATCACCCGCACATCCCCCACCCGCCGCGTCACCCGCTCGCGGTCGAGATACTCCAATAGGGGAATGGCATACTTCCGGCTGACTCCGGCCAAGTCCTTGAAGCGCGCCACGTCAATCCTTTCCGACTTCGCCTTCTCCGCCTGCAGCCGCCGCCGCAGGTCTTCGAGCGCCGTGTGATGAAACACCAGTTCGTCCGACAGCTTTACCAGCACTTTGTCGCGCAGCAGCAGGGTCACGATCTTCTGCGCCCGCGTCTTATCGACTTTCAATCCAGCCAGCACCTCATAAAGCGCCGGTACCTTCAGCCCGGCCGTGGAAAACGCGGTCTCGATGATCTTCTTCGATTCCGCCTCGTCATCTTGCATGACCACGCTGCGTCCGGGCAATCGCACCCACTCACCGGCCAACTCCAGTTTCTTTTCCCGCACCGACTCCTGGAAGATCTGCTCAAACACCGGCGGCTGCACTTCGGGAAAACGTCCGCGCAGCTCCTCTTTGCTGATCCCCGCCACCAGCGGATTCTGCCTGTGAAACACCTCGACCGCGGTGATCAGGCTCTTGCGCGTCATCTCTGCCGCGAGCCGATCCACCAGGGACTCTCCCATGCGGACAATGTCCGGCATCTGCGGCAGTAAAGCAGTGATCTCCGACCCCCGCCATCCCGTGCGCGCCACCACCTCCGTCATGCTCAGCCCGCGGGCGCCCTGTGCCCTGATGCGGGCGGTCAGCGAGGAGGCGCGGTCACTTACCCCGACCTTCCGCAGCAGGTCAGAGTAAGTTTCGCGGTTCGAGATGCGTCGCGGCGGTGTGTTTTCGATCACTACTCCGCCGCCCATGGTCACCACGGGAGAAAACTGGCGCAGAATGAAACGGTCCCCGGGCAGCAGAAGCGCAGGATGGCTCAAACGCAGCTGTGCCCACGCCGTCTCTCCCGGCTTCACCTGCCGGGCGTTGTAAAGGCCAACCTCGGCGATGCCCTCCCAGGTATAAGCATGCAGATGCACCCGCGCCCGGTCTTTCAACGGCCCGGCCGAGGGGAGCAGCGTCAGCGACACATCCACGCGGCTGCCGGCACGAAGCGTGTCGGGAGGGGCGAGCATCATTCCCCGCACCAGGTCGTCGGTCGCCACCGATGCCAGATTCAACGCGGTGCGCTCTCCGGCCACTGCTTTGTCGGCTTGCGCGCCGTGCACCTGTACGCCCCGCACCCGTACCCGCTGCCCGCCGGGAAAAACTTCCAGTTCCTGCTCCCGGGCGATGCTGCCGGCCACCAGCGTGCCCGTCACTACCGTTCCAAATCCCTTCATGGTAAAGACGCGATCGATGGGCAGGCGTGCAAGCGCCGTCGAGTCCTTCACCGAGATCTCCCCCGCCCCCTTGACCAGTTCCTGCCTGAGCCGCTCGAGCCCTGTGCCTTCGAGCGCGCTCACCGGAATCACGGGCGCCTTTTCAAGAAACGATCCCTTCACAAAGTCTTCGACTTCCATGCGCACCACATCGAGCGTCTCGGAGTCCACCAGGTCGCTCTTGGTCAGCACCGTGATGCCCCGGCGCACCGCAAGCAGGCGGCAGATGTCGAAGTGCTCCCGGGTCTGCGGCTTGAGGGATTCATCCGCCGCAATCACCAGCAATACCAGATCGATGCCGCCCACTCCGGCCAGCATGTTGCGCACAAAGCGCTCATGCCCCGGCACGTCCACGAAGCCCAGGCGCAGAGTTTCTCCGCCCATGGACAGTTCCAAATGTGCAAACCCAATGTCGATGGTGATGCCGCGGCGCTTTTCTTCTTCCAGGCGGTCGGCGTCAATGCCGGTTAAAGCCTTCACCAGCGCCGTCTTGCCATGATCGATGTGACCGGCCGTGCCCACGATGACCGACTTCATGCGCAAATCAGTATAGAAGAAGCGGTTGAGTCATCGGGTCATTGAGTCAACCGGTCGGCGCTCCGGGAGATTGACTCACGGGGCTCCTTGTCGGTCCGTGCGCCACCTATCGGTTGCTTGCGGTTGAAGCTCTGTTCATTCGCCGCATTTCCCCCATTTTCGGAAATCGACGAAGCAGCATCAAAATGCGACAATAGAACTTCCCATGACGAAGTCTTCGGCTACCCAGGCCATAACCCCGGAGATCGTGCGGGAGCACGGCCTCACTCCCGAGGAGTATGAAAAGCTCAGAGCCCTGCTCGGCGGACGCGAGCCCACCTTCACCGAGCTCGGCATCTTCAGCGTGATGTGGAGCGAGCACTGTTCTTACAAATCCT
>Ga0126383_10000512_pt1 | contig 21620 bp, 20 predicted proteins | sample PanSoiMetPlot_35_FD_96882 | JGI IMG/M metagenome (GOLD analysis project Ga0126383, IMG submission 96882) | Tropical forest soil microbial communities from Panama - MetaG Plot_35 | ecosystem: Environmental > Terrestrial > Soil > Tropical forest > Bulk soil | place: Panama | collected 2016-02-17
CGCCAAGCTCGCCTCAGCAATTCGACGCCTATATGCGCGAAGAGATCGCACGCTGGCGCGCCGTGATCCGGGATAAAGGCCTCACGGCGGAATAGCCAAACGCCCACGGGATGAGCGGGTCGAGGCAAACCTAACCCGCAAGCTCGCGCATGATGCGATAGAGCCGCGCTTGACCTTCGAAGCCGATGCCGGGCCGATCCGACAATTTTAGATAGCCGTCTTCAAGCTCGGCAGCGTCGGCGAAGCCGCCGAAATCGCCGAACACGCCCAGATAGGATTCGGCGCCGCCGAGACCGAAGCCGCCGGCAATCGCCAGCGACATCTGGTTGCCGCCGTGCGGAAACATCAGGCTGCGCGGCCATTGATGGCGCGCCAGCACTCGAGCGTGCGGGCGTACTGCACGATGCCGTAGGCTTGCGGCGGATCCACCTGAATGACGTCGTTGCGCTGCGGCTTTAGTCCGCCAAAGCGGACCAGATTTTCCACATCCTGGGTCGAGAACAGATTTTCACCAGTAGATAGCGGCGCGTCATAAACCCCCGCGATTTCGGCGAGCGGCGCAAAATCAAGCGGATCGCAGGGCTCTTCGAACCAGCGCAGCCCGAATGGTTCGAGGCCACGCGCATAAGCGAGCGCCTCGTCGCGGCCGAATTTGGAGTTGGCGTCGACCGCAAGCTTGCCGCTGCGCGGCAGTATGGATTTCACCGCCTCGACGCGCTTGAGATCGTCGGCAAGCGGCATGCCGCCGACCTTCATCTTCACCATTGTATAGCCGGCATCGAGATGCCCGCGCATCTCGTCCTGCAGATCCTTGATGGTCTTGCCGGGCGCATACCAGCCAGCGCCGACATAGCAGAACACCTTCTCGGCAGCCTTGCCGCCGCTGAAACCCTCGGCCAACACGCGATGGAGCGGCTTGCCGGCGATCTTGGCGACCGCATCCCAGACCGCGACCTCGATCGTGCCGATGCCGATCGAGCGCTCGCTGTGGCCGCCCGATTTTTCGTTGCGCATCATGATCGCGAGTATTTTTTCCGGCGCGAAATTATCGCCGCTCTCGTTGAGCAGCGAATTGGGGCCGGCCTTGAGGATGCGCGGAATGAACCGTGAGCGCATCTGAGCGCCGCAGGCGTAGCGGCCGGTGGAATTGAAGGCGAACCCGCACACGGTTTCGCCGTCGCGTTTGACGTCGGTAAAGACGGCGACCACTGAAGTGGTCATCTCGGAGAAATCGATGCTCGAATTGGCGAGCGTGGAATTGAGCGGGACCGAGGTCTCGCGGATGTCGACGATGCGCATGGGAAAGGATGTTACAAATTAATCGACGTGGATTCCGGCAGTCTTCACCACCTTATCCCACCTCGCCATTTCCAATTTGATGCGTTCGGCGAACTCGCTCGGACTGTTGGCGACCGGCACGAAGCCGAGTGTGTCGAGCTTTTTCTTGGTCTGTGGATCGGCGACCATTTTGACGATCCCTGCGTTCCACTTGTCGATGATCGCTTGGGGCGTGCCGGCCGGCGCCACGATTCCGGTGAGCGTGTCGCTTTCAAGCCCCAGCACGCCTTCCTCGACATTGGTTGGAAGATCGGGCAGGGCGGCAACGCGTTGCTTGGCCAGAATTGCGATGCCGCGCAGACTGCCGTCCTTGATGTTGCCGATCGCCGGCGGCAAGGCCGTAAACGCGATCGGAGTGTGATTGCCGAGTGTGGAATTGATGGCAAGCGGTGCGGCATTAAACGGCACGGTGACGAGATCGAGATTGTAGGTCTGCTTAAACAATTCGCCGGCGAGATGCGGGGTCGAGCCGGTGGCCGGCTGCGCGAAGCTATATTTGCCAGGATTGGCCTTGATGAGCGCGATCAGCTCTTTGAGATCCTTTGCGGCCACCGAAGGATGAACGGTGACGACATTGGGCGAGGCGGCAACGAGCGAAATTGGCGCGAAATCCCTGACCGGGTCGTAGCCGATCTTGCTGTACATGCTGGGATTGATGAGGAACCCCGTCGACACAACCACGATCGTGTAGCCGTCTGGCGCCGCGCGTCCCGCGGTCTCGACGCCGAGATTGCCGCCAGCGCCCGGCATGTTCTCGACATAGAGCTGCTGGACCCAAGCCTCGGACAATCGCTCCGACACCATACGGGCGATCACGTCGGTCGGGCCGCCGGCAGCGAACGGCACGATCAGCCGGACCTTGTGATCGGGATAGGTTCCGGCCGCGCGGCCTGGCGCTGCGAGCGACAGCCCGATCGCGAGGCTTGCACCAAAAATGCAAAGACGAGCCCAGACGGCATTCACGCGCATACCATTCTCCTCCCGGCTCTCCTCGCCAGGTCAGTGAGAATGCTAGCATCGCGCCATGTTTTGGGCGAGCATGCGCGAGTAGATCCGTCAAATCCATCGCACAGCAAAGAGGGGGCAGCGAAAGCCAATGACCGGGCGTAAAGTGACGCGCGGCGATCTCCGCCAAGCCGCGGAAAAATACAAGAACTGGGGCAAATGGGGTCCCGACGATGAGATCGGCACGCTCAATTACACGCAAGCCGAAGACATCGTCGCGGCGGCGAGGCTCGTCAAAAAGGGCAAGGTGATCTCGCTGGCGCTGAATTTCGATAATAACGGCCCGCAGAGCGGCAAGACCTCTTATCCGGCGCTTGGCCGCATCAATCCGTTGCACACGATGCTGCGCACCGGCACCGACGCCTATGCCGGCGTGCTCGACAAACGCGGCATCCGCGCCGCCGACGATATGGTGGTGATGCCGCTGCAATGCGGCACGCAATGGGACGGCCTAGGGCATATCTTTTATGAGAACCACATGTGGAACGGCTATGACTGCCGCGAAGTGTCGTCGTTCGGCGCGCAGAAATGCGGCATTGAGAAAACCAAGAACAAAATGGTCGGTCGCGGCGTCTTCCTCGACATCGCCCGCGCGCTCGGCAAGGAGTGCTTGGACGACGGTTACGGCATCACCTGCGCCGATCTCGAACTGACAGCGAAAAAACAAAAGGTCGAAACAAAGCGCGGCGATTACATCATCGTGCGCACCGGGCAAATGGAGCGCTGCCTCAAGGCCAAAAGCTGGGACGGCTACCCGGGCGGCGATGCGCCGGGCTTCGCTTTCGAGACGCTGGAATTCGTCGCCCGCACCGAGCTCGCCGCGCTGGCCAGCGATACCTGGGGCTGCGAAGTGCGGCCGAACAATACCGAGGGTGGCATCAACCAGCCGTGGCACTGGATCACGATTCCGATCATGGGCATGACCATGGGCGAAATTTTTTATGTCAAAGATCTCGCCGAGGATTGCGCCGCCGACGGCATTTACGAATTCATGTTCGTGGCGCCGGCGATCCCGATCACCGGCGCGGTCGGCTCGCCGACCAATCCGCTGGCGATCAAATGAGGCCAGCCGCCATCACTTTTCTGGCGGGAATTTCAAACCAGTCAGCATTGCGACACCGGCAAGCGCGGTGAGCACCCCAGCAAAGGTCACATGCGCGGTGAGCGAGGTCGTCGCCACGGAAAGAAAGCCGATACCGATGACCGGCACCGAATTGCCGGCAAATAGCGCGATCATGTAACTGGACACGACTTCGCTGCGCCGGTCGACCGGGGCGATGCGGTTGATTACTTCGAGGCTGCCGCGATAGCCAAGCCCGCCGGCGAGCCCGCCCAGCGCGGCGGCGAACACGAGGAGCGCCAGCGAGTGAGCGACTTCCGCGCCGACCAGAATCCACACGCTTGGCGGTAATAGCAGCAAGGCGGCGAGTGTCGCGGTTTGGCTCGCGAATTTCCCGCTGGTCAGGATGGCGACCGCGGCAATGAGGAACAATTCGCAGACGACGGCGCCGGCGACCAGTGGTGCGGATTGACGTAGCGTCTCGCCCAGAAGACTCGGAATGAGCGCGGAATAGAAACCGATCAGCGAAAAGGTGGCAAAGCCAGTCACGGCGGGCGAAACGAATTGCAGCCGGATCCCCGGCGGCACTCCAATGCGCGGGCGAAGATCAATATCGCCGAGCGGTTTTGGTTGCGTCACGGTTTCGCGCGGCAGGAGGATCGCCCCGGCCGCGGCGAACAACAGCACCAGAAAGGCCAAATAAGGTAGCCGCAATGGCGCGAAGAAAAATTGCGCAAAGACCCCGCCGATGACCGGCCCGGCGGCGCAACCAAAAAAATTGGCGGCTGATGCGAGGCGGGCGGCGCGGCTCTTGTCGCTCCCCGCATAAAGTTCGGCGATCCAGGCGGTGGCGGCGCCGGAGGCAAGGCCGGTCGAAAAACCGCTAACGCCGCGGGCCACGAACAACCATGCGGTACCTTGCGCCGCCGCAAAGACAACAGCGCTGATGATACCGACCCCAACAGCCGGCACGCTCGCTGGCCGCCGTCCGATCTGGTCGGCCAGGCGGCCGAAGAACAACAGCGCGGTGAGATTGCCGAGAACATAGGTCGCGTAGATCAGCGTCAATGTGACGCCGGAAAATCCAAAAGCTTCGCGATAAAGCGGATAGAGCGGCGTCGGCAAGATCGCGCCGATAAACATGATGCCGAGCTCGGCAGCGACCGCGGTGAGCGCGATGCGATTGGATCTGGGGGAAGTGGGATTGCGCATTGCCATACATCGATTAGGTTTATGAGCATCCATATCGAGTACGGCATATCGTCATGAGCGCCCACCCGGAAACCAAGCAATATCCTGTCAGCCATACCGAAGCGGAATGGCGCAGAATTCTCACCCCCGAGCAGTATCACATCATGCGCGAGCACGGCACCGAGCGCCCGGGTAGCTGCGCGCTCAATTACGAAAAACGCGCCGGCACGTTTTATTGCGCCGGTTGCGGCCAAAAGCTGTTCGTCTCCAAGACCAAGTTCGAGAGCGGCACCGGCTGGCCGAGCTTTAATGATCCCGAGCCCGACGCGGTCGAGTCCTCGACCGATCGGAGTTACGGCATGGTCCGCACCGAGGTGCATTGCAGTCGCTGCGGCAGCCATCTCGGTCATGTCTTCGAAGACGGCCCGCCGCCGACCCATCTGCGCTATTGCATCAATGGGGTGGCGATGAATTTCAAGCCGCAATAAGCCGGGAAGCGCCGCCACAGCCAGGAAGGGGGAGCATGCGGATCGTTGATCTAAGCCGCGAGCTTTATCATCGCACGCCGTCCTATCCGGGGCAGCCGCCGATCATTCACGGCGTCTGGAAGGCGCACGAAGAGTCCTTCGTCGATTCCGGCAATGTCCATGGCAACATGGTGATGTTCTTCTCCATGCCGGATCATGGCGGCACGCATATCGACGCGCCGCGCCATTTCGGCAAGAGCGGCACGCCGATCGACAAATACCCGCTGGAGAACTGCATCGTGCGCGGCATCTGCATCGATCTGCGCCACATCGCGCCGCGTGCCGAGATCACGCCGGCGGATCTCGAAGCCGCGGTCAAGAATACGGGCGTGCCGATTCCGAAAAAAGGCACGGTGCTACTCTGCACCGGCCATCATGCCCGCACCTTCCCGACGCCGGCTTATTCGACCGACAATCCGGGCGTCAACGTCGCGGCGACCGAATGGCTCGCGCGCCAGGGCATCGTGCATTTCGGCATCGATTCAATGCGGCCAGGCCCGGAGGGCAAGGTCAATGCGCTGGTGCATAAGGCCTGTCTCGAACTCGACATCACCCATATGGAAAGCCTGTGCAATCTCGAGGCGCTGCTCGGGCACGGCGAATTTCAGTTCATCGGCCTGCCGCTGAAATGGCGCGAGGGCACCGGCTCGCCGATCCGCGCCGTCGCTGTGTTCGACGATTGATTTTCTGCATTTCCCGGAAGCGGCGAAGGCCATAGCCTGGATCGAGCTCCGCTCGATCCAGGAGTCTACATTTGACCGGCGTGGTAGCCGGAAGAAGAAACTGCGAGCGTGAGGGAAAGAATGCAACTCGGACACAATCGCAAAATGAGCGGGGCGCAATGCCTCGCCGACATGCTCAAAGGCTATGGCGTCACGCATGTATTTCATGTGCCGGCGGTGTTGCGCACCACGTTCGCCGAAATGGAGCGCCGCACCGACATCAAGCGCCTGCACGTGCATGGCGAGAAAGCCGCGGCCTACATGGCCGACGGCTACGCCCGCGCCTCGGGCAAGCCCGGCATCTGCATGGCCCAGGTGATCGGCGCACTCAATCTTGCCGCCGGATTGCGCGATGCCTGGCTTGCGCATGCGCCCGTGATCGCGATGACCGGCGGCCGCGAACCGAAAACAAAATTCCGCAAAGTCTATCAGGAGATCGACGACATGCCGGCGTTCGAGCCGGTGACCAAGTTCAACGCCACCGTCGACGATGTCGAGCGCTTTCCCGACATGGTGCGCCAGGCCTTCCGCACGGCCGTGACCGGCTGTCCCGGTCCGGTGCATTTACAATTTCGCGGCAATGAAGGCCAGATCGATGCCGAGGAGGCCGACATGGAGCCGCTGGTCGAGCCGCAATTTGCCCGCGTGCCGGCCTTTCGTCCCGAGCCCGACGAGGCGAACTTGGGCGCGGCTCTGAAGATACTGCAGGAGGCGAAGCGGCCGGTGATCGTCGCCGGCGGCGGCGTGCGCGCCTCCGGCGCGGCCGCCGAGCTTGTCGCGCTTGCCGAGGCGCTGCAGATTCCGGTTGCGACCTCGCTCAATGGCAAGGACGCAATTCCGGGCAATCATCCGCTTGCCGCCGGCGTTGTCGGCACCTATTCGCGCGAGAGCGCCAACCGCGTGGTCAATGCCGCCGATCTCGTCTGCTTCATCGGCACTGAGAGCGGCGGCATGACAACGCATTTCTGGGCGGTGCCGAAGATCGGCACGGCGGCGATCCAGATCGACATCGAGCCGCAAGCGCTTGGCCGCAATTATCCGCTCCAAGCGGCGGTCAACGGCGATGCCAAAGCGACGCTTGCGCGCATGCTGGCGCTGGCCGATCGCGCCAGCGCCGCCAAGCGCAAAAACTGGATCGCCGAAGCGCAGACAATCTGCGCCGAGTGGCGAAAAAAATATCAGCCGGCGCTCACATCGGACGCGGTGCCGATTCGGCCGGAGCGGTTGTGCCATGAACTCAGCCGCTACGTCCCCGAGGACGCCATCGTCGTCGTCGATACCGGGCATGCCGGCATGTGGATGGGCGGGATGTTCGACCTGACCTCGCCGCGGCAAAGCTATATGCGCAGCGCCGGACATCTTGGCTGGGCATTCCCGGCCGGGCTCGGCGCCAAATGCGCCTGCCCGCAGCGCCCGGTGGTCACTTTCACCGGCGATGCCGGGTTCTGGTACCACATCGCCGAAGTGGAAACCGCGGCGCGCTGGAACATCAATGCGGTGACGGTTGTGAACAATAACGGCAGCGGCAACCAGTCCAAACGCGGGTTCGACCGCGTCTATGGCGGACAGCAGACCGCTAAGGCGCGCGAGTTGTGGACTTTCAGCAAGGTCGATTTTGCGCGCATCGCGCAGGATATGGGCGCGCTCGGCATTCGCGTCGAACAGGCTTCCGCATTTCCCTCCGCGCTCGCTCAGGCGCTGGCGGCGGAACGGCCCGTCGTCATCGATGTTGTGACCGATATCGACGCTTTGGCGCCGACTGCGGTGGTGTGATTCCGGAATTGTCATGCCCGCGCGCTTGTCGCGGGCATTTCGCTTAGGCGGGCATTTGCCGTGCCGTTCTGATCGGGATGGCCGGAACAAGTCCGGCCATGACGAACTGTTGGTTGCATCCAGCAGCTCACACGCGTTGCCCGCGGAACTAAACGCACCACTGACAAGTTGGTGGGACGACAAAGTTGCGATTTCTGACCGTAATCTGTGATTCGCGAGGCAGCATGTTCCAGTATCGCAAATCGGATTTCGCTCCCAGCGTTGCCGCCATTCAGAAGCATCTGGGCGCCGTCGAGACGGAACTCGAAAAGATCGGCCGCATGGCCGGACGGCAAACCTCCGATGCGGCGGCTGCGGCGAGCGAGCAAATCGGCGACGCCATCTCCACGATCTTAAGCGAGATGGTGGACCGTTTCCGCAAAGGCGGCCAAGCCGCCGGCGATCGGGCCGGGCGCTTAAGCAATCAAGCGTTCGATCTCGGCGCCAAATACGGCAGCGATGCGTTGCAGCGCGTCGCCAGCCAAGCCGAAGAGCGGCCGCTGTTCACCGTCGGCGTTGCGCTCGGCATCGGCATCCTGATCGGCGCGGCGCTGTTGGGTAGCGCTAGCGCGCGGCGTTAGCGCACTGCGCATTCAGCCTTCGCCGATTTCGCGCAAAATTTCGGCGGTGTGCTCACCTAGCCGCGGCGATGATCGCTCCGATGCCATTGGCGCTCCGTCCAGCATGATCGGCGTGCGGATACCGGGAATGATTCCGCCTTTCGCTGCCGGGTTTTTCAGTTCGAGCCGCATGCCGCGATGGACGACCTGCGGATCGGCGAATACCTGTTGCAGATCGTTGATCGGACCAGCCGGGATGCCGGCGGCTTCGAGCTTGTCCAGAAGCTCTTCGCGCTTCATCCGCGACGTCAGCGCGCACAGTTTGCCGACCAGTTCGGCGCGGCGCTCAACGCGGGCTTTATTGTCCTTGTAGGCCTCGGCCTGGGCGAGCTCCGGCGCGCCGAGAATACCGCACAGCTTGACGAATTGCGCATCATTGCCAGTGGCGATGATGACGCGGCCGTCGGCGACCGGGAATTCCTGATAAGGAACGAGGTTCGGGTGCGCATTGCCGATGCGCTTCGGAATTTCACCGGAGACAAGATAATTGAGCGCTTGGAAAGCAAGCGTGCCGACGGTGGAATCGACGAGCGCCGCGTCGACATAACCGCCGCGTCCGGTCTTCTCGCGCCGCACCAAAGCCGCAAGAATTCCGATCGTGGCATAGACGCCGGAGAAGATGTCCGAGATCGGCACGCCGACCCGCATCGGCGGACCGTCGGCGGCGCCGGTCATGCCCATGATGCCGCCGATGCCCTGCGCCATCAGATCGTAACCGGCGCGCGAGGATGACGGCCCGGTCTGCCCAAAGCCGGTGACCGAACAATAGATCAATCGCGGATTGGCCGGGCCGAGACTTTTGTAGTCGAGACCGAATTTGACCAGACCGCGGACCTTGAAATTTTCGATCAGCACATCGGACCGCGCGGCGAGTTTCTTGACGAGCCGCTGGCCCTCCGCAGTGGTGAAATCCAGCTCGATCGAACGTTTGCCGCGGTTAGCGCAATGAAAATAGGCTGCATCAAGATGGCCGTCATCGGCCGCCGGTACGAAGGGCGGACCCCAGGCCCGGGTATCGTCGCCGCTGCCGGTGCGTTCCACCTTGATGACGTCGGCGCCGAGGTCGGCGAGGACCTGCCCGGCCCACGGGCCAGCCAAAATGCGGGCAAGCTCGAGTACGCGCAATCCAGCCAAGGGCCCCGGCATGATTAACTCCGAAAAGCTGCGCGGTCACTGCCGCCGCGCCCGGCTTAACTGCCTAAGCAGGGTCGCTTTGTCTACAGGGCTTTAACCAGCTTGTTATTAGAGTATCGCAGCATTAGCTAAGTCTGGCCGGACGAGATGACGCGGTGAACACCACCTTCTTCAGCGAAATGCTGCAAAGCATCGCGGACCGTAGCCGTGCGCTGATCAAACGCGAACGGCGCGAGTCGGCGTATGAACGTTCGGCGGGCCTCATCGAATTGTGCGAGGATCTGCTGTCCGGCCGTGGCGAGGCCTCCGGCGTGGCGCTGGCGCAGGAAATTCTGGCGCGTTACGCCGAACTCACTACCGGGCCGCGCATCGCCTTCTTTGAAACGCTGGCCAGAACCTTCGGTCATGATCGTTCGCGCATCGATCGCGCCATTGCCGCCTGGCGGCAATCGCCGTCCGATGCAACCGCGGCCGATCTTCACGGGGCCAGCGAGCCGTTGCGGCTCGAATTGTTTCGCCGGCTTAACCTCGCCCCTGGCGGCACCGCGGCACTGGTACGCATGCGTGAGCAGCTGCTCGATGCCATGGATCACCGCGACGATCTTGCGGTCGTCGACAACGATTTCGTCCATTTGTTTTCGTCTTGGTTCAATCGCGGCTTTCTGGTCCTGCGTCGCATCGATTGGTCGACTTCGGCATCGGTCCTGGAAAAGATCATTCGCTACGAAGCGGTACATGAGATCAGGGACTGGGCCGATTTGCGCCGGCGCATCGATCCGCCGGATCGGCGCTGCTATGCCTTCTTTCATCCGGCGCTGGTCGACGAACCCTTGATCTTCGTGGAAGTGGCGCTGACCCGCGTCATCCCCGTCGCGATCGCGCCGATCCTCTCCGACAAGCGCGATCCGGTCGAACCGAAGCGCGCGACCACCGCGGTGTTCTATTCGATCACCAATTGTCAGCGCGGTCTGACCGGCGTGACGTTCGGTCATTTTCTGATCAAGCAGGTGGTCGAGGAAGTGTCGCGCGATATACCCAGCGTCGGAGCATTTGTGACCTTATCGCCGGCGCCGAATTTCGCCGAATGGCTTAACCGCGAGCGCGCCAAAAGCGATTCCGCCGCAATCGACCAAGCCGACCGACAAGCGCTTGCAGCGCTCGACAGCGAAGGGTGGTGGCGCACGCCCGAGATCGCCGAACGAATGCGCGAGCCGTTCCTGCGCGCCGCTGCATGGTATTACCTGCGCGCCCGCAACGGCCGTGGCGTGCCGCTCGACGCGGTCGCCCGATTCCATCTCGGCAATGGCGCGCGGCTCGAGCGGCTCGATTGGCTCGCCGATACGTCGGAGCGAGCGCTCAGACAATCCTACGGCTTGATGGTCAATTATCTCTACGATCTCGATTATATCGAACGCAATCACGAAGCCTATGCGCAGCATCGGGCGGTCGTCGCCGCCAGCGCGGTGACCCGGCTCGTGACCATGCCGGAGCAGGAAATCGTTCCGGTCGCGGGATAGCTTCGGCTTGGATTATTTGCTGACGTCGATTCCCCGCGAGCACCGCCGCATTGGAAACGGAAACGGCAAATGCCTGCTCTTCTCGGCATTCTGGAAACCGTGCTCTACGTCGAGGCATTCGAGCGCGCCTGTCCGTTCTATGAGCAGGTCCTTGGACTCAACAGCATTTATCGCGATGCCCGGCTTTGCGCTTACGACGTCGGTCATCGCGGCGTGCTGCTGTTGTTTCTGCGCGGCCATTCGCTGCAAACCGTGCAGCTCCCCGGCGGCACTATACCGCCGCACGACGGGCAGGGTCCCGTCCACGTGGCTTTTTCCATCGCCGCCGACGAACGGCAGGCCTGGGAAAGGCGCCTCGAAGAAGCCGGCGTCGCGATTGAAGGACGCACCCATTGGCCGCGCGGCGGCGACAGCATTTATTTCCGAGATCCGGACGGCCACCTGCTCGAACTGGCCACGCCCGGCCTGTGGGCGGGATATTAGCCGCTTCCGAATCGCCGGTCTGGATCGCTACCATAGCTTCCGAGAGCGTGACCGGAGTCGGTCCGGGCAACGCAAGGTCCCTCGTTCATTTATAAAAATAGTGAATTCAATCGGCGAGTGGGAGCAACCGATGTTTCCGCGCAACACGCTAATTCTGCTTGCGATGCTTTCAAGCTTTGTCCGGCAGCCATTATCGGCTCAGGATGACGTTGTGATCAGCGGCGATGTCACCCAGGTGGACCTCACATCCGGAATGATTGCGGTCCGCCATGAGCCTAATCAACGACTCAAGCTCGGAAGCGCGACAGACACATTCCGCGTCAGCGAGCCCATCATGCTCAACGCAATTAGGCCGGGAGCACACATCAGATTTTCTGCCGATCGGATCAACGGCGAGCTAGCTATCACCAAGATCTTTGCCGATTAAGCCCCGCTGCCCTCTCGCAGAAAAGCTATTGCGGGAAATCAGTAACAACTCACTATGAGTACACGCCTGCAAGCCGCTGCGCCTTACGCTTTTCCATAAACCGGGACGATCGCGCCGCGCGTAACCTGGTTTTCCGGCGAAGCCAGGAAGGCGATTGTCGCGGCCACCTCTTCGACCTTGGGCCACAGGGCGTAATCGGCTTTCGGCATCGCCTGCCGATTGGCCGGCGTGTCCATGATCGAAGGCGCGACCGCATTGACCAGGATGCCGTCCTTGGCGACTTCTTCGGCAAGCGCGGCGGTCAGCGCCGCCACGCCGGCTTTGCTGGCCGCATAGGCGGTCATGCCGGCGCCTGTGCGCCATTCCAGGGCCGGACGCGCGGCGACGTTGACGATACGGCCGCCGCCGGTCATGGCACGGACCGCGGCGCGGCAGCACAGGATGCAGCTGATGAGATTCATCTCGATCTGCTGGCGGATCGTCGCCAAGTCAGTATCGTGCAACGCCGAGGCGGCAAAGCCGCCGATGGTATGGATCGAAGCCCACAGCGACGTCGCTCCGCGATAAAGCTTTTCGACCGCCGCCTCGTCGGCGAGCGATCCGGTGATGCTGACTAAGACTTGCTTGTGATCGCGCAAGCGAAAACGCGCGGCCTCCGCCTCGTTCAGGCAGGGCACGTGGCAGACGGCGCCAGCCTCGAGCAACCGCGCTACCACCGCGGTGCCGAGCGCCCCGGCGCCACCGGTGACAACGACGTGACGATTGCGAAAGTCCATGCGTAGTATTCCCTGGCGCTATCATCGCCGATCTTGCACCTGAGGCAAGATCGCGGTTGGGCTTCGATATCCCCCTGCATGGGAGGCGCAGTGGCTGATTTTGATCTGGCTATCATTGGCGGCGGTATCAATGGCACCGGGATTGCGCGGGATGCCGCCGGCCGCGGCCTGCGCACGGTGCTGATCGAGCAGAACGACCTCGCCTCCGGCACGTCCTCGGCCTCGTCCAAGCTCATCCATGGCGGGCTGCGTTACCTTGAACACGGCCAGTTTCGCCTCGTCCACGAGGCCTTGCGCGAGCGCGAAGCGCTGTTGCGGGCGGCACCGCATGTGGTGCGGCCGATACGGTTCGTCTTGCCGATAAATGAAGTCCGGCGCTCGGCGAGCGTGCTGCGGCTTGGGCTTGCGCTTTACGATTGGATCAGCTGGCGCAAGATTTTGCCCGGCACGCGCGAGCTCGATCTCGTGACCGATGAGGCGGGGCTGCCGCTTAAAGTCCGATTTCACCATGCCTTCGAATATTCCGATTGCTTTGCCGACGATGCGCGACTGGTCGTGCTCAATGCCGTCGACGCCGCGGAGCGCGGCGCCGTCGTTTGTACCCGCACCCGCTGCGTGCGGGCCGAACGCGGCGACGGCTGGCGACTTGTTCTGATCGCGCGTGGTCAGCGCGATGTCGTGACCGCCCGAATTCTGGTCAACGCCACCGGAGCCTGGAGCGAAATATTCGCCGAGACCGCGCTGCGCCTAGGACCGCAGCATCGGCCGCAGCATCGCCTGCGGCTCGACAAGGGCAGCCACATCGTGGTGCACCGTCTTTACGATCACGACCGCGCATACATTTTGCAGGCCGCCGATGGCCGGGTCGTGTTCGCCATTCCATTCGAGCGCGATTTTACGCTGATCGGCACCACCGATCAGACGTTCACCGGCGATCCTTCGACTGCGACTCCGAGCGGCGAAGAGATCGATTACCTGTGCCGGGTCGTGAATGAATATTTCCGAACCGAAATTGGCGCCGCGGACGTCGTTTGGGCGTTCGCCGGCGTGCGCTCGCTTTATGACGATCGCGCGCGCAAGGCCCAGGATGTTGGTCGCGACTACGAACTGATTCTGGACAAACGCTACGGCGAAGCGCCGCTGCTCACGGTCTATGGCGGCAAGATCACGACCTATCGGCGTCTTGCCGAACAGGTGTTGGGGCGCTTGCGGCACTTTTTCCCGCATTCTCGGCCATGGACGGCACAGAGCCATTTGCCCGGCGGCGATTTCGTTTATGACGGAATCGAGACGCTGGTTGAGCGTACGTTGCGAGGCTGGCCGTTCCTGCGGACGGAGCATGCCAGACGGCTGGTGCGGGCCTATGGCAGCCGTGTCGAGCGGGTGCTCGAGAATATCAGCCGTTCGGAAGATTTGGGCATGTGTTTTGGCGCTGATCTTACCGCCGCCGAAGTCCGCTATTTAATGCGTAAAGAATGGGCGCTGACTGCCGACGATGTGCTGTGGCGGCGCTCGAAGCTCGGACTGCGGTTCTCTCCGGAGCAGACCGCGGCGCTCGAGCGCTTCATGAGCGAGGCGAGGTCGACTGCGCGGGCCTGAGCGTCGTCCGCCTTTGCTTGTGTTTCCGAGAATCATGAAAATGCTTTAGCGTGGCGACGGCGCCGGCACACGCGGACGATCGATGGCGACTACGACGACGAGTTCGGGATTTGCGAAACGGGGCTTCGCGCCGTGGGCCGAGCGCAATCTACAGCCGCTGTTGCGGATTGAGGCCGTCAGCAGGCGCTTCGGCGCTTTCACCGCGGTCGATCAGCTCTCGCTCGATGTCTTCCAAGGCGAATTCTTCGCGCTGCTCGGCCCGTCAGGTTGCGGCAAGACCACGCTGTTGCGGCTCATTGCCGGGTTTGAGCAGCCGAGCTCCGGGCGCATCATTCTCGACGGCGTCGATCTGGCGCCGGTGCCGCCGCATCGCCGGCCCGTCAACATGATGTTCCAATCCTATGCCTTGTTCCCGCACCTGACCGTTGAAGCCAATGTCGCTTTTGGCCTGAAGCAAGAGGGCTTGCGCAAATCTGAAATCGCGGCGCGCGTCGCCGATATGTTGGCGCTGGTCAAGCTCGAAAGTTTCGGCCGCCGCAAACCGCATGAATTGTCCGGCGGTCAACGCCAGCGCGTCGCGCTCGCACGCTCGCTAGTCAAGCGGCCGCGCGTGCTGCTGCTCGACGAGCCGCTGGCGGCGCTCGACAAAAAATTGCGCGGCGAGACGCAATTCGAGCTGATGGATTTGCAGCGCCGGCTGGGGCTCACGTTTGTTATCGTCACCCACGACCAGAGCGAAGCGATGACGGTGGCCAATCGGATCGCGATCATGGATCGTGGCCGGCTGATGCAGGTCGCGCCGCCAGCCGAAATCTACGAGCAGCCGAATTCGCGCTGGGTCGCCGACTTCATCGGCAGCATCAATCTGCTCGAGGGCCGCGTCGGCGACACCGCCGGGACGATCGAGGGAACGGCTTTCGGCCGGTTGCGCGTGGCAGGAAAGATTGATGCCGAGCCCAATGCGACGGTGTGGGTCGCGGTGCGGCCGGAGAAGATTCGTCTCATTCCGTGCGCAGTCGAACCGACGCAACGGGCGAATGTGGAGAACAGCGTGATCGCCATCGTGGTTGACATCGGTTATCTCGGTGATTTGTCGCTCTACAAGCTGCGCACCGAGAATGGCGTGGCGCTGCAAGCGGCGATCGCCAATATCGGCCCGCTCACCGCACGCGGGATTAGCTGGAACGACAAGGTGTGGCTGAGCTTCACGCCGGAAGCCGCAATCGTGTTGACCCGATGAGCGCAGTGGCAGCGGCATGAATCCGAAGCTGCAACGCTCGCATCTTGCCGGGATCGTCTTGTGGTTGCCTTACGCGTGGCTGGTCGCATTCTTTCTGTTGCCGTTCTTGATCGTGCTGAAGATCAGCTTGTCGCAAAGCGCGATCGCGCAGCCCCCCTATACCCCGGTGTTCGATCTGTCGGCCGGTTGGAGTGGCGTACGATCATTCTTTGGCGGGCTCTCGCTGGACAGCTACATTTTCCTCGGCTCCGACCCGCTTTACGTCGTCTCCTACATGAAGAGCCTGCAGATCGCGGCGTTTTCCACCCTGATGCTGCTGGTGATCGGCTATCCCGTCGCCTATGCGATCACGCGCACCCCGTCGCGCCTCCAAGCCGTGCTGGTGGTGCTCGTTATTTTGCCGTTTTGGACCTCGTTCCTGATTCGCATTTATGCCTGGATGAACATCCTGCAGCACGACGGGCTGCTCAATCAATTGCTGCTGGCGCTGCACATTGTGCGCGAGCCGCCGGCGTGGCTGTCGACCAATACCGCGGTCTATATCGGCATCGTCTATTCTTATCTGCCGTTCATGGTTTTGCCGCTCTATGCGGCGCTGGAAAAGCTCGACCAATCCTTGCTTGAGGCCGCTGCCGATCTCGGTTGTCCGCGATGGCGGACGTTCTGGACCGTTACTTTGCCATTGTCAGCGCCGGGCGTGGTCGCAGGCTCGTTGCTCTGCTTTATCCCGATCGTTGGCGAATTTGTTATTCCCGATCTGCTCGGCGGCTCACAGACGGCGATGATCGGTCAGGCGATCTGGAGCGAATTTTTCGCCAACAAGGACTGGCCGACCGCCGCAGCCGTCGCTGTCGTTCTGGTCTGCCTTTTGGTCACGCCGATAGTGGTGTTCCAGCATCAGGCAATGCGCGGCATGGAGCGCGATCAAGATGCGTAAACTGTCCGCTTTCAACATCGCGGCGCTCGTGCTCGGCATCGGGTTTTTGTACCTGCCGATCGTCATTCTCGTCGTCTATTCATTCAATGCTTCGCGCCTGGTGACGGTGTGGGGTGGTTGGTCGATGCGCTGGTATGCGGCTCTGGCGCAAGACGCGGCGCTGCTCCAAGCCGCGTCGATCAGCTTTCGGGTGGCCTTTATCTCGGCTTGCATCGCGACGTTGTTGGGCACGCTCGCCGCGGTGGCGCTGGTCCGGTTTGGCCGCTTTCGCGGTCGGCTCCTGTTCGCCGCGATGATCTACGCGCCGTTGGTGATGCCCGAGGTCATTACCGGCCTGTCCATGCTGCTTTTGTTTGTGGCTGTTTCGATTGATCGCGGCTTTTGGACCGTGGTCATCGCCCATACCACGATGGCGACGTGCTTCGTCGCCGTTATCGTTCAATCGCGGCTCGTCGATTTCGATATGAGCCTGGAAGAAGCCGCGATGGATCTTGGCGCATCGCCGGCGCAGACATTTCTGTCGGTTACTTTGCCGCTGATCTTCCCGGCGATCGCGGCGAGCTGGATGCTCGCTTTCGCGCTTTCGCTTGACGACCTGGTCATTGCCAGTTTCGCCACCGGTCCCGGCGCAACGACGCTACCGATCCGCATTTATTCCGAGGTTCGTCTTGGCGTTAGCCCGGAAATGAATGCGGTGTGCAGCATCGTCATCGCCGTGGTCGGACTGGCGATCATCGCAGCCTCGATCCTCACCAAGCTGAGCGCGGCGCGCGGCGCGCCGGCGCGCCTCGAGCCCTGATTTCGCGCATCAGATCCGCCGCGCTCGCGGCCACGTTTGCTTACTGCGTGGAGTTCGGCGTGCTGGGCGCTACCGCCGGGGTCGCGGCGGGCGAGGCGGCTGGCGATGCCGGCGGTGTTTGCGGTGTGGTCATCAATTGATCGATGACCGAGCGCACCGCATCGCCGGCATTTAACGGCTTGCCGCTGCCGAGAAGCGGTGCGGCTGCTCCGGAGCGGCGGATAAGGCTCTGCGCATCCGGCAGCATGATCGGGTCGTCCCACGGGCCTTGCACCACAAATGGCAGTTCGAATTGATCGGCGCTGGCCGTGGAGATCAGCGTGGCAACCCCTTTGAGATCGAGATCGCGCGTTGGCACCGACGCCTGGCCAACGACGGCGAGACGAACCGATGGGCCGACAATGCGCATGTCGTCAATGGAGACGAGACCTTGGTTGACTTTGAGGTTTATGGTGAGCTGATCGAATGGCGTGCGGCCGCTGCGGAAGTCGCCGCTCCCTGAGAGTGGGCGACGCTCGAGCCGGCGCAGCAATTGTTCGATGTTGATCCCAGTAAGCGCTCCCGCGCTGGCGTTGAGCGTGGCTGTGCCATTGAGCCCGTGGGTGACCGCCAGGACCGAGTCACCGACGCCGTCGAGATTGACCGTCAACGTGCCGCGGCCTTCGACCTTGTGCAAGCCGAACACCTGACCCAGACAATTGTCCAGATCGACATCGGCGAACTGCATATGCGCGGTCGCGGTAACGCCGCCTTCGGCGCCGGCGAGTCCGAGGGTGCCTTTGGCGACTCCACCGAAGGCCTGCGATTCGCCGACGGTGATGTTGAGTTTGCTCTCGCTCATCGTGGCGGCGACCGCGGTGCGGCCGAGTCGGGCGGTGGATATTTTGATGTTGGCGGCGGAGAGCCGCAGATCGACGGTCAGGTCGTTAAACCCGTCGAGCGTGATCGGCAGCTGATTCCAGTTGCGTTCGTTGCGCGCGAGCAGCCGAATTCCGGAGACGTAGGGCGTCAAATCGAGCGTGTCGGCCGCCAGTGTGCCTTGCACCAGCCGGCGCGGATCGGCCGAGATGGTGAGCGCGCCCTCGGCGCTGTTGCCGTCGAGCTCGACATTGACATTGGAGAGCGATGCCACCCGTCCACCGATGTTGCTTTGCGCGCGCAGCGCAAATCGCCCAAAGCCGCCAAACGGCAGCCGGTCATTGCCAATCCAGCGCAGCGCCTCGCGCAGCGACGGCGCTTCCACGCCGAGCGTGCCTTGCACTTTGAGCGTCGGTTCGTCGCTCGCCGAACCATCGAAAGCAAGCGTAAGCGGCGCGCTGGACAGCCGGATCTTGAGACCCGAACGGTCGCCGGTGAGCGCCGCCAGAAAATCGTTCAGCGTAAGGCTCGCGTCGACCTTCTCCTTGTGCCAGGTGAAATGGCCATTGGCGCCGAAGCTGCGCGAGATCGAAGGCCATGCCACTTGAAACTCGAGACCCTCCAGCCGTTCGGTTGCGTCACTGCGACCGTCATAGAGAATGACGGTGCCGTCCTGAATGTCGATTTCGGAGAAGGCCGCGGTGTGCTCCGACTGCGGCGCGAGCGCGCGGGCTAGCGACGAAATTAGGCCGGACCAATTGGAGTCGCCCGCGGCCGAGAAAGCGACCTTGATGGTTGGACGCACCAGCGTGACATCGGCGATTTCGATGCGGCCGGCTAACAGCGGAAAGTATCGTAGCCGGGCAATCAATTCGTCCGCCGCGACTGCCGGCTCGCCAGAGGGCTGATTGGCGAGCACAACGTTGCGAAAGCGCACGCTTCCCGATGGAAAAAGCGATAGTGAGATATCGTCGCCAAGCACCGGATCGAGGCCGGTCACGGCGCGAATTTCCGATTTCACCGCATCACGGACTGCAGCTGCGCGCAACAGCGAGGACACGCCGATGACGCTGATAAGCACCGCCGCAATAAGGGCAGCGGCGGCAATCGCAAGGCGTTTCAAGCCAAAAGCCGCGTTCACGGGACGCTGTTCCGATTGCTGTGAGGCCAAGCGACTATACCGAGCCGCAGACAACCAGCAAACATGGCCATCATCTGTGTCGCTTTCGTGGCTTGCGGCCGCGCGGCGCGACCGTGCCGGCAAACCCGATTACGCTCGACGCTGCCGTGAGGAGCGCTCAACGCGCCGCAGTCTGCCGTGACACGGGCTCGCGCTGTCTGTCGCGCTCTCTGTCGCGCTCTCTGTCGCGCCCTTCGGCAACCTCGGCAATCAACTTACTGATGATCGCATCGCCAAACGATTCGAAATTCTTTGCCACCATGACGAAGGCTCCTGGACCGCCGATGACATTGGCGCGGTAATAATGATCGAGCCCGCCGGGCGGATTGGTATGCTCCGGATTCCACGGCAGCGGTGTTTCGCTTAAGATCGCGAGTCCATTGATCGTGATCCCCTTCGCCACGGCTTGGTCGCGCAGCTCAGTTACATCACGGCCGGAATTGTTGGTGCCGTCACCAGAAATGTCGATGGTCTGGCGGCGCGCCGCAAATGGCGCGCGGGCGAGCTGGGCCATAGCGAATTCGATGGCGCCGCTGATCGAAGTGCGATCGGCAAACGAGCGCGGCGACTCCAGCAGGCGATCGCCGAAATCTTTCGCCGATGCCGCATCGCCGATGATCATCCAATCAACGACAGTGCGCTGTGCACCAATTCCGGACCATTCGACGAAGGTCAGGCCGAGCCGACCATTGCGGCCAGCGCGAATGGTGTCGAGGACCCGCGCGTCGGCCACCGCGGCGGCATAGCCGTCGCGCTGCAGCTGGAATTTCGCGGCATCGACACTGCGCGACACGTCGGCCGCCAGGACCAGCAACAGATCGACGTCGGTCGCGCGCGCCGATGGTGCAAACACGACGACACCGACCAGAAACAAAGCCTGGACGAGTTGGCGGAGGCGGGTCGTCGCATTCATGCTTGGCAGCATTATCGTTAATCTCGGCAAAAACTCGACCGCGTTGCTTCGAGGTCGCGCTGCCGGATTACTCGCTGACCGTACGATTCGGCGGGAACACGATTTCGACTAGGGTTCCGGCCTCAGGCGCGCTCTTGATCCGAAACTGCGCGTGATTGGCCTCCGCGAGTGCTTTGGTCAACGGCAACCCGAACTCGGTTCCGCCCGAGCCGGAGCGGGCCCAGGCAGCAATATCCGCAAATGGCTCGAGCGCGGCCGCGATCTGTTTTTCGCTCATGCCAGCGCCGGTGTCGCGCACGCGCACGATCGCCTCGCGCGCGTCGGAGAACACCGTCGAGACAATGATCTGACCGCCAGGGCCGGTAAGCTTGATCGAGTTCGACAACAGATTGAGCACGATCTGCCGCAGCGCCCGTTCGTCGGCTTTGACGAGCGGCAATCCGGACGTCAGCGCGATGCGGATGATGATGCGCGCGCGGTTGGCTTGCGGCTGCATCATACCGACGCATTGCCGGATAATTTCATTCAGATTCACATTGGCAAAAGCCAGATCGATGCGTCCGCTCTCGAGCTTCGACAGGTCAAACATGTCGTCGACCATTGACGACAGATGTGCGCTCGCGGCGTGGAGGTCCTTGATGTATTCGCGGTATCGCTCATTGCCGATAGGGCCGAAGCGTTCGCTCAGCATCGCTTCTGCAAAGCCGGCGATGGCGTTGAGCGGATTGCGGATATTGTGACTTATTTTGGCGACGAATTCCGCCTTGGCCGCCGCGGCGCGCTCCGCCTCGCGCGCGGCAGCGGCGGGTCGTTCGTCAGCAGCGTCAGCGGCGCGTTCGGCGGTTGCGGCATAGGATCGGTTTTTATCGAGAATGAGCGCTATCGCCGGCGCCGCGTGCCAAGGCACGGTGACCATTCGTCCTTCCACCGGCAGCCGCTCGCCGGACTGGGTGATGATTGCCAGTGCCTGAGCGCCGGCACTATCAGCAAAAATGGTACTGCCGTCCGGTTCAGCGAACAGCCTGTTTAGCCCCCCGGCCGACTCAATCGCCGCGACATCGCTGTAGCCGCTCAAATCAAAGAAGTACCGATTGGCGTAAAGCAATCCGTCATAACGGTAGACCAGAATGCCGACCGGAATGCGATCGAGGAAAGCCGGCGCGAGCAATTGATCCGCTAACGCCCCGGGCGCATCAAGCGTTTGCTCGTTTACCGCGTCGCGTGCCGGTTTGCTGGCGGATTGGCTCGGTTCTTCGCTTTCGGTGCGGCTTTCTTCGCTCGCTTCGGTATCCGGTTGTTCGGCGTTGTTTTGGGCCGCGTTCTGCTCCGCTTCTTGGCTCGCTTCTTGGCTCAATTCCTGGCTCGGCTCTTCACCGAACTCCTCGCCGGTCTCCTGATTGAGCGCTTGGCTCAAAACCTGCCGCAACTCGTCCTGGCTCAGGGTCTGATCTTGCCTCAGTTCTTGCCCCAGTTCTTGCGCCA